>Ga0335072_10000241_pt1 | contig 118044 bp, 115 predicted proteins | sample Lox_Sample_21_FD_206725 | JGI IMG/M metagenome (GOLD analysis project Ga0335072, IMG submission 206725) | Soil microbial communities from Loxahatchee National Wildlife Refuge, Florida, United States - Lox_Sample_2.1 | ecosystem: Environmental > Terrestrial > Soil > Wetlands | place: USA...
TGGCGAGCGTAGAGGTTGCCCAAGTTGTTGACCGTGTCTAGCGTCGATGTGTGGTCAGGGCCCCACGCCTTCTCGTACCCTTGCAGCGCTCGATTGTACATCTTCTCCGCCTCTTCCAGCTTGCCCTGGTCGGCGTAGAGGTTGCCCAAGTTGTTGACCGTGTCTAGCGTCGATGTGTGGTCAGGGCCCCACGCCTTCTCGTACCCTTGCAGCGCTCGATTGTACATCTTCTCCGCCTTTTCCAGCCTGCCTTGGTCCGACAAGAGATTACCACAACGATGCCATGCCCAATCTAAGCCTTCCCATTTGATCAATTTCTCCTCTGCCATATACAAACATCTTATCCCATGCTGGATAAGACGACGTTGGGTGATCCACCGCTTGCTTGCTTCTTTTTCTGGAGCATGTGACGCAACGCACTTTAGCGCAAGCCTTGCCAGCTCCATATCAGTTTCTTGGTTCAAGACATGCATTGTCCAAGAGTGCACACAGCCATGCATCTCATATCCTCCACTCTCTACCTTCTCATCAGAACCAACATACACCTCTGCCAAGCCGTGATTGCATATCACTCGCATTGCCTGACTGAATCCGAGAATGTCGTCCGTCAGCCGGAGGAACCATTGCGGATCGTCTTCATCACCGTGATGGAGCATTTCGAACCACACATCTTGGTTGTCGAAGTACGCCCACAACTGGAGAAGCTTGGCAGACAGCTCATTCTCTTTCTCGATATGGTCATACGAAAGCTGCCACGTCGAGTACAGTGTGTGTTCGTAAAACTCCAACTTGGGACTCGTCTCCTGAAGCTTCGCCCATGAAGCTCGGTAAAGCCGAAGATAGTCTGAGAAAGTTGTCGACATTTGATCAAGGAAAGCGCCGGCCGTGGCCAACGCTAGTGGGAGTCCGTCCAGCTCTTCAGCAAGTAACTTTGCGTGGGGATCTGTCTCGATGCGTAAGTATTCGGTAACACTTCGTGATCATTCTCGCTCGTTGACTTACCACTAAACACGCTGCTTCCTCGTCCGGAGGTATATGAAAGAATCTTAAGGCTGTCCTCCACGTCTGACATCTTCTGGACTTGTATACGATGCCCAATTTTGACTTGCGCAGATCTCGTCGTAATGAGAATCCTCCCGTGGTACGCTTCGGGAAGAAATTCTCGAATGTCAACGGCCTCGGGATCCGAGTTGTCAGGAACCTTCGGATTGTCGTAGTTGTCGTATACTATCAACCATCCTTTATTCTTCGGCATGCTCAACCATTGTTTGACGCCTTTAACAACATTATCAAGATCGCCTTTGAGATCAACTGCGCTCAAACGACTGGCCGATGGATGTTCACGCAGAACGCGTCCTGCGATGTTGGCAAAGCTCTGCTTGATCGAGCCTTTGTCTTTGCTGTTGATCCATAAGAACGCCGAGTAATTGTTATGATATTTTTCAGCGTAAGCAGCCGCTAGCTGGGTTTTACCCATACCGCCAAGACCATAGAGGATGACAATTTGACGATCGCCGGAGCTGCTTAGGTGTTTGTCGATCTCTGCTATCTCTTTCTCTCGTGCGACAAAGTGGTCGACTTTAGACACTTCAGAGAGGCTAAAAGTGATTGAAAAGGTCTCCCCAGCATTCAGACGAACTAGATTGAAATTATTACTACCCATAATTGCTAGTGAACGCATCAAGGTTGCATACCAGATTCCATTCTTGTCTCCAATTGCCATCGCTTGTCGATCGCCTCGCCCGCATCTCGTACCATAAGACGCAAGTGTCCCGACACAGTCTTGTAGCCGTTATCTTGCCTCGAAGAGAACTTGACCATGTTGATATGATCCGCGTGGATGACGATGGGTTCCGCATCGGCCGCTCCAGGAAGCACCGCTGATGCTCGTGGTACTACCTATGAAGTCATCTAAGTCAGCTTGGCTTCGCTCGCAAGTTGCCGAAAATGCATACCATGATAGAGTGACCAAGGACTGTCGGAGTAGGATACTCTTCATACGCAAACTTGGTGACAAAGTCACCGCTGATCGGTGCGTACTGTCCGAGCTGCAGTTGTAACCATTCCGAGTCTCGTTCCAGGTGTCGAAGAAGTCGGTTATTCGCTGCCACGAACACCGACGCCACATTGACCAACAGTTTTCCCAATTGAACTCCGTTACCGCCTTGGTGGGGAGTTCCCATGAACATGATGCCATATGTGGAAAGCTTGATGGATCTTTGTTCTTTCAAGGCTCCTTCGCGGGCGGCGTCCGAGTGGATCAAGGCCTGTAACAGTTAGACGTGTCCATACAACCCGACCCACGCGTGTACATACACTCTTTACGATGATCCCACCCAAGCTGTGTGCCACAAATATTATGGGACGCCGTGTTGCCTACCACCGTCAGAATATGTCATACATCTTACAAGAAAGCGTACGTCTGCCTCCTCTCTGTTCAAACGCAATTCCGAAACAAGCGTTCTGGCGTGATTATAGAGGTATTCGCAGCTCACGCGAGAATTACTGTGTGTATTCGCATTGTAACCCCAACACAGGATGCGCGCGTTAGGAATGTCGGTAGGGAGAGGGAGGAGGTCACGGAGCCAGTGCACCCCGTTGATAGTCCATGTCTTGTCTCGATGTCCGTTCAAGCCGTGCACTGCGACGATACTGAAGACGTGTAAGATAGGTAAGCGTAGTGAGGTGGAGAAACATACTCAACTACTGGATCGACTCCTTCTGCCACCACTTCCAGGCCTTGCGGACATGGATCGGCATTGGAAACGGGTGTTTGCGAAGAGCTTTCAGCCTGTAATGAAGTCAGTTCCGTGTTTGGAGGCTGTTTCTTGCGCGGAGAACTGCACCTTTGTGCTCTGAGGTCGAAACATGGAGAGCGGCTTCCGCCAAGACATCGCAGTGGTTGAGTGTCGTGTACAGGGCTGTCAGAGGAAAGGATTGCTGCTTGAGATGATCGTAGTTTATGATGAATGGCATGATCAGCTCCGAGCTGATCGTCAGTTGACAAGGCTGGCGCCTATACTGGTTCAGCTGAGTGGGGTCTGCAGGACCGCATCACCGCCATCGTGACTGCGAGCGGCAAGCAAACTGTGGCGCAGGTCACCGGCCTGGTGCGGCGCGCATGGAGAAAGGAGTCCGCAAAGGATTGAAAGTTGATTGGGATGTTTCGGAGGGCATGGCTTAAAAGATGAACAGGTGGTTCAGTTCATTGTTCTTCGTTCCGGCACGCAGGGAAGGTTTTGTGGCCTCCCGGTAGCCACAGTTCTCCCGTGCCCTCAAGTGGCTGTTCCATCTTTCTGCCTCAGGCTTAGATAAGCCTCAGGCCTGAAGCACCCAGGATGTCCAAGTCTCAGGCCTGAAGATCTCGAACTCATCGGGATCCGGAACCAACCTCACAGTTAGAAACAACACCTAAAAGAAGACATCGAACGCCGGAATGAAGCCGCGGAGGAGAAACGTTGCGGACTGAGGATGAGACGGAGGTCAATGCAAAGACTTCGTTGTAATTAGCCGTAGTTTTGCCGGTGGACCTCACTAGGCATCCATAGTGGCGTATGACTAATCAAATCAAATCAAATCAAATCAAGCCTGAAGAAGCCCAAGCTAAACTGCGGAGGATTATTAAGCTATGTGGCGGTGTGACGTGTGCCGAGCCACTTGGCGCTTACCGGAACCGTCGATCGGCCTTGACTCGAAGTACCGACCGGGGTGGTAATCATGCGTGAATCCGCACACCATCGAAGCCACAAGGCCGATGATGATTTTTCTGCGTCAAAATAACGCTCTGAGAACGGGATGAGGTTCATTCATGAGATTGAAGAGTCGTTCAAGTTTTGTGGTGGTGCTGTGGTTAAGGAATTGTGTTCTGCCATGAACCAAAGCTCTCCGCAAATGAGGCTCGACAGCGACAACCAGAACGTATTTTCATGGTTGAGGGTGTTCGGAGCATTGAGAAATGCTCAAATCATATTATTCAATCAGAATTTTGGAAAATATTGAATCGTGGTCAAAGTTTGAATTGTTTGAAGTGAAAGTACCCATCAATTTTCTCTGCATGTGGTGTTTCTCGCTACGTGGTGACCCACGTTATTGCTTTTCAGCATATTGTTGTTTTCGCATATTACTATGACGTCTCGGAGGTTGTTCGACCGAGTCGCAAGGTTAATGATTTGGCTTTGGTTAAGAGCGTTGCAGCTACAGAGTGAATGAGGGTTGGCAAATAAGAAAGCATAGAACACGGTGTGCTCTTCACATTGAATTCTTAATAGTCTATGACCTTTTTGATAGCATCATATATCCCTTCATAATAAGTTAGCAATGGCGGTTTCTCGAGCAAGATTAAACGTGCAACTTACGGACAACATCTGGAAGAGTGAACTTTTCAAACGCCAGTCCTATATGCGTAGTCATACCACCAACTCGTTGCACTGGTGCCTCTAATCTCAAAAAGCAGTGCTCTTGAATAGTGGCGGCGACCTCAGCCCCAACTCCATAGTTAACCATGCTTTCATGAACGACGATTGCCCGTCCAGTCTTGCGAACACTATCAAGAATGGTTTGTCTATCCCATGGGTAGATTGATCTCATATCTATGAGCTCAACGGATACGCCAAAGTCCTTCTCCGCGGCGTCGATGGCTGTTTGGCACCAATATAGCGGAGTGCCGTAACTGATTATGGCCACATCAGATCCGGGCTTGACGATTTCTGCTTTATCAAGTGGCAATTCATACGGATCCGTTGGAACTTCCTCCCGAGCAGCGCGGTACAGCACCTTAGGCTCCATGAAAATCACCGGGTCGTTACTCGCGATCGAAGCAAGAAGCAAACCCTTGGCTTGAGATGGAGATCTCGGTTGGATCACTCTCAGCCCGGGAATATGCGAAAATAAGCTTTCTCCAGATTGTGAGTGATATCTATGATTCGGTTAGCTCCAGTCGCCTGCACTGAACACACGGCTTCGAACAAGTCCACTTACAGCGCTCCATGGCCAACGCCACCACAAGGCATGCGGACCACCATACCACCGCAGCTCATACCCGTAGCCGCCTCCCTATACCTCATCTTGGCAGCCTCATTGACTAGCTGATCGAACGCAGGCCACACATAGTCCGCAAACTGGATCTCCGCAACAGGCCGCAAGCCCTCGGCGGCAGCGCCGATCGCAAAGCCGACGATGCCCTGCTCAGTCAGCGGCGTGTTGAAGACGCGGAGCGAGCCAAAGTCGGTGGCCAGCCCGGCGGAGCACCGGAACACCCCGCCGAACGCGATGTCCTCTCCGAAGAGCAGGGTGCTGTCGTCGCTGGCGAGCGCGTGGCGTAGCGTGCCGTTGATGGCCTCGTGCAGCGTCAGCCGCGTGGTTTTGGAGTTGCGCCGCACCGATTCCGAGAGCTCGGGGTTGGAGAGCGCGGCTGCTGGCGTGTGATTGAGAAGCGGTGTTGTCGAGAAGTCGGTGGGAATGTTTAGTCTCGCTGTTGCGGGAGCGGTGGAGTAGAGACGGGCATTGTGGAAGAGGGACAGCCGGAAGTCCTTTGGTAGTCGGAAAAGAGATCGTGAGAGAGTTGAAGGAGGCATCAGAGTATGATAAAGAACATGAAGCCTCTGACTTTGAAAAGAATTGAAGATTTAGACTTGAAGTCGAAAACATGATGACTGCTGCGGCTATCGTCGGCTTCCGCGGAAGTGCCTTGACGCCTGAACCACATTCATTGATAGCAGTGAAGATTTTACCCCGTATACGGAGTACTACGCGACTATGGGGAAAGAAATATCTTTTCTCTAGTGTTTCATAATCCTCTCGAGACTTTGTTGTGTTCAAATCACCGTAAATCCGGTGCTTTGAATGTTCTTGTTGGGAATTTGCGACTTGAATGTGGACGAAGCCAATCCTTTGGGTTGGAAATTCAACCAAGGAGTTACAGAACAATCAATTGAAGGCATCGGCGCAGTATTACAAAATATTATTTGATATATCTATTTCCTATGTTACAATACAAGCAATTATCACAAGCCCATGGAACGTTATGTGTACGCCAAGAGTCCAACAAACAGCATGCCAATTGATATCGAGAAACCTGTTCCTATCCATTCGCTTTGCCTTATTGCTCCTGAAGCAGATTTTGTTGTACTTGCCGGTGCAGGAGTGGGAGATGGAGTATTGACTTCAGATGAAGATCGATTTGTGGTGATAGGAAAGCCTGATACCGAGGAGGCATTTGTCGATGCATTTAATCCTTGAGACGAACTGTTCTGATATTGCTGCAAAGCAGTAGGTAACTTGAAGAACATGTGAGCCTAAACCTCAGAGTCTTGTAGCTCTCCTTACCACAGAAGAACCAGTCTCGGTGGTTGTGAATGTTGAGCCTTCGCTATTGGTTGTCATAACTGCGTGATAAGGGACCATTCCAATACTTGATCCAGAAATGAAAATCTCCTCAGTAATTGTGTAATTATTTCCTGCAGAGTCGGTGGTAGTGATCAGGGTAGTCGGCGCAGCTTCAGAAGAGGTATAGAGCGAGGAATAAATCGAAGGATAGAGGGCGGATACTAGAATAGAGCGTCAATCGCGACCGCAATTGCACAGAAGAGCTCCACATCTGCGGAATAAAGAGCAGAGGAAACTGAAAAGGAGTCATTACCGCAATAGCTTGGAGCAAACTCCAAGACAGAAGCGGCGTCCTGTTCGCTCGGACATGTGTCCAGCGCACAGTACGTTAAGATGGAATCGAACTCGGGATTGTCACATAGACAAGTCACATTTGTTCCCGTACATGTTGTATTCCATAATTTGGAATTGGCGAGCATTCCAGCGAAGCATGATTGCTGCGAATGTCAGCGTTTTAGCAGTGACGCAAGGGATTGCACGTACACCACACTGGGGTAGATTGGATAACGACTGGCTGCTTCCAAAGTAGCAAAAAACGAGGAGAGAGGCAACGAAAAGACTGAAGTAATCCATGGCTGACTGCTAAGAACAGTCTCAAATTGACGAGCGAGTGGGTAGATGTAGAGTCGTCGCGCGACTTGACGAATTGTGAATGAAGCTTGAAAGCGGCTTGAGAAATGCTTGTGACAAAGGTAGACTACGTTAAATGCAGACGCGGGATCGGCTTGGAGCTCGAGGATTGTCGACTTCGGCTTTTGCAGCTGACTACCAACCTCGATGCAAGGCAATAATCAATGTAAATGGTCACGCGTTCCCAAACACAGCTGGCAATGTTCATCTCAATGGCATGACATCATTCGAGGTCAAGTAGCGGGGCGTTTGACACTAGAGAAGGTGGGAAGCGCCGCTGCATCGCACTGTGGAGTAACAGCCGCAGGCGCCACAATGTGCGCTACAATTAAGCCCGAGGAGAATGCAAACTTTCAACTAACCTGCATTGTAATGGACAATTCTCTGTTCAGTTAATGCTATTCGCTACAAATGTGGCCATATCTGAGACCAAGACAGGGTATCATACGCAGTTATCGGGAGCTCTCTGATGCTCACAAAATGAAACCAGTGAGCACGCTGAGGGTATCATATCGGCTGAAAGTTAAGCTAAGAGTGACAGTAAACATTTGGTCTCATGGCGTAGGGACTTTGTTATATTCTGCGATCCCTCTTTACCTTTACGATGCCAGCAGGCATCACTACGAACATTTACCGAATCAAGATCTTCTCAAGCTTTTTATCTTCTTTGCGTCTGTCACCGTCTGCTTCACATTCTCCTAAACGTAAGTGCACCTCCTCAGTCGTTAGCATCAGCATAACTTAACGTAGAGGCATAGCTTTCACATCTTGATGAATCACAGCCCTAAGGCACATCGTATAGGTTCTCAGCTTGACTGCTTTCATTGCGCCAGTACAAGGTATTTGGAAGAACGGCTGGGAGTTTTGAACTTTACAGGTGCTGTGATCTACGGGATTCGCATTCCAGAGCGCTTGTGGCCCAAGGTGTTCGATGTCTTTGGATCAAGTCATCAGATTATGCACGTTTTGGTCATGTGTGGAGCACTGAGCCACAGCATTGGCTTAATCAAGCCATGTAACTACTGGCAAGAGCAGCGCGTTCTGAAAGGGAGCCCTTGTTAGAGCCGGATCAAACTCAGATTAGACTTTAGTTCCTCAAGGCTACTGCTGCAACATCCGCAATCGCCAACATCTTCTCTTCTTGCAGTCTCCTTCCGACGATCTGTAAGGAAACATGAGCTCCATCATAAATCTCTGGATCATAGACATCGTGGCACCGCTGTTCAACCTCATTGGTAGCCTTGAAATCTGAGTCCACCTTATCAATACTCTTGTCAACCCGCAAGACAGGTACGACGACGCTCGTGTAGTCTAGAAGATTGACCCAGGTTGTATATCCATAGTAATAGTACATGTTCGGTCTTGCGGCGGGAAATGGTGAGCAGGGACAAATTATGCCGTCAACAGGTCTTCCAGTCGTTGTAAAGGATGCACTGTTATTCCAAAACTCCATATACTCTTTCTGACACTCACGCTTCGCAATGTTGACTGCCATGATCTCGGATGCTTTGTTCTGTTCGATTGGCTTGTCTCCGTAAGAGAGGGCGATTTGTGGCGCGACTGGTTCACCTGAGAGGCCAAATGCATTGTGGACGTCCTCGCCACCGTCGAATCCCCAAGTCGCAAAGCAAATGTCGTTGATATTCTGGTGGGACGGATCGTGCCATTCGAAGACCTGTAAAAAATTTAGAAATTGGATCCACAAGACGAAATCACATGTTGTATCTTACCTCGTGTCCCGCTTTCTCTAGCTTTTCAACAAGAGTATCAATGGCTCTTCTTACCGGTGGATTGCATCTGACGACTCCGTCAGTCTTAATCACACCAAAAGCCAACTTCTTCGGAAGTTCTGCTTGTTCCTGCCGCCACGGAATTTCATGAACGAGAGGATCATGCAACCAAGGCTTCGTTTCCAGAAGGCTCTTAGTTACCAGCTTTAGTCCTCCAACAGTCGTAGCAAGTGGTCCTACAACACTCAACACCGTGTTCTGTCCGTCCATGCTGTTGGCCATTCCCTCGTACGGCAGTCTTCCGGAACTCGGGCGAATGCCAAACAGACCATTGAACGCAGCTGGAATCCTGATGCTCCCTCCAATGTCAGTTCCAAAACCCACCGGGCTTCCGTGGCATCCGATCAAAGTGCCTTCGCCTCCGCTACTGCCTCCGCTGGACAACAATCGATTCGTGGAATTCTGCGTGTAGCCGATGATGTTGTTGACCGTCTCGCCAGCCATGAGCGTGTGTGGAACGCTCGTCTTCACATAGAGAACAGCACCGAGTTCGCGTAGTTCTCGCACCATTTCGGACTCGAACGTGTAGGATCGAGGATCACCTTTCTTGCCTTGAAACGTGCCGATCCAACCGACGTATCCCATGGTCGTTTCTACCCCTTTGACATGGAATTGGTCCTTCAAGCTCACCGGGAGGCCGTGAAGTGGGCCTATGGGCTTCTTGTGCTCGGCGAAATATGCATCGAGAGCTTCGGCGTCTTTGATGGCGGTGTCGAAGAAGATTTCATGGAGACAGTGCACCTATGTTGAAGATATGTCAGCCTTGTCACAGCCTATCACTTATAATGTAGAGAGGAACCTAAGACAAATGGAGTACGTTCGCACCAATTGATGGGCTATTGCTGCTCTGTGACAGAATGCCTTGCAAACATCTACAGCCTTCCATTGACCGGTTGTAGTCTTTGCCGCAATCCCCACGGCATCTGTCTCCGTGATCTCTTTCTCGGTTGTCGTGAGAAACTGATCTATGTATGTTCCAGAGACATCACGCTGCTCTTCAGGAGTCGGGACCTTCTCGAGTAGCCATTCCTTTGGAATAAGAGCGGAAATAGCATCGCGCTTCTGAGTTGCGAGATATTCCCAATTTGTATCGGATGACATGGCCAAGTTAATGTTGAGCTCTAGAAAAGGGAGATTGCGATATCGGAAATGGAATCTAATAAACAGAGTTGTTGCCAGCAGTGACAGGTGGTTAATGTACAGTTTGTAATGCTACGCACGGATTGTAATCAACCCTTTCACGTTATTCCAGATAGCGGTGCCGAAGGCTTGTCGTATAAATGCTGCCGTGTCGCTATTATCACCGGTAGGCTGTAGCCGATGGAGAGTTATGGCGGGGCTAGGCTGATACTGGCCAAACTTGACATATCGGCACCACGAGTCATACTATCCGAATGGAGTTTCCTGTTAGGGCAAAGAGCTTTCTTGGAGCTTCAAAGGTCTCCACTGACACGTTGATGATAGCTTCGGCTATGCACGATACGTGCAAGGGAATGCGCTTATCCCGCGAAGGGCGCAAGTTGTGAGTAATCGTGAGTTTCAAACTCCAAGCATAAGGTAATCTGGGTAATGTGGATGAAACAGTGAACTGGTTATTCTTATTAGAGCGGCCCTGAACCTTCAGCGCAGGTCTTCGCCTGTCTTCGTATATACTGTCATCAAACTGTGCGTATTCTAAAATGATTTGTGATCCTGACACTAACATTCGTGGGACGATGCCACGTGAAGTAAGGTATTCAAGCTCTCAAAGCAACCCAAGAAGATCAAGATCTGGAATGTTGACAATGTAGTCCTCTGTTTCATTGCCATGATCCGTATCCCACTGCATCCAGGTGTCTCTCATGAACTTTGCCTGCTTTAGGATTTCTGCAACATTGCGATCCCATAATTGTGCGTGTGGGCGACAGTAGACTCGGAAGATGCTGAACCACAATTGGCTCCCTACAGCACTTGTTAGTAAGTTAACTTACTTAAAGAAGTATTGTTATTCTCACCTTTAAACTTCTCCAATCCTTCCATGAGTGCTCGCCGTTCCTCATCCGCCCATTCCTCGCCCTCAACCTGCATGAACTCTGGCATATGCGGTGCCACTCTGGTTCCAAACAAGGGCATACGCTCGAACTCCTCGCCATTGGAGTCGATCTCTCGGAGTTTCTTGTTGAGTTTCGGCATACGTAGGTGGCTCAGCCGCCGTCGGACGTCAGGCTCGACCTCCATGCGCGCAAGGTACAGTGCTCGTAGCCGGTCAATCTTCTTGTATCGAATCGTCACTTTGTGCTCTTCTACCACATCGTCGCGCAGCTTGCGGAGTTTGTTTGCTACGATTTCCTGAGTTGCTTTGATCTCCGCTTCTCGAATGCGAACCTTCTTTGTGCTCCTCTCAAGAGCTACAAATGTTGCTCTCAAAGGAGCGATGATGTTGTTTCGCACCGGCTGGACGACGCGGAGGCGAGAACTTGGCTTCGTCTTCCAACGCCGGCTGTTTTGGTCGAGTTTGTCTATCATTTTGTAAATCGTAACCAGAGAGTTCAAAGCGTCCAAAGACATCTGCTCGTCAGGGTCATCTTCAGCCAAAAGAGAAGTGTAATATCTGGTGGCTTGTCGGAGAACGTCGACCAGTGCGGGAAAGATGAAAAGATAGATTTGTGCCGCTTGTTCCTCGTTGTCTTCATTACTCTCCTGGTCAGGATCTAATCCCGAAACTGCGTTGAAAAGTCCAGGAAGAGTACTTTCAAGTTCATGTGCCTCTGCCGGAGAACTATCACCGTTTTCAGATAGCTCTCTAAGGGTTTTATAGTTGGATGCTGTCTGCTTGCAAATTTTTGAGACTATCTTAATCGAGCGAAACTTTCCTCTATTGATAGCTCTCTTCTTGTCTTTTCTGAAACTTCTGACGTACTTGAATACATCATCCAGAGCAGACTGTTGGCCATACAATCTCTCCACCGTGGCTGTTTGTTGCATGCTGGATTTCGCCGCTTCGGCCTCGCTGTCATCTTCCTCTTCGTCCTCACCACTCTCCTCATTTTCGGACTCGATGTACTCTTCCTCTTCGTCCTGGCCATTCTCCTCAGCTTCGAGCTCGGCGTAATCTTCCTCTTCGCCCTGATCACCCTCCTCAGTTTTAGACTCGGCACCATTCTCTTCCTCGTCCTCCTCAGCATAGTCAGGATCATCAGCTTGTTCATTGTCTACCATCGGCTGTTCAGGCTGCTTCGTTTCAACTCTTGGTGTTCCAACAATCCGACTTATAAGGCTGTCTATGAACGTCCTCCCTTGAGATTCCTCTTGTCGTACGGATGGTGCATTCTTGTGAGATCGTCCTTGTTTCCCCCGTCCATCAGCGTCTTGCGACGTGTGACTCGCTCCATTTGAGTGTGGTACAAATAGACGTTCATCGTTGTCGCCAGCTCGCTGAGCGGCTTGCCTCTTTGAACGCCTAGGCGAATGAGCCGTAGATGCGTAGTTCGATTCATCTTCCTCTCGGGCGCGCTTGCCAGTATAGCTTGCACTAACAGTAGGCGCTTCCTCGCCATGCCCGTTTCGTGTAGAATCGATATCTTTGTGTGACCTTAAGGAGCGGAGCGCAGCACTCCGACTGCGCGTTTGCATAGGTAAATCTTCAACATGCAAATTCGCGGTGACGCGACTCCTGGTCGTCGGTCCAGGTGCGGGCGTAGTCAACTCGTCACTCTCTCCGCTATGAGACGTAGGCGCTTGTGCGGTAGGACGTCTAAGTTTTCCTTTGGCCGGCTGAGGCTGAGACTTGGAGCTCCGGAGGCGATGCGACGATTCTTGTGCATGCTCTTCAACCACTCCCTGATCTTTTTCAACCTCGTCGACGAAATGAACACTTTTGGAGGGAGAGCTGGGTAGGACCGGGTATGCGGTTTCCGCGGATTCTACTGTAGCTTCTTCTTCGTGAGGTAAGTTACCGCTCGACCTTGATTCGCGTCGGAGCTGTCGAGAAGGAGTGATATTTGGCTCCGCATTTTGTTTGCCTGGGAAAGCTATCAGCAAACAAATTAGCAATTGATGCTCACTAGATCGCACTCACCGGTTTCTGTCAGTCCATCCTCAGACTCTGGCGTTGAGTCCTCACCGGGATTACCGTCCAGCAAGCTGGCGGCTACTTTGGGTGGGATTAAAGAAGCGCTCTTGCGGGCGATTCGGCTTGTGCGTTTGAATATACCCAAAGAGAAAAAGCTGCCTCGTCCATCGTGATTTTCCGTGCTCTCATTTTGTGCCATCGTTCGGTTCACGTCGATATAGTTTGAAGAAAGGAAGATGGTTGGGAAAGGGATACGGCATGCGGAGAGCTCTTTGAACCCTAAGGCGAGGGAAGGGTTAGGGTTATCGTATGCAGCCTTAATCAAAATATCCCAAAACGCGGTGTCACGGGATGATCGAAGATTCCATCAACAAAAAGTGTGAGGTCACAACGTCCTTGAATGATTTATGATTTACTTTAACGACACCTGAATAGAGTTGGAAGTCTCTCAGCCACTCAATATGACGACTTCAGAGCCGAAAAAGGGCTTTGAAGTCCTCGAAATTCTTGACGGAAGGAAAAGCCATGAATTCAGTTCTCCGATCAAGAGAATCAACGATGGGGCAGATATGTCGTTCTGGCTCACTTCAAGAGGCTATACTGATATCATGAGATTTCTACTGCAGCTCAACGTCTCCATGTTTTCAACCAAGAAACCAGACGGTTCAGTCGAAGGTTGGCCTCTCGATTCGAAGTTGCAATTTTCGTCAACAGTGCTTAGCATTCAGCGTCTGCTCTCTGAACTGGAGAAGATCATTGACGAAGCACCACCGGATCTTGGACCTCGCCGATTTGGCAATATCAGTTTTCGCAAATGGTACGAACTTGTTGAAAGTAGAGTACAAGGCCTACTAAACGAGCATCTTCCGGAAGCAATACTGGGCTTCAGTCATCTGACGACCGTCACTGCGTTCGACGAATTGAAAACTTATTTTCTTGGTAGTTTTGGAAGTGCTCAGAGATTAGACTACGGCACTGGTCACGAACTGAGCTTTCTCGCTTTCGTAGGTTGTATTTGGAAGCTTGGTGGCTTCGAAAGAAAAGACCTTGGCGTCGAAGAGCGAGGCATCGTGATTGGGATCATCGAACCGTATTTGCGTCTCATACGCCGCTTGATTTCCACGTACACACTGGAACCAGCTGGATCTCATGGAGTTTGGGGACTCGACGACCACTCCTTCATACCTTACATCTTTGGCTCCGCACAGCTTTCTCCACCAATCAACTTGATAAACAAACCAGAAATCCCGGCAGAAGGCTCACTCGAGTACGCAACAAAGCCCAGCAATGTTACCAAGAAGAATATTGTCGACCGCGAGAGGAGCAGGAACATGTACTTCAGCGCCATAGGCTTTATTTACGACGTGAAGAAGGGTCCGTTCTGGGAGCATAGTCCGATTCTATTCGACGTATCGGGAGTCACAGCTGGATGGGCGAAGATCAACAAAGGCATGATCAAAATGTACAATGCTGAAGTTTTGTCAAAGTTTCCAGTCGTCCAGCATTTTCCGTTTGGTTCTCTATTTCGCTGGGAGAAGGATCCGGAAGCTGCAGTAGTCGAAGCTTCAATTCACACAAGAAGTCAACCTACCAAAGCGGAGACATCAACATCTGTACCCGCTCCAGCGACAAGAGCAGCTCTTTCGGGATTTGAAGGTACGAAAGCTCCTTGGGCGACCGGTGTAGGATCATCAACGTCCACATCTGCACAAAGCTTTCCAGCATCTGGTCCAGGTATGCCTCCAACGAGAGCTCCATGGGTATCGACGACACCTCGACCTCCACCACCTCCTTCAGTTACGGGGACTTCGGCACCGTGGGCAACAACTACACGTATGCCACCACTTCCACCCCCAACTCCAGGGACAATGGCTATGGTGGGGATGTCTGCATCTCGACCTCCACCTCCTGCAACACGAACTGTTCCAGAAAGACCAAAAGATTCGGGAAAGGAACAATAGAAGTAAAATTTGTGAACGGACAAGTTGAGACCGGTCAATTTTGTACGTAAATGAGCTGTGATCGTTCAAATTTGTACACAAATGCTCAAACCCGATCGAGCGATAACCAGACCCAGCGCCGCCTACCATATCTATCTACACAATAGGCACGGTATCCATAGCCCTCGCGCCAATGTTGGGCCTCTTGAGAAGCTCCTTGGCCGAGACACCTTGCTTCCGCTTCTCGATGAACTCGTCGGGATCGAAGTCGACGCCGAACGGGTTCTCCTGGAACTCGGGCGTGAACATGTACGCGGTGGCCTCTTCGGGGGTGTCGAAGCAATCGACCTGCGTCTCGAGGTTGTTGCCGTCGGGATCGCGGTAGTAGATGGAGAGTGTGGGGCCGTGGTTGACGGGCCACAGCGGCTGGATGTTGTGCGCCTTGCGCTGCGTGTACGACTCCAGCAGGTCGTCGATGGTCTTGTATGCGAAGCTGACGTGCTCTAGGCCGGAGGTGCCGGGGTCCTTCGGCTTGAGGCCTGGGATTGCCACAAGTGCGATGCGGTGGTGCTCTTCGTCGTAGGTTATAAATGCCAGCATTCCATTGTTTGCTATGACTCGTCCACCCAGGAATGTGGTGTAGAAGTCGACCATTTCCGAGAACTTCTCCGCCGTGGTACGTAGCACAACGTGTGCGAGGTAGCTCGGAGACTTAACGCTGTTGGTATCCTTTGAGATTGCCATGGCGGATGTGTAAATGGAATCAGAGGTTTTAGGCGTTTGATGTCCAAATAGAAAAGCCGTGAGAGGTAATATTTATACGAGGAGTGAACGCTAATTAGCCCCCATTTTTTGCATTCGGTTTCGTTTTCGTTCCCACGTCAGCTCTAATCGTAAACAGCTATATTTCGTCCAAAGAGCGCTGCATGTGCCTACAGTTAGGGTTGTCAGCACCTTCCAATTAAAATCCTAGCCAGCTCTCTATTTCTTGAAGCAACAGCCAAACGTCGACATCCAGCTTAGCTTGAGCTATGGCTTCGCCGCGTCGGCTGTATCACAACCCCGCTGAAAGCTGCTCAGTAATGGTGCGGAAAGCAACCGCTGATCATTATAAGGACGCAAGCGCACGCTTCATTAGCCGGAATTGTTAAGGCTTGGCTCGTAATGAGTGGACGAGGAAGGAAAGTCGTTCGGCTGACATCTTTCTGTTTCAGCCTTTGCCATGCTTGCTTGGTGTTGTACAGAATACCTTAAGCATAGATTAAAAATCCGGGAGTTCGCATTTCGCCGAGGAGCGAATTACTACCTGAGCTAAGGTACATACATCTCACGTAATTATGTGGAGTGGTATGCAAACAAAGAATGCAACAGGGTATCAAACGCGCCGTCGAGGCCGCGTACAAAAACACCGCCACCTACACATGGCCGAATCCAACCGTATTCTCCAAGGCTACCTTCAGCTTCGCTTCCAGCTTAGCCCCTCCATCACTGCAGTCATACTCGGGAATCATTAGTCGTCCATAGCACGTCATGCTAGTCGGCACACGCTCTGAATCCGTGCCGGCCCGAAGAATGACAAATGTCACGCTCCCGACACCACCCACAGGCACCCTGTCGCTGGCGGTCACGAACTCAAGCAATCTGCGACGCTGAGTTGTGTCGTAGCTTTCCACGATGGTCCAGAAGTGCTGGATGAGTGGGTGCGAAGCGTGGTATCCATCCTCGTAGCGCGTGATGCGTCTCAGGTCCTCAACCGCAAAGTCCGGATATCCTTCGGTGATGCTTCTAAGTAGCTCTGCGCTCAGCAAAGAGAGCGGAGATGGTGAATGAGGTGATACGCTAGGAAGAATGGTGTGGAAGCCCTTTGCGAATGCAGTGAATTCACGAGTGATGGAATAATCGGTACGCCATGCGATGAAGTCTTCGACGAAACGTGCGCGGTTGGCATTTGTTACCGCCGGCGGAGGCCCGTCGTCCTCGAACTCGGCGATAAACGATCGCATGTCGCCACCACTTTTAACCCAGGCTGCAGCCGTAGGATTATGCATGTCAATGGTGTATGTTTTGCCTGCCGACTCAAATGTGAAGGCATAGTCGAGACCGAAAATATCTTCGACGTCGTCATCTTTCCAAGCCAGCATAGCCTCAAAGCTCTTGGCAACACTTGGCCATCCATCCCGAATGTGCGTGATACTTTTAACCGGCTTACCAAGGAGCTTGCGGTACAGTGCAAGTGGGAACGTGATGGGAAGTGTGACGCCATTGTAGATGGCTAAGCCGACTAGCAGGCCGAATAATTCGTATGTCTGACTTGGTTCAGTGGAACATGGCTGAAACCAACTCATCCGTGTAGTTTCGTCGGTATCAAAAAGACCTGTATCGGGATCGAACGCTTTGGCCCATATCAACCTGAAGAACTCTTGACTGACGCCACCGTGGTCAACACCTTCTTCACCTTCACCTTCCCGGCCTCCGATTTTGACCTTGAGTGGTCGCAAAAGTTCTCGATGTTCTCGACCCCATAGTTGGTCGAAGGCGTCTTCGAGCAGATGGTCCCGACGGACATCGAGAACAAGAAATCTTGAAAGTGCAGGTTTGAGTCTGGATTGGACGAATGTTTGGTTTGAGGGTTCTACCGCGAAAGAAAGTCGTTCGATCATCATTTGGTTGAAGTTGGACTCTCCATATGCGTTTATGAGGCGATCGAAGTTTACCATTCGGAAGACCAAGGTAACAAATCCTGGAGGAGTTATGAAAGTGAAGTTAAGGATGTTGAGCGTCCCAAATCTATCGATGTCTTCTTCATCGGGAGGACCTCCGAGGTATTGTGATGCCACTACCTTCGGGTCAAGCCTTCGGGTGACAAATGGCAAGTAGAATTGATCAGGGGGTAGACGCAGAGCTTCGCGGAACTCATATAAGTCGGACATGATCTCCAATGCCGTACCGCAGGATCCCCAACGGTCGATAACAGTCTCACCGTCCCAGTGATGCGTGACAATGGTCTGCAGCCATTCCAAGAACAGAGAGGCTGGATTTGATGAGATCGAATCGTTTGGCTGTTCGGAAGATCCTTCGAATCCAGCATTCAGAATGATGATTTGACGGATCAATGCCATCATAAGAGGGTCGCGAGGGGACTTGTCATCCTGACTTTCTCGATTTTCGGAGTTGAGAAGAGCGAAGTGGCATCTACGTGCCCCCATTGCACGCACAAGCCGGTCCATTAATCGAATCGCGGGCTCATATTCGAAATCATCTGAAATCTGTACCCAGGAATGTTGGATCGGGTCCAGCCACCATTCGCTCGAAGTTTCCGCGAACCAGCCAAATGCTCGGGTCATTCCAACATAAAATCTGCTCCGGGCGTCGCCATGCGTGATTGCCGCTACCAGTGCGATAACACAAATCAACACAGCGTGAAGCGCTTCCGAATCGGTATAATGCGGGCCATGGAGATTTTTGGAGGATTTGGAAGGATCTGAACCTCGTTCCAATTCCGCCTTTGCTACTAGAAGTTCGTCAGGGAGGTTGAACAGTGGTTCCAGTGCTTCCCATAGCGTGTCGAATATCAAAGATCCAACTACCGGCGTCCAGCCTCTAAAGACGTCTAGAACAGCCTTCATGACTGTCACACCGTCGTCTGGATCCTGAACTGTGGATATAATTTCTGGAAAGCATCGGAGAAGAGCTGGGATGGTACTGAGGTTGACGTAGAGAGAGCGCTTAACGTAGGCTTGGATTCGATGCTTCATTTTCACATCTCTGTAGAGGCTGTTTGAAGGATATCGGTGGAAGTGACCATACACCACATCCATATTTTTGGAGCAGAACCGCATCATGCTTCTAAGTCCATCCATGGCAGGTACGGTTAGAGGAACTGAAATGGGCAAATTCAGTCTGATCTGTGTTTTCTGCCCTGTGCGGGTGGCTAAGAGGAGCGACTGAAAGCCATATTCGGGAGGCCAAAATCGTATGGACGGGTCTGGAAATTTTGCTGTCAAACTAGAATCCGTAGAATCGCTTGAGACGCTGTCCGGCTGGTTCGAATGAGCTTGCTGCTTTGTAGGAGAATCTTCGGCAACAGTATTTTCATCTCCAGCGAATTTAATATGCCCATGGACTTTGTTGTTCTGTTTCTTTGGTGCAGCATATCCGTTCGCAATAGTGGAAGCCGGTGGTGTTTGAGGAAGAGTAGCTCCGTAGTTGTTAATTCCTCCATTTTGCTTTAAATGATGCAATCCCGGCTCTTCTATAGAACCGTTCGCATATTCATTGGACGCAGCATCAACCGCGAGATTCTCTTTCCCTCGGTCTTTGCGATCGGGTACTGTGTTCGCATGGTGAGGAAGCCTCTTTCTATAGAAGAGAGTAACAAATAGCTCCACTGGTGTGTTGAAAAAGGCGCTTTCAAAGAATTTTACCGCCGAGGTATCGAATATATTCTGTGTCAAAGATCGACGGTCTTTCTTGTCCGGTTTGACCAATTTTTTCCAGTAGTCTTGCAACGCCGCTTGAGATGCTTGTTTCTCTGGGTCTTCAGTGGTATCCGGGCGATTTGCACTGGTTGGTGAAAGTTCTCGTCCGACGGTAGCGTATAGCGGAATTCGAAGGCGGTCGGGTGCGAAACGGAGAGGGTGGGGACAGAGATGCTTTCCTGGATCATTTTGTGTTGCGAGAATGGAGGCAATCATTCGAGCGGTCAGGACGGTTGGAGGTCGAATGGGGCTGGTCTCCGTTCGCTTTTGCCGACTAAAGCAATGCACAGTCGAGCACTGCGGGTTGGTGCATCCATAGCGGAGTTGAATGATGTATCTTTCATGACAATTAGGAACTTGTACGAAGCAAGTCTTCCGTGGACGTTGTACCTGTGAACAAGATTCTGAAAGATGTGCCGCCGCCTTGTCGCAGCATTTTCCCATAAGTGCTTATCGCGAAACGGCGCAGGATGAATGCTCCTTGTGAGATCCCGGATGACTAGATCCCTCGACTGATTGTCGGAGGGCTTGTCCGCGAGAAATTGTGTGAACCAGTACGTCAAGAAGACAGGATACTCGGACTCTCCATCATGGTGAGTCATGACATCGGCAGGGAGCTATAGAACAGTCGATATCCTATGGAATCGACTGCGCTGCGTGGTGTGTTGTAGAGTTGTAGGAGCGACACTGAAAGAAAGACTTCAGAACAGAGCATGGTGGAAAGAGCTAGCAACGCTCAATCCAAGGAGAAGGAAGTAATCGCAACTGCTCTCATTTCCAGGGAGCAAGCAGCGGAGACGTCGCCAGAGTGTAAGGATGCAGGCGGATGCTTTAAGAAATTCTCCATGTCAATTATCTCGAAATTTGCCTTGCAGCCTCGGCACTGTAAACACAAAACCGTAATTGTGCTGACTCATGGAGTTTTTTTCAATTCAACGAAGCTCAAGCACAAACAACTTGACTCATAAACCTACTGGCCTCAAACATCCGATTGCATGTCCGTCTGGAGATATATCAGTCCCAGATACTTCAATTCTCCATCTACACGTTTTACGTTTTACTTTATCTTTCAACCGAGTCGCGCCGCTCTGTTTCAACCTCCGAAGTTAAGCTACGTCCCATTCCTTCAACGTTCCTACCACGACGATACAGACATGGGAAAAGACAAAGAAAAGGGCCACAACTTCCAGCTGAAAGTGCCAAAGGGCACCCGTGACTGGGCTGGTGCAGATGTCGTCTTGCGCGAGCACATTTTCAGCGAAATCACAAACGTCTTCAAGAAGCATGGCGGTGTGATGCTTGACACACCTGTCTTCGAGCTCAAAGAAGTCCTTGCGGGAAAATACGGTGAAGATTCGAAACTCATTTACGACTTGGCAGACCAAGGAGGTGAAATCTGCAGCTTGCGGTACGACTTAACGGTGCCGTTTGCGCGATGGACGGCTATGACTGGTCTCCAGAACATCAAACGATATCACCTTGCAAAAGTGTACAGGAGAGACCAACCTGCTATGACAAAAGGCAGGATGAGAGAGTTTTACCAATGCGATTTCGACATTGCTGGACAGTACGACCCAATGGTCCCTGACGCAGAGATTGTGAAAATCATCGCCGATGTGTTTGAAAGCCTGGGATGGAAAGGCGGGTTCACGATCAAAGTCAACCACCGAAAACTCCTCGATGGAATGTTTGAAGTGTGTGGTGTGCCAGAAGATAAAATCCGGACCATCAGCAGCGCCGTCGATAAGTTAGATAAGCTCCCCTGGTCGGAGGTGCGGAAAGAGATGACGGAAGAGAAGGGCCTGGATCCAGCCGTTGCCGATAAGATTGGCGACTATGTGAATCCAACATCTGCAGACCAGACAGCTACGTTTCCCAAGGGTGGCGCCATAAGAGTGCTTGAGTCTTTGAAGTCGAACACTGCGCTCACCGGTAATGCATCAGCGAAGAAAGGACTTGATGATATGGAACTGTTATTGTCATATTTAGACATCTGGGGAGTACTTCCTACAATTTCGTTTGACATGAGCCTTGCCCGAGGTCTAGACTACTACACTGGTGTAATCTTTGAAACCGTCACTGAAGGCTCCGCACCAACAAGCAAGGAGAGGGCAGCGAACGGTGCACAAGAGGATGCAAAGAAGGAAGAGTCTAAGAAGAAGAAAAAGCCGGTGGATGCTGACGAAGACCGGTCGAACGACCCATCAGTTGGCGTAGGAAGCGTCGCAGCCGGTGGCCGATACGATGGCCTGGTATCCATGTTCAGTGGCAAAGGCGAGATCCCGTGCGTTGGAATATCCTTTGGTGTGGATCGTATCTTCAGCATTACAAAGGCACGCATGGAAAAGCAGAACGATGAAGCCACAAAGATCCGACCAACCGAAGTTGATGTTTATGTTATGTCGTTTGGCGGCAAAGGCTGTCTTAAAGAGCGCATGCAAGTTGTACAGCAGCTTTGGGATGCCGGCATCAGAACTGAATTCTCGTATAAAGTCAAGCCGAAGCTCCCACAGCAATTCAAGGCAGCTGAGCATGGCGGGATACCACTTGCTGTCATTCTCGGCGAGGATGAACTTGCGAAGGGTATAGTAAAGGTCAAAGAGATGGGTCTTCCAGAAGGTCACTCTGAAAAGGAAGGCGTTGATGTGAAGAGGGAAGATCTTGTCGCAGAAGTTCGGAAGAGGCTGAAACCTGTTGAATCTCTGGCTTCGAGATTGGGTAGTATTCAAATCTAGAACGGAAGTTGAGGTTCCGAATCAATCTTCGCATCATATCAGGGCGTTAAGAGCAATGAGTAGATCAAGAGCTATGGCTCACATGTTAGCCACTTTGGCTGCTATTGAGGGTATGTAGACTACGCCTGCTAGTGGCCTTTGCAATGAGATACCCAAGTCTAGTTGAATAGTTCCGAATTTTCCGAGTGCTCATGCAGCTTCTTCAGACCAATTTGGTTCTCGTCTCATCTTCGTGTATTATTCTCTGCAAAAGGCAGCCGGCTACTACTAGTCCGCTCGATCTTGTGTCAAGTCGGTATTCAACAACTGATACATGCTTCTTTCGAATCCCTGGCTCCGCAATGAGCTCAATAATAATGTTGGACCCTTTTGAACTCCTCCACTTCCCTCGCTGTTGGACGACTGTGATCAATCGGCAATTGATTGCTTTCTCTCACCAAGGTGAATCGAATAAAAGCTCCGCCTTTCATGTTCTTTCGGACGTTTTGGTCTGTAACTTTGTAAAGCCCGTCGTATCTGAAGCCTTCCGAGGGTGAACCTTCCCACTGCCCTCTGGAACTTCGAATGACTCGAATCGACTTTCCAAGCTCCAGAGCTCTTTGCAATGCTTTCGTATCTTGAGAGATACGTGGCGTCTCATAGTCGGTATTGTCGTGCGAATCGCTTCCGCAGTAGAAGATTGTGTTGCCGCGGTCAAGGTCGAGGTCGTCGTAACCACCAGAGAGAACTACGGAGTCTGCTCCATGTTCTACCGACCCTGCGATGCCCGCTACGCTGGCACCATGAGCACCATCTCGTTGGGCACAGCGTAGCTGTGGCCACCACGCACCAACGATGATCCCATTGTGACCTTCGACTTTACAGTTTCGCCGAACGAACTGTGGTCGCTCATCTGCGAAGGCGTTAATTGTGCCAGGAATAATGGCAAACAGGTGAGACTCACCGAAGTAATACCTTGTAGGTTTGCCTCGGACCACAACAATACCTCTCATTATTCCATTGTCACCGTAGATGGAGTGATTGGGAGGAGGATATCGAATGGATCTAGCCGTCTCGCCACCTTGTTTACCTACTGCTCGTGATAGGCGATGCTCTTGCTCTCGTGCAGCAGTGATACCCATAGGGCTGTTTCTAGCACTATCAGGCCCATTCATCGGTTCAAGATTAGGATCCACTCCCCATCCTACAGCTTGAAATCGATCAAATGCTTCTTCAGCTATTCTCTGGGCTTCTGAGGGGAATCTGAACTTGTAAGGTGGGGCGATGGACTGATTGGAAACGACCCGTAGGACTTGTTGGAGATTAATATCCTTGGCGGTGGACTTCGTGAGGTTGTCAATAGTAGTAAAGACTCTTAGCAAACTGATCAAGTGTCTAGTTTCCGAATCGTTGAGACCTCCTCTTTGGAGGTTGCCTTGACTGTCCAGCTTGCATTTCATCCCATAGTCTCTAATAATTCTTTTGCCTTCCGTGGCCAGGTATTGTACTTTAGCCTTGTCGTCTGTTGGGACAATCAAGACTTTTTCGTCCGAAGTTGCAGGTGCCATAGCAAGTAGCGGTGACGGAGAGTGAAGTTATGTTGGACGATCCAGTAGAGTGAAAGACTTTATAGTGAACTTGTTCTGCAAGAGAGAAATATGAATACGGATGCTTATTGGGCACAACTCTTATATTCAGTGAAGAAAACTATGGTCTGAATGTAGGTGTCATAATTCAACGAATGAATCATGTCTTGTTTGGACTCAGATTCACAGCAGGAAAGGAGAAGATGGTTAACTGCGGTAAAAGATGACGGTTAACTGCGGAAGGAGCTGATGGTTCACTGCGGAAGGAGGTGGTGGTTCACTGCGGAAGGAAATGATGGTTGACTGCGTTAAGAGATTGCTACTATCCTTTATCCATGGGCGTTACTACTGTTGATGCAAACAAAAGGACATCGGGCTGATGGTACTCCAAAGCCATGTTTATGGAGGAGCTAAGAAGTGTATGAGAGCGGTGGTGGAGAGCTAGATCACAGCATAACTGGAGGCGATACGATATCGTACGATACGATAGGTTGGTTCTAAAAGTATCGTAAGCTTCACGAAATTGGCCCGGTTCAGACGTCATCCCTTCACTTGAAACTCACCCATTTTTTAAACATCTGAAGAAAAAAATCGCGCTCAATACGGAACAACCACTTTTCGATCCACACGTCCTTTCTCACTGGATACATCTCGTAACTGTAATCTCGATTTGACGAATTCACTCCAGTCCTGATTCATCTGTGTAGCCCGCCACACACAATCCACAAACTTTCCCACCCTTTAAAATTTGCTTCGCTGGCCGTTCCTCTCCGCAACCGTCTCCAAACAAGCGTTTTTGCTACAGAGATAATCCTCAACAGTTCAGCATTATGGCTGCACAGCTGTCCACAGCTCCTCAAACTCATCCGTTTACCTGTAACACTTGTCAAGTAGCCTTCAGATCGAGCGAACTACAGAGAACGCACATGCAATCAGACTGGCACCGATACAACCTCAAACGCCGTGTAGCCTCTCTTCCTCCTCTTGATTCAGACGTATTTGCCGAGAAGGTGCTCGCCAACAAGGCAACTGCCGCAGCTACCGCAGCGAAGGCTAGCTACGAAAGGCTTTGTCCAGCCTGTCAGAAGACATACTACAGCGAGAATGCGTATGTGCAGCATCTCAGCAGTGGCAGGCATAAGACGAACGTGGCCAGGCTTGCACGAGAAGGGCGAAACAAAGAGGAAGATCTCAATTCGGTGATGAGCAGTACCCTGCTTTTGAATAGCGAGGCTTCAGAAAAAGCTCCATCGATTGTTGATGGAATAGATGAAGAGGCCGAAAAAGAGTTTGAGAGAGTCATTGGTGGTATGAATGCAGCGAACCTGGAAGATAGTGATCCAGTTTCCAGACGGCCGACTAGACCTCATCACTCCTCGGCGAGCACATATAGCAGAGTCGAACATCTAATTTCTCCAACAGCAACGAAGACCACGACTTTCAGCACGAATGATTCGGTGAACGGAGAGCTGAGTAAAGCAGATGCGGCGAGGTTATGTTTGTTTTGCACGCATCGCTTTGAAGATCTTGATGCCAACGTCATGCATATGGCACGACAACACGGCATGTTTATTCCTGAGCGACCATACCTCACCGATCTAGAAGGCTTGATCTTGTATCTAAGCCGAAAAGTGCACGATGAGTATCAGTGTTTGTACTGCGGGAGGTTGAAATGGAGCGAAGACGGCATCAAGACACACATGCGCGATTCAAGCCACTGTAAGATAGCATACGACACCGAAGAGCAACAACTCGAGCTCGGCGATTTCTACGATTTCAGAAGCACGTACTCGGACGGAGACTCTGACGAAGACTGGGAAGACTCCGACGACGTCGAGATGCTCGCAACAGGAGCTGCAAAAGGAGGCGGTGTGAAACTCGGCGCCAAACGCAGCACAACCACGACCACGGCGCACGACTCTGCGCTCCCCGACGGCACCGCCTCCGACTCAGGCTGGGAGACCGACTCGACGGTGTCGGACGTGCCCACGTCAGAGCTGGGCGCCGTCTACTCGGACAAGGCGCGGGCGGCGCGGCACCCGCGGCGGCACCGCAGCGCCGACGGCTTCCACGCGCGCGGCCACGCCGCCGCGCTCTACCACGACGACGTCGAGATGCTCCTGCCGAGCGGCCGCACCGCCGGCCACCGCGCGCTGGCCCGCTACTTCCGCCAGAACCTGCGCGGCTACCCCTCCGCGGCCGAGCGCGCGGCCAACGAGCGCCGCCGCATTGCGGCTGCCGCGGCGGCGGAGGACGACGACGCCGATGCCGAGATGGTGGGTGCGGAAGCGGATGCGGGCGCAGCGACGCCGACGGGCGTCGAGCGCGGGCGGCCGCGCGGGCGGGAGCTCGTGTCGCGGGCGCAGGGCGGGCTCGGCATGGCGGCTGTCGGCGCGGACAAGGTGCGGCAGGTGGGCGCGGCCGCGAAGAGAGAGGCGCGGCGCAGCCACAGGGACGAAGCAAGGTTCCGGGCGCGTGTCGACCGCATCGGCAACCAGCAGAAGCACTTTCGCGATGCACTACTGCAGTGAGCGAGGGCTGTGGGCGGGAGGTGCGCGGTGTGGGTTCGGGCGCGTGGGAGGGATGCGTAGCTGGTTGCGAGGAGAATTAGACACTTTTGGTTTTATTGCGGGTGCCGTAGTACACGGCTGGTTATACAATCAGTGAAATCAACGCCAGCCAGATGCGCCGTCTTTTTGTGTTGCCGAATCCTTTTGTTTTGGAAAAGAAACCGCCTCAGATCTTGGCCTTGACCAGCAAATCGTTCCCGTCTTCGACCGCAGATCGCCGAAATGGCGTCCAAGGTTCCTTACGAATATCCTGCAGCTGCCAGCGCTTGAGAGCGAAGCCATGAAGCTCCTCATCGCCGCAAACTTGCATGCCTCGCGTGCTTGCGCTGCACAGCGACGCCACGCTAATGCCGGCTGGAGCATCCCCAGAGTCATGTTCGTGGTTGTCACTAGGGTTCCCAGGGCCGGTTTCCGGGTTCTTGGTGGGAGCCAGGGACCTTTGAAATGTCAGCCTTGCGCAGATCACGCACATCGACGAAGGATCAGGACCTCGGATTGTTCGGTGTGCTCATCGTGTGGAGCAAATTTCCATTTCGAGCTTCAAAGGAAAGCGCATGCAATCCCGAAAAGTTTTCTTCTGCGGGTGGCATTGACGTAATTGCTATAATAGGAAACTATGAACGGATTTTAGGAACCAATAAAGAGGTAGATGTTGTGACATCGAATGAAAGTTTGCAGTCTCAAAATCTTTGGCTTTGAGAACGCTGTATGCGTTTGTTACCTGGGTTTGAGTGCTGGTTGTTGGTTTCTGTTGATTCGCATCAATTCAACCCACGACTTCTATATAACACCCACCCGCTCTCCTGCAACCAGGCTGAACCGCTTCAGACATTACCTGATGATTTGATGAGAGTAATCACAAGGCTAGAAAGTGCTCAAAGGATCGGCAGTAACCTACGTACTAGCAAGTATGCGCCCTGCCACGAACTCTGGGGAGACGTCAAAGGTGGGATACAAGGCTGGTTGCGGACGAGAGTTGGTGGAGTTTTCTCCTCTCGACTGGCTCAATTCGGATTGAACCGGAGACGCAGCAAAAGAAAGCATTTCGTGGTCGGGTGTCTGGCGTGGGGTGAGACATATAATGGGGTTTTATAAGCAGCATACGAGGTGCCATGTGGTCATGTCGTGGAGTAAGGCAGAATTTGAGGGTTGAATGGGGGGATTATGGAGTAGTTGGATTGATTTAGCGATGGACAACGGGACCACGAGGCAGGGAGCCACGTAGAGAAGGCTGATATGATACAGTACTTTGGTTACGAAGCAGGTGCAAAGCAACGGTGAACTCACAGTTAGCTAATTACTGAGGCTCCGCTTTTGCTGGAGTGCAGTAACGACTTTCTAACGGCATGCGGTGGTAAGGTAAGGTACGGTGAGGACGCATGAAGAAGTGCCACCTCCACGTGGGGAAGAAGCAGGTTCCGAAGTAACAACCTAAAGTACTCAAAGTACACCCCCCCAAATCAGGGCGCCCTGACCAGTCCATAGCGCCCCATTGCGCCTCCATAGCGCCTCCCATAGCGCCTCCCTTCGCGGCCATTCAAAGGACGTGAAGCACCCAAAGTACCCAAAGGACCCGGAGCGAAGACGATCAAAACCTTCCTCACCCACTCAAAACCCCACATGTTCGCTATTGAGACTTGTTCACGCAGTTTGCCCTTCTTCAGCCACCCTGGATCCTCCTTCAAGTGTCCATAAACCCCCACTCCTGCTGTTCCATTCCGATTGAGAACTACATATAATCAGCCTTACCTCTGGCATGGCTAGGCTGTCTCCCGAAGCAACCAAACATGTAGACGCGCTGCCAGACCCTTCTGCCGCAGCCGCAGGGCAAGATTCGTCGCATTCTGCCGCTTCGGAGGATGTCGAGAACACTCCTGCTCCATCTCCGTCTCCGCCTGATGCTTCAACAGATCACATTTCGACACAGTCGACGGCGCTGCTGACAGACGCGGCCTTCGAGATGCCTGAAGATCCTGATAATAATGGATTCTCCTCGTCCTCGCTCGGCCTCAGAGTCGGCGGCTACCCGGATGCCGGCGACACCCAACCGCAACTTAGCTCCGACCGGAGCGACGATTCCTATGTGGTTGTATCCTCACAGTCCAAGGACCTTCCATCATCTAACCGTTCTTCTCCACCTCGAAACCGCTCTGCACCGGCCTATATTGCGCCGCTAACTCCTCCCAACAATCCGCCCACGGCTCAAGACTGGATCAATTATCGCAGTATCTTCACGAAGCTGTACCGCTCCAAAACGCTCAAGGAAGCAAAATCCATCATGGAAGAGCGATACAGCTTCGTTGCAAGGTGGGTATTTAATTTTTGAGTCGTGCGCGGTTTGTTCTGACGGAAAATTATCAGCGAGAGGATGTACAAGAAGCGAATCGCAGAGTGGGGCCTGCAAAAGTATTCTTCGCGCGGCAATCGCAAAACTCCACCACAAGAAAGTGCGTCGTCGGGACATGAACAGGACTCTCAACAATCAAAGCAGCAGGTCACTTCAGCGCGTGTTCGCCGTGTCAATCGACATGCCGGCGCCACAAAAGCCGAAGGTCGAGCGATGATTTCTGCAAAGCGCGCCAGCCTTGAAATGCAAGTTGATCATTACATGAGAAGAGCTTATCCCACCGTCGATTATGGTCGTTTCAAGTCCATGAGCGAGGAGATGAAGAATGTCGAAATCATCCTTTCTCAGATTGACAACTACTTCAAGTCATACAACGCCGAAATGTGGGAGAGGAAGTTCCCAAAGACGGCACGTGGCTCCATCAAGGAAATTCCTCTCGCATTTAACATCCACATAGTCAAACGTAAGGCAGTTGTTCCTATGGCCATCCATCCCGGAGACCTTTTCAATCGTTTCCATATGGCTGCGGAGTTGTTGAAGTTGAAAACTCCTCAAGCCAACAACGTGGCTTGGCGAATTGTGGAAGAGGCATTCGATATGGTGAAGGAAGTGGTGCTCCAGCAACATCCTCAGCTTCTGCGTTACTTCTTCATGCAATTCTGGGACAGCACGTACGATGCACACCCCCAAATTCGAGAGCAGCTCTTCAAAACCATTGTTGGCTTCGCCGAATATTACCTAGGGCGGCAACATCCAATCACTCTCATATCGAAACTACTTCCTCGTGTTCAAGATCCTCCCAAAGTATGCGAAGTCGCGTATATGCGGAACATTGACACATTTGATTCCATCCTTGGTCCAAGTCACAATGAAAATCTCAGATCCAAAATGGCCGTGACCGGCAATTATATTGATTCTGAGCGATATGAAGATGCGAATCATATGCTGTGGAGCGTCGCTAATTGCTTCACAGAAAACTCTACTGCTTATTACAAGCGTGCAGCTCTGTGTCGAATAGCCTGGATCCATACTCTGCAGCAGCAGTACGCAGAAGCTGAACCCATCTTTGTCGACGTATTGGAACGATGCAAAAAGTGGTCGAATGAGCAACCAGACAAGAATGCTTTGGATGATGTGTTCCTTGCTGCAACAACCCATCTTGCTCGATTGCAGGCTCGGCGGAGCTACGAGCAAGGGAAAGCAATGCTTCGCAACGCGCTGGATCGCTGTATTGCTACTGTGGGCTCTGATCATGCATACACTTACACCATCCAGACTGAACTTGAAAACCTGAAGCGAGTGGCTCAGGCAACAGATTTGCTGGAAGACTTCCGAGTCGGCGTTTAAAGAATGAGCAGAGGCCACCGATTGATTTGATTCATACTTGATGGCGTTGAACAAGGAAGTATACCCCAAGGAAAAGCGTTATTAACCAATCCGAAATTGAGGCCGTTATTCATCATTTCAAAGCCATGCATGTATGGTAGCCACCCGATGAAAATGATCAGAGCTCGACAAATTCCCTTCGATGCACTTCTCCTGTCTTGACCTGATTCAGGTATTTCCAAATCTTGGACGATATCGTAGTGGAGTCAAACCCAAAGAACCGGTACACCTCCTCACAAGGTAGTGAGTGTCCGAAACGATCCATACTCATGCAAACAGCAGCATCAGCGTAACGCTCCCAACCCAATGCAGCATACGGCTCGATTACGACCGCCGGAATATCAAGATGGCGCCGAAGCACATCTCGCCTGTACGTGACATCCTGCATCTCGAACAGGCGGTGGCTCGGAAACGACACCAGCCTTACTCTACATCCGTACCCACTGCGTAGCCTCTCCGCCGCCGCAACCGCAATGCCCAACTCGGCACCAACCCCAATGACCGTCACATCGGCGGCGTCCTCCTCCTCGAGCACGTACGCGCCGCGCAGCACGCCCTCCCTCCTCGTGCGCGGCGCGAGCTGCGGCAAGCGATGGCGGGAGGTGGAGATGAGCGCGGGGGTGCGGGTGGCGCGCACGGCGGCGATCCAGGCGCCAGCGGCCTCCTCGCTGTCGCCGGGGCGGATGAACAGCAGGTTTGGGGTGGCGCGGAACAGCGCGGCGACCTCGATGGGCTGGTGCGTGGGGCCGCCCTCGCCCATGCCGATGCTGTCGTGCGTCGCCGTGTGGATCACGTGCAGCCGCTGCAGCGCCCCCATCCGCACTGCCGCCGCGCCGTACAAATAAAACGCCAGGAAGCTGCCGCGCCGTTAGACGAGACCGAGGCCCCTGCGTGCGCCTGCGTCGCTGCACTTACGATGATGTTACCGGGATGATCGTGTTCGGGTGATATGCTGCTATGCCGTTGGCGATGGCCACCATCGCGTGCTCGCGAACTCCGTATCGGATGTATCGGCCGGCGTATGTACCGTTGATGCTACACTGCGTGCGAAGAGAAGGATGCTGGAAGTCTTGCATACCCAAGAAGTTGATTTCGACGTCGTCGGACAGGTCTGCACTGCCGACCATGAAAGAGTTGACTTTTTCGAAGATCGGATTGAACACCAAGCCAGACGAGATTCGCGATGCGGTAGGGACTAAGGGAAACGACTCCGGAATAAACGATTCCCAGTTCGACGGCAATTCTCCTCTAAGACGAGAAACAAATTCCGCTGCCAAGGTTGGGTAACTACGCCTGTAGCGTTCTAAGAGGACCTCCCATTCACTTACCAGCTTTTCTCCCCTAGGTACACATCCCGCAAAGAAATTCCTTACCTGCTCCGGAACCTCGAAGTACTCCTTGGCGTTGAACCCATACTCACGCTTCAACCGCGCGACATCCTCGGCCCCGAAATCTTCGCCATGAGCGAGCGACGTGCCTGCCAGTGCAGTTCCAAGACCAATGACGGTACGAACGTTGATGAACGTAGGCTTCTCCCTCGAACCTCTCGCGTCGGCCAGCGCGGCAACCAGCCCATCGACATCATAGCATCCGTCCTCCACGTCGATCACGTTCCAGCCCGTCGCCCGCATCTTCGCGTCGACATCCTCCGTGTTGGTCATATCCACCGACCCGTCACAAGTCACTTGGTTGTTGTCATAGACGACGGTCAGGTTGTTCAGGCGCAGGTGGCCAGCCAGCGAGAGGGCCTCAAGCGCGACGCCCTCCTGCAAACACGCGTCGCCGACGACGCACCAGGCGTGGCTGGCGACGAGCTCGAAGCCGGGCTTGTTGTAGGTGGCGGCGAGGTGCTTTGCAGCGAGGGCCATGCCCACGGCGTTGGCGACGCCCTGGCCCAGCGGCCCCGTCGTCACCTCCACGCCGTCGATGTCGATCTCCGGATGGCCCGGGCACTGGCTGTCGGGCTGCGCCGAGTGGTACGAGCGCAGCTGGCCCATCGTCATCGCCGCGTAGCCAGCCAGGTGCAGGAAGATGTACTGCAGCAAGCACGCGTGCCCGTTGGACAGCACGAAGCGGTCGCGGTCGAAGAACTGCGGTGCTGACGGCGCGTACCGCATTGCGTACTTCCACAGCGCCACGCCGATCGCTGCCATGCCGATCGCGGACCTGTGGTTGCGGGCGGTGCGTCAATACTTGCTTGAGGAGGAGCTGCTAGGATCCCCTACTCACCCACCATGGCCGCCGCCGAACTGATGACAAAGGTCTGCCACCAGTAAGCGGATGGTCTTGAGCACCAGGTCGTGTTCCTCTGCGGTTCTTGCGTTGTTGGCGGTAGCTGTGAGCGTGAGGGATTTGGGTTTGGTTGTCTCATGGCTTCCGTTCACGATGGGCCCTGCATCTTCGGCCTGAACTTTTACGTGTGCCGTGACAGTGGCTGTAAGACTGGTGGTCATGATACTTTGAACCATTCTTCCCATGAGGTATACTATCAAATATTGATGGCGGTGACGGAGGGGTATAGCCACGGCCCCCGGCTGAAGGTACAAAGGAAGCGAATGAAGCGTTCAAACCCTCGTATTCGATAGCATCCTCCCAAGTAACCGCTGGGCGTTAACAGCTGCTACTCCGCTCAGAGTTTGCGCATGGCGCTCTCGGTTGCGGGGATCCGGCAAGGATAATTGGATGACACAGCGTGGGATGCAGGATGTCCACAGGGTTAGTTACTCAATGAGGCTGAATAGGCTTGACCCAAATGGCATGTGTCTCACAGCTGCTTCTCGTTTGCTTCCTGATGATTCAGCGAACGAGATACTTGGCCATTCAAATGGAGAAGGGCCTACTCGGAAATCTCGACCACCTCCATTTCTTTCACCGACTTTTCTCAGTCTTGATATCTTTTGTGGAATATCGCTGTTTATTTGTTGTAGTATGCCAATCAGATGCTGTGATGTGGGGAAGGATCGAACCAGCAAGGAAAAGACGCAAAAGTGGAGACTACTCGTGCGACCAGACCTCATCTATGCATACTTGGTGTATGTCAGATTGCCCTATGACCACCGCTTCCTTCAAACTCGGTCATAAACTCGGGAATCGAACCCTGGGCCGCCACATTATATCTCTACACCACTAGGGCTCGTGCCCAAGGTGCTGTCACTTTCACTCCTGCTCAACGGGCTCGGCTTTTCGACCGCAGGGCCCCTCCTCAAGCCCATCCTTCGCGGGTTCGCCGATGCTGACGGCGGCGTCGACAAGTCCACAAAACCCGAATCTCGCTGCCCACCACCGCGACTGCTCGCAGCACTCCTTGTCGCGACATTGGGCAGCTGCGTGGCCTTCCTCAGCGACGGCGAAGGAGACGCAACCGGCGACGAGCTCAAGCCGAGAGCGGGCGGCGCTTTAACCGAAGACCTGCGACTCCGCCTCCGATACTCCACGTCAGGCGTGGCACCTCTGCTCGGCGCCTGCTCGACGGCGTCGTCGTAGTCCTCGGCGCCGTCCCAGCCAGACTGGTGGTCGCCGTAGCGGTCGATGTACTCCTCGCCACGGCGCTTGATCGGGCTCTCGTCGTACGGGTCGAAGCCGACACGGCGCCGCGCGTGGTCGCGTGCGCGGCGCCGGTAGTCGGAGTCTGCGCCTGCGCCCGTGGTGGCGGATTCGGAGAGGAAGAAGTTGAGCAGCTCGTCGCTGATGGTGAGATGGGAGGCTTGTTGGAATTGCTGGAGCGAGGTTAGGCGGATGAGAACTTCGAGGAGGGAAAGTGATGTGCGGAGAGGCGGGAGTGCTGGTGTTTGAGCCTGATTTGATAAGATGACTGAAGATTGTCCTCGCGCCGACACTACTGGACTGGAAGTCTTTCCTAGTGGCGAGTTGGATGACTGTTGGCCTGCTTGAGGACTGCTGTAGAAGTTGAGTTGTGAGAAGGCAGATATGAGAGGACCTAGAGAGCCGGATCTCGCAGGTACAGGTGGTGATGATGCGCCATTTACAGAAGATTCGGTATCTTCGTCATCGGAGTCCGGTTCCTCGGTGTATACCTCGAGGGCGAGCCATTCGGAATCGAGATCATGAGGAAAGTGCCATGGATCTGAACGTTCCTTTCTTGTGGGATTGATTGAGTCGGCACAGGCATCCCTATTCGAACTTTCAGCTCCATTCAAAACTTCGGAGTCCACGGCATCAGCTTCTGCCATCCGTCGTGGAGCCGTCGCGGTGATATCTCGCTTCAGCAACAAAATTGGGTTATTCGTCTCGCCGTCATTTCCGATATTCAAGATCTTCCCAGTGTCTGCGTAGAAGATCTTTGATATCTCATGAATTGGAACAACCTCTCTGACTCCAGCAAGAGCAACATCTTCAAAAGGTCCAGGTTGAGGCTCATTTTCCTGGAAATCATGAACTCTATCATCATCAAAGTCTTCAATGAGTACAAGTTGATATGCGAACTCGTAAGCTTTGCTTTCGGATGGAACGCTTCGTGGTAAAGACTCCTCTAATTTTGCTGATGTGCCATTTGCCGTCCGCTCAGGCACATCCGTGTTGGCAGTCGAAAGGTCGTAAAGGTTATCCAGCGGGACACGCATCAGTTTCACACGAGCTTTGTGGATGACTTCTTTCCATGTTGTTTCTCGGATGCTTTCATCTTCATGTGGGCGATTTGCATGACCAGCGAAGAGCATGTACAGTGAAAGCAGGAAGACTGGGCCGATTTGAACTGCTTGTCCTGGAGCCATGACGTACTGCGAGTCACCAGCGGTCAAAAATGTGCTGGCTTGAAGTAGTCTCGACGGTGAGACGGATGACGGCAGATTCGAAGATAGATTGACACCAGATGTCGTGATGGCTAAGTTGATGAGAGGTACGGCATCTTCTATGCGGTTCAGAAGTCGTTTCATGTCGGCAATGATTGCATTGAGTTCCACCGCAGCCTGTGCCTCCGGCTTTGCTTTCGAGCTACCTCGACGGAGTAGTTCCTCATCTGATGCAGCTGCGGAGAGCCGAATGCCTAAAGCCTGTATGTCTAAACGAATAGCCTTAGTGAGAGTAACAGCGGAGTCTAGCGTCGTGTTACCACGCGCAGAGATCAGCTCGATCATATCGATTGCTGGTGATATGATTCGGATTTTGCTTTCCAGTCGCTGCTGCAGAGTGGCAATCTCCTCACGTTCATGGCCTTTGACAGCACGTAGCAGACGCGTAGATTGGCGTATCGCATAGCCAGCCGTGATGCTAATGCCAGATCTAATAGCATAATTCATTGCCTGCTGTGTGATCTGTAAACAAATCGTTAGTCTCAAATGTCGCTAAGGACATATCTTTGAAATCTCACGTACCCGGCTGAGGAGAAGGTCCATGGTGCCAGTGTGGACTTTGAGGTACTCATGGACTTTAAACTTTGACTTTTCGTTGAAAAAGTTGCAGTTTGTGGAGTTAGGCAGTTTATTTACAAGGCCTCTGCTGCCTCCTCTTCTTGGGTCACGTTTCAGTGGGGCTCCTTTTTTGTAGTGGTCGACCGCCACCGCTCCCCTTGCCCTGCCCCTAAGTTAGGCGGCCTAGTCCCGCCGTGGCTTTGATTTCCCGACAATTTGTTTAAAAGTCTTCAAGCTGAGCCTATGGAATCTGCGTTTAATTTACAAATGGTCTTCTAACTTGATCGCTAGATTAAATAGAGAGTGTTGCGAATCGCAATTAGTCTTATCGTATCCATTCTCGGCGAGCTACACGCTTTGAGGCTTCGCGGCAGACAGACTGGCTAATAGTAGAGTAACTAGAACATGGGATCAAGCTAAATAAGACATGTACCCGAACGTTCTCCCGAGCTTCTCAAACTCATCAGTCCGATAGCATGGCCTTTAACCTTGAGTAAGATATGGGGAGAAGCACAAAGCTCGGCTCGTCTCTGTCCTCTACTCTACGGTTTGCTTGTGGTGATGAGTGGTTACCTTATTGATACAAGTTCAGTGCCAACGGGCATGGACAATGAAATGCGCCGAGACTTTCTAGGACATATTTCGTATTCATATCTGAGGGTTAGAATGAGATAAATCGATTCCGAGAATAAGTGAGAAACTAATACGAGCAATGACCACAGTAACCGCACTTAGCAGAGCAGCCAGTATAATCTTCGTCAGATTCCTCATCCTGGCCGTGGAGTCGACTGTCTTTTACATTGATCACACCGGCATGGGATGCTTTCAAAGTATCTCCATCACTGTAACTCTCGAGCACTGATTTCTCGACAACATCGGTCCCTCCCGGCGGTATCTTTTCCAACCAAATCGTTTTCAGTTCGTGCGACAGCACATCGTGCTCACCTGTGTCCTGTTCTCTCAATTCCAATGCTTCCAGGCTCTTGCACCGAATCTCTAATTTTCCATCACCTCTTTTCTTCACAGCGGTGATGATCTTGCGAAGGAGCAGGGCCAGCTGTCGAAGCTCATTTTGACTATCCTGCTGCCACTTTTTCACCTTGGCCGAAACATCCATGACCTGAACGTCAAGGAAAAGTCCCGACTGGTGGCGAGCAAGAATGAAATTGGGAATTTGTGCAAGCCAAAAGCGAGGAAGCTCATCCTCCAACACATTGGTGATTTTGCGGGCAGAACGAGTCTTGAGGTCAAACACCGCAGCTTGGGGAATTCTACGGCCGGCAGTCTGCACCTGTAGAGGTTGATGAGTATTTCTGTTATGAGCAGTGACGTTCAGATTATCGAGTAACAGGGACATATTTCCTGTGTCGCTCTTTTGGGTATTTGAAGTATGCTTTGTCGACATGGTAATATTCTCGGTGACTTTGGACTTAAGGTATCCATCGCACTCGAAGCGCAGGATACATTGAAGGCCATCAAATACGTATTTCAGTATTCTTTGGTTGGATGTAGAGCCCTTAACCTCGCTATCCCATGATGTATAGGCTTCTGGGAAAGTGTGGCCGTAACCCCTGACATTAGGAATGAACTCAGTAGGAGAGTTCTCATGCCGGATGAAGAAGACTGTGTGTCCGACAACCTCGACGAAGAAGCGGAAAGGTTTTTCAATCCGTCTCACAAAGCGCAAGAGATTACCCATAGTGCTTGAGCATGCAAATATATCGATGCTCTGAGGGTAGAACTCTGGATTCTCTGTGAGAATGGCACGAACTGCAGGTTCAACGGGATATTTTGGGGAACGTGCAGCATTGGGATCGCGATAGTAGTTACCTCCATCTTCCCTAAGCTTATATGGCTTAGCTGGTGGCATCCAAGCTGGAGGAGAGCCTGTATACGTTAGTTGTGATGCGAACAACGATGTCAAGTGACAATACCCGGGATGGCAATTGTTGGAGTGCCACGGTCTAGCCAATTGTACGAGGCGATGTATTCACAGCAGCTGATTTCAACAGGTTCCGTATCTTGATCGTTATGGCTAGCATTGTGGACGTTGGTGGTGCTCAACGTTTGAAGCAAAGAGCCGATGGGTGGCGAGGCTGAGCGCGGTACGTCTCCTGCCCGGCTCGTATTGGCCGAGCGGTAGTTGTAGCGGTACATCTCGTTGTTACTCCTCTTCAGTTTTCATCAAAATGTCCCTTCGTATCAGAAAAACATAAAATGAAAAGTCTGGGGAAAATGATAAGTGATGAGGACGGCCAACAAAACCTACCTTACGCTCATATATGCTGCACGCACAAGGACGAACCCGTTTGACATGTCGTACAACGTACGTGTTTGCCTCCCGTTTTGTCCACCTGCAGGCAATTCGAACCGAATCCCATATCTATAGGTAGGTAAGGTAGGTAGTGGCATGTTTCCTGCAGTTTCTCTCCGCACTCAAAAATTTCTTTTCGAAGCGTATCAAAATTTCCTTCCATCGCCTGCTATCTTTCAAATACTTCCAACAGGTCCAACAGATTCTTCAGCCGTTCTGAGATGCCGCTCAAGTCTGATCGACTTTATGCGTTCCTAACTGCTGTTTCCAATGGGAAACGGGCTATCAAGACGGTACAGGATGCTAGGCTCTTTCTTGAAGCAGTCTGCAACGAAGAGAACAGAACTCGATGCATTGAGAGGATGGTAGCATCATCCCACGGAATCGAAGCTCTTGGTTCAAGCGTACGCTATGACGCTTCCATCACGTTCATGAACGAGGCTGTGGTTGCCTTCTTGGAGTACATCGCCGACGAAAGTCTGAAACAGCTACACAGTGGTCAGCTTTTAAGGGATGTATTGCTCGCCGTAGTAGAGCCACCTACCTTCTGGAATGCTTTTGAAAAGCATTATATGCAGAAAAATTTGTCGTTGACCGCCAGTCGGTACTTTGCATGGTTGTTACATGAGCTATTGACCTCTCCTTCAGTCTTCGTACACCTTCCCGTGGTCCAGACTGCCCAAAAAGTCAAGGATTCATTCTTGAACTCCACGGATACCGAGACGCGCAGTATAGGCTACAAAGTTCAGCATATTTTACGCGGCATTTCCTCGGGGTCGATTCTTTCTGGAAGCACCAAGCCCGGAGGCCGCCACGATAATGACTTTGAAGACTTTCGGGAAATCGCAATTTTTCCAACTGCAGATGAGTTGGTAGCAAAGGAACAGCCGTTCTATCTTCAAGCTGATGCCGTGCAAGAGATTGATGAGGATAAAAGACCTGCAGCGCATCTAGACAATCAGTTCCGCTTACTACGAGAAGAGCTGTTGGGTGAGCTTCGAACTGATATTCAGAGTGCTCGCAGTGGCAAGCAGGGTAAGCGAATATCGATGCGACTTAGAAGCCTCGTATTCCACAAGATCGAGTACGGCAACGACAAGCGCCGACCTGCCTCAATTGCACTGCGCTGCTACGAAGGGATCCCTATTCCACCTGGCAACCAAGATGATCGAAAGCAATACTGGACAACTAATAAAACCGTACTAAGGCACGAATCGTTCGGATGCCTATTGTGTTGTTCCGAAATCATTGCTTTTGCCACCATCGATCGAAATGAAGACCTCCTGGCAGAGGCCCCGCCGATTGTTCTCCTGCGTGTGTTTGGTGATTCTGCCATCTTGAAAACTCTCGTCAGCCTGAAGGCCAACCATCAGCGTGACCTTGAGTTTGTACTGGTGGATACTCCTTTCTTTGCCTATGAACCAATATTGCGATCACTGCAAGAGAAGACTTCAATTCCATTATCAACTGAACTTCTTGGTAAGATTGAAAATGGAAACACGAGGAAATCTCCACTATGCCCGGGCAACCTCATTGCGCAAATCAGTCAATGTGAAGGCCAAAATCTCCGCAACATTCTCGGTCTCGAAAAGGATGTCATCCTGGATCACTCACAAACGGAATCATTGATTGCTGGCTTGCGTCAAGCGGTTAGCTTGATCCAGGGACCTCCAGGTAAGATTCGATATTTGTTGTAGCTGCATATCCTTCGCTCATGGAAAGCAAACAGGTACTGGCAAGTCTTTCCTCGGCGCATTGCTAGCAAAATCACTACTTGAGAACACCAGCGAAACCATTCTTGTTATCTGCTACACGAACCATGCTCTGCACCAATTCTTAGAGGATATCTTACATATTGGCGTACCGCGTGATATGTTTTTACGGCTTGGCTCAAAATATACACCTGCAACGAAGAGCTTGGGTCTTTATGAACAGTCAACAGATTACCGCCGATCTAAATCGAGCTGGGAACTTTTAAACCGTTATGAAAGCATGGTTGACGTTATCTCTGATTCGTTACAAGAGAAATCGTTGGCGTTTCGACATCTCAAAGTTTCAAATAAAGATCTTTTGGAGTTTCTTCAGTTCTCTGAGACAGATTCGGAGTTCTATGAAGCCTTTGCCATCCCAGATGACAATAACGATGGCATGGTCATTGTAGGAAGAGGCGGAAGAGCGATTGATTCTTCGTACCTCATCGACAGATGGGTTATGGGTCATGACGCTGGCATATTCACAAAAGCTGTCCAAAACAAGCACCAAGAAATATGGAGTATGAATAAGACAGCCAGATCAGAGAGCCTTCGCAGATGGAATCGCGAATTCTACGTCGAACAAGCGACGATGTTGCAAGATTCCATTCAACGTCACGATGCGGCTTTTGAAAGATTCAGAATCGTTAGAGACCAAAAGTGGGCGGAGATCATTCAACGAAAACGAATAATTGGATGCACAACTTCTGCGGCGGCGAAATATAGAAAAGAGCTTCAAAATGCCGAACCAGGCATCGTCCTCGTTGAAGAAGCTGGCGAGATCCTCGAAAGCCATATCTTAACGTCGCTCGCTGCAAAGACAAAACATCTCGTTCTGATCGGCGATCATCTACAGCTCCGTCCAAAAGTCAATAACTATAACCTGACCATCGAAAAAGGTGAGGGCTATGATCTCAACAGGTCTCTGTTCGAGCGTCTTGTCATCAGCGGGTATCCTCACACAACTCTCGCAAAACAACATCGAATGCGTCCAGAAATTTCCGCTCTTGTCAGAAGTTTGATGTACCCAGATCTCCAGGATGACGCCAAAACGTCCGACAGGCCTGAAATACGCGGCCTGCAGTCCAATGTCGTATTCTTCAATCATGCAAACTTGGAAGTGGAGTTCAATAGTATCTCGGACCGGCGCGACGAAGGGTCAAAGTCGAGCCGACAGAACCTCTTCGAGGCCGACGTGGTTTTGAAAATAGTTCGATATCTCGCTCAACAGGGATATGGAAGTGATAACCAAGTCGTTCTTACTCCATATCTAGGGCAATTAAGATTGTTACTTCAGCGTTTGAGTGCTGACCATGACCCTGTGTTGAATGATTTGGATTCCTTCGACCTAGTTCGTGCCGGCTTAATGCCTCCAGCGAGCGCGCATGTTGGCAAGAAAAAGCTGAGGATATCTACAATCGGTATGTTTATCCTTCACTACTTCCCATTCGAGTTTCAAATACAATTTCTGCTCTACCATTTCTCACAAGGACTAACGAAACGAAAGACAATTACCAAGGAGAGGAAAGTGACATCGTCATCGCGAGCCTCACGCGAAGCAATAAGAACGGCGACATCGGGTTCATGGCGGCACCTCAGCGGCTCAACGTTCTGTTATCGCGTGCACGAAATGGCCTTATCATCATCGGGAACGCTGATACGTTCGTAGCCAGTAAAAAGGGGAGAAGGATTTGGAGTCCTTTCATCGAGCAGCTCGGCCAAGCAAATCAGTTATTTGACGGGCTTCCTGTTAAATGTGAGCGACATCCAGAAAAACTTGTAGTACTAAAAACGAAAGACGACTTTGACAGTCAATGCCCTGACGGAGGTTGTTCTGAGTCATGGTGAGCATTTCTCTCTAGCATCTATTCACGAAGTTAACATTCTTTGAAGCCAAGCACTGCTCAACTGCGGCAAACACTCTTGTCCGCAAAGGTGCCACCAACTCTCCGATCACTCCAAAATTCGATGCGAGCAAATCTTAAAGAAGACTTGTCCGCAAGGCCATAACTACAGTTGGAGATGTTGGCAGCGGAGTTCGGTCTGCAAAAAGTGCGAGGCTGAAGCTGCTGAACTTGAAGCCCAACGGGAGCGAGACCATCAGCTTGATCTACAGCGCCAGGCAAGAGAGCGTGCTTACGCCAAAAAACTAGCAGAGCTCGATGCTGAGATTGCAGGCGAAAGGAGATTGCAAACTGAGCGTGCAGAAGATGAAGAACGAGATCGCATTCTGCAGCAGCGCCAAAGTGACCTTACAGCCGCCCGCCAGGCAACGAAAAGAAGTCTAGCAATGACAAACTCGTCTGGAACCGCTGCTACTACTACCGGAAATGAAATGAAGGCCTCACAATCACCTGTGGAAAGCAAAGTCGCTTTGGAGTCTAACAGACCGTCAGTAGCGGAACAAAGTGACACAAGTCCCACCAAAACATCTCAGGCAGCTACAGACTGGGACTACCAAAAGACTCATGAAATGGTGAAAAATGAGCACTTGGACGCTCTCATGGGAATGATTGGACTTGAATCGGTCAAGCAACAGTTTCTGGACATCAAGACGAAGATCGATACTTGTATCCGCCAGAACGCTAGCCTCAAGCGTGAACGCTTCGGAACCACTCTTCTTGGAAATCCAGGAACGGGTAAAACTACGGTTGCTCGGCTCTATGCACAATTTTTGGCATCAGTAGGAGTTCTACCTGGCTCGAAGGTCATGGGGACTACGGGCGCCAGATTAGCGTCCAATGGTGTGCAGGCGTGCGAGAAGCTGATCCAAGAGATTCTTAACACAGGTGGCGGATCTATATTCATTGACGAAGCATACCAACTGGCCTCTTCTTCGAATCCTGGCGGTGGGGCGGTGCTTGATTTTCTCCTTGCTGAAGTCGAAAATCTAACTGGCAAGGTTGTATTTATCCTTGCAGGATACAACAAGCCGATGGAGAAATTCTTTGCTCACAATCCAGGACTACCAAGCCGCTTTCCGCACGAATTCAAATTCGAGGATTACGACGATGAAGAGTTGCGACAGATCTTCAGGAGCAAAGTCAACGAACAATACGGAGGCCTTATGAAAGTCGAGCAAGGGCTTGACGGACTCTTTTGTCGCATCGCAGCTAGACGAATCGGATACACTCGGGGCCATGAGGGGTTTGGAAATGCGCGCGAGGTGGAGAAAGCATTTGCTAAAGTGCAGTCGAGGCAAGCAAAGAGACTCAAACATGAAAGGCGTAGAGGCAACACTCCTGATGATTTCCTCTTCACACGCGAGGATCTAATCGGGCCGGAACCATCGACAGTATTGGAGCAGAATGTAGCGTGGAAGAAACTTAACAGCCTTATTGGCATGAGCAGCGTTAAACAGACTATCAAAGGGCTGTTTGATACCATCAAACACAACTATCAGCGGGAATTGGAAGAGAAGCCTTTGTTGCAATTCAACCTAAACAAAGTCTTTCTCGGTTCTCCTGGCACAGGGAAAACTACAGTCGCAAAGCTCTACGGGAAAATCCTTGCAGACATTGGTTTTCTATCAAATGGAGAAGGTTTGCCAATTTGTTTCCATTTAGAGATCACAGGATAACATTTTGCAGTCGTTGTGAAGAATCCGTCAGATTTTGTCGGTGATGTCTTAGGAGCATCTGAAAAATTGACCAAAGGGATCCTCACATCCACGATAGGTAAAGTTCTCGTCATAGATGAAGCATATGGACTCAGCAGCAGCAGCAGCGGCGGCGGTGGTAGCAATGCATCAATGGCCGATCCGTACAAGACTGCTGTCATTGACACTATTGTGGCCGAAGTCCAAAGTGTACCCGGTGATGACCGCTGTGTGATACTTATTGGATATAGGGACCAGATGGAGGCCATGTTCCAAGGCGCGAACCCAGGCTTGAGCCGGAGATTTCCTCTTAATCAAGCGTTTGAATTCGAGGACTTCACGAATGAAGAGCTAAAGGAGGTTCTGAACTTGAAACTCAAGGAACAGGCCTATAAAGCAACTGACCAAGCTAAATCAGTTGCAATGGATGTTCTGAAACGTGCGCGTAATCAGAAAAACTTCGGAAATGCTGGAGAAGTCGACAATCTCTTGAATACTGCTAAAGCACGTCATCAAAAACGTTACTCTACTGGAGCTACTCGAGATCCGTCGACATTGGAAGCTGTAGACATGGATCCAGACTTTGATCGAGGCGAACGTGCTGTCACCAACGTGAAGATGCTGTTTCAGGGAGAAATTGGACGAGAAGAAATTATAGATCGGTTTGAGGGGTACCAGAGAATAGTAGCGAACATGACGGCTCGTGGAGACGACCCACGAGAGGTGATTCCCTTCCGCTTCCTCTTTAAGGGCCCTCCAGGTGAGTGCGATGATGGATCATTCTTTGGGCTATTCTGACACACCTAAAGGGACGGGTAAAACCACGACTGCAAGGAAAATAGGCAAGATATACTACGACATGGGGTTCCTCTCAACTGCCTCGGTGGTCGAAATATCAGCCACCGATCTTGTTGGAGAGTATGTTGGCCACACAGGACCTAAAACGCAGAAGCAGCTGGAAAAGGCACTTGGGAAAGTGCTCTTCATTGACGAGGCTTATCGTCTCGCCGATGGACACTTTGCAAAAGAAGCAATGGACGAGATTGTAGACTGTCTCACGAAGCCTGCATTCGCCCAAAAGTTGATCGTCATCCTGGCCGGTTACGATGCAGATATCAACCGCCTGATGTCTATCAATCCTGGCTTAACGAGTCGCTTTCCGGAGACGATTGAATTTCAAAGCATAGACTCGATGCAGTGTCTGAATCTCCTCACAAAGCAGCTTGAGAAGAAAAAGCATCTCGATATCGGAATTCTCAACCCTCCAGCTGCAGATTTCCAACAAGACATCCTACATCGCTTTAACACGCTTATTGGAAGTTCCAACTGGGGTAATGCACGCGATGTAGGTCTGCTCACAACCTCGATTTACGGAGCGCTGTTGAAGATTGCCGATCCAAAGTCAACGAAGGCCATTCCAGCTGATCAGAATGCCATCTTATTTGCCTTAGACTCAATGATTAAGGAACGTACTGGCCGTGACAGAACTGTAGGTTCTATTGCCTCTGGAATGCCTGACTTGCCAATACAGTCAGCAAATCCACAAACGCCTCTCATCTCAAGCCCTTCGGTTCAAGTACCAGTCACATGTGGTGCAGCTGTAAGCGAGACAGAGCAAGATCACTCTCCGGAAAACATTGTCTCAGAGGCTGAAGAACCGTCTAACGTGCCGGAAGCTCCTGTTAAACCAGATTTGGGTGTTAGTCAGGAGATCTGGACACGGCTTCTGCTCGACATCCAAATTGCGGTGGCTGCCGAACGGGAATTCCACGATCTCGAAGCTGAGTTTGAAAAGACGCAAAAAGAAGCGGATAGAATTGAGCAGGAGGTGTGTGAACAACATCGCGTGCACAACGAAGAGTCTCAAGATCGCCGCTTGACTCCTGAGCAAGAGGAAGCCAAACGTCGCTTTGAGCAAGAGCGATTGCAGCGTGAGATTCAAAGAAGGAAGTATCTTGAGAAACTCCAGCGGCTTGAACGGGAAAAGAAAAGAGCTGAAGAAGAACGAAAGAAGGAGCAAGCCGCGCAACGAAAATTGAGGCATATGGGAACTTGTATAGTAGGTTATCGGTGGATCAAGCAAAGTGGAGGTTATCGATGTGCTGGAGGATCACACTTTGTCTCAGACGCACAACTGGAATCCTCATGAAGCACTGGATAGTGAGGAAACCCTCATGCCAACAACATACGGTACACTCTCTTCTCAATCTCGACCCCTCGCCTTCTCATCAGATTTCCAGAAGTAGCCATCTTCAAGAGTTTAAATCCAAACATTTAACGGCCTAATGTACTGTAATACTATATAGAACATAACGTAGCACACCTAAATCGTTCAACTTAATCCATTTATTGCCGACTTGCAAGGCTGCGACGTTGGAGTTTTTGACACCCAGTTCCGTCTTGGACAAGCGGTATCGTATCGTATCGATAGCGACATTCCAAGTGCAGCTCCAGACGTCAAGATTCCGCAACATCTGCCTTGACTTGCTTCATGTGAGTGCGAAATTACTTCAAACACTTACCGAAACCTCTGATGATGCACTCTGGTTACAGAATCTAGCAGTTCTAGCTTAAAAACAGGTATTGTTCATTCAAAACGTTGTGAATGAGCACCCTGCTAAGCGGCCGGTAACAGGAAACTTTGCCTCATATACCACACCCTATCTTCGTACACTACGCGGTCGATCCTCCGGGTGCAAGCTTGGGGCTTGCCGTAGTCATCCATCATGCAGGGTTTCAATATGGGGCGGTATCATCCGCCAGAATCTCTGGATGCATCTCTCAGCACAACTGGCAAGAAGGAGGGTGGTTTCAATAGCCAAGGACATCCTCTCGGCAAGCGTGCGAATAAGATATCTTCAGGAGTCTTGGTCATACGCTTCGAAATGCCTTTTCCTATATGGTGTACAACCTGCAAGCCCGAACAACTTATCGATCAAGGAGTTCGCTTCAACGCCGAGAAGAAGAAAGTTGGAAACTACTATAGTTCGCCGATTTACAGTTTCCGGATGAAACACGGAGCATGCGGAGGCACTATCGAAATCAGGACAGATCCGAAAAGCACTAAGTATGTTGTGGAAGAGGGTGGTCGTCAGAAGGAGGGTGCGCGGAATAGAGTAACGGATGGCACTTTTGGAGAGATTTTAACGGAAGAGGAGAGAGAAAAGAGGAGGAATGACGCATTTGCACAACTCGAGGGTACGAACAAGGATAAGGAGACGGCGAACAAAGAAGCCAAGAGACTAGAAGAGTTGATGCGATTGCAGGAGAGAGATTGGAAGGATCCAGCAGGCATGAATGCGAAGCTAAGGAAGAGGTATAGGATTGAAAGGAAGGAAACAGAGGCAGATGATAGGAACAGGGAGGAAGTTGCCGACAGACTTGGCTTGAGTGTCTACGTGCTCGATGAGAGTATCGAAGATCAAGAGAGGGCTAAGCTGGTCGACTTTGGAGCTACAGGCATCAATGAAGCCGATGTCGTTCGAATAGCATCAACAAGGCCGTTGTTCGAAGACAAACTACTTCCACGAAGAACGTCCAATAGCATTCATTCTGCCAGCAAAACAAAAGCCGAACTGAAAGAGGACAAAACAAGGAGTTCCCTTCAGAAGCAACTACGCAGCAACACTAGAGCAACAATAGATCCTTTCAACTGGATCAATGGCAAATACAACGAAAGTGGCAGCTCGGTTCCACGACTTGTTGGTACCAAACGCAAACGGGACGAAGGAAGTACTGAAGAAAGTGTCTCTGCCGACAATGGAAAGGCAAAGATGGAAGATGTCACAACTGCACTGCCGCCTAGACCCGCTGGCCTCGTCTGTTACGACTCTGACGATTGATGACTTGTACGTTGGCGGTTGTGTGATAAATTGGCTTAGCATTATATGGCGCTCTATACCCGATTGATATTTTGAATGTATCATGCTTTAAAACTCCTGAGGATTACGTACCTAACTACTTTCTGAACTAGACACTCTGAAAAGTTGAACTCAGAGTCGCGGCGTACGATAACCCAACCACGCTAAGACTTGAGGACTCGAGCGTCGGCGTAGCCGTACCACATAAAATATATCATACCACCATCTCCACAATTGAATACAAGTACTCAGGTAGGGAGTTAATATTGACATCAATAGTGCATTTATGTGCCACAGATTTTGTAGCGCTTTCCTGCCATACGTGTTCGTGTGTTCACTTGTTAGTTTGCCCATATTGATCAATCTGATGATGGCAATTCGTCATGCTGAAGAAACAGTGACCATGTACGATCCATGGTCTGTTCTACTTCCTGGATCAATTCATGAAACACTATTGGCTTTCATTGCTGAATTCTGCGATTGCCCCTGCGGCTTGTCAGTTTGACAAACGTGGCCGGGGAGGTCCATCCTTCAACGTCAGACCACATTCCATCCGAAATCCACTTTATTCTTCCAAACGGCATTCTTTGATTCCTCGTTATTACCGTCAAGGACGTGGAATAGGAGTCTCTAACCTATGAGGAACAATGGTCATAGTTTACACCTCGACGTTCTTGCTGACCGAACTCGTATTCCCCTCTCTTCCGGCCCGCCAGGAGGTGAAGTTCTTTACTCTATCCAGACAATGAAGTCGCGTCGAGTATATCGCGTTGACATATGTTTGAATGATGCGCAGATAAGTCTGAATAAGCTTGAATAATAGTCAGCCGTATCCGGCGTATTCCCAATGGTTTTCACATTGACATGGTTGGGCGCGTATAAACAAGCAACCTAGATGATTTCTTATAAAGAGCAAGGCTATAAGACTGCCATGTGCATCATGAGAATCGCTCGTAGAACCCTCCACATCTATAGATCAAGTCGACCCATTATCCCACAGCTTTCTGTCAGTTAGCGTGCCTCTCTCCATAAAATGGCCGAGAACGCATCAGAAGCACCATCGTTCCCATTTTCGCGCCCCTCCGGCCTCGAGCCTCCAGCTGAGTACGCGAAACTGCGTGCCACGGCTCCTGTATCCAGGGTCAAGCTTTGGGATGGTAGCGAGGCATGGTTGGCTGTTAAGAACGAGGATGTTTGCAGAATTGCCACAGATGAAAGGCTTTCCAAGGTGAGTCGTAGTTAATCTCTGTAGCATTATAGCAAGACCCGTCGCTCATGGCACATGTCTAGATTCGAACCAGACCGGGATTTCCGGAACTAAGTGCAGGTGGGAAGGCTGCTGCAAAGAATAAACCGACCTTTGTGGACATGGATCCTCCGGAACACGGCCACGAGAGGTGAGATAGACGCTTCTTAATCACTGATATGCCGACTATTCTGCTAAGCAAAGACCTGACGTTCTCGTGGTTGGCAGGAACATGGTCGCAGCCTTTTTCACTCGCCAACATGTCGAGAGTCTACGTCCCTTTATTCAGAAAACGGTAGATGACCTTCTGAATGCCATGATCGCAAAGGGATGTGAGGAGCCGGTTGACTTAGTGGAAAGCTTTGCGCTGCCAGTGCCATCTTACGTACGGCTTCTTCTGAAAATCACTCTGATTTCTTCTCGCTGATTGCTCCAGATCATCTACACGATCCTTGGAGTACAATTCGAAGATCTTGAATATCTTACCACACAAAACGCTATCCGTACAAATGGAAGTGCCACAGCTTCAGAGGCTCAGTTTGCGAGTGACTCGCTTCTCGAGTATATTCGCAACCTGGTGGAGCAGAGGAAGAAGGATCCAAAAGACGATCTTATCAGCAGACTTGTCGTCGAACAGGTTAAACACTTTTATCCGTTAACTTGATGATCCGCTCCTAATATCCATGCAGGTCAATCCCGGACATTTGGGAGAATCTGATGCCGTCCAAATCGCGTTTCTCTTGCTGGTTGCTGGTAATGCCACGATGGTTAACATGATAAACCTTGTACGATTACTGTTCGAAAGCTGGGATAAAGGAATCAAAGCTTACCACATACCTAGGGTGTTGTCACTCTGCTCCAGAACCCCACACAACTAGCCGAACTTGTAGCACATCCAACCCTAGCGTCTACCTTCGTTGAAGAGCTCTGTCGCTACCATACAGGTTCGGGGCTCGCCATGAAGCGCGTTGCGAAAGTTGATGTGGAAATCGGTGGCAAATTAATCAAAGCTGGCGAAGGGATCATCGCCTCAAATCAATCCGGCAACAGAGACGAAGACGTCTTTCCCGACCCAGATAAGTTCGATATCAATCGAAAACGCTACGCTGAGGAAGCATTGGGCTTTGGATATGGGCCGCATCGCTGCATTGCGGAGTGGCTAGCAAGAGCAGAGTTGGAGATTGTATTCGGTGAGTATCCGCTTCGCTAGGTTTGTTGAAAGGTTCAGCTATTAATGGTATCTTTGAAGGCACTCTGTTCCAGAAACTTCCTAACCTTCGATTGGCAATTCCCTTTGAAAAGATTCAGTACTCACCACTGCAGAGGGATGTGGGCATTGTTGAACTACCGGTGACATGGTGAGAGGAAGTGACGATTCTAAGGCTCTCCGACTGTTGAAAAGTTGGACTCAGCGGATTCTAAATCCATGCGTGTGTCAGAAGGGCCAAAGCGATATGTTCTCTCCTTAGGTAGGGCAACATAATAGCAAATATGCGGAGGATAACTGTCGAACGTGAAGTCAATTCAATCTTCTTGTGAAGAATTGTTTACGCCCTCCCATTTATACACTTGTCCCACTGTCATGGCAGTTCCTAGCCAGTTCTCTGGATGAACTCGAGCCGTGAGGCCGTCAGCCGAAATGGCAGAAGTACAGCTACCGCGACAAGAATTACATGATGAACCATTGATAGCGATAAAGGATACCAAAGAAACATCATCTGTGGAGCCAATTGAACTTTCGGTGCGGCCTGCCTCTCAATTATCACGTTCACGAAGGATGGACGACAATTCTTCGAACAAACCAGACATCCCGACGAGGAACACTACCGAGTTCATTCAATAACCGTATCTTGAATGTAACTATTGCGGAGATGCTCAAGATAGTTCTGCAGATTCATAGGGGTTTGAAGTTCCTGATCCTCCGATACAAGATCTATCTGAGGTAGACGGACAAGTCGGAAGCGAACAGGCATCATCACCATCGTTAGAAATGAGACACAGCCTGCAAAATGGTCAGCAGAACTCGTCTCACCGGGATCTAAAGAACTTAATGCGGTTGATCGGTGCTCTTCTGTAAGCTCAGCTGGACGGATTTAGGCCTTAGCTTGCATATAACAGTCGAATGATGTGAATGTAGAGTATCTATTTGTGGCATGGGCGAGAGCTGTAAGGAACGAACAGACATTCTCAACACCACGTGTAGATACTCTCCCGTTCAGAGAGAGCACTATTGACACGGACAATTGGGTGCTAATACATTGGTAACAATCTATCAGGGAAGACTAGAGCACACTGCAGAATTAATTAAGTTGTTTTCAAGTGGGTTGAGATGTCGTTCCCGACATTAAATACCCAAGCCTCTTCGTTACCCCACACGTCCAATCCCTTGGCCTAGCAGATGCACCTCCGAACAACTCTCGTCAACTTTTGCTGCCGTTTCTTCGATCCATTTCCTTTAGTTCTTCTCAAAAGAACCGGTGGAATGTAAATTGTTTGTCGTAGTGAACATACGATGAATGCCAAGTAAAGTGAGCATAGCCCAGATTGAGTCACATTCTATATCTAGTCAATTTTCGCATCAGGCATTTTGCGGTGTCCAAATCCGGCAATGTCGCTCTGTTCATTCAGCTATACCCTTATCGTGTATAAAATCTGTAGAGATCAAGCCATTTGAGTATTGGATGTTGAGCTCAAAAGCTTCAGCACACTATTCTGCGAACTACAGCTGAGAATATTACCAACAATTCCTTCGTACAGCAGCAATTCTTCGCATCCGCAGCAATTAAACACCACCACCATCACCATGGCGCCCAAAAAGGCCCTCGAGAAGCCAACAGACCTGCAAGTGACAGCACAACAATCGCGCTTCCACACCGACCTGCAATCATACGACCGGCCCTCGACAAACGAGATCCTGGTCAAAAACCTTTCGCTCTCCGTCGGCGCGCGCGAGCTCCTGAGCGGCGCAACCCTGCACCTGCACAGCGGGCGGCACTACGTGCTGGCTGGGCGCAACGGCGCGGGCAAGACGACGCTGCTGCGCGCGCTGGCCGCCGGCCACGTGCCGGGTGTGCCGTGGGCCCTGGCCATCCTACTGCTGGGGCAGAGCCGCGACGCCGCCGCCGACGACCCGCTCGCCGCCGAGGACCCGCTCGCCGCGCTGACCCTGCGCGACGACGACGCCGCTAACGACGACGCGGCTGCGGCGCCCTCCGTCCTCGCGCACGTGCTGCGCGCTGACCGCCCGCGCCAGCGCCTGCAGCGCGAGGAGCGCGTGCTGGCGGGCGCGCTCGACGCCAAGGACCCGGCGGCGCCGGTGCGCGCGCTGCGGGCGCTGCGGCTTGCGCGGCTGGAGGAGCGGCTGCGCGAGGCGCGGAAGATTGCGGAGCGGCGGAGCGGGGCGCGAGGCGCCGCGGCGCGGCGCGCCCTCAACGCGCTGGAGGAGGAGGTTGCGGTGGCGCGGGCGGCGTGCGATGTGGATCTGCGTGCGCTGGCGCCGGCCGAGCTCGCGGCGGAGACGAAGGATGCGGTGGATATGCTGGGTGAGGTGGCCGCCCGTCTGGAGGCGATGGATGCGCAGGCTGCCGAGGCGAAGGCTAGGACTGTGTTGCGCGGGTTGGGGTTCTCGGCTGAGAGGATTGACGGCCCGTTTGCGGAGCTATCGGGTGGGTGGAGAACAAGATGTGATCTTGCCTGCGCGTTGGCGCAGAACCCGGATGTGCTCCTTCTCGATGAGCCGACGAATTTCCTCGATTTGCCATCAGTGATTTGGCTGGAAAATTACATCAGAAACCTAGAAGGCACCACGGTGGTAGTGGTCACTCACGACCGAGATTTCGCAGACGCTGTTGCAGAAGAGCTACTTGTGTTGCGCAATCAAAAACTTGAAGCCTTCAAAGGGAATCTGTCACTCTACGAAAATGAGAGATGGAAGAGAGCAAAATGGATAAACAACATGAAGGAGGCTCAGGAGAAACAGAAAGCTCATATAGAAAAGTCGATTTCGAATAACATTGCTGCGGCAAAGAAGCAAGGCGACGACAAGAAGCTCAAGCAGGCGGCATCAAGAAAGAAAAAGTTGGATGAGAGGATGGGAATGCAGGTCAGTGCGAAAGGACACAGATTCAAGCTCAATCGTGATCGAGTAGGATACCTGTTGACGACTCACGCGGATTTCGAGAACGTGGATTTTGATCCGCCAGTACGGCTCAAGTTTCCGAACATTCCACCGGATCTAAGATTTCCTGGAGCGCTTGTGAACCTGGAGAAAGTATCATTTGGATATAAGAAGAGTAAGATGGTCTTTAGCGACGTCGATCTCACAATTCACCCTGGTGAGCGAGTTGGTATCTGTGGACTGAACGGCGCTGGAAAGAGTACCCTAGTCAGCCTAATCGCTGGATACGGAGAAGATGGAAGTCCAGCAGTTCCGACAAAAGGAACAATTACTCGACATCCAAGAGCGAAGTTTGCGCGATTCTCCCAGCTGGTAGTAGAGCAGTTGGACCAGTTTGCAGCTGAAAACCCAGTAGTCACACCATTGGCTCACCTAATTGACATCTCAGGTGGTCAACTCGATAATCAATCGGCGCGAGCTTTACTTGGATCATTAGGTCTGCAAGGTAATGTCGTGTCAGATATTCCAATTGCTGCTTTGTCGGGAGGTCAGAAGGTTCGATTAGCCTTTGCAAAGTTGGTGTATCAACCACCACATATCCTTATTCTAGACGAAGTAAGTTTTGAAGTCTGAATTGCATTTCGGAGTGCTCACGTGCATGGCAGGTCACGACACATCTTGACTCAGACACCATTACAGGACTAATCATGGCGCTTCGAGGATACGACGGTGCTTTGTTGATAGTCACCCATGACCGTTTCTTCATGAGATGTGTGGTGGAGGGAGAAAATCCACACAGGCGGCCTTGGGATCCCGACGCCGGAGAAGATGAAGAAGAAGAAAGCGTTGACAGTGAAGAAGAAGGACTTGACAAGCAACAAGGAGTGGTATACCGGCTTTCAAGGGGCCAGTTTACAAAACTCGATGGTGGAATGCGTAAATACGAAGAGATCGCCACCAGAGCGTCTGAGAAGATGGTCGGAGTAGTGAAGACCAAGTGATTGTGTAGCGAATGAATGACTGGCAACATGCATTCCAGTTTTTAACTTGCCACCTTTCTGCAGACGGTGGCTTGACTCGTTCGTCGATTGCACTAGTTGTGGTGTTTTGAGTTACGACGTTCAGCGGGTAGAGTATATGCTGCTCCGTGCGATCCATGGAAGGATCAAAGAAGCTCCCCTGGACTCCGCATTGCATTTGCATGGCGTGTCTGATGATGGTCTGAATGTGTAAAGGTCTGAACGCCAGAGAGCCAAAACCACGCCAGTTAGAGGCCAAACCCACTGTCCCGCTTCCGCCTCTCAGCTTCTTATTAGACAGCTGCATTCATCTGTCCACGCTCCCTGCACCAACACCTGCCACGCAACTCTGGAAAGCAAGGCATGCCTTTCAATGCTCCTCAAGCCGTCATCTCCATTACTGCCACAGCGCACATGTCCTTCATGTAAACGGTGACCTGCATTTCTCTTCCTATCTTCCACTATGCTGCTGCAGCCATTCGGCTTGTGACAGCTTCGACGCTGCATTCACACTTCGGCCCCAAATACGAACAACTGCGCAAACTCCTCGTACCCTCCCATTCAACCTCACCGACCATTTTCGCCATGTCGGATACCACGCATTCACCCGCGCCTGGCGAGTGCCAGTCCCAACCAAAGATTCCCACAACCAAGGACCGTCACTGTCCCTACTGCCACCAAGCATTCACCTCTTCTAGCCTGGGAAGACACCTAGATCTGTACATAAAGCTCAAGAATCCCAAGCCACCAGATGGCATACACAATGTCGAAGAAATCCGACGTATTCGAGGAAACATCACGAGGAGGCAGGTACGCACACCTAGCGGGAAGAAGAATCAGCTCGCACCTACACAAACTCCCGGCCATGACATGCATGATCGAAACAGAAGTATGACCATAGATACTTCAACGACGCCGAATGGATTGTCTCGATCACACCTGGAGGGCCAAGGAGTCGCGATACGGTCACCGTCATCTGGAGAAGGCTCTCAGAGCGCAAAATACTCCTGGCAATTGAATAAACTCAATTGGGTCAGCACTGGTGTGATAAATGGTCTTCCACCTCGCAACGATCCTCTTCAAAAAACGAACTCGGCAACCCAGACTCAGAACAGAAGCTCCAGTGCGGATGTGATTTCGGGCTTGGGACCCAGTTTGAGAGAAGCCGAGAGGGAGATGCAAACGCGATTACTAGAGCAAATTGATCGTGGGAAAGCCGCGGATCTTGCTCTTAAAGAGGTGCTTGACTCCATCAACGATGCAAAGTAAGTTGGTTCCTTGGTATTTAGCTCTCTGTTCTTGCTAACGAAATGCAGCGCCACAAATCTCTTTCAATCAATGTTCGACTGCAATCCCTTTGAACTCGACTTTCCACAGCTGGTCCTCCACTTACTACCTCCACCGCCGACCATATTCTCTCAGAATCCTTTTCCGAGTGCAGATTCATGGTCCACCGAACCACCAGATAGAAAAGAGTACGATTCTCTGCGACAACTACTCCACGAACGCTTGAACATACGCAAGAGGCAAATTGCGACTTCTTCACGACGATCGAGTCGCTTTAACTCGGACGTCGAATCTCCTACAACGAGCTCGACTCCACAGAAAGACGCAGACAAACTGGAAGCTCATATCAGCGAAGCATGGCGCCAATGGTCAATGCTCGACATGCCAAACCGGCGAAATGCCTGGACGCTCACGATCCTGCGGGCGTACACGCGCGCCGAGAACTCGCGCAGGGAGGTACACGCCACCATGAACGTCATACAAAAACAAGTCGAGCATCTCTCCAAGGGATTGGCTAAGGCCAGCAACGATTACAGCATGTTTAGAGACAAAGGGTTGCCGCCGAGCACGATTTTGACAAATATGAGGCTGAGCACGGAGACACTCGTTGGCATATATCGGCAAGGTGTCGATATTGAGAATTGGGATTACGACTCGTTGCTTGGAAAGTGGAACGGTATCGTCAAAGAAGAGAGGGAAAGCCTGCTTGCGAGAAAGGTAATGACGGAGGCTGAGGCCAGAAGGGAAGGCAATTCAAGTGATGATGAGAGCGTCAGCGAAGTAAATGGCGTTGGCGAGAGGGATACGATGTCGCTGAACGACGCTTCTAGAACCAGGTCGTCAATTGCCGAAAACGTTGACAGAGATCAAGATAAAGATACGACGGCTCAGACCAGTACGGTACAACTACAACAGCGACACCATTGGCCGCCGGAAGCCCAGAAGAGTGGACTAGACGTCAACATTGAGGATCAGACCATGGAAGGAGCATAGAGTGGCAGTGGAGATATGGTTAAACGTCGATCTGCGGTCATACATAATGTATGGGCATGGCTTTAGGTGAAGCTGGTCAACATTGATATACGCTTCAATTTCATTGGAGTTGATTGTCGCCATAACTCGGCAGGCATATCTCTGTAAAACAATGCAACACAATGTCGAATAAGTCACAAATGAATAATTGTCCCTCCTCCGATATTCTTCAATAACTTTTGAGCTAGTAGACTTTCGTGAAGTAGTATAAATCCTTTGGTGTTTTGGAAAGATCGGAGTTCGTCTGCAATTACGTCTTTGATGCAAGACCCTGGACCCACCCAAATTTCTCACCACTTCACTTCTTAATTACACCCACAATCACGATCATTTAATTCAACACAGCTTCCGGTTTGAGCTTCACAAGCATACTGACTTGAACGAGTCTCCTTACCGGAAGCAAAATGGACCCAGAACCACCTTCACCGCCGGCCGAATCGTCTCCAGAAGCGCCCTCAGAAACAATACCTCAGTCACCATCTAGCGAATATTCGACCAAGAAAGAAGCAAAGCCTCACGTCACACTCTTCCGACTCGGCCTCGCGCCATTAATAATCCACTTCAAGAGCAGCAGCTACATCTCGGCAGCGCTCCTCTCCACCAACGACAGCAAGATCCTCGCGCGCACCCTCACCGCCACCGCCCGCCGGCCCGCCGTGCGCGCCGAGCTGGGCGCCGACCTGCCGACATGGCTGGACCTCACCGCCGCGCTGCGCGCCGCCGTACCGTCCCTCTCCGCGCGGTGCTTCGCAGGCGGCGCCGCGCCACAGGCAGACTCCAGCACGCCGTCGCTGGCGGACAGCAGCGGCGACGCGGCCAGCGCGTGCACCATCGCCGCGCACCACGCCAGCCTTGTCGCGGACCTGTGGCGGCTCGGCGCGCTGTGCGGCGTGGCGCGCAACGTGCTGGCGGGGGGCGCGGCGGCGCAGGGCGCGGCGGCTCGCGCCGGCTTCGACGCCGCGCTGTTTGAGGTCGTGCGGCTGTGCGTGCGCGTGACGGCGCGGCCGTACGGCGCGGTGTATGACGGCGGCGGCGTGGACGGCGGCGGCCCGGTCGACGCGGCGCGCGCCGACGAGGCTAGGTTCAATGCTGTCGGCGCTAAGTTCAAGGTCCTGCTTACGCGCTGTCTGCAGGTGCTCAATAATCTGGTCGCGCAGAACGAGCGCCGAAAGCTCATGGTCTGGGTTGAGCTGTTTGATGAGCGCGGCGCGGAGGGCCTCGTTGAGAGGGAGATTGATGCTGTTGCGCGCATTGTGCCGGCCTTGAACGCTGCCGAGAGGGAGAATGTCGGGAGTGTGAATCAGTCGCTGAATCAGGTGCTGGAGGGAAAACGGAAGCGTGGTGAGCAGGAGATTGTTGAGGGTGATCAGCCGCTGGCGTTGGATGCGTGGGATGAAGAAGGTCCGGCCGATCACTATCCTCAGCCGGCTCATATGCTTAGTCTTGGAAAGGTACTGAGAAACGACAAATATGAGGATGAAGACATCCAGATCAAGCCATCACGGGCATTGCATGAACTCAAGGACGACTTTGAAGAATTGGATGATGACGAAGAGCATAGAAGCAACTCAAACGAGGTTGATGAAGTCTTGAAATCTTCACCATATCTAAGTTGGCTGAAAGAAAACTCCGAGACTGTAAAGAAAGAATTCAATGCCAATGGAACCATCACGATACCATCTGAATTTGATGATGAAAGGCAGAGTCGACTAGAAAGCAACTCGGACGAAAATTTCGCGTGGTGGAAGCAGTATGGGAGGATACTTGGTACAATCGACGAAGGTCTTTTGCCACCTGGTGAAGATATTGAGGCGCTCAGAAGCAAAGGGATAGAAGTCGGCATCCTTAACACCTTGCCGCGCAAGACTCGTAAACGCAAGCCACCGGAAGCCGCGGATGCAGAACGACGACTCTCCATAGAACTCGAAGGACTTAAGATCAGTAAAGAGTTTGAATCGAGCGATCCAGCATACAAACACTTTGCTCCGACATGGTCCTCACAAGTAGCAGATGGAGATGATGCCTTCGACGCTCATATTGCTTTTGGTGGATCAAAGGAGACGTTGCCGGAACCAGCTACAGAAGAGGACTACAGACCAACGTACAGTGCTGCTCATGGTGCAAGCATTCTTGAACGTGGAAAAGCAGACCTCCTGAAGCGACTTGAACCAGACACTGATCGTTCCTACCGTGGTCGTCAAACTGAAAGACATGGACCGGCTTCGGATGCCAGTGGTGCTCAGTCTAGTGCAAACACAGGCTATAACTCTCCAACAATTCCATCTGATGTTGTCGAAGCTGTAAGTGATGAGGAAAGTGACGAAGACGATTATCCTGTCCCAGGCGACGACGGGAGAGGTCTCTTAACGGACATTCCACTAATTCTAGGGCCGAGCGAGATAGAAGTTTTGCCAATGATCATTCAATCGGCCATTTGTCCGCCACTGCCAGGTACTCCAGGATATGGCAAAACACCCCAGGAGATTGCTGCAGTAAAGAATATGCATACAGTCCGATGTCATCTACTTCTGGCGCAGGATAATGGCCGCAATCTCTTGCGAGAGCTACTCATCTTCGTTGCTGCGTGGGATCTCAGAGAAGACGAACTCTACTTCAAGCTTATGGTCAAGATTATGGAATCTATCTTACTCAATGGTCTCATGCCATTCGCATACCGCGCTTTCCGAGAATCAAAGGATATCATCTCTCCTGCTCAAGCGGTAGTTCTCAAACTCCTAACTAGCATATTCCGTCAACGGCAGTCGGCACACTCGCCGAGAAGAGCCTCACAAAAGGACCAAGCTGAAGACGCAAATACTGAAGATCCTTATCCTCAACGCGTTGATGTTCAGACCGTATCTTTCCTGCTCACAGAGTTTCGACGCACAATCATCCCTCAAACCTGCGTTCTTATCTTCCTACAAGGCAAGATTCGCGACGGGACAGTTTCACCCGAGGACTTTCCACTCAACCTTTGGGACATGGAGCGGATGTACGAAGGCGTGTACCAGTATCTGGAGTTTTTCGCGATCCTGACCGAGCACGAAGGGTGGAAGGGCATGATGGCAGACTGGGAAGTAGTAAGCGAGCTGGTGAGCCTGCTGGAAGAGCTCGACGCCGCCATCCCGCGCAGCACGCCCGCAAGCCTCGCCACGCAGCAGCAGCAGCGGGAGCTGATCCAGAAGCAAAGCGAGGTGCTGCGGTCCGCGGCCGCCAAGGCCGCCCCCGACACGCCAAAGGCGGCCACCAGTGCGCCACCCATCGCAGTCGAGCGGCCGTACGACCTCCGCGACAGCAGCGGCGGCGCACCCGCGGAGGCTCGCTCCAGCGCGGCGGCGCCGCCCCCGCTCCCGCACCACGAGGACGAGCCGTCCGACTTCGAGTGGCGCAACCTGAAGAAGCTGGCGGTGCTGGTGGTGTCGAGCCTGACGTGGAAGAGCGCGCGCATCCAGGCGCAGCTGGGCGCGGCGGACGGCGGCGGCGTCCCCGGGCGCGGCCTGCGCGCGCTGCTCGCGTGCTGCGCGCCCGACGACTTCAACCCGTTCATTCGCGAGCACGGCATCATGGCGCTGCGGTTTGCGCTGGAGGGCAACGAGGAGGGTATGGCGATTGTGCGGAATCTTGTTGGGGAGAGGGTGGACGCTGGGGAGGCGGCGAGGTCGGCCGAGGGTGGCGCTGGTGCGGCCGCGGCTGGGAAGACGTTTGAGGTCCCACGGGAGGTGCTCGATTTGAGAGGATATGAGACGTTTGTGGATGCGAGAGGCCAGGTGCAGTTGAAAAGGAAGGAGAAGAAATGAACGCAATGAACAATTGGTAAAATCAAACGCAAAACGCAATATGCAGCTAAAATACACTTTCCCGCCATTGTATGTCTTAACCAAGCTGCTCTGCCATTTCTAGGAGCGTCGCCAGTGACGTCTTCACATACTTCTGCGTTTCCAATGACCACAATCTCAGCTCATATTGGGCATTGACAACTATAACCAAAAGTTGGATGGTTTCGATCGGTGGAATTTCTCTACCGGACCATGGTCCGAAGAGGACCACGCAGGTTTGGTCTTTGGTATCGAATGTTTCTGTGAAAACATTAGCTGAAGGTCCTGAAGAGCATTCAGTAAGAGCCTTACGTGCACCTCCAAAGACAAACATTCGAGATTTTGGCAGAGAGAGAATACAGTAGTGTTCATTTGTCGACATATCCCGAGCCCAATAGCCTGTAATGTAGTTGCTTGTAGCAATAATGTTGCCCAGTTCATAGTAGCCGCCAACAACCTGCCCAGGTCGTAGACGCGAAGGGATGGATCCGCTGTCAAGAGGAGTCGATGGAGTTGTAGTCATCGTAGGGTGGCTTTCCGAGCTTGGTGATGAACATCTTGCCCAAATATCCACGATGTTTGACCGATCTTCTTCTGTCAACAGCAAAGGATTAGACCTGCTAGAATCAAGAATGGCTGGGTCAAGTTGATAGAGGAAAGGCTCAGGATTTTCCTCGTCCGGAGCTGGTTCAGTATGCTCATTTTCTTCCATACAGGGACTTGAGCTTGAATCTGGGGTGTATCTTCTGTGCACGCAGATAGTTTGCGCTTTTGTTGTCCTTCTGTGCTGTTGAAGAACATCTCGCCTGTTGAAGCGTCTACCACAGCCGAAACCAGCATGAGTTGCATCTTCACCGCAAATATAACGCCCTCGTTGAGAACCATGAGTGGCTCGGCGATGCCTAGCATAATCATCGGGTCTTGAGAAGGCTCTATTGCATCCGTCAAAGTCACAGGAGAATATTTTTCTACCCATGGCCGTTAGTAGAGGCTCCCAATTTATTTAGGAGTGCCGAGAGATTTGGGACAGTCTCGAACTTGCAATGGCTACATGCCTTGGATTCCCTTCTGTCGGATGTGCCGTGGATGTATGGATCCTTAGACTTTCATTTCTGGTGAAAACTTTGCAGCACAAATGGCATTTGGCTTCCTTTTTCCAACCCTTTGGTCTCCTAGTAACACATTCCAACGGTCGATCTTACGAGGCAATAGTTAGCTAGATCAATGCGGTCCTTCTGCTGGAACATGCCTACCAATATGGTCACAATCTTCGCAATGTGTCAGTCCCTTGCCTCTGATGCAAGGCTGACAAGCATATGGTTCGCCGTTTATGCGCATGCTGCTGACTCCTTGTTTGCATGAATGAATAAAAATTCAACGCGTCAGAATAATTGTTCGAATTGGACTAGAGATCTGTGGTCTGTATGAAATGGGAGACATGCGTGATAGCTCGCAGCGAAGACATGTTGAATTTATGAAGACGACGAAGAAGCCAACAGTGCTCTTCCATCTCTTCCAGCCCGGTGAGAAGATCATGGTGGCCCTGCAAGCGCCATGGTCCGGTGCCATGAGGCAGCGCAGGGCAGGGCCATGACGAAGCACAGCACAGGGCCATGCAGGAACGGGGAAGCTGGCCTCCAGCAATTGATGGACACGGCAATGATGGTGATAGGCTGTCCGTCATCTGAGATGCCAGTAACGTGCAGGGAGTTGTAGCGGGCGGATCTCTGTCCCGCATCCGGGGCGCTGCTCGCGTCTTCGGCAACGCTAGCAACTGGACGTCATCAGATAGGCTCGATGCTTCTAACAGCGTAGCTCACTGATATCATGTACGAATACTTTGCCCTACAAGGCCACTTTTGATCTCATGATCACAAATTCCAGCTATCACCGACCGCTTTAATGCAGTATCTTTAGCTTTTTAATTATGCGAAGTTCGCTGGCCACAGAAGCCGTATATTTCCGAGCCGTTTTGCTGCAAGGACGCCACATTTGAATTTAGTACAACGGCCTCAACGGGGAGATTCGCTTACTGAACAGGGCCATGACCGACGACTTTCTGCCCGATATGAAGTAGAAACAATCAACTCGCACCTTTAGCGTTGTTTGGTAGAGGCCACCTTGCTTCAAAGCCTCCATTTGTATTGTCAACGGTCTCAACGAACGGTGGAGCCTTTCCGGATGTCCTAGCCACGTCTCTGCTACCGGTTTCCCGCTCGTTTGGCTATGTGGAAAGCTCGTGATGCTGGATGCGTAACTGTCGTTCGCTGCGGAAACTGTTGGCTAGAAACACCTGAGCGTTGGTGCGTGACCAACTTGCATGTTGACCGCTAGAATCCTGCTCTGGATTTGAAAGTCGTTCGATTCCAAGATGCAAAGCGAGTCAAATAGAAGTATAATGCAAGCTGGCAGGCCTCAGTGAGGACCAATAACCAGTGACGCCGTCAGAAGGGCTATTCGCAACTGTGATGAACGTTGTATTCGACTGAGGTATGCCAGGCTTAGAATGCTGATCGACATTTGGTTGGCGACAAGGTTCGGTAGATGTAAAGCTGATTCAAACACGGAAAATCTAAGCAAACAGTCATAACAATGATCAGCGCTTATGGTCGAAGACACGTATGATGGTCAACGTCTGACCTCTGCCACGGAAATCAAGAATCAAGTAGAAAGGCGACTGGATACGGAGAACGATAAAATATAAACGGCTGTATGTAAATGAGAGCCCTACAGTCTCGCTGATCTCGTAAGCTATTCCCAGTGGCTGTAATTTAGTATCCTCACCTCTCTCCATTTCAGGTAGTGACGTTGAATGCCGACGGAAGCCTCAGGACCAGTTCGTTGGCGACGTAAAGCGCAACAACAAACTTCATCCTCACTCCATATAACACTCTTTCACTTCTCCACTCGTCTATCTCACTTCATTCTCTTTTATAAACACCAAGCTAGACATAAATCGTTCTGTAAAGTGCTTCGAAACGACACCATCACGATAGTTTTTAACCAATCGTCATCGGTCATGAAGCTTCTATGTCTGCTTACCTTTCAACTTTTCACGCTCACCGGACTTGTCACTTCAAGCGTCAATGAACATCAGCTTGATAAGCTTGCCTTACGCTTAATCAATGGGGCCGTTCAGCGTTCTGATATCTTTCCCAAGGCCTTAGCTGTTCTTGATTCTTTCAAGTCGTCTCCATCATGCTCTCGCCTTGCTCTTCATGGACTTATTTCTGAATGCGAGTCGCTGCGACATTCATCCGATACGGAAGTAATGCTGGATCAAATCAAGCAAGAGTACGCTGCTCGACTTGCTCTATGTGAAGTGAGCGCAGCAGGAGCTGCACCACCATCCGAATGTGAACTACTCGATCCATCGCAAAGCAAGCTCGCTGGTGGTGACCGTAAACAATCATGTGCGTCTCCTCCATGCTATGAACGAGTAGAACAGAAGCAAGTGAGACTTTGTTTGAACTCACTCCTCGATCAACCTCAAATGTGGACCAGCTACAGTAACTCTTATCAAAACGTCGTCTATATCTGCCAAGCAAGCCGTACCTGGGTCGAGAAAGGTATGTAACTTTCAGCCATCCTTGCCACTATCAACGGACATGAAGACATGGTATCAACTTGTCTCATATCATAATGCGCTCTTGCCTCACCAAATCTCTACTTCCTGACTCTTATCAGACGAACTCATCGATATCCTCCGAGACGGCATACACTTGCATGACAATCTAACTACTGAGCTCAAAGCCTTCTGGGCCGAAGGGCATGCCTTTGCGAATTTAGTAAAGGCTCTCCAGGATGAATTGAAAACTGAGATGCAGCTACATATTGGACAGACCAGATCACTATTCAGAGATATGATTGTCGGAATGCGGAGCTCCTTCGACGACCTCTCAAAGCTGCTGAGCCGAAGCATCGACATTGCGAAACAAAAAGCGATATCTTTGAACCAGGTACCTACAGATACGGGTAAAACTCACAATACTCTCGATCGTTCGCTGACCACAGGTAGGATCTAGACAGTGCAATGAAGAAGATGAACAGCTTCGAGAAGTCGATTTATCAGCTCAACGCAGATGCCAATCAAGTCCGAACCATTTTAAACAAGGATTTGGAGGCGTGGATCGACACGGATGACAAGGTAGTGGAGCTCTGGATATACCTGCAAGCAATGTCAGAAGCTTTGATGAAGAACAACCACAGCATCCATGCGCTGCAGGCTGTATTTGTGAACGCTACCACTCTGATACAGGACAGCTCGATTGCTCTTGAAGCCAGCCTCAAAAGCTATAATCGGAGTATAGGTGCAATTGAAAGCAGAGTATCCATGTTGCTGTCGCGGATGAAAATGTCGACACTCTGGTCTCCAATATTTCTAACCTTGCTTTTGTCATTGGATTGTTTGCTTCTTCAATCTCCGACATCCTGGAAGTTACGGCTTGCGACTTTCCTGCCTATAGCATATCACGCCTTCGAGATTGTTCAAGGTTTCGACTGGGAGTTAAACTTTCGTATTACAACATCAACCTTGGCGATATTTTCCAGACATCCCTGGCTTTCCGGTATTGCTTTTGGGATTATCCTTTCAGCTTTGTGCATTGTTGGGCTGTACAACAAGGCTGTGGTGCGGATGGATGCAGAATTACTTCCTCAAGTCGAGGTACCTTACGAAGTATGAAAGCGTTGAACAGAGTCAATGCAAAAGCTGACAATGGGCAGCAACAGGCAAGATTTCTCAAACGATGCGGATCTGCACCACCAATAGTGTAGAAAGCCATGATATCGGGTTGATGCCAGTGGCGATTCGCACGGCACACTCACAGCAACCCTGGGCGATGAGAGCAAGGGCATTGCGTGGTAGTGGAGGGTGGTCGGAATGGCATGCATCCGCATCATGCCATGGGCAAAATATAGTTTTGGTTCGGGTCCTATCAATGCGCTAGCATACGCAGTGGCCTTGGGTTGGGGCTCAATGGCGCAAACGTGGAATCAGCCACTTGATTCAGCTGGTGGAAACGAGAGAAAGCAGAGACAAGCCGTTCTAGCAACATTTCCATGTTTGGCAGATGTATTGCACGAGCTGAATATTAGAAGGAGTAAATTGCATTTGGAATGGAAGCTACATTGCCGGCTCCCGGCGGCTCTCCAAGGTCTGCCGATCTCAGATTGCTTTGATGCGGTGTGACACTCTCTGGCATAGGGTCAAACTGGCTCTTAGACGTATGGTAAGCTGCCTCTTACCAACACGAACGCACCCCCATGGGGACCGACACCCTGCCACTCGACTTCCACGCGGCGTTGCCACCGGTATGGTGGCCAATGGCAATTAGCTGGCTGGCGACGTTAGGCCTGTAGTTGCTTGGCTGTTTAGCGAGTGATCAGTGAGGCGTTTTATTCCATACCCCGCATGCGAATTGAGCGCACAATTCATCGCATAGAGCGACATGGCCGGGATCCATCCGATCCCGCCCGTTTTTGTGAACGTCGATTGTCCAGATATCTGGGTCAATCCTAAAAAAAACCCCTTCCATCGCTTGACCTCTGTAGCCTGAGTCTTATCATCGACGTCAGGTCGCCTTCACCTTGATACGAGACATGTCGTCACGCCACTCATCTACCAAGCAGAGCACGCGCAAGGCCGCTCCTACCGCCGGAAGATCGTCAAACGGCACCGCTATTCCCAACGGTGCGAGCAGCGGAGGAGGCCAGATGAACGGAAGCAGCGGTGCGGGAAACGCCGCCGATAGTGTTGACTCACGGAGGCTGAAGAAGCGTGAGCTTGACCGTAGGTGCCAGCGCATGGCAAGAGAGAGGACCAAACAACGAATCGCATATCTTGAGGAACTCGTCGACAATTTCCGCAAACAGGATGCCAGCGGCCAGATCGCCAACCTGATGAAACAACTCACCGACGCGCAGAAAGAGCGTGACGAGCTTACAAAGACGTTGAAGACCATCGCAAACTCGATTCGCAGCCACGAAATCTTGAATGCTGAACGCGGAGACGAAGACGTCAAGGACGAGACTAACTCTGACGACGTAGCCGTCAGTCGGCCTTCAGCTTTGCCATCAAGCATTAATTTGCGAAGACCGTCCTTGGCAATCAGCGAAGTCCACACTACATCACCCACTGGAGACGATTTGCCGGAGGTTGTTCTCGATGGTAGCCCTCCCGAAGCGTTCAACGGTGAATTTCCGAATGATACGCATGCTAGCTCCGATGATGAGTTTGTTTTCGAAGGTGACATGGCCTCACCACAAGTGCTCGAACAAGATCCAGTCTATCCGAAGCCAACACAAGGTTGTGACTGCTCTCCTACCTCACATTCGCCGAATAGGCAACTTAACCTTTGGCGATACGCCTGCGAGTCTCTTGCTGAGCGACCAAAACTTTCCACAGAGATTATGAAGATTGAGGATGCATATGCGGAAGACATTCCTGTGCGTGCCATTCTAGATGGATGGGACGCTGTTCAAACTTTCTACGGTGGCACTCTTCCACCGCTGTGGCAGAAACTGCGTACCATTGATGAGATTGTTTTCCATGGGATGAATGTCAAGGAACGCTTAGCATGCCTACGAGTTATGCATCAACTCTACCGTTACCACTCCGAGCCGACATTGGAGAGAAAAAAGGCGCTTCCACAGTGGTATCTCAAGCGGTAAGATGGCACACGTGACCGAAGCCGAGCGATGGATATTGACATTTCTGAACAGTCCCTCGCAGGCCATAGCACACAGCTACGCTATCGACTTCTTCGCATGGCCAGGAGTCCGTGAGCGCTTTGTCTTTGCCCAGCATCGCTACTGTAGCAACAGTTTTTGGCATCTGTTCAACAGCTGCTTGCACATCTTGTGGCCGTATGAACTTCGCGACTGCTACTCGCGCAACGCGACGACAGGACACTATAGTATTTCATCATCCTTCGACAAGCGTCTCTTCGACATCAACGCCTGGACCATGAGCGACGAAATCTTCAAAAAGTGGCCTGAATTCTACTCCGATTTCCCAGGATACAACCGCATGCCCATGACCGTTTCGACAGCCGGTCTCTTACCAGGCCGACACGCGCGGAGGCCCCTCCCCGAACCCGAAACCACCCGGCAGGCACTCCCAACGACAGCCATGCACCACCACACCCTCACCACGAGCGCCTCGCCGGACGACGACGCAGCAACCGCTCTCCCACCCCACACCACCATCCCCTTCGCCGCGCCGCTCATGTCTTCGCTAGCACCGTCCTCCGGGCCGGCACCGCTGTTCGCGTCGCCCCCCCTCGACGACTGGTGGAGCGCGTCGCTGCCGTACCAGCAGCAGCAAGCAGCGGCGGCCGCAGCAGCAGCGCAGTCGCAGCCGCACCCCCAGCAGCACGGCGGCGCCGCGCCGCGCGACTTCGCGTTCCAGGCGCTTGGGCCGCGCCCAGACCACATCGGCGGCATGTACGGGCTGTCGTTCTGAGCGCGCACGCGCGGGCGAGTCTTCAGGCGGCGCGTTCGGCGGCGCGCAAAACGCGGCCGTCTGCGTTCGGGAAAAATGGGATTCCGGGTTCCGGCGGCGCGCGCGGGCGGTTTTTTTTTTTTTCTGGGTTTCAAAATGCTTTGACGCGGATTGGGCCGGGGAAGGCGGGTCGCGGGCAGGCGCAGCAGTGGCGTTGGGCGATTGGGTGTGCGGCTGGGGTTTGCGGCGTTCGCTTGCGCGCCGGGCGCCCACGTTCTCAGGAACTGCTTTGAATACGAGTTACGGTCTGGCGAACACGCAAGGGCGCACATTGCGGGTCCTGCAGGAGGTCCTGGCTAAACTGCCGCTGACATGACGAATTTTTGGCTTTACATGTGTGATATGGGGCGCAATGGTGGGACGGTGGATGAAAGGAAAATCAGTATGACGGGCTCTTTCGGCTCGGTCCTCGGCACTGGTGCCCTAATTGCATATCCCGTTATTCTCGCTACGTCCACTCTGTCGGAAATCTCGAAAACATTGAATTTGCTATAGAAGTCTGTCTAAAGTTCTTCTTATCAGTCCCCGTCCGTGGTTATTTGGCCCTATTCAATCCCTCTGCCCAAGTTAACCTGGAAACAGTGAATTGCAAGATATATTCAGCCATACTATACCCGAAGCACCCTGCATCCTCTGGCTTTGGAGAGTGAGTTCCTAGTTGTCAGCCTGTTTTCGTGTCCTTTTAGTGGGAGGCTCAAACCCATTTTTGTAGTCCTGACTCCTCCCTCTCTTCCGGCCTCGCCTGGGCATTTGTTCATCGGAAGACTCTCCTCGATTCGGTTTGTGGCGCAACTGATTGTTTAGGATGTCTCTCAGCCTCCTGCTGGTTTCAGGGTCGAAAAATCGATCAACAATCTCTGAAAAAGTGAGCTTAGGACTAGTGATGTTGTGAAAGTGCAATATATCATAGAGCTGGTTCATCTTCACAGATGCTTCAGGATCTGCGCCATTTTGTAAGAAGAGTTCAATTATCTCGACGCAAAACTCCTCCGAGCAACCATTCTTCGCCTGGCTCACTACGACTTCTGCCAGAATATCTTCCCACAAGACCGTTTTGGTGGGGTTGGATATCCAACAGTTGGGCTTCAGTCCGAATTCGAAGAGCATGGATAAAGCCGGTATGACTGCGTGGGGATTGGCGTGCGACCCGCGGATGGACCCTAGAAGCTCCGATTCATACCAGCTAACGTTCAGCGGCGGCGGCAACGGTAGTGGGAGAAAAATCTCATTAATATTTGCCTCATGGCGTAAAAGAAGCCGGAGTGGTTGCATCAATAGACTTTCCCTCTTAGTGCAACAGGAGAGAAACCAGCGAAAAAACGGAATACCATGTCTTGGACGATTAGGGTCGACGTCATTGAAGAGAAGTAACTTTATCATATCACAAAACTGCTTCGAATCCACTGACTCCTTTCGCAAAGGATCGATGCCAAGAGCCAGGCCTAGAAATGTGTCGCCATAGTGCCGAAGTAGGCTGGGGTCATCTTTTATGCCGTATCGAACGTAATCGATTAGCCCAAATCTGACAGCATAGCCGAAAAAGCCGTCGGCTAGCAAATTCCCGCAAGCTTTTCGACTATAATAAGCATAATTCATCTGCTCCAGGAGCTGCAGATCAATGGGCTTGCCATCTTCTTGTGCGCATCGAGCGAAAAACATAAACCCGGACAGCTCGGCTGAGGTCAACAACCCGGGGAAGGCCTTCGCTACTCTAAGGTAGGCTGTACAAGCAGTGAGGCAGGCATCGAATCCACTGCCTGTTAAACGTTGAAACATCTCTTGAATTGGAGCACTTTGGAGGAAATCCCGAATCGTTCGGTGGAAGAATGTGACGTGTTTTGCTTTGTTGCTCGCATCCTCATGAGGTCCAACTGTTTCAAGAAGACCCTTGTATCGTCCGCTGAATTGCCTTTCTATTGTATTCTGCATGATCGACAGAGTGGAACGCCTGTTGATTGGAGAAGAAGAGATATCGTCATGCATACAAGACGGTGCATCCAAACTAATGCAGTTGTCTTGGGTGTTCTCGATAAATGGGTAGAGGATCATTGGAAGAGGGTTCGGTGTCCGAAGCATGACTTGAAAAGTTGCTGCCATCTGCTTTTCATAAACCTTATCCACAGATTGTATCATTCTTTCGAAGAATGCCTCGAGGTCTGTCGGCAATTCCAAGAGCCTCTGGTAGAGAATTTGTGGGCTGTCACCATTTAAAAGGCCATCTCGGAGTGATTTGATGACAAGATATACCCAGAGGAATACCCCTTGCGCCCTATTAACGATTTCAGAGGCCAATTGCTCATAAATATGCTTGCAATTGTGAGAATATGCCAACCGGGGAAATTCACGGAGCTTGTCCTCGGCAAACCTCGCAATATCATCCCTTGTAAGATCCTGCAAGTACATTTTGAGCTTATTGTCACGTCCGAATGCATGCTCGAAGCAATTCCAGGGTCTACTTGAAAGGCAAAGTTTGATGTTCCCAGCTTTTGAGATGTTGTCAATCGTTTGAATGAGCTCATAGTGATCGCCGCTGTACTCATCCAATCCGTCGATGAAGAGACAAAATTTTGTGTTCCCAAACTTGGCATCCGGGAGAAGCTTAATCGCATGCTGTAACTTAGTAAGGGGCCAATCTGTGTCCTGGCTCCAATTTCGCGCGGACCTATCCAATCGGTCTGGACATAGGTACGGTATCAGATCTGGACATTGGTTTAAAATTCCGAAAAGAAGTTGCTGAAGTAGACCACGTAGGGTCCGTTGCATTTCTGTCCCATTAACCCAGAAGTAGAAATTTGAAAGAATCAGTCGGCAAGGCTTAGCCCACACCTGCAGAGCAGCCCTCGTTCTAGGATTTGAATAGAGAAACTTCATCAGCGTCGACTTTCCTGATCCAGGCTTTCCTGAAAGCCAATACACACCATTGCCTCGGCACAGCCAATCAAAAAACTGTATTCGTGAGCGAGGATCTTCCCGAGGCCATCTAGAAGAAGGCTCAAAAATCCAGTCGAATGTGCTTGAATGGGCCTCGACAATTGAGTCGTAACGAGTTGACATCCCTTCGAACCGAAGACTCTCCAAAATATCTTGCTCTTTTCCATATTGTTCTGCGAGAAGCTTCGAGTCTGCCAACGTTTTATCAATAGTAGCGATAGAGTCCTTACGGAAGAGCTCTTGGTTCGCACAAGACATGATCGCTTTCAGGGACGTCATAATTTGCACTGTATCTTCCGTTCTCGCAGAATCCAACCGCCGAAAGATGTCGTGAATTAGCTGCAATCTTCTCGAAAGATCCACTTGCTGCAGGCTTTACGAAGTGAATATTAGTCCAGAAAGAACAGGTGGTAGATGGGTAAATATAAGGCATCATACCTAATCTGGGAGATAATATGGATGGACAAGTTATCACGCATGAACTCTAATCTCTCCTTCATGCTCTGTATCTTGTCGCTTTGTAAATGGCTCCGAAGTGCATGAACGAAGCTCTTCCATTTCCGATGTCCATTGTTGTCGACTTTGAGCTTCTCAAGCACAACGGAAAGCTCCACCGCAATCTGCTTGCACGAGGTAGCAGCTTTCTGAATTTCACCTCTGGGTGTTTGTGTCTGTTGCTGAACTTCCGGATATGTGCCTAGACTCTCACTTAAAGTCGTCAAGCTCTTGGATATCTCCCCTAACTCTATGTGCTCTTCATTTTGCCCAGATGCTGACCGGTAGAGAGCCCGAGCATCTGAGAGGAGGCTGTAACTGAACTCAATAAACTGAACGACATTGCCCGCGATACCAAGAGCTGAAATCCCATCCATGGGCATTGTTGGCGGTTCTAAGTACGAGAATAGCGATTACTTTGTCGACTTCTCCTTATATCACAAATTCTAGCGACAGCTGCCCTACAACGGTGATAGCTAAGCCACAATGAGGCACAGCGGTAGTGTGCTAATAGAGAACTATTCGCTCTATCCTGTCGCTTATAGAGCTCTCTAATTTCCAGAGGAGGTGTCCACGATGCTTGGAGCGTAACTGGTGTTTGGGAGTTCTGCTTTAGAAGGCTTTTGCTCATGCAAGGCAAGGCACGGGGACATAGGCTTAGCAGAAAGTCGTCGAGCAACTTTACGTGATCTTCCCCCGCATACGGTAAGCTATAAGCAGTGATGGGGTCAAAACTCATTTTCCGCCCACAGCCTCATTCCTAGACTACTTAGGGTCTGAAAGAGTCTTTGTGCGCGCAAAAGCCGGACACTGATTTTGCAAGCCGCAGTATTTGGGGGGAAATATCTGTGCCTGAGCGTATTTCCCAATCTCCAGAGAGATATCACTTCCGCACGGCCTTGAGATCCTTAGTCAGCACATCATATTATGCTACTCCGTACATAAGGTATGCGGAGTTGGGTATCGTTTCGAGGAGAGTAAGTCGTATACAAACGACAGCCTATCTTACAAAAGCGCACATCGTGTGACAGTCTTCCAAGCAACTATATATTTGGCACGACTTTCACACAAGCACTCCGGTCGCTCACAGAAGTACCTTTCCGGCCATTAAGCTCTCCTAGACAACCCTCTGCTCCAACGTCCCCGCGGCCTTCCCAACACCCGTCCTCAGCGCCGCCGGGCCCGCTCCCACGCGCGTCTCCACCGCACGTCTGAGCACTGCCAGCGTCCTGCTAGAGACGCGCAGGCGCGCGCGCAGCACCAGCGCGCCCGTCAGCAGCGCCAGCGCGCCCGCCTGGTGGCCAGCGGCGAGCCACGTGGGCACCATATAGATAAGCGTCGAGATGCCCAGGAGCACCTGCAGCGTGGCGAGGTGCAGGACACCTGTGACGCCTCTCCTAACATCTTTCGGCAGCGCGGCGCGGAGGCGGCGCGACCGCGCCGCCGCGAAGAAGGCCAGCACCGCGGCGAAGGTCGCCGTCGCGAGCAGCCGGTGGTCCAGCTGCACCAGCGACGGGTTCTCCAGCGCGTTGCGCCACACCACGTCGCTGTGGTCTGCCGTGTGGCTGTAGAACGTGTCGAAGAGCTCGGCGCGCGGAGGCGCGAGCCCGACGCCCATGTACGGGAACTCGTTGTAGATCAGGCCCGCGTCTAGGCCGGCTACTAGCGCGCCGCTCATAGCGGTCGTGAAGATGAGCGCTGTTAAGGCTGTCGCGAGAAGCCGGAAGGTTCGGAGCCGCGGAGATTGTAATGCGCTGATGTGCGTGAGTGCGGCTTCTGGGTTGCGCAGAAAGCGGTGCTCGCGCAGGATGGAAAAGCCTGTGAGGAGCATGGAGGCGTAGACGATGAATGCCGTACCTAGGTGGGCCGTCAGGCGGTACTGTGACACGCGTGGATGCGCGCCCTCCGCGAAGAGGTCATCCTTTAGCCCACTCTTGACCATCCACCACCCAAGAAATCCTTGAAAGCCAATCAGCCCACAAATGCCTGTGAGCTTCCACGCCGTCGGTTTGGTCACTTTCCTCCGCGCAATGAAGTATATTGTTGGCAGCAGGAAAGTGACGCCGATGATGCGTCCCCACAGCCTGTGTGTCCACTCCATCCAGTAGATCTGCTTGAACTCTTCCAGTGTCATGCGCGGGTTGAGTCTGGCGAATTCCGGCGATGATCGGTACTTTGTGAACTCTGCTTCCCATTGTTCGGGATTGAACGGCGGCAGCGAACCTGTTACCGGTCGCCATTCGGTAATGCTGAGGCCTGATTCTGTGAGACGCGTCAAGCCACCGAAGACGACGATGCCGAACACGCTGACTGCACTGCCGATGAGCCAGTAGCCGACTTGCTTCGAGCTGGTGGAGGGAAAGGATGTCTTCGCGCGTACTCTTGAAATGTTTGCTGCTTCAATTGGTGAGGTGGCGTGACGAGGAACTTGTGTAGTCTGTAGGCGGTGGAATTGGAAAAACGGAGTTGATCGGATAGAAAGGAAGGCATTTCCTTGAATTCGAGCTCTAGAAGCTACGGTACGAGCGCGACAGGTGAGGATTTCTTTGGTAAGACATGAGGATGCGCGTCTTAGCACAGAGAAAGAGTGGAATTTGAAGGCCATTGAGAAGGAGAGCAGGCAGATAAAGTCTCAATGCTTAGGGTGGGATGGTCAAAGTCTACCTTTGACGAAATCTTTATACCTACTCGAATGAGAAGCTGAAGGTTGTGGGCTGATAGAGTATTTGGCCTCAGGCATAAACCGGCTTCAGCCTTCTCAACAACAAAGGTGACACGCCCATCTACACTACGTCTCTACCTAACTAGCCATCCATTAGCATATTCTGCAATGTCTAGACTTTGTGTGCTTGATAAGTGCTCTAAGCCTCGGCAGGAGGTATTTAGAACGTCCAAAGAAGATTCCACACGTGATATTCAATCAACTCAGTGGCGTTGTTTCATACTCCTTTTAACCTCTTGCACGCTCCGTTTCACACATTTTGACTCAGTCGCTTCTTCTTCTATTCTATTCATCCATCTGGGTTCCGAATCCATATGAGTGGACCAGGCTCACCGTCAAGAGTGGCTTAGACACCCCCCCTTCGTTAATTTCGCGACAGTTCCTCTCTCGAGAACGGAGAACGTCATACTAGGAAAGAAGAGACCGAATCAGAGCTAATGTGATTACGTTCACCACTCAGTAAGCTCTCAATTTGCCTCCAATCTCAGAAAACCCCTGCATCGGGCATAAACACATGACTAGCGTGATGATTCTCGATGAGATTAAATTGCATGAGACTCTAATAACTTAAGGCTCAAACTAGATGAACTATCCACAACATCTTCACAACCAAGAACTGCCAAAATGAAGAAGCTTTCTGTATCCCCAGACTTGGCTTCCTGTCACTGCTGTCACAATTTCTCGGCTCGCTTGAAGCATCCGTAACCCGCTTGCAACTCCCATTGCTCCATAGTGGTCGAAACAAGTGTCTCCCAGTATTGGCCACCGGAGTGGTCTGAATAGCGGCTTTGACACAAACCGAGACAATCACGTTTATGCAAAGGCTGGGCCGCGGATCTTCTGCCACCAGATCTGACCTATCCATCACACTAAACTATGACGGCGGATCTTTGAGTTTCTTGATAGGTCTTCTATCCGTCTACCATACGGCCGCCTGATACCGCTTCCAAACTTTCCGATGATCGATTCATGGATCAGATGACGTTCGTCGAGTTCTGTAGTCCAATACCTAGCTCGATGCCCATTGCTTGTTTGCATGCCGTCGACACAAACGCCATCAGATGGAGTTTATCCTTTTCGGACAGCCTGAAAACTATCCGCACCAACAGCGTTAACCTGGAAGATCAAACAACCTACTCGGAATATGTCACCACCTGAAGTTTCGTATCTTTGTAGAGGAAGTAGTTGCGAGTGCGCAACCTTGCGGCCGAAAGAAGTGAACAACTGAATATGCAGAATATCTCAGGGGACGTGAAGAGTATAAAGATTCAGACTGTAACCGTGCATGCAACAGCCACGAGATCTCTATTCAATTCAATAAATTCATATTAGATTGGTTCTTTCAAGCCTCCGGCAGGTTATTCGCTTCTCTTGTCGTCGATCTTTCAATCCTTCCACGATGATTTCCACCGTTGTCATTGCTGTGGGCCTTCTTTCTGCAGCTGACCTTGTTGCTGGCCATTGTGCGCTGGTTGGTGTAGCTGGCAACAATGGAATTCAGGGCACAGGATTGAACATCGTCGCTGGCGTCAACCGTAATTCTCAGATTCCGACCATACCAGCCAGCAGTCCAAACAATCCTGAGGCCGATACATCAGTGTTTGGTCATCCACCAGACATGTGTGGCCAGACAGCTATTGTAAGCCATGCGTTGAAGCAGCGCAAATTCGAACCCAGCTAAACATGAATTTCTTCTAGGCCGGATCCTTGAAGTCCACCTCATCCATCATGTCAGCTATCTCCAAGATGGCCAACATCGCTGGTGGTCTTCCAACTGTTCAGCAAGGCGGTCAACTCACCACTACAATGCACATCGTCAACGCAGATGGACATCCGAACTACATGGCCGACATCGATACTACTGGCACTGGCAGCAACTTCCAGCCCATCAACATCGTCTCTGGAGGTTCAGGAACTGCAGGTATCCTAGGTGACCAGGGCCTGGGATTCGATATCACTCAGATGCCAATGAATATGTCCGTTGTGCTGCAGATGCCCAACTCACCATGTACTGGGACTGCTCCAGACGGCACGACGGGCATGTGCCTGCTGCGAGTGTACAACAACGCTGCTGCCGGTTCGTGCTGCTTTGTTAATTGTTTCAGTGTGCTCTCGGCTGACTAACATCATCCAGGCGGCTTCGGTGGCTGTACCGCAGTCATAATGGGCGGCGGGAGTGGGTCCGGCACCAACAGCAGCGCTGCCAGCTCGACCTCATCCTCGGTGACCAGCAACACCAAAGATAAACGGGAGCATGCTCGCCAGCTCGTGTGGGTCTGAGTGGAGAGCCAAACAGAAGCTCGGCATCCGGAACGCGACGAACATTTCAAACATACAATGACTTGGATTGGAAACGGATAGATACGGACGGAGAACCGGAGTTGCTTGTTTGGGACATGTTGGTTTCGAGAGCGCTGGTTTGGCGCTATTTGTTTACCATGATGAACAAAATATCGTAGATCACGGACCGGTATTCCTGATGAATAAAGAAATTGGCCAGTCCAAAGCTTCGTTCGCCGAATGTTGTGATGCTGGTGCCGCGACTACGCACCATTGTCTGTAGTCACTTCTCATCGTCGGCATAAAGGCTGTCTTTACCTAACAAACGATCCGTGGTCTTGTGTGCCAGCGTTTAGAAATTGCGTATTTCTTGGGAACGACTAGGCAAAGCTGGCGTGCGTGTCCAGATAAGCCTTGACATTCGTCCTGAGTTGATGACTGAGAGGTGCTTAGCGACCGGACATTTGACAGTCCGAAGCTTCCAATGAATAAGCAGTTCACATGGTGGCGATCTGGCACTTCCAGCTTACATCACAAAGGATGGCCTGCTTCGAGATGTCGGGTACCTGAACGTCAAATACAAAAGAATTCTATTGGGGCTGTCGATCGAGGTTTATTTGTCAACTGCGTAGAGTCCGAGAGATCGCCGCCAGCTGCGATTCTGGCCCTGCTTTAAACAATTCCATATTTCGAACGGATGAAAGGCTCGGCATCTTCGCAGCTGCATGCGCGCTCCAAATCCTCCGCCTGCAACGCTTTAGCCAGGGAATCTCGTTGCTCGCGTGTCAGCGTTTGAGTGGATCATGTAAGCACTCCACTCGAATTCAAATTGTTTTGCTTTTGCCGCTGGAAGCTGATCCCTGGGTCTGTATCGGCCTTCTTGTTGGAGCTTCATCCGCGTCATCAACCCACCAATCGTTCATACTCCATTGTGCAGGCATGAATAGTCATACTGCAGCTAGTCGCCTAGATGCTAGAGCCATGCTATTCATGCGGTAATTCTCCACGCAATATCTTGAGCTACCCACTGCCGAGATCAGTAAGCAATGCTAAGGTGCGAGCGTACCAATCATGAACTACAGCTGAGAAATAGGTCCACCAAATTTCGGTATAAGAAGCTTGGGTAGGCCTCGAGCTATGGAAGCCAACCACAGCCATTGACCCCTCTCTAATATTGAAATCTACTGTCAAACGTCGTACAATCATGCCTCTCTCAAATGTGCCTGGTGTGAACGAAGATGCGCAGAAAATCATCGATGCTTTTCACAAGCTATTTGGTGACCACCCGGGATATCGTCCAGGTAAGCTTTACTCATTTGAGCACCTGAGCTTCTTTGAGAAGGGAGACCGCTGGAAAATCACTGCGCTCAGTATATCAATTGCTTGAGAAGCAATCAACTAACTCGATTATCAGCTCACGCCAAAGGTCAATTGGTGAAAGGAACCTTCACACCCACCGCCGAAGCCAAAGCTCTCTCGAAGGCACCACACTTCCAACATGACTCGACTCCGGTAGTAGTACGCTTCAGCAACAGCACCGGCATACCGGTGATCCCCGACACCGACTCGAACTCGGTCCCGCGCGGCTTCGCAGTGCGCTTCATGTACGACGGGGAGCACAAGCACACGGACATCATCGGGCACTCGACGCCGCACTTCCCGGTGCGGACAGGCCACGACTTCCTGGAGTTCTTCACCGCGATATTGGGCGGCAAGGCCGGCGAGTACGTGTCGACGCACGCGTCGACGGCCGCGTTCGTGACGGCGCCGAAGCCCTTCGCCGCCAGCTTCGCCACCGAGTCGTACTACGCGCTCAACGCGTTCAAGTTCACCGCGCCGGATGGCAGCGAGCAGTTCGTGCGCTACCAGGTCAAGCCGGCGGCCGGCAACGCGTACCTGAGCGACGAGGAGGTCAAGGCGAAGAGCGCCGACTACGAGTTCGAGGAGCTGGCAGACCGCCTTAAGAAGGGCCCGATTGAGCTGCTGCTGTACGCGCAGCTCGCCGAGGAGGGCGACCCCACCGACGACGTCACGCAGCAGTGGCCTGATGACAGGAAGCAGGTGCTGCTCGGCAAGATCGTGCTCGATGCGCTGGACGAGGACAGCGTCAAGAACCAGAAGCACCTCATCTTTGACCCCATTCCGCGTGTCGAGGGCGTTGTCGAGAGCGATGATCCGATCTTGGACTTCAGAGCTGCGCTGTATCTGATCAGCGGGCGGGAGAGGAGAAAGGCTTGAGCGGGTGGAAGGCTCTTCGTAGAGGCGAAGAGTGGCTTTTGGTGCTTCGAGTCTTTATCGTGTACATTCTCATAGGATGTGTTAGCAGCAGAATACCAAATAATCAATTCGAGCAAAGCATCTCCTCTCTACCACCCGCGAATAGTCATGAAACCTCAGCTCACACCAAATCACAGCAACGCAGAACTCAGTCGACGCCAGAAGCCGCAGCGCAAGCTAGAAGAGAACAAGAGAATCGTCAAATTACGAAGGGATCTAAGATATATACAAGCCCTAGCCAGCCGATATCTATCACGAAGGGCGCCGTTTATTCCGCCAAAATTTCCCAACCAATTCCAATCTATGCAACGTCTACAGCACCAACAAGGCGCCCACCGCCGCGCCCACGACACCAACGACACCCGCGCCCATCCGCGCCGCCGCGTTGGCGGTGACCTGGGCGGCGCCCGTGGCCTTGCCCGACCCGGTCACCTTAGCAGTCGTGTTGCCGGCGCTATACGGCGGCGTGACCTTGGCAGGGCCGGCGGATGTGGCGCTGGCGGCGGGCTGGGGCGTGGTGCCGAAGCCCTTGTAGCCGGGCGTGGAGTGCTGGGCCTCGGGGTTGGGCGACGAGTACGGCTTGCCGCTGTAGGCCGGGGACGACTCAGTGCACGGCACGGTCACGGTGACGGTGGTCGGGCCCGCGCCGCAGCCGGTCGGGCAGGGCTTCGCCGTCGTCGTCCACGGGATCGTCGCGCTGAGGGACGACTCCGGGCAGTAGGTTACGGTCGAGGTGAGGATCACGGTCGTGTAGCCTGTTGGGCACACGTCGGTGTAGGCGGTTGTGACGACGGTGGTGTACACGACGTGCTCCGAGGTTGGGCCGGTTGGCTTGGTCGACGAGCTGCTGCTGGAGCTGCCTGTCACTGGCCCGCTGGATCCGGAAGACGACGACGAGCTGGAGCCGGGGCCTGCTGATGAGGACGATGAAGACGAGCCGTGGCCGGCTGACGACGAGGACGATGAAGACGCAGACGAGGAGCTAGACGATGAATGAGCGTTGCTGGAGCTGCTGCTGCTGGAGTGGGAGCTGGAGCTGCTCGAGGTCGTTGGTGACGAATGGCTTGACGATGAGCTTGACGAACTTGACGAAGAAGTCGTGGTCGTTGTCCTGGTTGAACTGCTGCTGCTGCTGGAAGAAGTCGTGCTGGAGCTGGAGGACGAGGACGACGTAGTTGTAGTCTCAGAGAAGATCTTGATGAAGTTCACCACCCAGTATCCTTCATCATAAGCGGACGGGTTGTTTGCAACCTGAGCGACACATGACTCGTAAGCCGGCTCATCAGGAATCGTGATGGGGCACTGGCTCGTATACACTGCTTGATTAGCAGCCCAGTCTCCACAGAAGTCAGTGCTGAAGATGATAGAGTTGTCAGCGAAGTGGTCGGCAATGTCGCAGCCTGCAAAGTTTGCGTCAGGGGTGCCGAACTGCGTGACATCTGGATGAGCATTGCTCAAGGTAGCTGGTGCCGTGCCGCGTTGGAAGAACCAGATCTTGATGAAAGTGTCGGTCCATTGCATAACCCACGTTCCACCTCCATTGTTGTTGAATGAATCGCCATAGTTGTTCGGGGTGTTGGACAAAACGCTGCATCCGGACGTGTCAACGATGACACCATTTACAGTTGTGGTGCAGTCGTTGGCGATCAACGTGCCAGTCTCGCCAGTGCCGTCGATGTTGCAAGTTCCATCACCGCTGTGAAGAGTCATTTGGTTCTTTGAGTTCAAGTTGACCCCCTCGATGATGTCGATTTCGCCGTTCTGCGGCCAAGTACCGGATCCCAAAGTCCAGAAAGCTGGCCAGATACCACAAGCATCACCGGGCATATGCGCGATATCCGCAACAAAGAGACCCTTTGTGAAGCTTGAGTAGCTTTGAATTCTAACACTTGCCCGGCCCACTGCATCCTCGGAGTATACGGTAGTGTTATCAACGCCGAACGATGCCGTATTTTGGGTGGTTGAGATCAAGCCCATAGCCTGAGCATTTGCTTGAGACTGATAGCTTTTGATAGTTAGTCAATGTGATTGTATAGCCATCAATCAGCGAACGTACTCAACGAAGCCGCTGTTTGGATCTGCATCGTCAAAGAACTGGAAATTATCGAAGAACGTTTCGCCCTGCCATGTATCGGATAGGGAGTAGGTCTGGGCATTAACGGAGGCAATCAAAGCGCCAAAAGTGACAAAAAGCGTAGAAGCAATCATTATGAAAACGAGAGACTATTCAGTACTGTGTGATAATGAGAGGACACCCTGCCGGAGCAAAGCTGGATTAACGACTGTATATGAAGCAGAGTTGAAATGGTGAGAAGAAAACAGTACGCGTTTATGCATCTAGAGTCAGGCTGGACACCATGGGCACCGAATTTTTCCTTGTTACCCATAGCCAAGTGAGCCAGTCCTGATCCAGGAGGCGCCATGTGCACCAGACATAATTCTAAATGGCTCCGGTCACCATAGTTGGTGGTGAAATGGATAGCAAGCGTGCAAACGGCGCGGAGCATGTCCCAGGTCACGCCATTCCCCCATAGCCTCCATTGGTGGATTGAAAGCCGTACCTGAACGCCACCACAGCCAATATCCAGTTTTGGTCGGCGCCTGTGCGAATAAAGCCTTGGGACCGGGATAGGGCGCCGCCTAATCCCCTTTAGACTTGCAGGGACGCGCTATGCACACAATCCATCCATGGTGCTTAGACGCTGCCTGTGAGCATCGTCTCTTACACACCCCTGATGCATCCAGGAGCCGAGAACTTTGAAGCCTTTTGTTTGGTGACGTGCGAGGTTAAAGCGCCAGATTTTGAGATGGTGGCTGATCTTCTGCGGATGAATATCTCCCTATGGCTCTCAGCTGACACCTGAGCCTAGATTCGAAGGGATTTGCAGGGCTGAAGGCTTTGATTTCTTCTCATGAGTATATGCAACCTAACCTCAGCTGATAGGTGAAATGTCGTAAATGTAATTTCCGTCATTTCCGGACATGGCTTTCGTGGCTGAGGGCTCAAGCCGAATCAATAGTCGTGCTTGGTTAGGTAGCGAACCCTAATTAGTTCTTTTAGCTGTAATTCGCCAACATCCTCGGCAGTTTTGTTTCTCTGCCTACTGGTACCTACTACAGTACGTAGGTTAATGAGAAAAGCATAAATCATGTAACGTTGTTTATGCTTGACCTTGTTCATAGAAGAGGCGTAGACGCTGCTGACTGCATAAATACGGGGTTCATGAGCAAATCCCCCCGATGATTATCCTTTCAACTTTTCCATTGATACCCTATTTTCACTCTCGGTTAGCGGAGATACAGCCGTTCCTGGTCATGAGTGTTGGTGGATCGTGGCTGTAGTCTTGCGACCGGATATTCCGATCGCTATCGTATCTCGTCAAAGCCGCACAGAACGTCATCTACCACATGAACATAGTGATATGGGCCCTTGTTCCGCTCAAGATTGCCTCGTGTCCAAATATGAGTGAATTGGTAAAACTTTACTGAAGGTCCTTTCATTCAAAGTCTCATCACAAGGACGTGAGATCGTTAAGCTGTCATACGACAATGCCTTTCAATCCAGCCGAAAAGAACCAACAACTCCCTTCGCTATGCCATGACAATCTAGCAGACTCCTCTCCCACCAGGCAGTCCTACGCGTAAAGGCCATCAAGATCATCCTCATCGTCGTCATCCTGCGGCGGCGGAGGCGGAGCCTTCTTCTTCAGCAGCTCCTTGCGATCGAGCGGACACGTAGCCTGGATCTGCAGCCAGGGCGCAATGCACTCGAGATCAAAGCAATGGCGCGGGTCGCAAGGCAGCCTGACGACGAGGGGGTACTCGTCGTCGAGGAACGGCAGCCCGCAGATCGGGCAGTCCATGTCCTTGCGTAGGGCCTTCTTGGGCACGCGCTCCAGCCCGTCGAGGAACGACTGCGGCACGCCCTTGATCTCGCGCGGCGGGTCGCGCGCGTTCGCCAACAGCGTCGCGATCATCGAGTTTTGCAGGTCCGAGAGCCCCTCTGGTGTTGGTGCGCCCAGGTCGTCGCGTCCGCCGTGGCCCATTGTGTGGATTGCTTCTGCCAGCAGGCGGAACACCGATTCGACGTCGTCGGGTGTGGGAACACTGTGAGGATTTGAGCGTCGTCGACCGCCTGTCGTTCCGCCTGTGGAGTTTGTTGACACATTTTCGAGAGCTGAGAAGAAGCTGGACAGGTCTGGACGCCGAGGTGGGTGCGATGTGCCCGATGAAGTCGAAGTGCTGTTCAGCGGGACATTATGTTCGACTGCGGAAATTATGTTAGTGCAAGTGTCGTGATGGAGAGTAGCTTCGACTTACTCTCGTATTGAGACATTTTTGTAGTATTGTAAACCGAATTGAGTGACTGCCGGAGCTCTGTGATAGCTCTTGGAGCTTTAAAGATCTCCAGCTTTCTTAGGCAAGGAGGTTGACGCGGCATCACGTGGGCCGCATGATTAGCTCTGCATGGCGAGGCTGCCCGAGTAATTGTTATTGCATACCAAAAGCCATTCCGATAAAGTTGACGAATACAATGTCTAAGAGGATCTGGTTCGCTGCCGTCCCGATCACACTCTCCACCGCCTATCTCCTTTGGCAGCATTACTCTCTCACTCGAAGATTCAACGTCAAAACCGTTGTTGGATTATCTGCGCTCGATATTTCTCTCCCAGAAGAAGTAGTTGAAGAACCATCGAAATATGTCATCTGTCATGAGCATGCATCTAAATTGGTGCTCTCCTCAACTCTTCCAAAGAAGCTCAAGGCCAACGATGTTTTGACCGAATATCTGCGATTCGTCATGACCAAGTTTGCATGGTCGCCGCAGGCTTATGCCATGTGGTACTTCACCAAATCACCAAAGCGGCGAGAAACCTTCAAAGCTACTCACATTCAGTCTTTGAACTTCGAGGAGGGAGATGTGGTGTGTGGTGCATACACCGTCATCAAACGAAGCACGACGAAAGTGGAAATCGCTTTTGGCGCTCATGAAGGCTACACCGGTCCCGTTGTTTCTGGCCGCATGGTTATTAGCATCGAACCGGATGGCAATGACACCGCAATCCTAAACGACGTGTACATGTGGAGAAAGGTTGACGAGAAACCGACACCACTGGAGTCGGGAGTGGGACAGTGGCTGCACGAATTCTTCATTGGAAGACTTATTGGTTCTGGAGTTATTCATTTGCAGAGCTTGGCAAGAAGAAATTGATGATAGCCCAATTGACCAGTTTAAATAAATTTGCTAACGTATAATTTTCTTACTCTGGTCGGTTTGTAAGTTATGCATGGCACTTTGCAAAGAGAAATGGTTATTCATTCCACTTATGAACGACGAGATCTATGAAAATGCTACGCCTAATTTGATGATCGCCTATTGTGATGATTGATTGATTCGAAATGCCTTCCACGGTATCCGTGTTGTATTGCGCTTTACCGAGACACCGGACCTATAATCTGAAATTGAAACTGTACTCCGTTTTGTATAGTTTCTTCTGTTGCTCTGCGTTTTCATGGCCTCACTTCCGCGGCAGCTCAGCAAACACCCTTGTAAAAATTCTCTTCGCCATACCCAGATTCACCACTCTGATCCTCTCATTGTCCAAATGCGCATTGTCGCTCGCTTGGCCGCACGGCAGCTGCGCAGCGGGTGCATTGAATTCCTTCTCCAAAAACCGAATCGCAGGGATAGATCCGCCTTCGCGAATGTAGAGCGGCTTTCTCACCACCGGCACGTCCGGCAGGTTCAACGGCGGTAACAGTACCTTCTCTTCGCTTACCTCAGTGGCGTCGTCTACAGCTACACTGTCTATAGGCTCAAGGGTCGGTGAAACGCTTCCGATTGCCAGAGTGGAAGACGTAGTCGGTAGAGCGCGTGGACCAGTCGTTGGAGATGGTAAAGGCCTTAATGAGCTGCGGCGTCGCGTGGTGTTGTCTGCATTGGAGCTCCATGCATCGGTGATGGCACGCTCAAGCGTTTTGTACATTTCGTTGTTAAAATCACCGAGCCACGGTTCAGCAAGATGGTCAATGTTGACGGTTAAAGTATTCTTTGACTCCAGCTGGTCGAATTCGTTGTGTAAGAACGACACAAGTGACTGTGCAATACTCTCAGCCTCCTGATTGGGTACGAGCCGGAGGGAGATGGACGCTCGTGCCATACGGGGGATAATTGTGGAATTGTCAGGACCAGAGGTATGAAATCGGTGAATTGTAAGGCTCGCTTCGCGCCAGCGCCGTTTGAGTGTTTCTGCGAGCTCACGCTGGTCGCCGAGTGATGGATTGCGTTCGAGTAGGGTCCGTGTGATCTCATCGTAATGTGCCTCTTCGTCTGAGGAGAGCGGTAGCACTGGGTCGTAGAAGCCCGGAATTTCGACTCTGTTGTGTCTTCCTGTCAGCTTGGAGAGTAGAGTAACGAGATCTTTGAGCGATTCGTCCAGTAGAGCGCTACCGTCAACACCACTATGGAGATCAGGGTGTTCGCTCTTGACCTCAACCGTCGCGTGTACAACTCCGCGCAACCCGTACGTCAGGCAGGGCACATAGTCGTCAAGCCAGTAACTATTTGCAAGAAGGATCCAGTCAACATCGCCGATGAGCTTCTTATTGACTTTCACAGCCTGTGCGAAGCCTCGTGATCCACATTCTTCTTCTCCTTCGATCAGGAACGTAATATCCGACTCGAGTGCTTTGTTCTGCACCAGTTCTGCGACTGCGTAGATGGCTGCCATTATTGGGCCTTTATTATCGGATGTTCCACGTCCATAGAGGTAGTCATTGATACCAGCCATTGTGAACGGATCGGTGACCCATTTCCCCTTTTCATTGGTTGCAGCAATGACATCGTAGTGACCATAGAACAAGATCTTCTTACGTTGGGACGAGGTAGAAGGATTGCCTTTGAACTTTGCCAGTATGATCGGATTCCATTCGGCGTTCGGAGCTGCAATCATATGTGTCTGGGCACCGAAGCTCTTGAAGACATTACGAAGATGCGATGCTCCTCTTCTGCAATCCGCTTGGTGTCGTGGATCGGATGACACTGTTTCGTATGAGATGAAATGTCGAAGCGATTCAATCAGCTTTTCGTTGCTAGTTTTAATTGTTGGGATTGTTGTCCGAACGCAGTCATTGATATCCCAGATCGAAACTTTGCAGTCGTTACCGCCTGTGACGTATATTGCTCGTTCTGACTGATTTGAGAATGCTGATGCTAAAATGCGTCCTTTGTGAGCTTGAAAGCGTGCTACCCGTTCACACTGCGCATTGAACTTCTCCGCTATACCTGTCAATCCGGCACAGAACAAAAAACCACCGCCGAAAGACAGCGCCAGTACATCATCAGTCTTGCATTTAAGGCTGCGTACCAGTTGGCGGGTGTCCAAGTCCCAAACATTGACCTCTCCTGCAACTCGACCGACGTAGAGAAATGATCCATCGGCAGCAAGAGAGAGCACGGATTCACCTTCTTCTCGTGGATCATCTAGACTGTAAAGCTCAGTAATGGCACCACTTCTCGATGAATCCAAAGCCCAGATCTTGACGGCACCATCACCACCGCCTGAAATCAAGACCTCTTGGTATTGCTCTTGAGCATGAACTCTTGCCAGTAGCATGCAGTAGATGTATCCATAGTGTGCGTATTGTTGGATATGCTGTCTATGTATCTCGAGGTCTTGTCCATCTTTCGCATGCCTCGGGCCATCGCTCTCGGCCCTCGGTGTACGAGTACCGTCGGGTCCAGGAGAGTCGAAGAAGCGGTCTTCGCGGAGGAACGGATGTGCGGTAGGATTTGGAGAGGGTCGAATGTTTCTTTCTTTGAGATCATACCACTGAATCGAGGTATTTTGCGCTCCTAGGTATACGGTCTGTAGAGTGGTGGAGTATGCAACACAGAAGATGTCGCCGACATCGTAGGTCGAGTAGATACAAAACACTCGCCGCAAGTCCTTCGTGTGCCAGACATTCACGAATCGATCTCCGCCGCTTGAAAATAGCAGTCGTCCGTCTTGTGAAATGCACAGGCCCAGTACACTTCCATTATGTGCCTCGATAACGGCGTGACGAATGTATGTCTTCAGATCGAACACTAGGATCTCACCACCCTCAGTACCAGCGTAGATGAAGCTCGAAGAGAGTACCAAGGAGAGGATAGACTTGTCATGCTTCAGTTGGTGGGCCAGCACTGGTGAGGCTGCCGGGGTTTCTGTAGGCGTAAACCTCCCGTTGGAAGTAGATAGAGCTACATGATGATAACCGTTTCTTGAGGGAGCTGCTACATGTTCAGTTAGAGGCATTCAAGTCGTCGATAGAGCTTGTCATGACATGAGACATTGAATAGAGTGGAGCTCCCACAAGGCGGAAAGCTGGTTGTGGATAAAAGCTGGCTTCGTCGGCGGTTTTTCGGTGGAATGAGGGAAAGGAGCGGAATGTGCTTTGGCAACTTTCAACTCACCTTCCTGTTCAGGTCCGTATTCATTGAGGACCGGACCGCACGCCCATCTCAATCCTCCTCTGCTACTGAGCATGTTTTCTTTACTGACATTGCATGCTCAGAAGTTCGAAAAATCTGCGATGAGTCTCACCGGGCACCGGGCGGTGTACGAGATTTTCTTTCTGGGCAAAGAAATTGACCGACTTCGTTGCAGCTGAGAGAAGAACTGACCAATGGATATTGGAATCCACTTAATGAAATCTGCGCTTCACTTTGTCAGAGACTTACAAGAGAGAAGCAAACACCACAACTATCAATAGAAATTCCTTGGAGTCATACTTCGACAACCTTCTGGCCTAAGCGTCGATTGCGAGCGAATTTCCCCCGATTGCACCATATGTTTCTCCTACGTCCGTTTACCTAACAACTTCAACCTGATGCTGTTTCTTTCTTCTGCAATGCTTACAATAAACACCAGGTGGATACCGGTCATGGTTGCACTTCACTGTGCTTGGAATGCCTTCCGGAGCAGAGCCTCTCATGACGAATCTCATTACTTCGATCACGCCAGTTCCTCCTCGGTCTAAAATACGAGATCGCTCAACTGTCTGCTCTACAGAACTTTGTGCCTGGTGGTTCCGTGCATCTCACAGTCCAAGCATGGTTTGGCTAAGTCCAAGCTTCAGTCACGTTTGCGCTGCATTCCTTTGTGTACTTCTTCCAATGCGTCATGATATAACTATCTATGATAATGATAGAGTAGTGGCAGTGGAAAATGACAGCAAACAAGCAACGAAGCTTACGGTAAGAGTGCAGCTGTCATGCCGCCTGGATACTAGACGCCATATGCGGTGTTTCAGCAGAGATTTCCGCCTCGATTTGCTCTCTCAAGCTCTTTTCTTCATCCGCCAAGTTGTCTCCGAAAACGAGAGAGATTTGTTCAAGAGATTTCTTAGATGTTTCAGGGACAAATAAGCAGGAGAATACTCCTGCTCCGAAGCAGAAGATCCCGAAGAACAGATATGTACCCCATCCAATCGATATAACCATTTGAGGAACAACTACACCGATGATGAAGTTTGCAATCCAGATCGTTGCGGTGGCAGCACCTACTCCCTTGGCTCTTTTCGAGTTTGGGAATACTTCGGCTGGTAATGTCCAGGCCAATGGACCATACGAAGTAGCGTAACACAAAACATATGTGTCTAGTCACGGTCAGTTGATGTTGTCGTTCTAGGATGGATCGATCTTACATATCAAAGCCACACCAAACCAACCCATGCCTTCGTGTGTTGCTCAGCTACTACTGAATTTACCTACGATTCCAGCCATGATAATATGGGGAATCCCCATTGCAAAGCCGCCGATAATTGCCAGCTTTCGCCTTCCTATTTGGTCAAGGAACAGAAGAGTTGGGATTCCAGCAACAAGCTGACAGATGTTTACCATTCCGGAGAGGATCAAAGTCATATTATAATCTTGACCTAGTGCTGCGAAGAATGTTGGCGCATAGTATAAGAATGCGTTGATCCCAGAGAACTGGAAGAAACGGTGAGTATTACAGATGGTGATACGAGTAGAGCTTAAGTTACTAACCTGCTGGAAAAAGGGTATGCAAAGTGCTACAATAGTACGCTTAAGACACTTTGGCCGGAAAAGATCGATCCATTGGTTTAATTCTGCCGTGAAGGCATTCGAGTTTGGATGCTCTCGATGAAGAATCTCCTCCTGGAAGCGAACTTCAACGCGAATACTCTTCCACTCCTGCTGCACTCGCGGGTCGTCTTGAGTTTTGCTAGCGATTCGAGACTGTCGCTATCCCGATGTCGCATAGCTAGCCAACGTGGAGAGAAAGGAAAAAAGTGAATACCACAACCGAAGATTAAAGCTGGGATCATCTGAAGCAGGAATGGGAGCCTAAAAACCCACTGTCCTGAAATATCTCTAGGTAATTCATTAGTACAAAGCGCTGAAAATCGGCAGCAACCTTACCTGGTCCCACATGTTATCCAGTAAGCAATAATAGCTCCGATGACAATGCTGATGGCTTCAAGAACCAGCAGAGAGCCTCTAACATTGGCGGGACCTATTTCCGAAATGTAAAGAGGGGCTCCCATGGCCAAAGTTCCAACACCAATGGCGCCGATAAACCGTCCAGCAACGAGCGTACCATAGCCCTGTGAAGCCGTCTGGATCGTGGCACTGAGGCAGAAGAACGCAGTGACGACTGTCAAGCTCTGTTAGGGCAGGAGCGGTGGTGACGGTTATATCTTACCCTTCCACACACTTGTACTTAGCAACAACATCGAACCCAATGCAATAATCAACAACATCGAACTCAATGCAATAATCAATCACCATGATCACGGCTCTGCTGCCCATACCAGAAATGGTAGCTACCCTCAGATCCTAAAGGCAATATCAAAGCGAATATTGACCACCCTTACGACCTCTCACTGCGATGTCGACCTCCACGTCAACGGCACTGCGACCTTGACCTCTCTCTCGACCACCTTATACATTACAATTATCTTCAGCTGGGACAGCTTTGTTATTTGGAGGCGGCATATGTTAGGGCAGGAGCGGTGGTGACGGTTATATCTTACCCTTCCACACACTTGTACTTATCAACAACATCGAACTCAATGCAATAATCAATCACCATGATCACGGCTCTGCTGCCCATAACACTTAGCAGAAGAAGAGCTAAACGATGGCAGGAGGATGTCTGGAGTTGAAAGATACAGCGTCGTTTCTATTAGCATGTTTGTTTTCAATACTCTAGATGCAGCCCAAAGAAGTTCTCGTCTATTCTGCTCCCCTTAACATTTCATCACGCGCCTCTATCGTATATTCAACCATGGTTTCTAGTATGTGGGGCAACCCCGCTGATGGCGACTTCTAAAACCTTTTGAACCGTGCAACCTCCCATGTCGCGTCAATGCTTGATTTCTTGGTTCACCGGGCCGGTGAACATACGCGCGAGATGAGATGAGTGTGAGGCTATTCTGAACCTCATTTCGAGCGAATTGCGCGCTGCCGGAGACGGATATCTTCGAGGGAAATCCTACCCATGTCCGATTCGATATCAAGTAAAGCGTCATGCCGCGACGACGAGGTCGCATAAACAAAGGAATTCGCTTTAAAGAGACACCCAAATTACCTTTCAATTTCGACTTTTCGGCCCATCAAACGTGGATACGGCCTCAATCAGGGGGTAAGTCAACTCCTGCTGCCATGCATACGGCTAACATAGTAGAAGGGAAACTCCACTATGTCGACGAGACAGACTAAGTTAAGGCATTCAACGGGGCAAAGTTTGGCCCAAAAGCGTCGAAGAGATAGTTATGACAACGATGAACTTGAGCCAAAGCAGGTTGAAACTCCAAGCCATGTTCAAGAACCAGTCGTATTCTTGTCGGCATCACCTCTTCAGATTATGAACGAATCTCGTATAATAGGGAGTGCTTCTTCAGGTTTTATGCTTGAAAATTCCCCAGTCACTTATCGCCAACTTCAGCACACTCAGTAAGCTCTAGAGCTACACAGAACCCCACGTCCAACTGGCATCGAGACGCCAATCATGTGTTCTCACCTCCTATGCCAGCAGCTGCAAAAGGTGTGGCCCTAACCAACCAGATGCATACAGAGCAGGAACACTCCTCGCTGAATATAATTTCTGTCAATCTTTCAGATACCATTGGATTTACTCATTTGCAAGAGGAATGCTTGTTGCAGCATCTCACTCAGAACTTGGCTCCTTCGGTAAGTGGCAATGCTCTGAACCGGCATGCGAACACGATACACTACATTGCGATTGCTATCATAGTTTATGGGATTACTTAATCGCTTCCTTTTGCCAAATTGATGTGAGATCACTGAGGCTCACAATTCTAATGGAGACTAGTTCGAGACAACGGACAGAGATCGTCATTACAGCTTAGCAGTACCGCAACGTGCAATGCGCTGCCCTTTGCTCATGTTTGCAATATGTACTGCTTCCGCTCGACATTTGACACGCGTCGTAAGTCGAGAAGATCCTAACCAACCCTTCGAATTCAATGGAATACCCTTACCAAATCTCGAAGAAGATTCAGCCATTTATTACCACAATACTTGCATCTCATATCTACTTAATCTGTCAAATTACCCCGAACAAGCTTATATTGAAGACACTCTTACGGCGGCTACGGCTTTGCGGTACTACGAGCAAATCGACAGTAAGCCATTTGTCTACAAATTCACCGCAAGGTTCAAAGCTTTCCCGGACCTTCAGGTTGAATGTGTTCATAATGGACTTAATAACGTGACGTTATAGCATCGCTTACTGAACAGGATACTGAAACGTATCTCAATGTGGTTAAAGCAGTATTCAAACCACCTAACGAAGAGGTTTTCGGCTCAGTCGCAATAATTCAGGGACCGCCGAGGGACATCGATATCCTTGCGTCCCCTTCTCGCTCAATGCGCCACTCAGCATCTCTAATAGCGCTACGACAAGAGATATGGTCTGTTCTTCTCTACCGGCGACCTTTTCGACTACCTTTGTATCGCAATAACGACTACTCAAACCTTGGACCTGCCGATGAGTACGCATGGACTAATCGCATACTAGTATGGTGTGCTGATGTACTGCGATTCTGTTATGGAGAAGAGAATACTGTCCCTGGCGCCGGCATTGCGGAAGATAGAGCGTCTCAGTGGGACAGACTCAAGGCTTTCGAGTATACGTGGGAAACGATGAAGCCGAAGTGCTTCGAACCCATCTATCAACAAGAACCGGACCCATCAACGAACAGATACTTCCCTCAAGTATTTCAAACGAATGATTGCCAAGTCATTGGCCTTCAACATATCGAGCTTGCTCGGATTCTCCTTGCCGTATACAATCCGAGGCACCAGCGACTTGGACTTGGAGCCAGCGCTCACCAAAGGGCATTGGAGTCGCAGATGCGTCAGTCTATCCTCTTACTCTGTGGTCTTGCGCTTTCGAATCGAAAACACCAAGCAAGTATGGTAACTGCAGCTGTCGGCATATCTATGTGTGGGGAGTACCTAAGCGATCCCGGAGAGCGGACGGCTGTTGTACATTTCCTGAGCATCTTGGCGCGTGAACATGCCTGGCCGACTTTAAGTGTCATCGAAGCTCTGGAAAACGCCTGGGAGCAATAATGCCAACCTTTTCCTTCACTCGTTGGAGCGTTCAATGGCTAAATGACGTGCCGAGACTCTCATGTCGCGTCTCTGCGACTACTGTACAAGCTATCTAGATAGAATGATCTCGATACCTGTCAGCTGGGCAAGCCTGTGACATTTTGGAGTGTTTCAAGTGAAGCCACAAAATCCAAAATGACGTGTCGTTTTAATACGTTCTGCAATGGCCAGTGGCGCTGCCATTGAAGACCATCCAGCCATTCGGATAGTGAGCCGTCGGGAGGCTTGAGATACCAGCTGCTCGGTTTAACATGTACGGTATGAAATGAACGTAATGAGCATAAACGCTGCATTAAATTACATGGTTCGATATTGGGGAAACTATATCTGCTTTTTTCGTTCTTACGGCCCTATCGCTACCTGGCGGCTTTGCAGCTTGCATTATGCACTTCGACTTTCTCGTCCATCTTCTGAATGATTTTCAAAAGAAGTGGAGGGTGATTTTGCAAAATGCAGCAAAGGAAAACTAACGAACCACAAGTCATAATCGGCGGAATGAAGCTACATCACATGACCAGGCCTCTATCACGGAGTCACAGGGGTTGCTGAGGCATTCTTTTTACTCCAAGGTGTAGTGAACTTGCAGAACCCGTATCCATGGATGTTGTTTGCAGGGTATTACCTTGTAACTGGATATTTCAACTGTCCAAACGTTCATCTTGTGCGTAATGCTCACAAGCAGGCTTCCAGAGACCGGTTTATCGGATTCCACAGCCGATGTGCTTGCAGTAGTCGGTACGGCTGCAACTTGAAGGCTAGCACAAGCCAATCCGACAATGAGATTGCTTCACACACCCAGTAGCGTTGCTGAAACATACTTTACAAGCCTGGTCTATAAAGTGTCTCTCACACAGGACCGTGGCGAACTACTTTGCTTCAAGTTACTCAACATTCTTCAGCATCTTACATCTAGTTCTTGTGGGGAAGTATTAGCTTCTCGTCGGTACACATGGGCATAACAATGTCCGGCACAGACAGGAACCGGTGGAACAGAAAGGACGGCCATGTTAGGTTCAGATATGCTGACGAGTAGGCCGGGAGCTACGGTATGCAAGAGCAGGCCATGCATCATGCTGTCCGTTGACATTGGACATGAGAGCCAATGTGATGTTTCAAAAATGGGCTCGCTTTTAGTCTTGCTTGGGCTTAGGGCTCCTTTGGAATCTTCCTCCACTGATGCATAATGGGCGGCACGGTTTGGGTGCAGCTCTTGTGGCGACTGGCTCCATTCTGACCGAGTGCCTTCTGGACTCTGGCTGACGGCTGTCGTCGGCTATTCCGCTTCCCGCGGCATATCTGTTGAAGATAGGCTATTGCGTTACAATATCCAAAAATGTGTAGTAGACTCAAATTCGGGAGGATATGCTGTCGTAGATAGCCGAAATCACTCTCTGTTACCTGGTTAGGCCGCACAACGAGTGCATCTGTTCATTTCATGACAGAACAGAAGCGAGATAAGTTCAGCATATCATCAGCATGCATCTCGACGAAAATTACGCTTGTGCCCAGCGAAGCTGCAGACTGGATCCCTGTTACAGAGTCGGCTATTGGAGCTTCGAGGCATCAGATGAACAGCCAAAGTGTCCAAATGAGCCGACACGCATCACGACCAATCAAGGAAAGTGAGGAGTCTAGACGCCGATTTATCCTTTAAACCCGTTGGGCCCATGAGAAGATGTCATTTGTTGAGGGGGGAGGATTTGCCCGCACCCTCCCTTTCGAACCTTGGTGCGCGGACAACCACAGCAGCTCTCTTTCACGAGATCCAGTCTGCCTGCGATCCAGCATCCTCTACTACTCACCTGATTAGCTGGGCGGTTGGCTTGCAGATAGTAAAATCCGACTTCCGCCCAAGTCGCGCGGTAAAACAGCCGCTGGAACCGGCCGCTGTGGGAACGTCAAAGCATTCATTTTGTGGTACAAACGAAAGGGAAACACTGCTGGAGGTTGAGATGGTTGTTCAAGCGCGTCAATTTGTCAGTTTCATTTTGTTTTGTTTACTGCTGCGGTTCTATACCTTGTTGGGTCGTGCATTTCATGCATCGCGACAACAGTGACATGGTGACACCAACCTCCCGCTTTCATTGATTCACCCACCATTCCATTTCGACTTACCGAGTGCATGTGGATGCGAGAATCGACTGCCAGCAATTGGGTGAAGCATTGGGTCGCTGCTCTCAGGGAATGAGGGATAGCCGTGAAAGCAGTGGCCAAGATCATAGCCGAGTAAAGGTTGCATGCGAGCTTGCCACCATGGATGTCAAATTTTCATGTCACAGCGACATTTAGCCATTCAGAGTAGGATCCGAGATGACCTTGACCGGTCCCAATGCCTGCACGAAGGCCTGATCCTTTTTCTAATGAAATGTTGGGAGGGGGATGATTCGACCTGGAAACTGGGTAAATCCTAGCCCTGCAACATGAATGTGCAAGTCTCGGTAGAACCACCGCCCATAGAAATGTCATAGCGCATCAGACCGTGGGATATCCACTCAAATGGCCTTCCAGTCTCCAGCCAAACGTACTTTGCCACGTATCGATGGACAAATTCGGGGGCGTTCTAGCGTGGGCTCTAAGTCCCGATGCTCGGAATGATACGTGAAATCAACCTAGCTAATGCATGAATGGTTAGACCAACCGAATGTCTTTTGAACAGATGAACATTCAGCATGCATTGGCGGAAGTGTGGAAGCGGGAGACGGGAAGGAAAAACGGCTGCGGGACGGTTGAAGTAGTCAGGTGAGGACTAGAACGACTGGTGTTCACGAGTCTGTGCGTTAGCTCGTAGCAGAAGCCAAACGAACGACGGGCCATAATCAGAACATCCAGGTTGATAGTCGAGGGCGCATGTGTTCGAGATAAGCCGACTGGATGGCCATTGACAAGGTCCGGCGGCAGAGAAGTGGCGAGTCCAGATTACGCAAGGCGAAGAAGGCAACGGGAAGACGCGGACTCTGGTTCCGGTTCGAATTGGGTGGGCTTTGCATTGTTCGTGTCGTACTGAATGATTCGTTCCATGTTCGCCGTTGTGGACCACCTCGCCAGGCTTCTTGGTGTTCAGTCTCCGATATTGAGTGCGGACGGAAATCAATAGCACAGTTTCGCAGTACCTTGACTCGGACGGTGTTGATAGGCAAAACGAAGCCTGACGAAGGGCCGAGACTTGTAGCTCGGAGTGGAGAGACCCTTCCATTACGCGGAAGGGCCGGCCCATTGGTAGTACCGGCATGCTCAGTCATTCTAGCTTGAAGAACGTAAAAGAATAACGTCTCCGCATTAGCCAATTGTGAACAATGAGGAGGAGGCAAACAAGAAAACAACCGCCGCGACAAGGGCACGTGACCGACGGCCGGGCCGCACCCGCGTCTCGCGATTCTTTACTTCCAGGATGCTTCCTGGTGAAATCTTCACAAAATGACCGCGTGAAGCAATTGACAGGCCATCAATGCGACAATAAAGCATGGACCATGAGGGATTTTCTCTCTGGCAGCCGAAAATATGCGGTTGGGAAGCCTCGGACGCCGGTGATCGCTAGTGAATTGACATCGCTATGCAGATTTGCGACGCCAGAGGCGGTCTAGGGCACCATCGCCAGCTCATCCGATGCACATTGATGACCCGGAGAAGCGTCTCCACATGTCGCAGCTCATCTCGTTGGATGACGGAAGTGCGGATTGATGGCCCGACGTCGAAGCGAAGGAACGGTTGCATTTCGTTTGGTCCTCGGACGTCAACATGGTCGTAACCGACGGGAAGCTTCGACCACCTCAGAAGAAGATAAATAGAAGCGCTTGAGGCCGCCTGGCCACGGGCTTGATCCATAAGTTACGGGCTGCCTGCTCTCATCTTTCGAACTTCCAAAGTCTCACCAATACCAAGCTCTTTATCTGACATTGACCTGTGCCTGTTACCCGTCGTAACAAGCCACCACAAACGACTTTCATCGATTGGCCGAAGTAAGTTCAAGCCGTTGTGAACCTTGAATGTAGGGCTGATTGAGGTGAGGTAGTCGGACTCGCGAACCAATCATCCTTGGTGATCTCCGTTGCCACTGCAAGAATGTGAGTCAAACCGTGCCCTCGGGACCGAGTGAACGGGAGACTAATGCAGGTACAGAAACCGTTTGATGAGACAGATCCAAAAATGTGCTACTACGACCAAGAGCGCTACATCTGTACCGACTGGAAATGGGGCCACTTCAGGGGCCATTGCAACAAGGAGTACCGCACCGGTGAAACTTGCGGTATGAAGCTGGTTTACCAGACGCTGGACGTGCATAGAAAGTGCACTCGTTGCGAGGCTGTCGACACAAAGCTCCGCAAGCGCCAGAAGTTGGTCGAGCGCATTTCGCGCTGGCAGCAGGAAGACCGGTGCCCTGCCTCTGTGGAAAAAGGACTTGAAGAGCTGGCGCAATTGGATGAGCAGATCAAGGCGCTGTATGATGAGATCTCGAGGGCCAGGAGCAACATTGGCAATGCCACGCGCATGCTTCGGCGCTAGTGAGGCTCTGCGGTTGGATCTGCAACTTCGAACCACCAATTCGGCTTCATTTCTCCTTTGTATTTCTTAGCTTACAACTTACGACTAACGACGGGCGCTTGGTTGTTTCAGCGGAAATTAACGGTCGCGACCAGAATGGACGTCGATGGGAAGCAAAGGAAGACAGAAGCGCGATCCACGGTCAACTCGTTTCTATTCCTAGTAGTGTTTAGCGAATCAGACTCCGTCTTTCCTTTCGAATTCCCGTTTCTTGCAGTGCGTTCAGTTGGGTGTAGCCGCTGGGGTGGTGATGGTGTCGTTGAGCGGCCTATCACAAAATCGCCCGGCGGTCAGATCAACACCAGCCACTCAGCGCCGAGCAATCAGATTCGCCGAGCTCGAGATAATGCGCTGGGCCTTTCTTTGGATGAATCACCTCAACTCTCAATGAGAATGAAGCTGATGAACGTCGATAGAACGGAAGCGGGGTTGGATCACGATTGATCCGTCTGCGGCGTCGCTGACTAACACAGGTCACCTGATCGCGATCACGTGATTGTCGCGATCCTTGATCTGAGGCTTCCTTTCTTGGTTGTGGTCAGCGCGATCAAATCAATCGCCAGAACATCAACTCCACGTTCAAGAGCTGCGACTGGTGCTTCTCCATCGTACTTGAATGCATCTTCTGGCTTCCTAGCCATGACATTGCTGTACTGATGCCGCTCCTCACTCACTTAACAGCCATCATATTTTTCCTCCTCCTTTTGATCGGTGTCTGTATTCGACGGGTGTCGTGCATTGCATAACGTCCTGAGGATCGGCATAGCGCGGTCTGAAGTTTTCTCCGGCGTCGTTATTGTGTCAAATAGAGATCTCTGTTCGTTCACCTTAGATAAGCGAAATTAATCGAAAGAGCAAGGGACGATGAACGAGAAAGAGCGAGGCCTTCAATGAACTTTATGTTCATTGTCCCCAATGCGTCCCGTGCTTTGCTCCGGAAGTGGCATACATGAGGATGTGCGTGTACGAGTGTCCGTAATTAACACAATGCTCTTTTCACAGCGGCCACCACACGTGGCGACCGCTGACTGGCCTGATCCTCTCCGTACGTGGTCTTGTCTTCGGGTTGTTGTCAGGAACAGCTTATCCTTATGGGAATTCCCACCACCGTGCTCACCATATATTGCTGGTCACTTCGTGCACTTTTGTGTAACATGAATCTTAAGCCTTTCCCCTTTTGCTGAATGATGCGTCCGACTTTTCTAGATCGCCTCTCAGGGACACCTTCTCGTAGGTTGACAACTTATTTCACTATACAGTTAGAGACGAATTGTGGCCGGTAATCTCATTGTGACGGTACATAGGACGCCGAAACTCTCTACGGCTTTTTAGTAAGTTGAAAGAATTGCGCGTTGCGATGAGAAAGAGGTGGAAAGCTGATGAAGACGCAGTGGTTTCAGTGGAGTGTAAAAAGGGCAGATGGCCGCGTTGGCATCCAAATCATATATATGTTTGGCATCCAAGTCATGTATATGTAACGTTCTAAGCGTCTCCACTTCCTGCTGCTGGCCTTGTAACATCCAAGACTGCCTTCGAGGTCAAAAGAATCCCATTCGACCACGAAAACGACTTCCAGTCCACCGCACGCGACCGAACTTGCGCAATTTCCAACCACGCTCTTTCGTGTCCCACGGCTGTAACCTGGTGGATTGCCACTCATGGAAACAAGTGCCTCTACGCGATCTCATTCGACAGCGCTAGCGCCAGCCTCGTCACGTGCTTATCGAAAACAGCTCTACGGTTTGAATTGTACTCCACAATCACGAATTCGATTCAAGTAAGACGATGTGGTATTGCATTGAACTCTTAAGTGCCATTTTAGGGTATATTGTTTACGCTGTCATCCGTGCTGTTCGATAGGAGCTTAGTCTAGGGAGCAATTTACAGTCTCTCCAAGTTCCACTCTTGAAACCGCTTCTTTGAATCTCAGGGCGGCTATGTACATCCCTTCAGTTATTAACAGATGCACCTGATCTCAATTTTGACAAATAATCATTCAGCACTTCAACCTCTCAGGTTGCAGGCTGCCTATGACTATAGCATCGAACGGAGATCCAAGTCCAATCACAAAGGATCAGAATCTCTGAGCTACAGTATATCGTAATGTGTTTCTTATATGGTGCTAGAGATGGTGGCGTGAGTGCTAATTCACAAGGTGCTTTCACTAAGACTGCTACATTGAATGTTTCGCAACTGAGGTTGGAGGATGGGACCAACAAAAATGAGCAACGTGGTCCGTTCTGAGGGCGTTTAGAAGATTTGAAGCTTAAAGCTTTGAGACATGTATCATAACTGGTACGAGGATGAAAGGGCTGTTGATGCTGAACCTTTGGTCTAAAGAGGGTGCATACTTAGTATGTGGCGCTGCGAAGAGGTTGAGGTGAACTATTGCAAAGAGCAGGCACCACAGGAAATGAGAGGGATTGAAAGAAGAATATAATCAATTTTTGACATCCCGTGACCATGAAGAAAGTACATATCGTACATATAAGACCATTATGCGCCGTCTCGCTCTGGATGCTGGTGTAGTGGGTATCCTACGGCAATTAGACTCAAATAACCACAACGCCTTGAAATATGATAATGTAACAGAGAGAAGCTCCCTTTGAGGAAACCAAAAAGAAATTACACTGTATAGCATAATCGAGGCTTCATTGCTAACGATAATGCAACAAGAGACCATCGTTACCGACTTGTTTCCTGTCGGAGGACATCGTCAAATGTAATTGTGAGAGGCGGCATGTCTTTAGGTACTTTCCATTCAGTGATATCGCCATCTACGTCTTTGAGAATGCTTCTTAACCATGCTTCCTCATCTTCTGCTGTCAAGGTGCTACGACTTGACGGTGGAGTATGCTCATCTGGTTCGCTTGCAACATCTGCAGCGGAGTTTAACGGATGAAAGTGTTGAGCAAAAAGGCGAGCAAGGTCGGCATTTGATTTGGAGGGTTGACCAGGTACGCGTGATTGTGTCACGTCGATTAATTTGCTGCAGTGCTGTTAGTAGAGTGACCAATGGACCTAGTAAAGTTGTACGTACTGAGAGGTCTGAACGCATAGTCTTTCTAGTGCATCGCGTTGCCGCCGAATTTCCTCAGGATCCACCTGCGGGCTTTGGCGATTATCAGCAGTCAAGGTACCATAGTGAGGCTGATAGGAGTCGTGAAGGAGATGTGAGCTATCTGAAGGCTGAGAACACGATTAGCCTGAATCTTGTGCGACAGGAGACTCGATTTCGAGTAACAACTTACATCAGAGTTAGATTCTCGCCGGCCAAAGCCAAGGCAGGAGGCGCAGATGCCCATTGGTACTGAAATGAAGGGATAATGGGCGGACGACGGTAGTATGACGGGTGCGGGTAGGCTAGAGAAGGAGGATCATGAACTGTAAGCACTCATGAGAGTTCTCTGCTACATTCAGCTCGAGGACGAGCCGCAGAAGGTAGCCTCATATGCGAAGGGTGTTTGCGAGCGGTGTTGGTTCGATGTTTTGATGCCAAATGAGTGCGGACACAGGATTAAACTTCAGGTGTCCGTGCTCGATCTTCCCGAGTCTTGGCAATGGTCTTCATTTCCGCGCGGTGCTACGGAGTACAAATCTCCAACATTCTTCTTGTTCAGCTAAGGTAAGGTATGTAAGGTATTGCTTTCTCCACTTCTCCCTTCGGAGCTTTACTGACCCTGATGATCAATCTCAGGTGTGAAAATCGCCAAAGCTCCAGTCCTTTCCGTCATAGACAATCGATGAGCTATTGATATTTCCACACACCAAAACCACTGTCGAAGTCTTTCTTTACCATATCATGTTTGCTTCTAACCCATTTCACCCTCCAGAACCAAGTCAGGACTCGATTGAGCACCCTGCGTTGTCCCTTTCGTAGAACTATCGTGCAACGTCACGCTCCGAAATGGTGCAACGAACTTCTCCAGGCTTCGAGCGCGTCCTCGCGACCATATGCGCGAAGAATGTCCTTGATGATATCCAATTATATTGTGCCATCGACACAAATTCTACAAGTAATATGCTTCAGTACTTCTCTATGACGGACCATGGAAGCCAACGCGTTTCAAAATCCCCAATCATATGCCTTTCGACGGCATCTGCGACTTACATGCACGAGGATATGATTTTGCGTTCCCTCACGTACTGAACATAGAATGTACTAGGGATTACGAATGCTGCAAGGTGTGTCGGTAAACCTGACCTCCAATTTGTTTTTCACGGTGTGGCAATTGTACCTTGTGGATGACACTTCCTTATAAAGCCCTATCACTTCTGTTCCCTATTCTTTTCAGTTCAGATATAGCTACCGCATGAACAAGATTTCTTGTGCAGTTCGCACTCTCTCAATGATGCTCTCCACTCTTTTTTGTACCTGGACTGTGTTCCTCCTTTCGTTACCTGACTCCCATGCTCGAGCTACCGAAAAGCAGGTAGAGTGGGATGTGGCTGATGGGAACGCCTTAGTCGAGCGGCTTAGTCCCTTCAATCCATTCATTAAGCGTCAAGATTCCAGTTCAAGCTCAACTAGCGCCGCTCCTTGTGTCGACGATGGATATATTCGGTGGCTACAAAGCAACACAATCGGACCAGAATTCTGTGCGGAGCTTATGACTAGCCCGACGGCAACTCAAACGATCTACACCACTCCCACGACGTCTGTCATACCTTATACTTGGCATTGTCGTATCTAACCATCGGACAGAACGGTAACTGACATCGAGTCAACATCAACCATAATCCGCACCGATTATCCCGCTGCTACGCTCACGGTGCTCACTACTACGACAGCTGCCTCTTATGTTTTCGACAAACGACATCCGGCGCCGTCAGCACGCGCACTGTTGCCTCGTGGCGCTGATGTGGATCAAATTGAGGACGCAGTGGGCAATTTCATGACGCTTGTCCCGTCTTCCGTGACGACCGCAAGCCCAGTTATTTATCAGTCGCTATCTAGTGCCTGCAGTTGCGCCGATTTTGGATCTTTCTACACAAACAACGTGACCGTCACTGCGTATGTAGTGGTGAGTGGTGACGACACATGCTGAGGAAGCGTCTATCTAACTACATGTAGACCGCAACGGTACCAGCTTATGAGCTCTTGGTGACTACTATAGACAGCACAACCGATATTGAAACCGTTGTGTCAACAGTCACATTTTACAACACAACGATAACATCTACCACATCGGCTACAACACTGTCTTCGGCGAGCTCCGCAGCTACCGTCACAGGCCCTTCTATCACTTGCCCAGACGATCAATACAGCAGCCAGTCTTTTCAAACTGGCGATGAGGTGTATCAGTATTACATCTTTTGCAACACCACATTTAGCGGGACTCCTTTCATTACCAATGCCCTCGATTCTCTACGCAATTGCATAGATCTCTGCTCAGTTATCAACTCCGAGACGGCTGGGCCTTCGCCTTTCTGCACAGGCGTTTCATTTGATGGTACTGACTGCTATCTCTATGAGGCTGGTAGCGAAGGAGATCTGGTCCTTTCATTTACTGAAGACAGTGCCGTCTTGTATCAAGAACTCGTCAACAGCAATTACACTGTCGCGGTATACTCAAATGGATCGACAACGATCACTATGCCCGCAACCGTATCTGGCTCAACGATTACTTTCTCTAGTTGCTCTGCGTCAACTACAACCTTTTCAAATGGTGTCGAATCATGGACAGAGAGTTGCACGTCAAACAGCACTTGGTTCGGGGAAATTATTGAGGCAACCACGACAATTTACGTAAATTCAACGATCATAGCTGCGGTAAGTTCGCTCACAGCTACGGGTGGAGGCGGATCTACAGCAGCTGGAGGAATATCCCCAGCATCATCTGCGGCAGTGGCCACTTCAGTGACCGCATCACTAACGTCATTTACTTCCACTGGAGCCGCAAGTGGCGCTACCTCCGCTGGACGTACATTTACAGTGACTTATATCACTACTATCGTTTCAGGCCAAACGCTCGTTGAAGCCTCGACCATTTATTTCAACGGCAGCGGCAATGGATCATTTACAACAGGTGGGATTTATCCGCCTTACGTAACTACCATCATTGTTAATGGAACCACACTTGTCGAAACGTCGTCGACTCTAGTCAGCGGCCAAATCACGTCTGAGTCTGCAACCGGAGGGATTTATTCACCATCGGTATTTCCCTACAACACCACCATCACAATCAGCACAATAGTCTTGAACGGAAGTACCATCTATGAAACGAGCGTCTACACAACAAGCTTTCAAACAGGAGGTTATATATCACCTTCTGTCGCTAGCACCGTTTCTGAGAGTTCCGGCGCAAGTGGGTCAGGTTCAAGAACAGGAGGTGTCATTTCGCCAACAACATCACCACAGGGAATATTATCATCTGGCGCCGTCATAACACTTACAAGCACCGCTAATGACTCTATAGTCATGGTAACGAGGACATTAACGTTAACTGGGCTCAATGCGACTGGAACTGGAACTGGAGGTATCAACAGCCCAACGTTTCCTCGCTATGGCCACTCCTTTCCACTTCCATCTATGTATCCGAGCTCTAAGTATGGACATTCTCATCATTCACCTCATATCTATGGCTCGATGAGCAATTCATACCCAATTCTGAACGTATCATCCTCAGCTTATTCATCCACGACATCGAACAAAACGTTAACCCAGCCATATAACGTTACTTCGTCCATGCTCGGCATATACACTAGCATCTCTCCAGGGTGCGTAACGATCACCTCGGTATCGATCTCCACGTACACGGTAACTCAAATCACCTCGACATGTGTCTGCGGGACATCCGCCGTTCTTTCACTTCCATTGTACACGTCTGCAACAGCGAGTAGCATGTCATCTTCTAGTCCGTCTTCAACATCCATAGCGTCTAGCGGTTTTAACCCACTTCGCGAAGAAGGCCAGCCTGCTACGGATCAGCAAATTACATTCGCATGCTCCAACATTGGCAACCAAGTCTTCAACGGAGGCTTCGAGCTCATAAATGTCACCGATCCTGAAGCAGCCCAGGGGTGGAGCTTTACGTCGGACGAGCCAAGTTCCATCATGTATTTCACAGACGTCGACGTCGGAACAGCGGATCAACACACGCCCAATGGCACGCAACTCGGCCGCGTCATCTCCAACGATCAGACCGCAACCGGTCGGTTATTCCAGCCGTTGACGCTCTGTCCCAATACTACATACCAATTCGGTATCTGGACCAGGCAGGAAGACGTGTTGGCAGAATGCGTGGCAACCTTCGAGATTGCGTCGACGGTGATTGGCAGCGTCGAGCCCGAACCCCTCTGGACTGACAACATCTTTGACGCTGCAAATTATACCGTTGGTCCTAGGTCGCAGGATGGTGCGGTGGATTTGTCGATTATCATAAGCTGCTTAGGTGACACCGTGAGCGACACGTCTCCTGGCATCATTGATTTTGATGATGTGTCTCTGACCGCGATTTTATCTTGATGTCCGGATTTGAAAGATGAAAATGCCTTTGAGAGGGATTGCTACTATGCCTCGAAACTGCATGCACGGAAGTAGAATATGCGGAGTTAATACAATGTCTGCGGCTGGGTATATCTTCAGGTTCAGATTTCTGCGTAGTATCACTTTCGGAGTCGTTGCCGTGTCTCTATCATTTCTTAGAACAATGAATTCTTATAAGAGTAGTTATAGCTGTTCCATTCCTCACACTTTGAATAAGTTGCCCATGTTATTAGTTACATGTACTCCATCCTGAGGATATTTCGACTTACTAAGGGTGCTTCTTCGAGACTCGGTGTCACGGTGATAGCGAACCATTCCTTGAACGTCGTCGGATCGATCAACGCTACGAACCCCAACCTATCTCCGCACTTCACAGAGAGCTAAGAATGGCGAGAAGCTACCTAAAGGTAGAGAATCCTGGGTGCGTACATGAATTTTCAACTTTTGTCTGTAGAGATATGACACCATACCACAAATCCTTTTCCGCTCCCTCCGGATATCGCCCTTAAAGCGCGCAACTCGACGGATTGTTTCGACCCGTGAGCCAGCAAGAAGATGGAAGCGACATCGATTAATGTTTTATTGTTCCAAACTCTCGTATGCAATATGTAAGGACCCGGTCCTTGGCATTCAACTTTGCAGGATTCCTGAGAATCCGTCGCATGCCATGAAGATCACGACTACGCACTTCTATCCGACTGAGTCCTTTACCTGCTTGGGAAGTCGGTCTCCCTGCATTTGATGTTGCAATACATCGGTCTTTCGCCGTACTAACTTCGTAGCTCATGGGTTTTTCGTAGGTTTATCTTAGGGCAGGAGCGGTGGTGACGGTTATATCTTACCCTTCCACACACTTGTACTTTGCAACAACACCGAACTCCAATCAATACAATCACCATGATCACGACTCGCTGTCCATAACAACGGCTCAGCCATCGTGGAACTACCGCTACAATGTCGAAGACCCGACGCAGGTGGCCGAAGGCCTCGGCGTGCCGCACACCGTCGAGGTAAATGCAATCTGGTATGTATATTTTCTGCAGCATAAAGCTTCGTAGAATGGAGTTAAGAATGTTTGTCAGGGGTCCCTAGAATGTGAACGGCGGCGCGCCCGCAAGCTACAGCACCACGAATGCGGCCATCGTGCCGGTCATCCAAGGCTACTGGACCAGCTTCATCCGCAGCTTGGATCCCAACAAGTATAGATACGCAGGCACCGCGGAATGGGAGGCGTGGGACAGCGGGAATTGGCGCTGGCTGCTGTTTGAGACGAATGCGACGCGCATGGAGGAGGTTGGCCTGGCGCTGAAAGGCCGGTGTCAAGTTTTGAATGCGATTGGATCGAGTTTGCTACAATGAAAATGGTCTGTATGGAGTAGTTCTTGTATGGTGCGTATTTTGAATACGTTCATCTCGTAGCTGATGCTCTGCCGCCGAGGACGCTCAGAGACAATTTATATATCACCGTCCAAAAGCTTGAAATTATTGCTGTTGGGCTGAGGGTATATCAATGGAAGTGAAGAGAAGAAGTATAATTATACCTGTTTTCTACATTAAAATTTACCTCTTTGCTAAGTTGCGATATGGCCGCTCATCTTTAGTATACGGGCATCTTAAATGCTTTCAAATCGTAGATCCACGTGTCGATGGAGCTCTGATCGTACACGCAGTCCGGGTTAACTTGATCTGCATTCTTCCACAGCGGCCGCAGTGGCCAACCGCATATCTGCTGGCTCTGGCCGATGTTTTCACCCTGAAGGACCGTTCCGTTGAGCGTTACCGGCTCCACCCCCTTTTCGACCCAGTCTATCAGCACCTGCAAAGTCGTTTGTGGAAAGGGTCCATTGGGCTGAAGGGAATTTGGGCCACAGTGCGCAGCACCAGGGATCAGGAAGAGCTTGTACCATTCGTTCAAAGCAGCGGCACTGTCAGTGAATGACTTGTGCGGGTACATGATCCGTCGAACCGAGTCCCAGTAGCGTACGGATGACGCGGTTGGAATGCTGTTGTCAGATTCGCCGTGGAAATGAAGAACTTTGCCGCCGGCTTCGTTGAAGGGAGTGAGATCCGGCCAAGTCGTCTCTAAAGTATCCTCATAAATCTGCCAGCCTTGATAAGTCCACTCTTTGAGAGTGTCATACGTAACGTTGTCGAGATTTGCAAGTGAGGAAGTGTTCTGCAAGTCGAGATATCTGGTGATCCACTCTGCGCCAATGCCGCTGACATCTAATTCCCAGCTTTGCGTTTCATTATTCCACGCTGTCTGAGCATCTGCAAATGTAGCTGCTGGCTGATAGGATATGTAAACTCGTCTACCTTGGAGATCGTGTAGACCATCAATGATTGTGGAGGCAACTTGTACGCCTTTGGCCGTGACAGTGCCATTCTGCTCAGGTAGAGAGACCGCAGCAGCACCAGGCGGGCCAGCAGAGCTCGTGGATGCAGCACAGTAATATGGCTTTCCAATGACGCTGTTGATGTCGAATTTAAGCTTGCATAGATCAGTCCTAGCCACGACGCCGTCGGTTTTACCGTCTAATGGGTCGCAAAATGCAATAGTCTCGTTGACTATGAGCTCTAGCTCACATGGAGGAGGATAATAGTCTAGAGTCTGCTCTACTACGTCGGAGTAGAGATGCTGAACTTGTTGGAATGAGAATCGGAAAGCTGGTGCACCAATGGCTGCACCATCCCACTCATCCGCAAAGCGTTGTACTTGGCTCCAGCCTTCACGACCGCCTTCTGAGCAGCCTTGATAGTAAGCATACAGCTTGGAGGTTGTATTGTAGAAATTAACGGTGAACTCCTTTCCCAGCGCAGACAGTTCGTGAATACCCTGGTATCCAAACATGAAAACAGATTCCCAATTGACCGTGCCGTTCGCTAGGAGGAAAACAGCATCAGAATTTGTGCTAAAGCTACCGAATCCTCCGTCAGTGGTGCCTGCAACAGCGCCGTAGATGATTCCTCCAGGTAACGATCCACTTCCTGAGGTAATGGCAAGGCCACCGCCACCCGTGGCAAGGAACCGGTTCTGGAAGTTCTCCGGAGCAGGAAGCCAGTACCAAAGGAGTACCTGATCATCTCTTCCGTTGTGTGTATATGCGAAACTGACATTGCAGTAGTCAAAAGTCGCATCCGGGAAGAAAGTTTGGCCATTCACGGAGGTGTTGTATACTGGACTCGCTGACACGGAGCTTGGGTCGATCGTAATGCCGTTATAGAAGTCATTGGAAGGTAATGCTGCTTGGACGTAAGAAACAGTACAAACATCGTCGAGAGTGGCAGCAAGTGCAGCAACGGCAGACGCCACGGCTGTAAAGGTCCAGGATGTGAGACGCATCTTAACTTTGACAAAGCAGAAGCAATTGGATTTGGAGTCGAAAGGGCGGCTAGATTAGCTGAACGCGAAATATGCAACCAGGACAAGGGAATTTATATACATGGTACAAGAACAGAGCTATAACAACAAAAATTGTTGCTGGCGATCCCCACCCCCGCTTGTCAATTGTTGAAATTACTTGCTACGAGTTAAGTTGCTTCAAGTCCGCGATTGAGCTGGGCGGCTCCGTACATCGAGAGCCAAATTTGCCATCTCTGTCTACATCAGCAATGATATCAATCATCTTGATAGCACCGTTCGAAACATGTTTGGTGTTGAGTATTCTTCTGAAGATGTATACACCGCCATTGCCTTGTGTGTTTCGAACAGTGAGTCCTCTGAGTCCCCACTGGCAAAGCATTGAGCCGGCATTTAGGGTTCCCTTTTGTCTCCGCAAGTTACGCGTCTGCAATTCGCGTCTCACAAGATGCGTTGCCGGCATACGTCACGGAGGAAAAAAGGTTCAGTCTAGCACAGACGGAAAGTGGGATCGAGACCTAGGATGCTGTGTTGTTCCTGACTCGTTTTCGCCGATCAGCCGAGAAGAGGGGAGTGGACCCACGAATGCCATGGAGGAATTGGACAAGATGCTTGTAATAATTAGATCGGATAGTTAGAAGTCCTGGAAGAAGTGAATAGAGTACGCGTGGAGGGAAGGTGGGGACATAATATGGACAACCAGTGGGACGTGGGGAGCGGGGAACTGCGGAAGACGAAGAATTGAATGCAGCTTCTGTAGGTGGTGAGTGTTAGCTGCGCATTCTTTACTGAAGGGTAAACAGAATTTTTCCAGCCTGCTGAGGAGAAGAGGGAAGTTGCGACGTCGACATCGTTGAGATGTGGGGATGTGGCGTGCGAATCTAGGGAAATTCACTACCTCGTAGGTGACAGCTTCTAGAGCACGATTAGGCTTTATCCACAGCTTTACCGGTACTAACCGATGTTTGGCTGAATTTTTCATTGAAACCAAAATGAGAGAGGTCTTTCTTGAAGTCGTCTTATCGTGGACATGTTGAAATTCATTTCGTATTTTATCATGGAGTTGGAGATGCGCAGCCGACTGGAACGCCCGTCATCCAAGACTAACACTCTACAGCTGGTAATTTGCCAACCCTAACGCCGCGAAGTGAATGTAATCTCTTTGAAAAAGGAACATAAACACCGTTCATACACTTCACCAGCCCTCAACGACCTTCGCCTTGACCTTTAACCCTCCTCTTGGCTTCGCGGTCACACCACCCGCAATATCAGGATCGAAGTTCGGATCGTCGAACTCGATCTCGAAACGACCAATCCAAGCTGCAAGCAAGCACGCAAACTCAGTGAGCGCGAACTTCTGGCCTATGCAACTCCTCGGGCCGTGTAAGAAGGTCAGGAACGAGTAGTTGGAGTCGGCGCCACCGCTGCCGTTGAAGGTGCCGTCCTCATTGAGCCACCGCTCCGGCTTGAACTCGCCGGCGTCGGCTCCCCAGAGCTTGGGATCGCGGTTGACGGCCCAAGGTGCGAGGATGAGCGTTGTATTCTTCGGGATTGGGTGGCCGAGGATCGTGGCGTCGACGGAGGCAATGCGCATTGTGAGCGGCACGCTGGGTATGAACCGCAGCGTCTCGTGGCAGACAGCGTGAAGATAGGCCACTTTGTCGATCTGCTCGGCCGTAACTGTGGCGCTTTGGTCGCTGATGGAAGGTAGCTTTGATCGGATTTCCTGGCGCAGCTTGGTTTGGATGTCTTTGTTGATGCAGAGGACGTATGCCGCCCATATCATTGCGCTCGCCGTTGTTTCGTGCCCAGCAGCCAGGAAAGTCATGAGTTGGTTGATCAAGTTCTCATCATCAAAACCTCCCGATGAAAGAGCAACGCTGAGGATGTCTTTGTCTGTTGATTTGCCTGAGGCGAGTTTGGCTTTCTTCTCTTCGATGAGTTGGAGACAGACTTTCCTAATGAGAGCACGCGCTTCCCGAATTTCTTCATTGCGCTTGAACGGTAATCTCCTGAGAATCCAGAACGGCAGAAGAATTTGGAGTAGGATGGCCCGACGACCGTTGCGGTCTGGTTGGAATACACGTCTATAGCATTCGTTAAGTTCCGATGATGGATCCTCAATGGCATTGAAGTCGTGACCCATCCCAGCAACACCAATTATATCGAGTGTAACACGAGAAGCCCAATTACCGAGCTCGAGAACGCTAGTGTGTTGTGTCGACGGCTTCTCGGCGCTTCCATCGCTATCGGCGGTACCATTGGAAGTCGCAATTTCAGACTCCACAAGACCTGTCATCTTCTCGGTAACCTCACGAGCCTTGGACCAGAAAACTGGCACGAGATCCTTGATGTGGCGATAGGCAAACGCAGGCATAAGCGCTCGTCGCTGGCGTTTGTGCTCGTCGCCCTCAGCAAGGAGCACTCCAATGCCCAGTAGCTGACCAAGGCCGTTACGGAACTGTGCTGGCTTGATGAACTCATAATTTTTCATGACGAGTACCTCTGCAAGAGCTTTTGGTGAGGCTATAAGTATGCGCTCCGCATTGAAGGCATAAAGATAACGAATAAGACCATCGTTAGGTACTTCCACAAGCCACCTGCGGTGCGGATCACCACTGGGTTCTTTACCGATGGCAAAGAATTGTCCAAATAGCCAGTGGTTGTCCTAAAAACTATCGTCAGCGAGATATGAAGATAACTCCCATGGCAGGGTATCAACCTTGGGCCCTGGGAGATCCCTAAGTGGGCTTCGGTAGAACGGATAGATTGCAGCGTAGTAAGCCAATCGAGCGATGGCCTGAATAATGAATAATGCGGTAAAGTTCGCAACAAAGGAGGTGAAAGGGGCATATCCAGGAGCCAATCTTGTCAAAACTGTCACCTCAATTGCGGAGACAAAGGCGACTTTGAAGGCAGAATAAGCGCCCACTCCTGCCATGGATGCGGTGGATGCGAAGGCTCAAAGAAGTCTGAATGTGGACCAGAGATGGCAAATTTCATAAGCACAACGGAATCACAAGATCAATTAGAGGTTGAAAGCATTCAAATATAGCTGATGAAAAGCGTACGCCTGGCCAGGCAACGTCAGAAACGTAGACCGTTAAGGCTCGGAATTCAAGTTACCCCGATTGACATGCGGCGCAAATACGAAGCCGGAGCCGACTAGACCACATGAAGCCGCCAGTGCCACCGTAAGCGACTTTATTCTAACGTTTTGATTGTCGTCAGCATCGAAAACTCCTCCGCAACTTGAGCTGTTCGGTCTGTTTTCAAAAGCGCTTGAGAATCGATAGTTCTTGGATACAGCCTACGGGTTCGATTGAAGTAGAATAGCTCTCACATTTGCATCCGCTAACTGCGTCTGGTGTCGCTCTTATCACAGCGCTCATCCTGAGTCCTTTCCATTATGCTCCGCAATTTCACCATTTTCAATACACTCATCGCATTGGACTTAGAAGGTGGTTTTTCATTTTGCTGGGTGAATGTCGTAGTGCCTATTCTTTCACCTTCCACACAACGGCGTGCCCGCTTACGACATCGTATCCACGTGGGCAAAGAACGCAGCGAACGGCCTAGACTACTCCGTACCCGACGATTTTGATGAACTGAGGCTAAAGAGAAGTATCTCAGAGGGCATCAAATCATCTGCCAGCGGAAAGCAGTTTTAAATCCGACGATCCGGAACTCACAAGCCTCTTAAGCCTTTTAGACCTTTACAAAGTTTATCCATATTGATTCATGACTCGTCGTATTGCAATAGCACTAACTTCGATTACAGAGTGTTTCAATGAATGTGAGAATATTCGTAAATCAGCAGGATACATTCTTCACCTGCAATCATTCGACCTCATCTATGGCCTTAGAGACTCAGTTGGATGGATGGCTACCACCAACACGTGACGGTCACTACCGCCTGAGATCAATAACTTAGGTTCAAATGGCCATAATGGATCAGCTGCTACTTTTAGGCGAGATACTGACAGTGATCGAGTTTGAAGTGAAGTAGATTTCGGATGGGGTGTGAACTGGACGCGAGGTGTCGCCTGATACAAAACAGCATGCCACAACACCATGCGTGTTGTCGCTTAATTGACTTCTGTAGATCGGCATTTCACATTGTTCCAGCTCCGATGGCCGTGTGAAATACTCTCCCACTCTTTGCTACTATTTTTCCTCTTTGTGCCGAAAACAACACGATCAGCGAGAGCACCGCTTGATGCGATCGTGATACGGCACCACATTCATCTCTATATCTTTCCGAACATAACCTATTCACTCATCTTCTTTCTGGCTAGGAGTATACCTTTGATTGAGCAACCTAACCCTCCCATAACTCATCGCGGTTGTACTTGTCGTCAGTTCTATTGGTACCAACTGTTCACCACGCCGTAGTGCGTGACTGTTCGCTCGGAGCCATCGACATAACTGCCAAGTCATCGACTAAGGCTTTCTGATCACTTGTTTGATCTGATCAAAGCGTGTTGATCTTGTTCAATATCGACTTTGACCTCACAGTGCTCTTCAGATTCTCACACCGCGCTCGATCTCAGAGCTCTACCACATCTTAGCCAACACTTTATTCATCAAAAAAACACGCGAACACATACGCGTCGATCTCTCGAATTCTTAAAAGTCAGTCCGACTTCTTGAGCCGAAGCGAATTCATCATCCTCATCATCTTGAACACTACCTGCGAAAATCCCTTTACGAAGCCATGGACAGCGCGGCCAGCCTTCAAGGCGGCTCTCGTAATCCCTCTATCGACGAGGACTTCATCGATCCAGCGAAGTTTGAAAAGGTCAGCATCAAGACCGGCAAGTGTAACATCTGTCAGAACAAAGATGAAGTCACTCGCTGCAACAACTGCAAAGTCAAGTTCTGTCCCAAGTGCCAACAGAACAACAAAGACTACATGGGTCACGGTCTTGCCCATTACAACTGCGAGAACTCTCCAATCTCGTACAGTGGAGATGCGAACAACCCTGGCGTGTGGTGGAAGGCCTATCCTCCTGCATATGCTGTAGTCCGACATCCAAGCATACCAACGACTTCCGCTACAGCCTTGAACGTAATGCGAGACCCATCTCTCCCAACCACTGGTCATCGCGACCGCAGCAGTGCCGTTCCGGGTGTTTCTCCAAACACCAAGCAGACCGACATGAAGCCTGTTCTTCCTCGTCCAAAGCCGACCTCTTTTCGGCATAAGCTTCTCGCTGCTGCTACTAGTCTTTCCACCTCTCAGACGCCACAGCTGGATCTAGGTACATTTGCCCTGACCCCATCTATTCTTAGGCACATTTCACCTCTGACACCGCCAGCCTCGAACGGTCAGGGCCCATCAGCCCACAATCAATTCATTACGGCCGTCGCCGAACAACTTCTCTCATATCAACCTAGCCGTAACACTACACCAGGTAAGCGATCCCGTGGAGCAAAATCACGTTTTCAGCCTGTCTTGTCAATTCGATCTCGCACTACAACCCCAACTCCGTCCAACATCTCTTCAGTTGCGCGATATGAGTCACAGCCTGTGAGCGATCGTCATTCTGCTGGCTTGTTTGTGTCTCGAGCAACTACTCCAAATGATGCAACTGCTTCGGTTATGAAGACCACAGAGCAGGCTGAGACCTCCCAGAAGTCAAGACAAGCTCGCCGTAAACCGTCGGAGCGTGAGCTCAAGAATCTCCTTGCTGATAGTGTTCACAATGTTCGCGTCTTTGGTCAGCCACTAATTAACAACACTCGCGCGCGCAAAAGGCCTGAACGCTACATACACAGTGCCGGTGCTAACACTGGTATAGATCGTCGTGAACCGGAATCTGCAGTCAATACTCCTCAAGCCCAACGCCAACCACCATGGGCAAACTCCAGGACTCTTCCGGCAACTCGTCGACCCAAGCGTACTGCCTCCTCTATGCTAGATCCAGCGGATGTGCCTGGAGCATCTGCTGACCAGAATCGGTTGCAGTCTAACGTCGGGCAGGCAAAGCGTGCTAAAGTAAGTGCTTCATCCTCAACTAGTGTCACCGGTACTCCTATTGTTCCCACTCCTACGACTTCCTTCAATGGTACCGATCAAGAGCATGCACCTGCTGTGGGAGAGCATCAAGAACAAGCCGTGTCTTATGATACATCAAGCCCAACTCCGCTTTCCCGTCCAACAGTTCAGACTGCTACCGCCCTGAACCGTACAATCACGACCAATCCTGTTGAACCGGCTGAAGGTCCTCAGGATTCAGCCACTAGCACGGAGAAAACTAACCAGACTCAGCCACCCACGCCTCTTCCAGGCAATCCGCTCATGTACGGCAACGAACGCTCCACTCTTCCCATGCATACTCAGAAGAACAATCCCCCACCAGCGACCCCGAACCTCGTCAACGATCTGAGCGGCGGCACTGTCGTGCAGTACCGCGACGGCTCAGGCAGGCTTGTATTCTCGATGAAGGTCGCTCGTGGCTACGACTGGCAGAATGCCAACGGCTACGTTGACATCACCAGGGAATTGCCAAGCGGCAATCCGGGTCGATTCTTTCTGGATCCCGTTGCTCGAATCATGCCGCTCCCGAGTGGTACTCCGTTCAGCATCGATCGAGTTCCGACGATCGACGCTAGCCAGGCGCAAAATTGGAGTCCCCGTGGGCGCGCCTCGACGCCTAGTCAGAATCTCAATCATATTCCGCCGTTTGTTCCTCCGGTGCCTCCTCCGGTGTCTCCTCCTGCGCCGAGCATGGTGCGCAATCGTAAGGATAAGGCGTCGCGGAAGAATGTGGATGTGGAGAAGAAGAAAGATTGTGGTGATGAGGATGACGAAGGCTCTCTCTACGAGGAGTAGAGAAGTGGAGTCCGGTGGAAAGGCTATGGTGAGGTGCGATGGAGGTTGATGGACATGAAAGAGTGAGACTGTTTCTTCTTCATTGCTTACTATTTCCATTTCTAACTATTTTTATCGCCGATCCGGGGGGTTTGCTTCACTTGCTAACACGGGCGGGAGAGGTCGGCTGATTCTATTTCCATTGCTAACTATTTCCTATTGCCGACTCGGAGGGTTTGCTTCACTTGCTTCACTTGCTACACGGGTGGGAGAGGTCGGCTGATACTATCTCCATTGCTACCTATTTCCTATGACCGACTCGGAGGGTTTGCTTCACTTGCTTCACTTGCTTCAAGGGCGGGAAGTCGGCCGATAGCTATCAAGATCTCATATACCGATCTATTCATTCTATTCTCTATAAAAGTTGCTGTTATCACGTCCTGCGGTCTCCCAACTACATGACATGCCTACCCAACAAACTCCACCCACTCCCTCCACAGCTCATCCATCTCCAAAGCCTCCATCTCCGCCTGCGAAAGCCCCATAATGATTTCCTGCGACCCATCCGCAAACCTAGGCATGACGCGACAGCTGCCACGAAAGCGCACATCGCCGGGGACGCGCACAAACGCCGGGCGCACCCTCGCACCGACCCCAAACTCCGCCTCGTACACGCGCATATTCGCCCACGACACGACGCCATAGTCGATCCCGGGCTCACCGTAATACGCATAGCGCCAGTCCACCGCATCCGCCGGGTCGCGCTGCGCCGCAACCCACCGCAGCACGCGCGTGACGCTCCGCGCATCCAGGCCCGCGACCGCGCGCCGCACCGCCGCCGCCGTCGCGCCCAGCGCGTCTGCGCCCGCTGACAGCGCTTGCGATGCCGGCACCGCCGCGCGCGCACACAGAACGAAGTTGCCGAGCTGCGAGGCGGCGAGCGCCGGCGCCAGCTGCGCACGCACGTTCACTGGGAAGTGCGCGCCGACGGTCGGTGTTTGGGCGGGTGAGAGGCGCCGCGCGCGGGTCACGGCGTGCGTGATCAGCGCGGTGACGGCGTCGTTCGTCGAGATGAAGGGTGTGGATGGGGATGTGCAGGCGCGTTTGAGGGCCGGGATCTTGGCTGCGCTGAGCGCGAAGAACTTGCATACCGCGTCTGTGGGATCGGACGCGGTGCTGGGCTCCGCAAGAAGGCGGTACGGTGCGGGTGGGATGGTGGTAGCACTGGCGTTGTCTGGAGGTGGGAGTTCTAGCATTGGCACGGCCATTCCATCTCGAGAGAGAATGACTTCCTCGGCTTCGGGTGTTGAATTAGAAGTTTTGAGAGATTCTTGTGCGAATTTGTCGATAATCGTAGACGTGCTTGTGCCATCGAGAACTTTGTGATGGATGGAGAAACACAATATCAATCCACCCTTAATCCTGGAAGCTCTGAAATCGAAAGTCGGATGAGGTCCAATACCTTTTGCATATCGCGGTTGCGGTGTAAGGTCAGAATCGGCCAAAAGATCAAGTGTAGCCGAACCTATCTTCAGCTTTTCGAATGATGGAACTTCGACATTCGCGTGGTGTAGTTTTGCTGCGTGCAGGATCGCGACATTTCCTCCATCGGATTCTGGTGGCTGGCAAAAGGAATATATAGACGAACCCTCAGCAGATCTTTTTACCCATGATTCGAGAATGGGATTCTTTTTATGAAGACTTTCCAAGCTCTTCAGTAACGCATCTGCGATCTTTTCATCAGGAACATGGTCATCGAGAGGGAAGATGAGATGCAGTCGAAAGTTCATATCAGGAGGTTGTAAATTCAGGATTGATATCCAATCATTGTTAGACATCTTGATAGATAATGTCTGATAATACCATAAAAGCCAAGAAGTGAAGAATATACGAAGGCCTTACCGAGAAGACGACGTACACCGTAGACTTACCTAAGCGGCTTCAGTAGGACATCCGATTTAGGGTACTGCGGCTACAGCAATACAGTAACCAGCAGAAAATATGAATCAGAATCAGCCTATTCTGAAAATCAAGAGTTAATAGTTATTGGCTCAATTGGTTGGAAGATTGCATCCTAGCGCACAGAGCTGAAATCGGTGTTAATCCGGCAAGTCGGGATACGATATACGTCAGCTCATCCCAGTAGCTCTGCGATACTTAAGACATGATCACCGGAAAGTCGGCAAGTGCTTGACTATAAGGAGAAGATGTCCAACACAAATTGTGAAATGGTTTGTCCTATCGACTTCATATCGTTCAACTGAAACCGGTGACGAGAAATGCCCTCTCCACTGACCGTAATTGTCATTGGCGGTGGTATTGCCGGCCTCTCCGCAGCTATATCCTTGAGAAGAGCGGGACATTCTGTTAAGGTACGGTGGATGTTATTCATTCCGTTTCAGTCACGTTCAGCGATCTGATCTTTGCTTTGCTTCTAGGTCATCGAACGTTCTTCATTCTTAAGCGAATTCGGCGCTGCAGTTGCGCTCTACCCAAATGCCGTGAGAATTTTAGATTCTTGGAGTCTCGACCGTGGAAGAGCTGGTTTTACCAAATGTCGTGCTATTGGAATTTTCTCCAGTGAAACGCTCGAAGCTTTGAGGCCCATAACCGTTCTCGATAACGAAGCATCATTTGGCGCTGATCGTTTCAATGCTCACCGAGTAGATTTTCACAATGCACTGAAAGAGTTGGCTGCATCGACAGAGGGTGAGGCTCCACGTATAAAACTCCAGCTCAACAGCCGCGTGGTGGCATATGACGCAGAAAAGGGGACTGTGGCACTTGGTGATGGCTCGGAAGAAAGTGCAGATTTGATTATCGCTGCCGATGGAGTACATTCGAAGGCTTCCACTCACATCTTGGGCTACAGTGCTCCAGCAAAGTCATCTAGAAGCACGGTAATCCGGTTTCTCATTCCCACAGAGGAAATTTTGAAAGATCCCGAAACTGCACCACTTCTGGCAAAAGGAAACGGATTCTGGGGCTACTATGCCAGTATCGATCGTCAGAGATACATGGTGAGATATCCGTGTCGAGACGATAAACTTCAAAACTTCGGCCTCTACGTGATTCGAGATCTCAGTGTCGCAGAAGACCAAGGGTTTCGGATGAAGTGCGAACAAAGCGATTTACGTGAAGCCATGAGCGGATTTCATCCAACTTTGTGTGCTTTGTGCGACAAGACAGCAGAGATTTTGCCACTCTGGATTTGCGCCGATAGGAAGCCGCTTCCAACATGTTATCGTGGCAGAATGGTTATGATTGGAGATGCTCTACATCCGATGCTGCCCCACAAGGGACAAGGAGCAGCATCTTCAATTGAGGACGCAGCAGCGCTGGGCTTACTCTTCAAAGATGTCGATCGTAACGACCGACGAACCATTTCCGATCGTTTACGGATATTCCAGGAGGTAAGACTTAATCGGACTTCTGTCACTCAGCTGTATTCCCACGAGAATTACTTTGGCGACTCAATAAACACGCCTAAGCAAGAATGCTTGAAGTATTTTCCGGGGTCTCAGCTACCACGTAAGTCACTCAAGTTTTAACGATCATATCAAGGACTAACTGATATGTACGATAGAGGAGGCAAGCCAGATAGATGGATGGTTCTCCAAATACGATGTCGTTAGAGACACTCAAAGAATCATGAGTGAGCGGCTGCAAACGGCTGCGTAGCTAGCACCCAATACTATCAGAATATGGATAGTCCCATACATCGACTGACACTCATTCTCTGACTTCCAGTGGGGCAATATGTTCCACTCCAATCACTTCTCGGTCTCGAAGATCTCCAGTTGGTTATCATCATCCAGCAATTTGCCTTACGGTAACAGCAACACTTTCCTCAAGAGGAAGAAATCCTCTTCCGAAAACCAGCTTCAACAAGTCATCTGCTCGATCTCTACCCTCAAATGTAAATAAATACTCTCCAGGACTCTGAAAATCGTCATGGAATTTCATCTCGGGATTTAATTTCCTGAACATTGCAAGAATCATGTTGAAATCGAAGATCCCTGCTGCCCCAAACAGGCGTTCATTTGCTACTTTGGGGTGGGTCATCGCGAGGACATGCAGACGCCCTACATCTTCCACGTCGATGAAGTATTCTATATAAGGTTTAAGGTTAGTGGATCGAAAAAGCGAGCAGAAGTTTCTTACGAGGGGGCAGCAAGTCAACCATTTGCTTCATGAACGGCTCATTTTGTTAGGGCAGGAGCGGTGGTGACGGTTATATCTTACCCTTCCACAAACTTGTACTTAGGAAGAACATCGAACTCAATGCAATAATCAATCACCATGATCACGGCCCCGCTGCTCATAACAGAAATGGTAGCTACCCTCAGATCCTAAAGGCAATATCAAAGCGAATATTGACCACCCTTACGACCTCTCACTGCGATGTCGACCTCCACGTCAACGGCACTGCGACCTTGACCACCCTTACGACCTCTCACTGCGACGTCGACCTCCACGTCAACGGCACTGCGACCTTGACCTCTAAATCAACTAAATCAACCTCTTCCGCCTCGATATCACAGCGATTTCGACCTCAATGTCAACGGCAAAGCGACCTTGACCTCTCTCTCGACCACCTTATACATTACAATCATCTTCAGCTGGGACAGCTTTGTTATTTGGAGGCGGCATATGTTAGGGCAGGAGCGGTGGTGACGGTTATATCTTACCCTTCCACA
>Ga0335072_10000242_pt1 | contig 117730 bp, 115 predicted proteins | sample Lox_Sample_21_FD_206725 | JGI IMG/M metagenome (GOLD analysis project Ga0335072, IMG submission 206725) | Soil microbial communities from Loxahatchee National Wildlife Refuge, Florida, United States - Lox_Sample_2.1 | ecosystem: Environmental > Terrestrial > Soil > Wetlands | place: USA...
ACTCGGTCGCGCGCACGCACACAGGCGCCGAAGGCCGCTTCCGGCTGCGCTACACGCCCCACCACACCGGCAGCCGGCGCGTGCGCCTCGGCTTTGCCGGTGACGGCCTCGGTCAGGCTTCGCATCGCCGGCTCGGCCGGCTGAACGTCTACCGGCTCGCCGAGGCCTCCTGGTACGGGGGCGGCGGCGGGCTCGCCTGCGGCGGCTCGCTCACCAGCGGCACGCTCGGCGTCGCCAACAAGACGCTGCCCTGCGGCACGCTCGTCACGCTCCGCTACGGCTCGCGCTCCGTGCGCGTGCCCGTCGTCGACCGCGGGCCGTACGTCGCCGGGCGCGAATTCGACCTCACCGAAGCCACCAAGCAGGCGCTCGGCTTCGGCGACACCGGCGAGGTCTGGACCACGCGGTAGAGGCTTGCCCGGGTTTGGGCAGCTTCGTGCAGAGCTTGGGTTTTGCGGTGGGCGTTCGTTGAATCTCCTGGATGCCCGCCGCAGCCAAGACATCGCGCACGCAGGTCTGGATGGACAGCCTCGGCGAGTGGAGCTGGCCCGGGCGCGCCGCCGAAGCCGTCGAAGCGCTGCCGCTGCCGCCCGCCTGGGTGCCGGCCGTGCCGCAGCGGCTCGAGCCGCTGGCATCTGGTGCCGCCGGCGCCGCGGCCGGGGGCTCGGGCGCACGTGACGAGCAGCGCGCGAACCCGCGCCTCGTCGCGCTCGTCACGCTGATCGCCGGCCTGATCGCCGCCTGCTGCGCGCTCCTGATCATGCACGGCCCCGGCGGCTTCGAGCGCGTGCTCGGTACCGGCGACTCCACCCCCGCGCGCGTCGTCTCGCCACCGTCGGCCGGGGCTGTCGCCGCGCCCGCGCCGCTGCCGACGCTGATCGCCGGCGAACGCGACGCCGCTGGCAGCGCCATCGACAACGCCGGCTTTACCTCCGCCGCGCTCGGCGGCGAAGGCTCCTTCCACGTCTACCTGCCGCCCGGCTTCGCCGCCACCAGCCGGCGCTACCCAGTGCTGTACCTGCTGCACGGCAACGAACAGCGGGCCACCGCCTTCCTGCAGCTCGGGCTCCAGCACGAACTCGACCGGATGATCGCCGCGCACGAAGTGCCACCGCTGATCGCCGTGATGATCCAGGGCGGCAAGGGCGCCAACAACTGGCGCGACCACGGCAGCCGCGGCTACGAGAGCTACGTCATCGAAGTGCAGGGGCTGATCGACCGGATGCTGCCCACCCAGCCCGACCGCGCCGCCCGCGCGATCGCCGGTGACTCGATGGGCGGCTACGGCGCCATGAACGTCGCGCTCGGCAACCCCCGGCGCTTCTCGATCGTCGAGAGCTGGCTCGGCTTCTTCAACGGCCTCGAAGACGAGCTCGCCGCCGCGCGGGGAGTGATCCAGCGCGAAGGGCTGCACGCCTACGTCTACGGCGGCGCCCAGGACCCCATCGCCGACCCCTCCGAGAACGCTCCCTTCGCCGCGAAGCTGCGCGAAGCCGGCGCCAGCGCGCACAGCGCCGTCTACGCCGGCGGGCACACCATGCAGACGCTCGAAGCCCATCTGCACCACATGCTGCTCTACGTCGGGCGCTCGCTGCTTGAGAACCAGCGCACGGCCGCCGCTGCCCAGAAGCCCGCCGCCGTCGCCGCGCCATGAGCCGCCGCTGCGCCAAGCAGCAGCGCAGCCGTCGCTCGAACGCGCGCGACGGCTTCGTCGCGAAGCTCGGCGGAGCGCTTGGTATCGGCTCCGCCGGCTCCCTCGCCCTCGGGGCGATCGCCGGAGGCGCCGTCGCACTCGGCGCCGTCGCCGTCGGGCGCCTTGCCATCGGCCGCCTCGCGCTCGGCAGCGGCTCGATCCGCTCGCTCCAGGTCAAGGAGCTGAAGGTCGAGGAGCTCGACGTCGCGCGCCTGAACGTCGGCGAGCTCAACATCGCCGTCGAGCGCCGGCCCGGCGCCGGCGGGCCCGCGGCCCAGTAGCTCAGAGCCTCCGGGCTGCCGCGCGCCCTGGCGCTCGCCGGCTCGCGCTCAGCGCTCGCTGTCGAGCGTCGCCATCCCGTGCTCGGGATAGCGCTCGCCCCGTGCCGCGTCCGGCGGGACCGCCTGCTCCAGCGCCAGCATGTCCTCCTCGGAGAGCTCGACCGCCAGCGCGCCCAGCGCCTCCTCCAAGCGCTCGCGCGTGCGCGCGCCGATCAGTGGCACGATCGCCTCGCCGCGCGCCAGCGCCCAGGCGATCGCCAGCTGCGCCACCGTCACCCCCTTCGCCTCCGCCAGCTCCCGCAGCGCCTCGACCAGCGCCAGGTTGTGCGCGCGGTTCTGCTCGCTGAAGCGCGGCGCGTGCGCGCGGAAGTCGCCCCGCCCAAGCTCGCGTCCGGCGTCGAAGTGGCCGCTGATCAGGCCACGGCTCAGGACGCCGTAGGCCGTGATCGCGATCCCCAGCTCCTCGCACGCCGGCAGGATCTCCCGCTCGATCCCGCGCGAGATCAGCGAGTACTCGATTTGCAGGTCGCAGATCGGGTGCGTCGCCGCCGCCCGTCGCATCGTATCCGCGCCCACCTCCGAGAGGCCCACGAAGCGGACGTGGCCCGCCTGCACCATCTCCCCGATCGCCCCGACCGTCTCCTCGATCGGCACCTGCGGATCCAGGCGCGCAGGGCGGTAGACGTCGATGTGATCCACGCCCAGCCTCGTCAACGAGTGGGCCAGCGCCGTCTTCGTCGCCGCGGGGCTCGCGTCATAGCCGAGCCAGGCGTTATCCGGCGAGCGCTGGGCGCCGAACTTCACGCTAAGCAGGTAGTCCTCACGAGGCACGTCGCGCAGCGCCTCCGCCAGCAGCAGCTCGTTGTGGCCCATGCCGTAGAAGTCGCCCGTGTCGATCAGCTCGACGCCCGCCGCCAGCGCCGCGTGGACCGTCGCGACGCTCTCCGCGCGGTCTGAGGGGCCGTAGGCGCCCGACATCCCCATGCAGCCGAGCCCGAGGGCCGAGACCTCCGGTCCCGCCGTTCCGAGCCGACGCCTGTTCACTCGGGAAGCACCGAGGCCCAATATAGGAAGGCCGCTACCTTGAGCCGATGCCCGACGAGGAGCACCAGCGGCTCGGCGTCATGCCCACGCCCGACGACGGCGCGCGCCTGAGCGACACCCCCGCCTGGGACGAGTCCACGCGCCCGCGGCGCCGGCCCTCCCCCGAGGGCGTCGTCTATACCGAGCAGGGCCGCCAGCTCGGCAAGCACCTCGTCGACGTGCACGACATGCTGCGGCGCGAGCTGGAGGAGCTACGCCACCTGCTCGAGCAGGTGCGCCAGGGCGCCGTCGAGGCCGGGCAGGCGCGCTCGGCGCTGAACGAGATGGCCATGCGCCAGAACGACTGGACGCTCGGCGCCTTCTGCGCGCGCTACTGCCGCGCCGTCGCCGGGCACCACGGCCTGGAGGACGAGGCCGTCTTCCCGCACCTGGCGCAGAGCGAGGCGGCGCTGGCGCCCGTGATCGAGCGGCTGACCGAGGAGCACGTCGTGATCGGCGACGCGCTCGACGCCGTCGACCGCGCGCTCGTCCAGCACATCAACCACCGCGAGGACTTCGCCCCGATCCAGCAAGCGATCGACTTCCTCACCGACGCGCTCCTCTCGCACCTCTCCTACGAGGAGCACCAGCTCGTCGAGCCGCTCGCCCGGCTCGGTTTCTACGCCGGCCAGGTCTGACGCCCACGGCTGGCCATCCGGCCAGTATGATCGCCGCAGCGATCCGCGAAGAGGAGGGGAGACCGATGGCTTCCGTTGAAAGCGACCTCGACCACACGCTTCTCGCCGAGCGCGAGCTGTGGGAGGACGGCCCTCCGCACGAGGTCTTCAGGCAGATGCGCGCCCAGTGCCCGATCCACTGGACCAGCGGCGTCAGCGAGTACCCCGAGGAGAAGGGGTTCTGGTCCGTCACCACCGCCGAGGACATCCACACCGTCAGTCGCGACTGGCAGACCTACTCCTCCGCGCACGGCGTCACCGCCGTCTCCGAAGTCTTCCCCGTCGAGCTCGTGCAGGCGATGTTCATCGGCATGGACCCGCCCAAGCACGACCGGCTCAAGGCGCTGTTCCAGGCGGGCTTCACGCCGAAGCGGATCGCCGCGCACGAGGACGACGTCCGCGCCATCGCCGTCGAGGCGCTCGACCGCCTGCAGGGCAAAGAGCGCTGCGACCTCGTCGGCGAGGTCGCCCAGCCCGTCGTCTCGCGCGTGATCGGCCGTTTCATGGGCATCCCGCCCGAGGACGACGCCGCCTGGGCGCGGTTGATGAACTCGACGCTCTCCGGCGACGACAAAGACCTCAACCCCGAGGGGATCGAGGGCGTGATCGAAAAAGACATCCCCGAGATCTTCGAGCGCTGCAACAGGATGATCGCCGAACGCCGCGAGCACCCCACCGACGATCTGACGACCGTGCTCGTCAACGCCGAGGTCGACGGCGAGCGCCTGGAGGAGCACGAGATCGTGATGGGCTTCTTCCTGCTCGTCGCCGCCGGCAACGACTCCACGAAGGCCACCTATTGCAGCGGCATGCGCGCGCTGATGGAAGACCCTCAGCAGATGCAGAAGCTGATCGACGACCCCTCGCTGATCCCCAGCGCCGTCGAGGAGTCGCTGCGGATGTTCCCCGCCTTCGCCCATTTCCGCCGCACCGCCACGTGCGACACCGAGCTGCACGGGCAGGAGATCAAGAAGGGGGAGAAGGTCGTGCTCTGGTACGTCTCCTCCAACCGCGACGAGACCCGCTACGAGAACCCCGACCACTTCGATGTCGAACGCAACCCCGAGCACCAGGCCTTCGGCGCCGGCGGCCGGCACTTCTGCCTGGGCACCGCGCTCGCGCGCCTGGAGCTGCGCGTGCTGATGGAAGAGACGCTGAAGCGCTACCCGCAGATGCAGATCGACGGTGCGCCCACCTATGTCGAATCGGGCTTCCTCAACCAGATGAAGACGCTGCCCGTGCGGCTCACGGCGTAGGCGGCGCGGGCCATGCCTCGCGCGCGGCTGCGCCAAGCGGTGATCGCCGCGAGCGAGATCGAGCCCGTCGCCGCGCAGCTGCGCCAAGCGCTAGGCCTGGGCGAGCCGTTCCGCGACCCCGGCGTCGGGCTGTTCGGCCTGCAGAACACCGTCTTCGCGCTCGGCGACTGCTTCCTGGAGATCGTCTCGCCCACGCAGGCCGCCACCGCCGCCGGGCGCTACATCGAGCGCCACGGCGGCGACTGCGGCTACATGGTGATGTTCGACCTCGAGGACCTGCCCGCCGCGCGGGCCCGCGCCGCCGAGCGCGAGCTGCGCACCGTCTGGGAGATCGACCTCGACGACATCTCCGGCACGCATCTGCACCCCGCCGACATCGGCGGCGCCATCGTCTCGATCGACGGCTCGAAACCTTACGGGAGCTGGCGCTGGGGCGGGCCTGAGTGGACCGGCCGGACGGGGGAGGGCGCACCCGGGCGGCTCGCCGGCGTCACGCTCGCCGTCGCCGAGCCCGCCGCCGTCGCCGCGCGCTGGGCGCACGTGCTCGGGGTGCCGCTCGGCGGGGACGGGGCCGACGGGGGCGACTCCGTCGTCGCGCTGGAGGGCGCCCAGGTGCGGTTTCGCCCGATCGGAGAGGACCGGCGCGAGGGGCTTGTCGAGGTCGCCGTCGCCGGCGTGGCTGGCGCGGAGGGGATCCGGGCGGAGGTTGGCGGCGTGCGCTTCGTGCTAGGCCTCTGAGCACAGGCTGATTTCCCGGCAGCTCTCAGTCGGGAACACCATCCGCGCGGGCGAGCCTGCGAATCGGGCCAAGCCCGCATGTGACCGCGAGCTCTTCGGGCGAGGGCACGAAAGCGGCCATCATACGCACGAGCCTCGGTCTCTATGTCGGGGGTCATCAACAAGGAGGCCAGAGAAAAGACGCCTGCGTCGCCGGAGCGTCCGTTCGCTTGCCCGACGACGCGACCTCGCGCAGGCCGAAACAGGAGGTCAGCATGTCCAGCATGAAGCGCGCTGCGCTGGGGTTGTCGACGGCGCTCGCGTTCACCCTATTCGCTTCGTCCACAGCCCTCGCCGCGGCCCAAGAAACGGGCGCCGCGACGGCGCTGTCCGGGTTATCTCTCAGTCCGTTGCAGGCGTCGCTTGCGTCTGGAAGCACGCCGTACGACAGGGAGGCGGCAGTGTTCACGGGCAAAGGAATTTCCGATGCGCGTGCGCAGCAGGCCCTGGACGTTCAGAGCAAGGTCACCAATGCCGACATCGTGCGCAAGGTGGAAGCCGGCGCGGGCGGCGCATTCGGCGGCGCGTGGTTTGACGCCGCCGCCGCGCAGCTGCACGTCGGGGTGACGTCGCCGGCGGCGCGACAGGCGGCGGAAGCGGCCATCGCCGCGGAGGGCCTCGCGGACGAGGTCGTCGTCACGCCGGTTCGCTCGACCGCCGCGGAACTGCTCGCCGCGCAGGAAGCGTGGGGCCGCAGGCTAGCGACCCTGCCCGCCGGCCCGGGGGCCTCGACGGGCATCGAACCGCAGCGCAACGCCGTGGTCGTGAAGCTGGGCTCATCGGTCCCCGCGGCGGAGGTGGCCGCCTTGAGACGCCAAGCCGCCGCCGACGAGGTGAACGTCCTCGTGAGCGTCGCCGGTGGACCAGGTTTCAAGCCACTCGCCAAAACCGAATGCAAAACCTGGAAAACGTCGGAAGCCTATTGCAACCCCTCGATCACCTCCGGGGTCAGCATCCTGGGCGCCGAATGCAAAGAAGAAGCCGCCGAATTCGCAGGAGGCTTCGTGAGCCAGGAACAGTGCGAAAACAGGAACGTCGCCGGGACGAAAGGCAAATGGAGGCGGATAAGCCGCCTCTGCACCGTGGGGCCGCTCGCGCTGAAAGGCAAAGAACGGGTGATGCTCACCGCCGGTCACTGCGTGGGCGCCGAAAAAGAAGGGGAGTGGTCCAGGAACAAGGCCGCCGCGGAAGAAAAAAGAGTCGGCCGCGTGGGGTTATTTTCCCACGGCGGCACCACCGAAGCGACCGCCGGTGGCGACTACGCCGAAGCCTCGATCGAAGCGGCCTGGCAAACGGGAAAACCGGAACACCCCGTGTTCGCCGTCACCGCCGAGTGGAAACGGATGAACGCGAAAAAAGAAGAAACCTCATACCCGGTGGTGAACGAAAAGACCCCGGTGGTCGGCATGACGAGCTGCCACGTGGGCCAGACCTCCGGCGAATCCTGCGGCGAAATCAAAGCCGTCAACGTGAAAACCTCGTACACGGTCCTGGGGGTGAAACGGTTCTTCAACGGGCTCGTGGAAGTCGTCGAAACCAAAAAAGAAACCCTGGAAAACAAAAGCGGCGACAGCGGTGGGCCGGAGCTCACGATCATCGAACCCAGCGGCGAAGCCCGTATGGAAGGGATGGACGTCGCGGGTAGCGCCGAATGCGGCGAACTGAAAGAAACGCGCGTGGGCCCGAGGTTCTACGCGACGAAAGCCAACTGCGAAGAAGAGGAAAAATTCGGGGAAGGCAAATTCGAAGAACGCACGATCAGGATGCTCTTCCAGCCGCTGAAGAGCGTCGAAAAAGGCCCCGAAGGGGCGCTGGAAAAGATGAAACTGGAACTGCTCACGACCGCCAACGAATAGGCCTGAGCCCGATCGCCGTCGAGGTGGGCGCCCGCTTGTGCCGGGCGCCCGCCGGGCGATCCGCCTGCTCAGCCCGCCAGCGGCTCGAAGCTCGGCTCCCGCCGCTCCATGAAGCTCGCCACGCCCTCCGCGAAGTCCGGCTTTGCGAACGAGGCCAGCATCAGCCGGTCGGCCTCCGCGACCGCGTCCTCCAGCGGTTCCGCCATAGCCGCGTAGACCTGCCGCTTCATCTGCGCCATGCTCGCCGGCGAGCACAGCGTCGCCAGCTCGTGCGCGTAGGCCAGCGTCTCCTCCAGCACCGTCTCCTTCGGCGTCGCGCGGTTGCAGAGGCCCAGCTCCACCGCCTCGCGCCCCAGCACCACGCGCGCCGAGAGCAGCAGGTCCAGCGCCCGCGCCGGCCCCACCAGGCGGGGGAGGATCCAGGAGATGCCGTGCTCGGCCACCAGGCCGCGGCGCGAGAACGCCGTCGTCAGCTTCGCGTCCTCCGAGACGAAGCGCACATCGCACATCAGCGCCAGCACCAGGCCGATGCCCGCGCAGGGGCCGTTGATCGCCGCGATCACCGGCTTCGGGACGCTCAGCGTGAACGCCTGCGGCGTCTGCTCGCGCGCCGCCTGCACCTCGCCCTCGGAGGGGGAGGAGCCGTTTTCGCTCTCCGTTCCCGCGACCGCCGCCTCGATCTGCTGCAGCGACTGCATGTCCGCGCCCGCGCAGAAGCCGCGGCCCGCGCCTGTCACCACGATCGCGCGCACCTGCTCGGAGGCCGTGCACTCGCGCAATGCGCCGAAGTAGGCCTGCTCCAGCTCGCCCGTCCACGCGTTCAGCCGGTCCGGGCGGTTCAGCGTCAGAACCGCCACGCCATCGTCGCGAACCTCTTTCAGCAAGACCTCCGACATCGCCCGCTCCTTTCGCCAGTACGCCTGCGCTCGACGCCCCACGCGCCGCGGCTTCAGGCTACGCCTTCTGAGAGCCGCCGAGGGCGGCGCCCACCAGCGCGCGGCCGATCGTCAGCGGGTGGTTCGCCACCAGGCCCAGGCGTCCCACCAGCGAGCCCGGGTCGTGCGCCAGGCCCAGCTGGCGCAGGATCGTGTTCTGGTCGAAGTAGACGCGCTCGCCCACCAGGCGCTCGCCCTCGAACACGAACAGCGCCACCATCCGGCAGCGGAACGAGCGGCCCGTCGGCGGCAGCGAGCGCAGCGGGCCCAGGTGCGTCCCCAGCAGGTCGAACTCCACCACCACCGTGTCCTCTGCGTGGTGCAGCTCCACCACCTCGTTGCGCTGGTCCGGGAACGCCCTGCGGCTCTCCGCGTAGTAGCCGCGGACCTCCTCCTCGCCGTCGTAGACCTCCCCCGTCGCGATCAGCTCGTAGCGGGGGTGCTCGAACGTGTCGATCGTCGTGTCGAAGTCGTGCACGTTCTCCGAGGCCATGTGCTCGCGCACGATCGCCTCGCGCTGCTTGCGAAGGTCAGACCGCGGCTGAGGCACTGACCTTCTCGGCCAGGATCGACGCCAGCTGCGCGCGGTGGCGCTTGGCCCCGCCCAGCAGCGTCGCGTCCATCTGCGCCCGCTTGAACAGCCAGTGGACATCGGCCTCCCACGTGAAGCCGATGCCGCCGTGCATCTGGATCGCGCTCGCCGTCACCTCGCGGCCCGCGTCGCTCGCCGCCGCCTTCGCCATCGCCGCCGCCTCCGACAGGCGCTCCGGGTCGGCGTCCGCCGTCCATGCCGCGAACGCCGCCGTCGAGCGGGCCTTCTCCGTCTCCAGCAGCATCTGCGCGCAGCGGTGCGAGACCGCCTGGTAGGAGCCCACCGGGACGCCGAACTGCTTGCGGTCCTTCACGTACTCCACCGTCATCGCCAGCGCGCGGTCGCACACGCCCACCAGCTCCGAGCTAACCGAGATCAGCGCGCGGCCCAGGCCTGCGCAGCCGTCCGGCAGCGTGCCCTCCTCGCCCGGGGCGTTGACCGCCGCCGCGGAGCGCGTCGGGTCGATCGACTCGATCGGGGTCAGCTCTGCGTCGCCGGCGGCGATCGCGCGGGCGCTGCCGTCGGCCTCGACCAGCACGATCACCTGCGCTTCGGGGGCGCCGATCACAAGCTCCGCGTTTCCGTCCGCCGCGGAGCCCAGCGCGCCCACGAGCTCGCCCGAGGCCAGTCCCGGCAGCCAGCGCTCGCGCTGCTCGTCCGAGCCGCCGTGCTCCAGCACCGTCGCCGCCATCACGCTCGGCAGGAAGGGGACGGGGGCGAGCGAGCGGCCCAGCTCCTCGCAAAGGATCGAAAGCTCCACCTGGCCCAGGCCCTGGCCGCCGTACTGCTCCGAGACCGCGATTCCCGGCCAGCCGAGCTCCGACAGCTCTTTCCACAGCGCCTCGTCGCTCGTGCGCGCCTCCGCGTACTCGCGCACGCGGGCTGCGCTCGCGCGGCCCGCCAGCATGTCGCGGGCCGTGCGCTGGATCTCGCGCTGGTCGTCGGTCAGGCCGAAGTCCATCGCGTCAGCCGACCCTCATCGCGGAGCCCCGCAAGGGGCGGAGCTCATCGAATCCCAAACCGCTCATGCCGCCACCTTCAGCCGCGGGAGCCCCAGCACGCGCTCGGCCACAATGTTCTTCAGGACCTCCGTCGTGCCGCCCTCGATCGTGTTGCCGCGGGCGCGCAGCAGCTCATAGCCCCAGCCCTTGCCCAGCGTCAGCGCCTCCGGGCCCACCACGTCCACCGCCAGCTGGGTCAGGCGCTGGTTCGTGTCCGACCACAGCCACTTCACCAGCGAGCCCTCAGGGCCCGGCTGGCCGTAGCGTTCCACGTCCGTCAGGCCCTTCCAGGCCAGCAGGCGGATCGACTCGCAGCGCACGTGCAGCTCCGCCAGCGTGTCCGCGTATTCGTCGTAGACGCCGCGCTCCACCGCGGCGGCGATCAGGTCGTCCAGCAGCTGGCGCAGGCGAATCTGGAGCGCGAAGCCGAGGCCCGCGCGCTCGTTCATCAGCGTCGTCAGCGCCACCTTCCAGCCGTTGCCCACGCCGCCCACCACGTTCTCATCCGGGATCCGCGCTTCCTCGATGAACAGCTCGTTGAACTCCGCTTCGCCCGTGATCTGGCGCAGCGGGCGCACCTGCACCGCCTCCTGCTCCATGTCCATCAGGAAGTAGGTCAGGCCCTTGTGCTTCGCCACCTCCGAGTCCGTGCGGGTCACCAGCATGCACCACTTCGAGTACTGGGCGCCGCTCGTCCAGACCTTCTGGCCCGTCACCACCCATTCGTCGCCGTCCTTCACCGCGCGGGTTTTCAGCGAGGCCAGGTCCGAGCCCGCGTCCGGCTCCGAGAAGCCCTGGCACCAGATCTCCTCGCCCGAGAGGATCGGGGAGAGGTAACGCTCCTTCTGCTCGTCCGTGCCCCACACCATCAGCGTCGGGCCGCCCAGCAGCAGGCCCAGCACGTTCGCCGCCATCGGCACCCGCGCACGGCCCAGCTCCTCGAAGTAGATCGCCGACTCCGTCAGCGAGGCGCCGCGGCCGCCGTACTCCGTCGGCCACGCCGGCGCCGCCCAGCCCGCGTCGTACAGGCGGCGCTGCCAGTCGCGGCGCCACGCGTACTGCGCGTCGTCGTTCGCGTCCTGTGGCGGCTCGCCCGGCTGGTTGTTCGACAGCCACTCGCGCAGCTCGTCGCGGAACGCCAGCTCCTTCTCGTTGAACGTCAGGTCCATCCCGGCCGACACACTACCCCATGACCGGGTTCGAGGAAGTGCGACACCGGCATGCGCGTGTTCCACTTGTCTGCTGGGAGACGGTGCGGGTCGGTCCGGGACCGGGAGTAATTTTGGTCGGCTATGTCCGCCGCGGGTGAAGCAGTCCAAGCCGCCGTTCCCTCGCTCGTCGCCCACCTCGACGCCGACGCCTTCTACGTCTCGATCGAGCTCACCCGCCGCCCCGAGCTGCGCGGGCTGCCCGTCGTCGTCTCCGGCTCCGGCCCCCGCGCCGTCGTCACCACCGCCTCATACGAGGCCCGCAAGTACGGCGTCGGCTCCGCCATGCCCGCCTCGCGCGCGCGGCGCCTGTGCCCGCAGGCCGTCTTCCTGCCGCCCGACTTCACCACCTACCGCGCCGTCTCGCGCAAGGTCATGGACCTCGTCCGCGCGCACGTTGAGCGCGTCGAGGTCGTCGGGCTCGACGAGGCCTACCTCGACCTGTCCGGCCTGCACTCTCCCAAGGCCGCCATGCGGCGCCTCGTCGCCGAGATCAAGCGCGCCACGCAGCTCTCCTGCTCCGTCGGGATCGGCCCCAACAAGCTCGTCGCCAAGGTCGCCTCCGACGCCGAGAAGCCCGAGGGCTTCGTCGTCCTCACTCGTGAAGAGGCCTGCGCCCGCTTCGGCGGCGCCTCGCCCGGCCTGATCCCCGGGATCGGCCCCAAGACCGTCGCGCGCTTGCAGGAGCTCGGGCTCACCACGCTTGAGGGCGTTGCGAATGCACCGGAGGAGCTGCTCGTGGGGCGCTTCGGCCCCAACCACGGGCGCGACCTGCGCCGCCGCGCCCGCTTCGAAAGCGACGGGCGCGTCAGCCAGGAGCGCAAGGTCGTCTCCGAGTCGCGCGAGCGCACCTTCGACTACGACCTGCGCCAGTTCTCGCAGCTGCGCGAGGCGCTGCTCGCCATGACCCGCAGCCTCTGCGACAGCCTCGCGCAGCATCAGCGGCGCGGGCGCACCATTGGCATCAAGGTCCGGCTCGATGACTGGACCACCATCACCCGCGCCCGCTCGATCCCGCAGGCCACGAACGATTACGACACCGTCGCCGCCGTCGCGCTGCGGCTGTTAGAGGAGAACGCTCCGGAGCGGCCCGTGCGGTTGCTCGGGGTGCGCGTCGCCGGGCTCACGCACGGCGAGCTCGCGCCCAAGGCGGAACCGGCCGTTGGGGTGCCGCAGATGGCGCTGCCTGTCTAGGGATACGATCGACCCATGACACTCATCGACGCAGGCACGATCCAGCTCGACTACGAACGCAGCGGCAACCCCGACGGCCCGCCGCTGCTGTTGATCATGGGCATGAGCGGCACCGCGCTGCACTGGGGCGAGCCCTTCCTCGAGCTGCTGCGCCCCGACTTCGACCTGATCGCCTACGACCACCGCGGCGTCGGCTCCAGCTCGCGCCTCGACGGCCCCGTCACCACGCCGCAGATGGCCGACGACGCCGCCGGCCTGCTCGGCGCGCTCGGGATCGGGTCCGCGCACGTGATGGGGATCTCGATGGGCGGCATGATCGCCCAGGAGCTGGCGCTCAACCACCGCGAGCTGATCCGCACGCTGACGCTCGGCTGCACCTACTGCGGCGGCCCCGGCAGCGCGCTTGCCGGGCCGGAGGTCGCCACGAAGCTCCAGGCTGCGATGCTCTCCGGCGATCGCGAGCAGGCGATACGCGCCGGCTGGGAGGTAAACGTTTCCGCGGCGTTCGCCGCCGGGGAGGAGGCCTACGCCAGCTTCCGGGAGATCGGCAACCGCCGCGCCGTCTCCGTCGAGGTGATCATGCAGCAGCTGCAAGCCTGCGCCGCGCACAACACCTACGACCGGCTGCCCCAGCTCGAGGGGCTGAAGACGCTCGTGATCCACGGCACCGAGGACGAACTGCTGCCGGTGCAGAACGGGGAGCTGATCGCCTCGCGCATCCCCGACTCGCGGCTCGAGATCTTCGAGGGCGTCGGGCACCTGTTCTTCTGGGAGCGGCCCGAGCGCTCCGCCGAGCTGGTCCGGGCGCTTGCCGCCGTCCCTGCTTAGCGGCGCCTAACTCGCCAGCGGTTCCCGGTGCCGGCCCGCCACGCCGGTGTGGGCTGCACGCGGCGGTATCGGGCGTGGGACATCGGGACGGCGGGTTCTCATTTTGCGCCAGGTGATAGCGGCTGTATATACAGGCACGCCCGCAGCGCGCTTCGAGGTGGCGCGTGGCTCAGGTGCGTATATACCATTGCTATCACCGACGGAAAAAGAGCAAACACTCCCAATGCCCATGCCAGCGAGGATCTCCAAGGTCAGGGCCAGGACCACCACCGCGGCCTGAGCATCGACGCAGGCGGCGTCACGCTTCTCGGCGATCGCGCAGGGGGAGGGTTCCCGGTCGTGCTGCTGCACGGGCTAACCGCCACGCGTCGCTATGTCGTCATGGGCTCGCGCGCGCTGGAGCGCTCCGGGCATCTGGTCGTCTCCTATGACGCGCGCGGCCACGGGCGATCGTCGCCAGCGCCTGACTCCTCGGCCTACGGCTATGAGCTGCTCGCCCAGGACCTGGTCGCGGTGCTCGACGCGATAGAGCTGCCGCGCGCGGTGCTCGCCGGCGCCTCGATGGGCGCCCAGACCGCGCTCCGCCTCACGCTCACGCACCCGGAGCGGGTCGCGGGGCTCGTGCTGATCACGCCCGCCTTCGACCCCGATGCGCCGCGCGATGACGCCGAGCTAGCACGGTGGGATGCGCTCGCCCGCGGGCTGCGCGAGGGCGGGGTGGAGGGGTTCGTCGCGGCCTACGACCTCGACGCCGTGCCGGAGGCCTGGCGCGGGACCGTCGAGACGGTGCTGCGTCAGCGCCTGTCCGCGCACGAGCACCCGCTCGCGGTGGCCGATGCGATCGAAGTCGTATCGCGCTCACGTCCCTTCGAGCGGATCGAGCAGCTCGCGGCGCTGGAGGAGGTGCCCACCGTCGTCGTGGGCAGTCGCGACGAGGCCGATCCCGGGCACCCGCTCGCGGTGGCGGAGCGTTACGCCGCGGCGATCCCGGGCGCGCGGCTCGCGGTCGAGGAGCCCGGCAGCTCGCCCCTTGCTTGGCAGGGAGGACAGCTCTCGCGCGTGATCGCCGAGCTGGCCGCGCGGGCGACATCCGGGTAGCCATAGCGCAGGCACGCGATGGGCGCGGGCCACGTGTGCATACGTGATAACATACGCTCGTATGCCAGAGACGCGCACATGGGACGGCAAGAGCTACGACCGGATCTCGGGGCCGATGGAGGCGCTGGGCCTGGAGGTACTGTCGCGTCTGGAGCTGAAGGGCGACGAGCTTGTGCTGGACGCGGGCTGTGGCTCGGGCCGGATCACGCAGGCGCTGATCGAGCGCGTGCCAGAGGGCCACGTCGTGGCGGCGGACGCCTCGGCCTCGATGGTGGCCGCGGCGCGCGAGCGGTTGCCGGGAGCGGACGTGCGCCAGGTGGATCTGCTGGACCTCGATCTGGAGGCGCTGGGGCTGGAGCGCCCGTTCGACGCGATCCTCTCGACGGCGACGTTCCACTGGATCCTCGACCACGAGCGGCTGTTCGCGCGCCTGCACGGCGCGCTGCGGCCCGGCGGGCGGCTGCTGGCCCAGTGCGGGGGCGCGGGCAACATCGACGTGCTGCGCGGCCACGCGAACGACGTGCTGGCGCGCGAACCCTATGCCGCGGCGTTCGCGGGCTTCCGCTCGCCGTGGAACTACGCGACGCCACAGGACACGCGCGAGCGGCTGATCGCGGCGGGCTTCGAGCAGGCGGATTGCTGGTTGCAGCCGGCGCCGAAGCAACCGGAGGAGCCGCGCGAGTTCCTGACGAGCATCGTCCTGGGGCCGCACTACCAGCACCTGCCGGAGGAGCTGCGCGAGCCGTTCATGGACGACGTGCTGGCGGAGCTGGGCGAGCCGGTGGTGGTCGACTACGTGCGCCTGAACATCGACGCTACGGCGTAGCGGCGGCCGCGACCTCGGCGGCGCGGGATCAGGCGATCGCCGCGGAGGGGTCGTCCTCGGTGCCCAGCTCGGCGCCGCGCAGCAGCTCGGCGTAGCGCCCGCCGAGATCGACAAGCTCCTCGTGCGTGCCGCGCTCGACGATCCGGCCCTGGTCGAGCACGAGGATCTGGTCGGCGTCGCGGATCGTCGAGAGCCGGTGGGCGATGGCGATCGTGGTGCGCCCGCGCGCCAGCTCGTCGAGCGCCTGCTGCACGGCGCGCTCGGTCTCGTTGTCCAGCGCGGAGGTGGCCTCGTCGAGGATCAGCACGGGCGGGTTGCGCAGCACGGTGCGGGCGATGGCGATCCGCTGCTTCTCGCCGCCGGAGAAGCGGTAGCCGCGCTCGCCGACGGGCGTGTCGTAGCCCTCGGGCAGCGAGACGATCAGCTCGTGGATCTGCGCGGCGCGGGCGGCGTCTTCGATCTGCTCATCGCTCGCCTCCGGGCAGGCGAAGCGCAGGTTCTCGCGGATCGAGGCGTGAAACAGGTAGGTCTCCTGCGAGACGAGGCCGACGGCGTCGGCGAGCGAGCCGAGCGTGACGTCGCGGATGTCGGTGCCGTCGATGCTGACGCAGCCGCGCTCGGGCTCGTACAGGCGCGCGACGAGGTAGGCGAGGGTGGTCTTGCCGGAGCCGGTCTCGCCGACGAGCGCGGTGCGGGTGCCGGCGGGGATCTCGGCTTCGATGTCGCCGAGCGTCCAGCCGGAGTCGGCTTCGTAGCGAAACCAGACGTCCTGCAGGCGCACGTCGCCGTGCACTCCGGTCAGTGGTTTGGCGCCAGGCCGTTCTTCGATGTCGACGGGCAGGTCGAGGTACTCGAAGATGCGCCCGAACAGCGCGAGCGAGGTCTGCACTTCGAGCCCGACGGAAAGCAGCGACTGGATCGGGAACAACAGGCGCGTCTGCAGCGTGGTGAAGGCGACGACGGTGCCGATCGAGACGGCGTGCCCGCCGGCGGCGAAGTTCTCGCCGGCGAACCAGTAGACGAGCGCGGGCATGATGGCGAAGCTCATTTGCACGGAGGCCATCCGCCAGCGCCCGGCCATCCGCGCCCGCACCTCGAGGTCGGCGAGTTCGCCGGACTCGCCGCTGAAGCGCCTGACGAGCTCGGGGGCGCGGCCCATCGTCTTGCCGAGCAGGATGCCGGAGACCGAGAGCGACTCCTCGACGAGCGTGGACATGTCGGCGAGGCGGCTCTGGCGGACGGACTGGATGCGGCGGCGCTCCTCGCCTACGCGGCGCGTGAGCCAGACGAAGAAGGGCAGCAGCACGAGCGAGAAGGCGGCGAGCCGCCAGTCGAGCAGGAACATCGCGACGACGGTGGCGACGACGGTGGTGACGTTCTGGACGATGGAGGTGGCGGTGGAGGTGACGACGCTGTCGATCCCGCCGATGTCGTTGGCGATCCGCGACTGCACCTCTCCCGTGCGGGTGTGCGTGAAGAAGGCGAGCGACATCCGCTGCAGGTGCGCGTAGACGGCGGCGCGCAGGTCGTGCATGACGCGCTGGCCGACCATGTTGGAGATCCAGGTCTGGGCGACGCCGATGACGCTGGTGAGGATCGAGAGGGCGATCATGCCGCCGACCAGCTCGCTCAGCAGCGTGGTGTCGCGGTGGGGCAGGGCGTCGTTGATGATTTCCCGCAACAGGAAGGGGCTGACGACGCCGAGCCCGGCGGACAGGAAGATCAGGCCGAGCAGCAGGCCCAGGCGCGCGCGATAGGGGTTGAACAGGCGCGCGATCCGTCGCAGGGAGACGGGCGTGTCGGGGATGTCCTCGGGCCGCGGCGCCGGACGCGAGTGGTTGCGTCCTTCTCCTGAGCGGCCCTGGGAGAAGGGCTGGCTGCTCATGGTTCGAGGGTAGCGGTGGGTTGGGAGGCGACGGCGGGGCCGGGCCGGCCTACTCGTCGTCGTCCCGTTCGCGCCGGCGCCAGGCGAAGAACAGCCCGATGTCGAAGTGCGGCCCGCCGACGAGCTCCCAGGCGCGCTCGATCCCGATCAGGAAGCAGACGACGACGATGACGCAGATCGTTTGCAGGCCGCCCTGGCTGGCGGGGTTTTTGTCGACGGCGAGCCCGGCGATGAGCTGCACGACGAAGGCGACGAACTGGCCGGCGAGGAAGCTGAGGTCGCGCAGTTTGAAATGCCCGGCGCGCCAGGCGGGGATGACGCCGATGAGGGTGCGGGCGATGAACAGGAGCCCAAGGAAGGCGACCACGGTGGCAACGCCGCCGGGGTGATAGCCGGGGATCAGCGCGAACAGCGAGACGGCGAGGGCGTTGGTGAAGGCGGTGAGCGTGGCGGTGGCGCGGACGCCGTGGACCTCGGAGGCTTCGGGGCCGAGCACGCGCTCGGGGGCGACGGAGAGGGCGACGAACAGCAGGCCGATGAGGGCGCCGGCGATCCCGGCGGAGGCGACGAAGAAGTCGTGTGCGGACTCGGGAGTGATGGGCTCATTATCGTGGGGGTGGATGAGCCAGGTCGTCTCGCTTTCGAGCCCGGAGGTACGCGTGCTGGGATGCCTGCTGGAAAAGCAGCGCACGACCCCGGACCAGTACCCGCTGTCGCTGAACGCGCTGCGGCTGGCGTGCAACCAGTCGACGAACCGCGACCCGGTGGTGGACTACGAGGAGGCGACGATCCGCGAGGCGCTGCACCGCCTGGAGCGGCGCAAGCTGGTGCGCCTGGCGAGCGGGGCGGGCAGCCGCGCGACGAAGTACCGCCACCTGCTGGCGGAGGCGCTGCCGATGGGGGAGGGCGAGCACGCGCTGATGACGGTGCTGATGCTGCGCGGGGCGCAGACGCCGGGCGAGCTGAAGCAGCGGGGCGAGCGGATGCACCGGTTCGCGGACCTGGCGGAGGTATACGTGACGCTGGAAGGCCTGATCGAGCGCGGCCTGGTGCGTCGTCTGGAACGGCGACCGGGCCAGAAGGAGGAGCGCTACGAGCAGCTTCTGCAAGAGGGAGAGGATGGGATGGGGGACGCCGCGGGGGCGGCGTCCTTCTCGACCGACGAGCGCGAAGCGCCTGCCGTGGAGGTGTCGTCGAATGGGGCTGGGGCGGACGCGCCTGCGCCAGGGCCTGGCGTGCCGGCAGGGACTGGCGTGCCGGTGCCGGCGGGGGGAGAGCCGCGCCGGCCGAGCGAGGAGCCGGCGGCGCTGCGCGAGCGGGTGGAGCGCCTGGAAGCCGAAGTGGCGGAGTTGCGGGCGATGATGCGCAATGCTTCTCCGGGCGCACCGCCTGCGCCGAGCGTTCCGCAACCGGCGGAGCCCCAGCCGAGCCATGATCCACGCCGCTTCGATCCTCGCCTCTAGCGCCTCCGACACGGCGACGGGCGTCGGCATCCCGCTGGCGCTGGCGGCGGGCTTCGTGTCGTTCCTCTCGCCCTGCGTGCTGCCGCTGGTGCCGGGTTACCTCTCGACGGTGATCGGCGTGACGCCGAACGACCTGAAGGCGGGGGTGGGGGTGAGGCGCGTGCTGGTGCCGAGCCTGCTGTTCATCGCGAGCTTCTCGCTGATCTTCATCCTGCTGGGCCTCTCGGCGACGGCGCTGGGCTCGGCGCTGAACGAAAATAAAGAACTGCTGGAGCGGATCGGCGGCGCGGTGATCATCGCGCTGGGCGTGGCCTTCCTGGCGAGCCCCTTCGTGCGGGTGCTGAACCGCGAGTGGCACTCCGAGACGCTGCTGCGGTTCGCGGGCCGCGGGGGGCCGCTGGTGGCGGGGGCGGCCTTCGCGATCGCCTGGACTCCCTGCACGAGCATCACGCTGGGGGCGATCCTGACGCAGGCGGCGGTCTCGAGCTCGGCGGCGCATGGAGCGCTGCTGCTGGCGTTCTACTCAGCCGGGCTCGCGATCCCGTTCCTGCTGATCGCCTTGGCGTTCGAGAAGATGACGGGCGCCCTCGCGGTGGTGAAGCGGCACTTCCCGGTGATCATCGCTGCGGGCGGGGCGATCATGATCGTGCTGGGGGTGCTGATCGTGACGGGAGAGTTCACAGTGCTTAATTCGCAGGCGAACACCTGGCTGCAGGGGACGGGGCTGGACGTCTCGGGCGTCTAGTCCCTCTCCAGTTGGAGACGGAAGTTCCAAATACTTGATTTTACAGTCGCTTCGCTGAGACACTGCCCCTGACGACACGGCGTGCGAATCACCGTCGGCTGGGCGCCGCGGGGGCGCTCGAGCTTGCCGCCGGAGAGTCGCCGCCCAACATGAAATGGGGTGCAGAATGAAGCGCTACAGGCTGCTAGCGGCAGCTGTCCTCGCGGTCTTCCTGCTGACGGGGGCGGTCTTTACCGGGACCGCCGCCGCGGAAGAAGGCGGCAATCCATTAATCATCACCGAATTCCCGGTGACGTTCACATCGGAAAGCGAAACGATCGCTCCGGCCTTCGAAACCACGGGCGGCACGAAAGTCTCATGTACGAGCTACACGGCCACGGGCGAATTCACGTCAGGCCGATTAGGCACATCCTCGGTGCATTTCAAAGGATGCACCTCAAGCGGCGTGAAATGCAAAAGCAGCGGCGCCGCCGAAGGCGAAATCTCGACGACCGGAGACGTACACCTCGTCGCCCGCCGCGACGCGAACAACATCTTACGCCTCTACCTCCACATCTTACCGTTAACCGGCAAAGTCAACGTCTTGACGTTCGCGTGCGGCGTCTTGACCGTCGAAATCAAAGGCGGGTTCCTGGGCGAACTCGAACCGGAAGGCAAAATCGAAGAAAAAGCCGAAGGCACGTTATTAGTGTTAACGAAACACGTGTTTTCCTTATGGAAAGGCGAAAAAGGAAAACAGAACATCCTCGAATGCGAAGTCGACAAAGAATTCTGCTTCGAAGGCGAAAAACACAAGGTGTTCTCGCTCGAAGCGAACTTTGGCAAAGGCGCCGAAAAAGCCGACTTCACCGGCCACGCGTACATCTTATTCTCGCGCGTGGTGCACATAATCTTCTAACTGCATGACAAGCGCGTGGGGGCCCGCAGGGGTCCTCACGCGCGGCTCAGGCGGCCGGCTGCGCGTCGAGGCGTCGCTTCCGATACCGCGCTTCCCAGGCTTCCTGATTCCGTTTCGCATCGAGCACGAACGGGGACCACCCGATCGCCTTTACGATCAGCCGGTTGATCGTGGACTCCGGCTCGGGCAGCGGACGCAGTACGTCGACGAACAGCACCACGCGGGTCTCGTCGGTGTCGTTCCAGACCTCGTGGTTGAAGGTGTCGTCGAAGACCATGCTCTGGCCCTCTTCCCAGTGACGGAAGTCCTCGCCGACACGGATGCGGCAGCTCGCGGCGTCCTTCGGCACGATCAGGCCGAGGTGGTAGCGGAGCACGCCCTTGTAGGGGCCGCGGTGGTCGAGGATGTGCTTGCGGGGGGAGAGGATCGAGAACATCGCCGTGGTCATCCCGGGGATTTCGCGCATCAGCGCGGCGGTCTTCGGGCACATCTCGACGCCGAGCTTCGCCTCGAAGCCGTAGCCGTAGAGGAAGAAGGTCTTCCAGCGGTCGTCGTCGGTGATCTCGATCTGGTCCTTGGAGATGTCCTGGAAGTTCGCGAGCGCGTCGCGGTCCTCCAGCAGCCGCTCGGCCTCCTCGCGGATCACCTCCCAGTTCCGCTCGACGTGCTCAACCCAGGGGAAGCGCTCGAGCGGGAAGAAGGTCTCATCGCCGACGAGCGAGCGCCTGCCGATGAAGCGCTCGATCGGCGCCAGCACCCGTTCGCCGACGGCGATCGTCAGATCGACGGTCCGCTCCCATGGCGACTTCGACAATTGGCACCTCCCAGTGCTTGCTGTCAGGACCGACCGCGCCGGCGGCCCACCCGCGCCCAGACTAGCGAACGCTCCCGGGTGCCCGATTTAGACTTCGCGCGATGCCCGAAAGACACGCCCGCTACGTCGAGCACCGGCGCAGCTCGCCTTCCGCGCGAGCCGCGGCGCGCAGGCGAGGCCGGCTGCGACGCCGCCGGCGGCTGCTGGCCGGTGGCGCCCTGGCGCTGGTCGCGGCGGTGGCGGTGCTGGTGGTGCTCGACATCACGGCGGTGGACGCGCACGGCGCGCACACGATCCGCTACACGATCGACAGCCGCCTCACGCATCGGTCCCTGCCCCAGGTGGGGGTGATCCCGCCGGGCAGGTCCCATGGCCTCCGCCCGCTGCTGGTGTTCCTGCACGGCAAGAGCAACGGCGGCGAGAGCTCGAACCTGAACAGTCAGATGTACGCGGCGCTCGCGCGGCTGGGCCCGCGCGCCCCGGACATCGTCTTCCCGAACGGCGGCGAAGACTCCTATTGGCACAACCGCGCCGACGGGAGGTGGGGGGACTACGTCGTGGACGAAGTGATCCCGCAGGCGATCCGGCGGCTGCACGCCGACCCGCGCCGCGTGGCGATCGGCGGCATCTCAATGGGCGGCTTCGGCGCCTACGACATCGCCCGCCTGCACCCGAATCGCTTCTGCGCCGTGGGTGGCCATTCCGCGGCGCTGTGGCGCAGCGGCGGCGAAACGGCCCCGGGGGCCTTCGACGACGCCGAAGACTTCGCCCGCCACGACGTGATCGGCGCGGCGGAAGCCCAGAACCCCTACCCGCACAAACCGCTGTGGCTCGACGCCGGTAGCGACGACCCGTTCCGCTCGGCGGACCTCGACCTCGCGCACGAGCTGCGCAGCTACGGCGACGACGTCAGCTTCCACTCCTGGCCCGGCGGGCACGAAGGCAGCTACTGGCGCAGCCACTGGAACGAATACCTGGGCTTCTACGCGAAGGCGCTGGCCCGCTGCTGAGAGAAGTATCCGCAGCGCGGCCTATGTTGCGAGAGCGATGGCCGCACAATCACAACCACAGGACAGGGTTGCCCTCGTCACGGGCGCCGCGGGCGGGATCGGCCGGGCGATCGCCCTGGCGCTCGCGCGCGAGGGCTGCGCCGTAGCGGTCGCCGACCTGGAGCAATCCGCCGGCGAGGTGGCCGCGGGCGAGATCGAGGCGGCGGGCGGCGCCGCGCTGGCGGTGCAGCTCGACGTGACCGACGGGGACTCGGCACAGGCGGCGGTCGCGCGCGTCGAGGCGGAGCTCGGGCCGATCGACGTGCTTGTGAACTGCGCCGGCTGGGACGAGCTGCGGCCGTTCCTGGAGACCGACGAGGCCTTCTGGCGCAAGGTGATCGCGATCAACTACGAAGGCTGCCTGCGCGTGACGCACGCGGTGCTCGGCGGGATGGTGCAGCGCGGCGGCGGGCGGATCGTCAGCATCGCCTCCGACGCGGCCCGAGTCGGCTCCTCCGGCGAGGCGGTCTACGCAGGCGCGAAGGCGGGCGTGATCGCCTTCAGCAAGACGATCGCGCGTGAAGCCGCCCGCCACGGCGTGACGGCGAACGTGGTCTGCCCCGGCCCGACCGACACGCCGCTGCTACAGGGCATGGCCGCGGAGGCGCCCGACAGCGCGAAGCTCGTCTTGGCGCTGGAGCGCGCGGTGCCGATGCGCAGGCTGGGGCGGCCCGAGGACGCGGCGGCCGCCGTGGCGTTCCTCGCCTCCGAGCAGGCGGGCTATGTCACGGGCCAGACCCTGTCGGTGAGCGGCGGCCTGACGATGGCATGAGAACGGCGAGCGCAAGGAGCGGACATGACTGAGCTGACGGACACCTCATACGTCGTCGAGGACGGCCTCTGCTGGATCACGATCGAGCGCCCCGCCCGCTACAACTCGTTCACGGCGCGCACGGTCGACGAGCTGATCGGGTGCTTCAAGCGGGCGTGGGCCGACCCCGAGGTGGGGGTCGTCGCGCTGACGGGGGCGGGGGAGAAGGCCTTCTGCACGGGCGGCGATCAGAAGCAGCGCGCCGAGAGCGGCGACTACGGGCCCTCCGAGACGGGGCTGTTCGAGATCGAGACGCTGCACCGGGCGATCCGCGAGATCCCCAAGCCCGTGATCGCCGCGGTGAACGGCCTGGCGATCGGCGGCGGGCACGTGCTGCACGTGATCTGCGACCTCTCGATCGCCGCGGAGCACGCCCAGTTCGGCCAGGCCGGCCCGCGCGTGGGCTCGTTCGACGCCGGCTTCGGCACGGGCTTCCTGGCGCGGGTCGTGGGCGAGAAGCGGGCACGGGAGATCTGGTTTTTGTGCCGCAAATACAGCGCCGAGGAGGCCGAGCGCTGGGGCCTCGTGAACTACGTGGTTCCAGGTGATGAGCTTCGCGGCGCGGTGCGCCGCTACGCCGATGAGATCCTCGCGCTCTCGCCGACGGCGCTGCGCTTTCTGAAGCAGTCCTTCAACCAGGAGACCGAGCACCTCGCGGGGCAGGCGGCGCTCGCCTTCAGCGGCCTGCACGAGTTCGTCTCGAGCGAGGAGGCCCAGGAGGGGTTGCGGGCCTTCGAGCAGAAGCGCAAGCCCGATTTTGGCCCCTACCGCGCCCGCGCCTCGCAGGTGATCTAGCGGCAAGCCGACCCGATCGGGAAGTCCCCCCATGGGGGGACTTCCTCCTTAAACGAAGAGGCCCCGCCTTGCGACGGGGCCTCGACGTGGGTAACTAGAGCTTTGGTCAGGCCGCCTCGCGTAGCGCCGCCAGCTCGGGCGACTCCGCAAGCTTCTTCAGCGCCCGCTGCTCGAGCTGGGAGGCGCGCTCGGCCGAGAAGCCGAGCCGCTTGCCGATCGCCGTGAGCGTCTGCGGCTCCTCGCGGCCGGTGCCGAAGCGCAGCGTCAGCACGGTGCGCTCGGTCTCGGGCAGCTCGGAGATCGCGCGGTGCACGATCCGCTCGCGCTCTTTGTCCCAAGCCGAGTCCTCCGGCGCCTCAGCGTCGGAGGGGAGCAGGTCGCCCAGCGCCGTGTCGCCGTCTTCGCCGATCTGCTGATCCAGCGAGACGAGCGCCGCGCGCTGGTGGCGCACCTCCTCGACCTGGTCGATCGGGAGGCCCGTCTCCTCTGCCAGCTCCTCGATCGTGGGCTCGCGCCCGAGCCTGACCGACAGCTCGCGCTCGACGCGCCCAACCTTGCGGGAGCGCTGCGCCACGTGGACCGGGAGGCGGATCGTGCGGCCGGAGTTCTCCAGGCCGCGCTGGATCGCCTGACGGATCCACAGCGTCGCGTACGTCGAGAAGCGGAAGCCCTTGCGCCAGTCGAACTTCTCGCTGGCGCGGATCAGGCCGAGCATGCCCTCCTGGACGAGGTCGCCCAAGGGCAGGCCCTGGTTCTGGTAGCGCCGCGCGTTTGAGGCCACGAGGCGCAGGTTGGAGTTCACGAGCAGTTCCTTCGCGTGCAGGTCACCGCGCTCGATTCGCTGTGCCAGTTCGATCTCCTGAGCCGGAGTAAGTAGCGGGTAGCGGCGCGAGTGGGCCAGCAGCTGGTCGACTGCCTCGGGGATGAACGAGTCCGGGGTGCCCAGGTCCAACCGCTCGACAGGGTTGTCCAGGCGCCCAGGGGCAGCCACCGTCGAGGCCTCCTCGGCGGTGTCCGTCTCGTGCTCGGAGCTGATCTCCGGGGCTGTGGGCTCTAGTGTGGGAGTGGAACTTCTTGGGGAATCTTGCATTCTGAACCTTCTAATCCGATGCTTGGAGTCGGAATTATACGCCGCAATAGTTGCGTTGTCAATTATTTTCGGGGCGCAGGCGTCCTGGGGGGCTTTTTCGACGTTCCCTGCGCAACTACCTGCCCGTAAGGGCCCGAAAGTATGCGGTGCTGCCGGGATCTAACCCGCAAGGGCGGCAAAAAGACCTACGTCCCGGAAGCGCAGCAGGGACTTCTCCCGGCGCCTATCGGGTCGCCTGCCCCGGGGGGTGAGCGAAGCCGGGCAAGCTCGGCGAATGGCCAAAGGGGAAGGTTCTCCGCACGCGGGCGTCTGAGCGTCTGTAGGCAAGACGCATCGACCTCGGCCAAAGGAGGCCACGCACGTGAGACGTTCCCTGGCACTCGGCATGTTTGCGACCGCAGCCGTCGCGCTCCTCGCCGGATGCGGAAGCAGCTCCAGCAGCAGCAGCTCCAGCGCCGCCGCGACGACCCCCGCGACGACGCAGAGCACCGCCGAATCGACCACCACCACGGCGTCCACCGGCTCCGGGGTCACCGTCGACGCCAAGCACTCGAAGCTCGGCACGATCCTCGCGGCGGGGCCGAAGAAACTGACGGTCTACCTGTTCGAGAAGGACAAGGGCACCACTTCGGCCTGCGAAGGCCAGTGCGCCAGCGCCTGGCCGCCCGTCACCACCGCAGGCGCCCCCGTCGCCGCGGCCGGCGCCCTCAGCGCGGATCTAGGCACCACCAAGCGCCCCGACGGCACGATGCAGGTGACCTACAAGGGTCACCCCCTCTACTTCTTCGAGGAGGACAAGGACTCCGGCGACGCCTACGGGCAGGGCTCGAAGGCCTTCGGCGCCGGCTGGTACGTGCTGAAGCCGAACGGCAGCAAGATCGACGAGGACGACGACAAGGGTGACGACAAGGGCTCGGACGAGTCCTAGCTCCTGTCCTGGCGAGAACTTCTCCTTGCGGCGGGCTGTGGCGGCCCGTCGTCGTGGGGGATGGGTCCAGGCGGCTCGGCGGGGCGGTCGAATCTGGCAGCGACCGCTCCCCGAGCCGCCCTCCCACTACCCGACCGGCTGCCCGTTCGCCGTCAGCAGCACCTCGATGTTGCCGCGCGTCGCGTTCGAGTAGGGGCAGACCTTGTGCGCGTCGCGGACCAGGTCCGCCGCCGCCTGCTGGTCCTCGATCGAGGGCAGCGACACGTGCAGCTCCGCCGAGATCGTGAAGCCGCGGTCCTCCGTCGTGATCAGCGACACCTTCGAGTCGATCGCGACGTCGCCCGCCTCGAGCTTCGCGCGGCGTGCCACCGTCCCGATCGCGCCCTCGAAGCAGGCCGCGTAGCCCACCGCGAACAGCTGCTCCGGGTTCGTCGCGCCGCCTTCGCCGCCCATCTCCGCCGGCAGGCGCAGGTCGACCTCCAGCAGCCCGTCCGAGGTGCGCCCGTGGCCGTTCGCGCGGCCGCCCGTGACGTGGGCTTCGGCGGTGTACAGGGGTTTCGACATGTGGTCCCTCCTCGTTGTGCGTGGGGTTTCAGTGGGGTTTCCGGGTCAGCTCGCGCCGTGCTCGGCCGCGGCGCGCGGGGCTCGATGGATCTCAAGCAGCTCGCCGCCCGCGTGGTCGACCTGCAGGGTGGTGTGGTCCAGCGCGAAGCGCTCGTGCAGCATCGTCTCCATCCGGCGGCGTGCCTGATGGCAGTCGCACTCGGCGCCCACCAGCACGTGCGCCGACAGCGCCGGGAAGCCGCTTGAGATTTCCCAGACGTGCAGATCGTGCACTTCGACCACGCCTTCCTGCCCCACCAGCGCCTCGCCGATCGTCTGCGGGTCGAGGTTCTCCGGCGCCGCCTCCATGAAGATCCGCCCCGAGGCCTTCACCAGCATCACGCCCGAGCGCGTCATCAGCGCCGCGATCAGCAGCGAGACGATCGGGTCCGCGCGCTGGAAGCCGGTCGCCAGGATCACCGCCGCCGCCACGGCGGTGCCGATGAAGCCGTAGAGGTCCGTCAGCAGGTGCTGGAAGGAGCCCTCGACGTTGAGGCTCTCGCGGTTCGCGCGCGCCAGCGTCCACGTCGCCGCGAGGTTCACCGCCACGCCCACCAGCGCCACGATCAGGACCAGCCAGCCGCGGACCACCGGCGGGTCGAACAGGCGGCGGATCGCCTCATAGGCGATGAAGGCCGCCAGCACCAGCAGCGTCACGCCGTTCGCCTGCGCCGAAAGGATCTCCGCGCGGCGGAAGCCGAACGTCATCGCCCCCTTCGCCGGGCGCGCCGCCAGCGCCAGCGCCAGCAGCGAGAAGCCGATCGCCGCCGCGTCCGTGAGCATGTGGCCCGCGTCGGAGAGCAGCGCCAGCGAATGGGCGATCACGCCCGTGGCCACCTCCGCCACCATGAACGCCACGATCAGCGCCAGCGCCAGCGTCAGGCGCCCGCGATCGGCGTCTGCCCGCACCGCGTGCGTGTGCCCCGCGTGGTCGTGGGTCATCAGCCCAGATTAGGCTCTAGCGATGGCGTCCGCTCATCAGAGCAGCCACGCGCTCACGCCGCGGCGCACGACGCTCGTCTCGATCGCCGCCGCGTCGCTGCTCGTCGCGCTGAAGCTCGGCGTCGGGCTCGCCACCGGCAGCCTCGGCCTGATCTCCACCGGGATCGAGTCAAGCGGCGACGTGATCGCCGCGGTGCTCACCTTCTTCGCCGTGCGCCTCGGCGGGCGCCCCGCCGACCCCGAGCATCCCTACGGCCATCGCCGCGCCGAGAACCTAGGCGCGCTCGGCGAGGCGGCGATCCTGCTCGCGGGCGGCGTGTTCGTCGCCGTCGAAGCCATCGGCCACCTCGCGCGCGACTCCGGCCCGCCCGACATCCACTGGTTCCAGTTCGCCGTGATCGGCGTCGCGCTCGCCGTCGACCTCAGCCGCACGATCGTCTCGCTGCGCGCCGCCCGCCAGTTCGCCAGCGCGGCGCTGCGCTCGAACGCTTTCCACTTCGCCGGCGACATGACCGCCTCGCTCGCGGTGCTGCTCGGTCTCCTGCTCGTCAACGCCGGCTTTCACCAGGGTGATTCCGTCGCGGCGCTCGTCGTCGCCGCGATCGTCTGCGCCGCCGCCGTGCGCCTGATCGGCGAGAACGCCAACGTGCTGATGGACCGCACCCCCACCGAGGCGCGCGCCGCCGCCCAGCGCGCGATCGCCGCGCTCGGCGCCGACATCGAGCTGAGCCGTTTGCGCCTGCGCGAGTCCGCCGGTCGCTACTTCGCCGACGTCGTCGTCACGGTGCCGCCGGGGCAGGCCGTCGTCGAGGGGCATCAGTCCGCCGATCTCATCGAGCGGGCCGTGCAGACCGCGCTGCCGGGGTCCGACGTCGTCGTCCACGTCGAGCCGCGGCGCAGCGGCCTAGGCCTGCGCGAGCGGGTGCTCGCCATCGCGCTCGCCGAGCCGCTCGTCGTCGAGGCGCACGACATCACCATCTTCGAGCGCCAGGGCGGCGGCGTGAACGTCTCGCTGCACCTGAAGTTCCCCGCCGAGCTGGAGCTGCGCGAGGCCGCCCTGATCGCCGACCGCGTCGAGCGGGCGATCTGCGAGCGGCCCGAGGTCGCCACCGTGCAGACGCACCTCGAGCCGCTGGAGCGGCCGCTCGCCGCGCGACCCGCCGACGAGCGGGCCGACGCCGACGCCACGCGCGAGATCGAGCGGCTCGTGCGCGAGCGCACCGGCGGCTCGCCCAAGCGGGTGAAGCTGCTCTCCACCGACGCCGGCCGGGTCGTGTTCCTCACGCTGGGGGTCGATGCCCGCGAGTCGCTCACCGACGCCCACCGGCTCGCCAGCGAGCTCGAGGAGGACCTGCACGTGCGGCTGGCCGGGATCGCCGACGTGGTGATCCGCACCGAGACCTGAGGCCTTGAGCGGGAAGCTTCCGCCTTTCGCGGCGTCTTAGCGGTCGGAGGGGAGAACGACCGAGACCCCAGCGAGAAAGGGAAGCCCACATGTCGCCAACCGCAGCCGAGCCGACCCGCAGCAGCCATCACCACCGCAGATGGGGAGCGCTGCTCGCGCTCGCGGCCGTCGCGCTCGTCGTGGTCGGGGCCACGGCCCTCGCCGCGAGCACGCCCTCGTCCGTGACGCTGAGCTCCGCGAGCAACTCGCAGCTCGGCAAGCCGGTCGTCGTCAATCCCCAGGGGCGCACGCTCTACGTGCTCAGCCCCGAGACGAGCAGACACCTGCTCTGCAAAAGCAAGGAATGCCTCTCGGACTGGCCGCCGCTGCTGGTCAAGTCCGCGAGCTCGAAGCTGAAGGCGGGCGCGGGCGTGAAGGGCAAACTCGGCACGCTGCGCCGCGGCAACGGCGCGTTCCAGGTGACCCTCAACGGCCTGCCGCTGTATCGCTACGCGGGCGACAGCTCCAAGGGTCAGGCGAACGGCGAAGGAATCAAAAGCTTCGGCGGCACCTGGCACGCCGTGAAGGCCTCCGGGTCTTCGAGCACGGGCTCGACGACGCCGTCCTCGCCCTCGATGCCGGCCCCCGAACCGGAACCGGCGCCCTACAAATACTGAGACCGGGCGGCGCCCGGCCTACTCGCGCTCGATTTCCGCCAGCTGCGCGGGCACGATCGCGAAGAAGCCCGCGACCATGAAGCCGAGCAGGGCGCATATGCCGATCGCATGCGCCCAGCTCGCTTCGGCGACCGTCAGCGTCGCGAAGCCCGTGAGCAGCAGCGCCCCCGCGACGCGGGCGAGCAGGCCCGTCCCCGAGGCCGAAAGCAGCTGCGTGGGGCTCGTCACGGCGGCGGCGGGCGACGGGCCGTGGTCGAGCCGACCGCCGAGCACGAGCCGGAACAGCAGCGCCAGCGAGGGGAACAGCAGCAGCCCGCCCGCCAGCACGGCGACGACGACGAGCACGAGCGTGTCGTGCGGCGCGGCGGCCTGTTGCACGGTCAGCCCTTTCAGCAGCACGGGCTTCTGCGCGAGCGCCCAGCCCGCGATCACGGCGGCGACCGCGAGCCCGGCGCTGTAGCGGGCGGGCTCGAAGCGGCGCGCCGCGACGAGCCCCAGCGTCAGCAGGCCGGCGAGCGCGGAAACGATCACGGCCGCGAGCGCTGCACCGTGCAGCAGGCGCGCGTAGAGGAAGTGGACGTCGGCGTGGATCACGAGGAGCCCCGCCAGGGCGACGGCGCCCGCGAGCACCCCCGCGATCAGCGCGCGCGTGCGCAGCGCCTCCTGTAGCTCGCGCGGGCGGCCGGTGCGGTGCGCATCGGCGGCGAGGAACACCGCCGCGACGTAGGCGCTGTTCGCGACGGCGAGCACGCCCACGAGCAGCGGCGTGGCGCCGGTCCAGCTGGAGAAGAGGCCCCCGGCGGCGTTGCCGACCGGCACGCTGCGGGCGGCGATCGCGCCGACGACGGTGCCGAGCGCGAACGGCGTCAGCACGGAGGAGAGCGCGAACACGAGGTCGACGCGGTCCTGCTCGCGCACGCTGGAGGCGCCCGCGCGGAGTGCGTAGGCGGCGCCGCGCATGACGATCCCCAGCGCGGCGACGAACAGCGGCACGCACAGCGTCGAGGCGATCGCCCCGAACGCGCTCGGGTAGGCGGTCCAGGTGACGGTCAGCACGAAGATCAGCCAGACGTGGTTGGCCTCCCACACGGGCGCCATCGCCTCGTGGGCGTGGTCGCGGATCGGCGCCCCCCGCTCGCCGGGCCCCGCGAGCAGCTGCCAGAAGCCCGCGCCGAAGTCGGCCCCCGCGAGCACGGCGTACAGCACGAGCCCGACCAGCACGAAGATCAGCGGGACGGCGTACAGGTGCATCTCAGGCGGCGCTCGCCGTCGCGGGCGGGTCCGGTTCGGGCAGGGGAGAGCGCGCCAGGCGGCGCAGGATCCAGAGGACGCCGCAGGCGACGCCCAGGTAGACGAGCGCCAGCGCCGTGTAGCCGACGACGATCCCGCCCGCGCCGGTGACGGCTTCGGAGGTGAGCATCACGTGGTAGACGACCCACGGCTGGCGACCGACCTCCGTCGTGACCCAGCCCGCGATCAGCGCCACGAGCGAGGCCGGCCCCGCGAGCGCGACGGCGCGGTAGAACCAGACCGACTCGGGCAACCGCCGCCGCCGCACCCGCACGGCCAACAGCCACACGCCGAGCAGTGCGAGCAACGTCCCGATCCCGACCATCGCCTGGAAGGCGAAGCGCACGACGTTGATGGGAGGCTGGCGGTCCTTCGGCACGGTGTCGAGCCCTTGCACGGTCGCGTCGGGGTTGTGGAAGGCGAGGAACGACAGCAGTTTCGGGATGCCGATCCCGTATTTGACCTGTTCGTCTTCGTACCAGCCGAGGATGTGCTCGGAGGCGCCCTTCGTCGTGTGGGCGAGACCCTCGAACGCCGCGAGCTTCACGGGCTGCTGCGTGGCGACGTCGCGCGCGGCCCAGTCGCCGACGAGCACCTGCACCGGCGAGGCGAGCGCGGCGATCGTCAAGGGAATCGCGAGCGCGACCCGCTCGTAGCGGCCCCATTTTCCTCGCAGCTTGCCGATCGCGTAGGCGCCCGCGACGAGGAAGCCGGTGACGATGTAGCCGGCGATGTACATGTGCGCGAGCTCGGGCCACAAAAACGAGTTCGCGAACAGCGCCTTCAGAGGGTGGATGTCGACGGCGTGGTGGCCGACCATGTGAAAGCCGCCGGGGTGGTTCATCCAGGCGTTGACGGCGATCACCATCAGCGAGCCGGTCATCCCGGCGATCACGATCGGCACGCCGCTCCAGAAGTGGGCGCGCGGCGACAGGCGGTCCCAGCCGTAGATGTAGATCCCGATGAAGATGGCCTCCATGAAGAAGGAGAAGCCCTCGATCGCGAAGCCGAGCCCGAACACGCCGCCGAACGTCGCGGTGAAGTTCGGCCAGAGCAGCCCCATCTCGAAGCTGAGGATCGTGCCGGTGATGACGCCGACGGCGAACAGCGCGGCCATGATCCGCGTCCAGCGGCGCGCCAAAGTGCGGTAGAGGTCGTCGCCCGTGCGCAGGTGCAGCCACTCGCAGAACAGGACCATCGCCGGGAAGGCGATCCCGAAGCAGACGAGCGGGATGTGCACCGCGAACGACAGGGCCTGCATCTGTCGCGCCTGGAGCAAATAGGCCTGGTGCGCCGCGCCCATGCGGCCTTCCAGGCTACTTCTCGGACAGGCGTTCCAGCAGCTCGAGCGCTTCGGCGAGCGTGCGCTGCTCGGCTGCGGAGAGGTCCGCGAGCGACTCCGCGAGCCATCCCTCGCGGTGGCGGCGGTCGGCTTCGAGCGTCTCGCGGCCGTGCGGCGTCAGCTCGATCAAGGTGCGCCTTCCGTCGCTGGGATCGGGGCGGCGCTTGACGAGGCCGTCGCCCTCCATGTCGGTGAGCGTCTGCGTCATCGACTGCGGGCGCACGCGCTCGGAAGCGGCGAGCGCGCCGATCGACTGCGGGCCTTCGCGATCGAGCCGGCCCAGCACGGCGCCCTGCGCGAGCGGGAAGCGGTGCTCGGCGCGCATCCGCCGGACGAAGTGCCCGATGACGAGCCGCAGCCGGCTGGCGAGGATCGTCGTGTCCAGTGTCTTGGCCATGAGGCTATTTTATATTATGTAGGAAAACTTCACAGTTTTCCTTTCTATTGATTTCCAAGATGACCCACGAAACCGACCGTTATAAGTGGATTGCGCTCTCGAACACGACGCTCGGGGTGCTGCTGGCGACGCTCGACGCCTCGATCACGCTGATCGCGATGCCGGCGATCTTCCGCGGCATCCACCTCGACCCGCTGCGCCCGGAGAACAGCTTCTACCTGCTGTGGATGATCCTCGGCTTCCTCGTGGTCTCCAGCGTGCTGATCGTCAGCCTCGGGCGCCTGGGGGACATGTTCGGGCGCGTGCGGATGTACAACCTCGGCTTCGTCGTCTACACGGTCGCCTCGCTGTTCCTGACGATCGACTGGATGACCGGGACCGCCGGTGCGATGTGGCTGATCGTCTTCCGGATCGTGCAGGGGATCGGCTCCGCGTTCCTGCTGGCGAACGCCGCGGCGATCATCACCGACGCCTTCCCCGCCAACCAGCGCGGGATGGCGCTGGGGATCAACAACATCGTCGGCGTCAGCGGCATGTTCGTGGGGCTCGTGCTCGGCGGCGTGCTGGCGCCGGTCGACTGGCGCCTGGTCTTCCTGATCTCGGTCCCGGTGGGCCTGTTCGGGACCGTCTGGGCCTACATGAAGCTCGAGGAGCGCTCCGAGCCGCGCCGCGCGCCGATCGACTGGGCCGGCAACCTCACGTTCGCGCTGGGGCTGGTCCTGCTGATGGTCTCGGTGACGTACGGCATCCGTCCCTACGGGCAGTCGAGCACCGGCTGGGGGGCGCCGCGCACGATCGCGCTGCTGGCCGCGGGCGTCTTCTTCCTGCTGGCCTTCCTGTGGATCGAGAGCCGCGTCGAGAACCCGATGTTCCGCCTGCCGCTGTTCAAGATCCGCGCCTTCACGTTCGGGACCTTGTCGACGTTCCTGTCGGCTGTCGCGCGCGGCGGGCTGATGTTCATGCTGATCATCTGGCTGCAGGGGATCTGGCTGCCGCTGCACGGCGTCGACTACGCCGACACGCCGCTGCGCGCCGGGGTCTACATGCTGCCGCTGACGCTGGGGATGCTGATCGCGGGGCCGACCTCCGGCTACCTGTCGGACCGCTTCGGCGCGCGCTGGTTCGCGACGGGCGGGATGCTCGGCACGGCGGTCTGCTTCGTGCTGCTGTTGCTGCTGCCGATCGACTTCGACTACTGGGTCTTCGCGGCGGTCCTGTTCGGCGTGGGCGTCGCCTTCGGGGCCTTCGCCTCGCCGAACCGCGCCGCGGTGATGAACAGCCTGCCGCCGGGCGACCGCGGCGCCGGTGGCGGCATGAACCAGACCTTCCAGAACTCCGCGCAGGTGCTCTCGATCGGGATCTTCTTCACGCTGATGATCGCCGGGCTGTCCGCGACGCTGCCGGGCGCGCTGTCCTCGGGCCTGCACGCACACGGCGTCTCGGCGGCGACGGCGCAGAAAGCCGCCCACATCCCGCCGGTCTCGATCCTGTTCGCGGCCTTCCTGGGCTACAACCCGATCGAACACCTGATCGGCGCGCACGCGCTTGGCTCGCTGTCCGGCGCGAACCACGCCCTGCTGACCGGGCGCTCGTTCTTCCCGCAGCTGATCTCGGGGCCCTTCTCCGACGGGCTGCACGCAGCCTTCTACTTCTCGATCGCGGCCTGTCTCGTCGCGGCGGGAGCCTCGCTGTTGCGCGGCGGTAAGTACCACCACGGCCAGGAGCCGCCGCAGCGGCCCGGGCCCCGCGAGCGAGAGCGAGTGCGATCGATTCGACGAACACGGGTAAGAGAGGAGCAGCATGCGAGTTGAGTGGTTCGGTCAGTCCGCGTTCCTGTTGCGCGGCGAGGACGGCACGACGGTGGCGATCGACCCCTTCGGGGACATGTCGGCCCTGTCGAGCGGCCACGGGATCCAGTGGGACTACCCGCCGGTCTCCGCGGAGGCCCACGTGCTGCTGGTCACGCACGAGCACCGCGACCACAACGCGGTCGAGGCGATCGACGGCGAGCCGCACACGCTGCGCTCGACCGCCGGCACGCACGAGTCGCCGCTGGGGCCGGTCGTGGGGATCGCCTCCGAGCACGACGACGCCGCCGGCACCGAACGCGGCCCCAACACGATCTTCCGCTTCACGCTCGACGGGCTGGACGTCGCGCACATGGGCGACTTCGGCCAGAGCGGGCTGCGCGAGGAGCAGGCGGCCGCGCTGGAGGGAGTGGACCTGCTGTTCATCCCCGTCGGCGGCGGCTTCACGATCGGCGCCGAGCAGGCCGCGCTCGTCATCGAGCGCCTGAACCCCCGCTGGGTGGTGCCGATGCACTACCGCACGCACCGCATCGGCTTCCTGGAGACCGCGGACGAGTTCCTGGAGAAAGCCGCGGCCGTCGAGCACGTCGAGGGCAACTCGTTTCAGACCGCCGAACTGACGCAGACCGAGCGCCCGCTGATCGTCGTGCCCGCGGCGCCCTAGCGCCGGGCTCAGTCGAGGTAGCTGACGAACTCGGCGGGGGCGGTGCGCTCGGGCACGCGCTGCTCCTGCACGGGCGTGCCGAGGTAGAGCAGGCCGATCGCGGTCTCGCGCGCGCCGAGTCCCAGCAGCTCGCGGGCGCGGGATTCCTCCAGCAGCGGCACCGTGCGCCAGTAGCCCGCGAGCCCCTTGCCGTGCGCGCCGAGCAGCACGATGTAGGCGGCGACCGCCGTGGCGTACAGATCCTCGCGGTCGGCGGCGGCGTCCTCGCCTCCGACTACGGCGCTGACCGCGACGAGCGTGGGCGCGCGGCGCAGCTTCACCGCCGAGCCGGGCTGCGCGGCTTCGGCCAGCTCCATCAGCCCTTCGCGGGTGCGCTCGCCCAGCACGCGGAAGCGCCAGGGGTTCGTGACGTGGTGGTTCGGAGCCCAGCGCGCCAGCTCGAACAGCTCGTCCAGCACGGCTGGATCGACCGGCTCGGAGCCGTAGGCCTTGTGCGTTCTGCGCGTCCGAATCGCGTGCTCGAGGTCCATAGGCGGTACAACGGTAGAACGCGATCAGGGAAGGATCGGGGCGAGGCGGTGTCGTAACAGGCGAAGACCCCTACCGATGGAGGATCAGATGCGTCCGAAGGCCCTGTTCTCGATGGCGTTGCTCGTGCTGGCGCTCGCCGCGCTCGCGGGCTGCGGCAGCTCCTCGTCAAGCTCCTCCTCGTCCTCGGCGAGCACCGCCGCGGAAACCCCCACGACCAGCTCCGCGAGCACTTCGACGCCGGCGCCCGCGAGCGAATCGGGCGGTTCCTCGAAGCTGAGCCTCGAAGCCAACGCCGAAGGCCAGCTCGCCTACAACACGAAGTCGCTCGAAGCGAAGTCCGGCACGATCGCGATCGACTTCACGAACAAATCCTCGCTGCCGCACAACGTCACGATCGAATCGGCCTCCGGCGAAAAGGTCGGCGCGACGCCGACGTTCAGCGGCGGCTCCAAGTCGCTGTCGGTCAGCTTGAAACCGGGCACCTACAAGTTCTTCTGCTCGGTCCCGGGCCACCGCCAAGCCGGCATGGAAGGGACGCTGACGGTCAAGTAGCCAGGCGTTCGGGCGTCCGGTCGCCGTCGTCGTTCTCGGGCCGGACGCCCTTCGCCTCGTACAGCGCGAGGTCCGCCTCGCGCACGAGGTCGTGCGGGTTGGCGTGCACGCCGGTGGCGGTGCCGACGCTGAGCGGGACGCCGTCGCGCAGGCCGATCTCCGCGAGCTCGATCTCGCTCGCGGCGCGGCGCAGGCGCTCGGCGGTCGCGAGCGCGCCCTCTGCGTCGGTCTTCGGCAGCACGACCAGGAACTCGTCGCCGCCCCAGCGGCCGAAGATGTCGCCGGTGCGCAGCACTTCGTGCAGGCAGTCGGCGATCGTGCAGAGGACCTGGTCGCCGGCCTCGTGGCCGAAGCCGTCGTTGGTCTGCTTGAAGCGGTCGAGGTCGATCATCAGCACCGACAGCGGCTCGTCGTGGCGCCGGGCGCGCGCCGCGGCGCGCGTCATCTGCTCGGTGAGGGCGCGGCGGTTGAAGAGGCCCGTGAGCGAGTCCGTCTGCGCGGTGCGCTCCATCCGCTCCGACAGCGCCCGCAGGCGCGAGCGGTCGGCGATCAGGCGCGCGAACAGCACGACGATCAGCACCGCCAGCGCCGTCACGAGCGCGAAGATCAGCCAGGGGATGTAGAGCGTCCAGCCGGCGATCGAGGCGAACAGGCGGCTGTTCGGCACCGCGATCAACAGGCGCCAGGACGTTCCCGGGACCGGCGCCTGCGTGAACGTGCTCGGTGTCCTCGCTCCCGGCACCGGCCCCAGCGAGGCATGCGCGGAGGCCGCGGCCAGGCGCGGGAAGGCCTGTGCCAGCGTCGGCTTCAGCAGGCGCGGGCTCGCCGCGATCACGTGGCCCGACGCGTCGAGCAGGAACACGTGGTGCTGGGCGTAGGAGATCGTGTGGTCCACCAGCGCGTCGAGCGCGAGGCCGGAGGCGGGGTAGTCCGCCGACAGCACGCGCGTGCCTTCCGCGGTCCGGAACGGCACGGCGATCGCCGTCACGGCGGCGCCCGTGATCGGCGAGGTCACGATCCCCGAGATGCCCACGCGGCCGCGGGCCGCCTCGGGCAGCTGCGAATAGGCCGGCGACAGGCGCTTGCCGTGCAGCGACGGGCGCAAGGGGGCCGCGTCGAGCACGCGGCCCGAGCCGTCGAGCAGGAGTGCGCCGGCGCTGCCCAGCGAGGCCGCGACGATCCCGAAGCGCGTGGGCGAGACGCGGGCGGGGGAGAGGAAGCGCTGTGCCGCGTCGCGCTCGCGGCTGGCCTGCTCTGAGAGGTATGTCGAGACGAACTGCGCCGAGCTCTCGCCACGCAGGGCAAAGCTCGACTTCACGTGGTCTTTCGCCTGCTGCTGCGTCAGCACGATGCCGGTCGCGAGCACGCCCAGCAGGAGCAGCAGCCCGACCGCTAGCAGCGGCGTGATCCAGGACCTGCCCGCCCTGGGGCCGATCGCGTTCACGGGCGGATTCTTCATCGGGCGGGCTTTCGACGATTCGGGTTGGCGTTCGATCTGGAGGAACTTCCCGGTCAGATCGGCTGGATCGCAGGGGACCTTGAGCAAATTCCGGATGGGCGATCAGAAGGCTTGCGGGCCTAGGCGGAGGGGCTCTTTGCCTGGCCATTCGCACAGTTGCTTCGTATTCGCATGGTCCGGACGGAGGGCGGCCCGCGGGCGCGGGGATAAGCTCCCGGCGGTGCCGGTCCCACGCTTCGCGAGCCAGTCGGTCATGCCCCTCGGCCGATGAGCGCAGGCGAGGTCGTCGCGATCGCGTTCGCGGGGATGGCCGCGGGCACGATCAACACCGTCGTCGGCAGCGGCACGCTGATCACGTTCCCGGTGCTGCTCGCCTTCGGCTACGCCCCCGTCACGGCGAACGTCTCGAACACGATCGGGCTCGTGCCGGGCTCGGTCTCGGGCGCGATCGGCTACCGCCGCGAGCTGGCGGGCCAGCACGGACGGCTGCTGCGCTTCGGGACGGCCTCGGTGCTCGGCGGCATCACCGGCGCGGTGCTGCTGCTGGTGCTGCCGGCCTCGACCTTCAAAGCGATCGTCCCGGCCTTCATCGCGGTCGCGCTGGTGCTCGCGATCGCCCAGCCGACGTTGAACCGGCGGCTCGCGGGCCACGTCGCGAGCGGCTCGCGGCGGATCGGCCTGCTGCTCCCCGTCGCGATCTACGTCACCGGCGTGTACGGCGGCTACTTCGGCGCGGGGCAGGGGATCATTCTGCTGGCGATCCTCGGCGTCACGCTGCCGCAGAGCCTGCACGACTCGAACGCCCTGAAGAACGTGCTCGCCGGCCTCGTCAACGGCGTCGCGGGCGTCTACTTCATGTTCGCGGCGCACGTCGACTGGGGCCCCGCGGCGATCATCGCGGGCGGCTCGATCCTCGGCGCCCAGCTCGGCGCCCGCTACGGGCGGAGGCTGCCGCCGGGCGCGCTGCGCGCGTTGATCGTGCTGGTGGGGCTCGCCGCGATCGTGCGGCTGCTCACGGAATGAGCCGGACGCCTCGCCCGGCGCTCGGGGCGAAGCTCACGGGATGACGGCGTCGAGCCACGCCTGGACGGCGGGGAGGACGGCGGGCGGGATCGTGTGCCCGCCGGGGAACTCCTCGTAGTCGAGCGCGATGCCCGCGCGCTCGATCTGCTCGCGCGCCGCGCGCGCGAAGCCCACTTCGATCACGGGGTCCTCGGTGCCGTGGCGCAGCAGCACCCGCAGCGCGGCGCGGCCCGCGAACTGCGGCGCCCAGCCCTCGACCACGGGGACGAAGCCGGAGAAGGCCATGATCCCGGCGGGAGCGGGGCGGCCCGCCCCCAGCCCGAGCGCGTAGCTCATCACGCAGCCCATCGAGAAGCCGCCCAGCACCGTGCGCTCGGGACCGATGCCCGTGCTCCGCCACAGCTCGTCGTGAAAGTCGCTCAGGAGGGCGTAGGAGGCCGCGAACGTCTCGGGGTCCGGATAGCCGACGCGCGGCACGACGTACCAGTGGTGGCCCGTCCAGCCCGGGAGCGTCAGCGGCGCCCGCGGCGTGACGACGTGCAGCCGGCGCCGCGGGTCCAGGGCGTCCGCCAGCGGCAGCAGGTCGTGCTCGTCGGTGCCGCGGCCGTGATGGAGCACGAGCAGGCCGCTGGGGTCGCCCGCCGCCGGGCGTTCGCGGAAAATGGGGGAGGAGGCCATGGCGGCAGCCTATTCACGATGGACGCTCACCGATCGACCCCGCAACTTGTGATCTTCGACTGCGACGGCACGCTCGTGGACAGCGAGCGGCTCTCCAGCGAAGCGCTGGCTGACGCGCTCTCGGCCCACGGCCTGCCCACGAGCGCCGCGCAGGCGGAGCACGACTATCGCGGGCTGCTGCTCACCGAGATCGAGCGGCGCGTCGTGGCACAGCTCGGCCACCCGCTGCCCGAGGGCTGGGTGGGGGAGTTCGAGCGCGACCGCGCCGAGCGGTTCCGGCGCGAGCTTCGCCCAATCCCGGGAGCCGCCGAGACCGTGAGCACGGTCGTGCAGGCCGGCGTCGAGGTCTGCGTCGCCTCTCACGGCAAGCTGGAGAAGACGCGGCTGACGCTCGGGCTGACCGGGCTGGACCACCTGTTCGCCGAGGAGCGGCGGTTCTCGGGATGGCTGGTGCCGCGCGGCAAGCCGGCTCCCGACCTGCTGCTGCACGCCGCGGCGACGCTCGGCGCTGAGCCCGCCTACTGCGTCGCGGTGGACGATGCCGCGATCGGGATCGAAGCCGCAGTCGCGGCGGGGATGCGCGCGGTCGGCTTCGCGCCCAGTGGCGAGGGGGAGGACCTGCTCCGGGCGGGCGCGGAGATCGTCCTCGGCTCGCTCGCGGAGCTGCCCGCGGCGCTTGGGGTCTGACTCGCATTGCATTGACATTCATCGCTTCAATCGATATCTATAGATAGATGCTCGTCGATCTGGAGCTTGCGCCGAAGCAGAAGCGGGCCGCGGGGGAGCCCTGCTGCGAGCCGGTCGTCTATCCCGAGATCGAGCGCGAGCAGGCGATCCGGATGGCGGCGGTCGCGAAGGCGATCGGCGACCCGATCCGCCTGCAGCTGATCGACGTGCTGCGACGCCACGCGGGCAAGGTCTGCGTCTGCGAGCTGGTGCCGCTGTTCGACATCTCCCAGCCGACGCTCTCGCACCACCTCGGCAAGCTGCGCGCGGCGGGGCTCGTGGACTCCGAGCGGCGTGGGCTGTGGGCCTACTACTACGTCGTGCCGGGGGCGCTGGAGGGGCTGGCCGAGTGGCTGGCGTGAGCGATCCATCGTGCTCGTGCAGCGCGACCGCGGAGACGGCGCCGGTGCGCGACGGCCTGCCGATGGCGACCGCGGGACTCGGGCAATGCGGCCTTGACACGGCCGGGCTGCAGGCGCAGGCCGAGCGCTATGCGCGGGCCGGCCGCGGCGCCGTGACACTCGAACGAACGCCGGCGCGCCTCGTCGTGCGGCTGGACGCCGGCGTCGCGCCCGGTCGCGTCGAGGAGCTGCTGGCCGTCGAGCGCGACTGCTGTCCGTTCTTCGAGATCGAGTGGGAGTCGGTCGAGCGCCGCCTGGCGATCTCCGTTGCCGAGGAGGAGCACGAGCCCGCGCTCGCGGCGATCGCGCTGGCGATGGGCGTCGATGCCGCGAGTGGGTGACCGGATGCGGACGCCGAGCGACGGATGCTGACCGCATTTGGCGCGGCAGCCGTCACGTTCATGATGCTGATGTACGCCCTGGAGCGCCGCCACCGGCGCTACATCCTCGGCTTCGCGTGTGGCTGCGCGCTGTCGAGCGCGTATGGGTTCCTCGCGGGCACGTGGCCGTTCGGGGTCGTCGAGGCGGTCTGGGCGGTCGTGGCGCTGAGCCGCTTCCGGCAGTCCGCGCCCTACTGAGCCGAGCCGTCGATCTGGGCCTCGTAGCCCGCGCGCAGCACCGCGAGCGTGGAGGGCGGCGTGATCGCGATCGCGGTGCCCCGCGCGGGCCGCCGCAGCCGCGCGCCGTAGCCTTCGCGGGTCCATTCGACGAGCTGGTCGCCGAGCACGAGCAGGGGCGCCCCGTCCAGCTCGACGAAGGCGCCGTCGGGAAGCTCGCGCCAGGGCTGCTCGTGCAGCCGCCGACGATGGGTGCCGCGCACGAGCCGCTCGGCGTGCAGCTGCCGGTTCATCTCCTTTGCCGACGGCGGCGCTCCCGCATGCGCCTCGGCCCAGGCGGCCCGATAGCGCCGGTAGTCCGCCCAGCGGCACTCCGCGCAGGGACGGTGGCCCGCGGCGAAGGACACGGCCTCGTCGTGAAAGAACAGCCAGGTGAAGCGGCGCGGCAGCCACTGCTCGCGCCAGCGATCCTTGAAGCGCAGCGCGCAGGTGATCCAGGCGTCGTGGGCGTGGAAGCGGACGATCCGTTCGCCCTCGTGCAGGATGCCGCGATTGCCCGTGAAGGCGCCGCGCAGCGGGAACGCCTCGATCTCACCGTAGGGGGTGACTCTGTTCGGGGCAGGCAATGAACCTCCGCCTCACGCTTCGCGCCGGAGCGGCGTTAACAATTGCGATGAGTATGAGCACGCAAGTCCAGTCACCACTGCTGCGCTTCGAGACGGCGCTCGGCACCTGTGGCATTCGCTGGAGCGAGGCGGGGATCTCCGAGGTCCTGATGCCGCGCTCGCGCATGCCTCACGGGGCACAGGCCGTCGATCTAGACCTCGCGCCCGAGCCTGTTCGCGAGGCCGTCGCGCAGATCGTCGCGCTGCTCGGCGGCGAGCGACGCGACCTGCGCGAGATCGCCCTCGACGAGAGCGACCTCGACGCGTTTCAGCGCGCGGTGTACGCGGCCACGCGGGAGATCGGCCCGGGGGAGACGGCGACGTACGGCGAGATCGCCCGTGCCGCCGGTGAGCCCCAGGCGGCGCGCGATGTGGGGGCCACGCTCGGGCGCAACCCCTTCCCGATCGTGGTGCCCTGTCATCGCGTGCTGGCCGCAGACGGCGCGCTCACCGGCTTCTCGGCGCCGGGTGGCATCGAGACGAAGCGGCGCATGCTCGAGATCGAGGGCGCGCCCGGCTTCACCCAGCAGGCGCTGTTCGCCTGACTCGCGGCGCCCTGACCCTGCGGGCGCCCCTCAGAGAATCGCCTCGGGCGGAATCCGCGCCTCCTCCATGACCACCCGCTGCCCGCGGATCGGCACGTCCTCCGCGAGCAGCCGTTCGCGCTGATCGGCCCCCTTCGGCCAGGTGCCGTCGCTGCGCACGACGCGCCACCAGGGCACGCCCGCAGGGACTTCGGAGAGCACCCGCCCCGCGTGACGCGGAGCGCCGGGCGAGAGGTCGCCGTAGGTCGTGACGTAGCCGGGTGGGACCCGGCGGACGCGTTCGAGGATCGTCTGCGGTGCGATCGCCATCGGTTCTACATACCGGACTGCGCGCGGCTTAGACTTCTCGCATGGCGCTTCCGCCCGGACCGCGCACTCCGGCCCTGCTGAACCTCGCCCAGCTCATCCAGCGACCGCTGCAGATGCTGACGCGCTGGCAGGCGCGCTACGGCGACGCGTTCACCGTTCGCTTCACCGGCTTCGGCACCGGGGTGTACGTCGCGGACCCTGACGCGATCCGCGAGCTGTTCACGGGCGATCAGTCCGACCTTCGGGCCGGCGAGGCGAACTCGTTCATGGAGCCCGTGCTCGGCCCGCACTCGGTTCTGATCCTCGACGGTCCCGAGCACCTGCGCCAGCGCAAGCTGCTGCTGCCCCCGTTCCAGGGGTCGCGTGCCTCGGCGCTGCGCGATGTCGTGCGTGAGGTGGCAGCGCGCGAGATCGGCAGCTGGCGCCCGGGGGAGGAGCTGGTGCTGCGCGAGCGCATGCGAGCCTTGACGTTCGAGGTCATCTGCCGCGCGGTGTTCGGCGTCACGGAGCCCACCCGCGTCGAGCGGCTGCGCGAGCGGTTCGCCGCAGTGCTCGACAGCAGCCCGATCTTTCTACTGGCTCCGCCGATCCGTAGGGACCTGGGGGCGCTCAGTCTGGGGGGCCGCTTCGCACGGCGTATTCGTGCCGCGGACGAGCTGCTCTACGAGGAGATCGCGCTGCGTCGCACCGCAACCGACCTCGAACAGCGCTCCGACGTGCTCTCGCTGTTGCTGTGCGCCCGCGACGAGCAGGGGGTCGGGATGACAGACCAAGAGCTGCGCGATGAGCTGTTCACGATGCTCGGCGCGGGCCACGAGACCACTGCGACGGGGCTCGCGTTCGCGTTCGAGCTGCTGCTCCGCAACCCGAGGGCACTCGCGCGCCTGCGCGAGGAGATCGAGCGCGGGCAGGACGACTCCTACCTGGATGCCGTCGTCAAGGAGACGCTGCGGCTGCGCCCTGTGATCGACGCGGCCGAGCGAACGCTGACGAGGCCTCGCACCGTCGCGGGCTGGGAGCTTCCAGCCGGCGTGAAGGTCTACCCGGCGATCGTGCTCGTGCACATGCGCGAAGACCTCTACGAGCGCCCACAGGAGTTCCGCCCCGAGCGATTCCTCGACGAGGGCGCCGAGTCGTACTCCTGGCTGCCGTTCGGCGGCGGCATCCGGCGTTGCATCGGCGCCGCGCTCGCCCATGCCGAGATGGCCGAGGTCCTGCGCGCCGCCGTCCCACATGTGGAGCTTCGCCCCCTGCGGGATCGGCCTGACCCCGTTGTCCTGCGCGGCATCACGCTCGTGCCGCAGCACGGCGTTCGCGTGCGGGTCGAGCGTCAGCTCGCCACGAGCGCTCTGAGCTCGCCGAGCGAGTCGCGGATCAGCGCGGGCAAGTCGCCCTCGCTCGTCTCGTAGACCCAGCGTTCAAACGCGCTGCGGAAGACCGCGATCGCGACCTCGGCGGTGAGTCCCGCCGCGGGTTCGGCCACGCCGCGCTCGCGCAGCGTGGCTGCGATCGCCGCGGCGATCGACGCGAGCTTCATCACCTCCCGTTCGCGCAGCTCGGGGTTCGCGACGATCACGGCCTGGCGCTTGCGGGCGAACTCGCGGCGCTCCTGCAACATCGCGCCTGCCGCGTCGAGGCCGGCGGCGACCGCGTCGATCGGCGCGGCGGAGGCAGGCGCCTCGGCGACCGCGCGGACGATCAGCTCCTGCAGCTCGCCGCCCGCGAACAGCACCTCGCGCTTATCCGCGAAGTGCCGGAAGAAGGTGCGCTCGGTCAGGCCCGCCCGCTCGGCGATCTCCGCGACGGTGGTGCTGTCGAAGCCGCGCTCGCCGAACAGCTCCAGCGCCGCCTGCGCGAGGCGTTCACGGGCGTTCGGCTCCCAGCGGACCACACCGGGATTCTAGGCGATGTCAGCGACTGTCATCAAACCTGGTACGGTGATGTCAGCAACTGACATAGATCGCCTGGAGGTCTTTCACATGCGCATATTCGTCACAGGAGCATCGGGCTTCATCGGCTCCGCCGTCGTCGCGGAGCTGCTCCGCGAGGGGCATCAGGTCACCGGTCTGGCACGTTCGGAGGAGTCGGCCGCCGCGATCGCCGCGGCGGGGGGAGAGGTGCAGCGCGGCGCGCTCGACGACCTCGACAGCCTGCGGACGGGCGCGGAAGCCTCCGACGGCGTGGTCCACACCGCCTACATCCACGACTTCTCCCAGATGGAGATGGCCGCGCAGACCGACCGGCGCGCGATCGAGACGCTCGGCAGCGCGCTCGAAGGCTCCGGCCGCCCGCTGGTGATCACCACCGGCACGGCGCTCGTCAACCCCGGCGGGGTCGCCACCGAGCGAGACATGAGCGATCCCGCGTCGAGCGCCCACCCCCGGCAGGGCACGGAGCACGTGGCGCTGGCCCTGGCCGAGCGCGGCGTGCGCCTCTCGATCGTCCGTCCCGGTCCCTCGGTGCACGGCGAGGGCGACTACGGCTTCGTGCCGATCCTGATCGAGATCGCTCGCGCCAAAGTCAGCTCGGCGTACGTCGGCGACGGCTCGAACCGCTGGCCCGCGGTGCACAGGCTCGACGCGGCCCGTCTCTACCGTCTGGCGCTCGAACAGGGCGAGCCGGGCTCGATCTTCCACGCGATCGGCGAGGAAGGCGTGCCGACGCGCGAGATCGCCGAGGTGATCGGGCGTCACCTGGACCTGCCCGTGACCTCGATCGCCCCCGAGGACGCCGCCGAGCACTTCGGCTGGATGGGGGCCTTCTTCGCGCTGGACGCCCCCGCGTCGAGTGCGCTGACGCAGGAGCGGCTGGGGTGGCGGCCGACGCATCACGGGCTGATCGAGGACCTCAAGCAGGGCCACTACTTCGAGCGCACCGCGGCCGAGGCCGTGTGATCGCCCGGGGCGCTCAGAGGCCGCCTTCGGCCGGGTCGAACAGCTCGGCGAGCTGCGCCCGCGAGTTGATGCCGAGCTTTTCGTAGACGTGACGCAGGTGGTATTCGACGGTCTTCGGACTGACGAAGATCGCCGCAGCGGCCTCACGCGTGGTCCTGCCCGTAGCGAGCATCCCCGCGATCCGCAGCTCCTGCGGGGTCAGCTCATCGAGCGTGCTCGCATCCCGGCGACGGGCTGTGACCCCCGTGGCGGCAAGCTCCGTGGTGGCCTGCTCCGCCCACGACCGGGCGCCGAGTCGCTCGAAGGCCTCGGCCGCCGCAGTCAGCTGCTCGCGGGCACGCACTCGTTTGCGCCCGCGGCGCAGGCGGGCGCCGAAGGCGAGCCGGGTGCGCGCCGTCTCGAACACATCCGGCGTGCGGGCGTGCAGTGCCAGCGCCTCTTCGAAGCAGGGCTCGACCTCGTCCCCCTCCGCGAGCAGGCCGCGACAGCGACAGGCGCGTGCCAGCGCCCACGGCTGACCCTTGGCGGCAGCATCGCGAGCGAATGACTCCGTCAGCGCCCGGGCCTCCTCGGGCTCACCGAGCCGCAGCAGCGCTTCGACCAGCTCAGGCGCAGGGGAGAGGTCCACGTCGGCGATCCCCCGCTCCGCGAGCGTTCCCGCTTGCGCCCGGTAGTGCTCGATCGCCGCCTCGGGACGGCCGAGCCCCAGCTCCAGGTCGCCACGAGCCTGCACGGCCCATAGGCCGAACAGGCCCACGCCCAGCTCTCCGCACAGCCACACCGCCTCGGTGGCGTGCGCGTGGCACTCGACCTCACGCCCCTGCCGCGCCTCCAGCCAGGCGAGCCCTGCCAGCGCCGCGGCGAGCTCGACCCGCTGGCCGGTCTCACGCGCGAGCCTGATCGCTTCGTCGTAACCGGCCTCGGCCGCGGTCCACTGGTCGGTGGTGGCCTGATCGCGGGCGAGCAGGTGCAGGAGCGCGGGCAGAGAGCCGAGCGAGGCCTGCTCGCGCACGCGTGTGAACGCCTGCTCGATCAGGGACCGCCCCGTCTCGGCCTCGCGCAGGAACAGCGGCCCAACCGCGGCCCACGCGATCAGCGCCGGGTCCTCGCGCAGCTCCGCGGACGCTTCGAGGATCGCGACAGACTCGCGCGTCGCGGCCGCGCCGTCTTCGCCCTGACCGTCCGCCACGAGCGCGATCCCGCGGGCCGTCGTCGCCAGGAACGTCGCGCGCGACGACGCGCCGCCGTCCCGCGCCAGGGCGACGGCGCGAGACGAGGCCGCGAGCATCGCCTGCGTGTCGCCCGTGTAGAAGCAGCCGTAGACGACCTGCGCCAGCATCGCGACCGCCTGCTCGGGGTCGAGCCCGGCGATCCGCTCGGCGGCGGCTGCGATCAGGGGATATCCCTCCGTCACGGGGCCGCAGCGCAGCGCCACTTGGCCGCGGAGGTTGTCCACGCGTGCCGCGAGCGCGGGCGACGAAGCGCTCTTCGCCGCCTCGGCGAGCAGCGTCGTCGTGCGCTGTGCGTCCCCCGCCAGCCAGGCCGCATCGGCGGCAGCGAACAGCCGCTCGCCGCGGGCGTCCTCGCCCGTCGTGAGGCCCGCGGCTCGCTCGAACGCGGCGGCTGCCGCGGCGTAGGCGCTGCGCTCGCGCGCGCGGCCGCCCGCCTGCTCCAGCGCGGCGGCGACGCGGTCATCGGGGCCTGCGCTCGCCGCGGCGAGGTGCCAGGCGCGGCGATCGGCGTCTCGGTCGGGCAGCGCTGCCGCGAGCGCCCGATGCGCCTCCCTGCGCGCGGGGGCCGGCGCGTCGGCGTACGTCGCGGCGCGCGCGAGCGGGTGCGCGAACTCGATCCCGGGCAACGCGATCGTGACCAGGCCCGCCGCCTCGGCGGGCGCCAGCTGCTCGATCGTCAGCCCCAGGCTCGCGGCCGCGCGTTCGAGCACCGCCGGCTCGCAGGAATCGCCCGCCGCGGCGAGCAGCAGCACGCGGCGCGTGGGCTCGGGCAGCTCCCCGAAGCGGCGCAGGAACGCCGTCGCGATGCTCGTCGAGATCGGCAGCGGCGTCTCGCTCGGGAGCACCGGCAGCCGTGCGGCCTCAGGCCCCAGCTGCAACAGCGCCAGCGGATTGCCACCCGTGGCCCGGTGCAGACGTTCGAGCGCATCGTCCGTGAGGTGGGAGGTGGACAGCAGCTCCGCGGCGTCCCCGCGACCGAGGCCCGCCAGGCGCAGCACCGGCAGGTCGGCGCCGTCGAGCAGCGATGCGTGCCCCTCGCGCACGGCGATCACGAGCGCGACGGGGTCCGCGAGCAGCCTCCGCGCCGCGAACAGCAGCGCCCCGGCGCTCGGGCGATCGAGCCAATGGGCGTCGTCTACGAGCAGCGCCAGCGGGCCATCCTCCGCGCTCGCGGAGAGCAGGCTCAGCGCCGCGGCGCCGATCGCGAAGCGGTCCCGCGCGCCCCCCGGGGGACCCAGCGCCAATGCGGCCGACAGCGCGCTCGCCTGTGGCTGCGGAATCCGGTCCAGCGCGCCGAGCAGCGGGCGCAGCAGCTCGGCGAGCCCCGCAAACGGGATCACCGCCTCGGACTCGATCCCGCGCGAGCGAAGCAGCCGCATCCCGTCGGTTCGCTCGGCGACGTGGTCGAGCAGCGCCGTCTTGCCGATTCCCGGCTCGCCGACGAGCGCGAGCACCGCGCTGTGTCCCTCGCGCGCCCGGGCAAGTGTGCGGTCGAGCGCGAGCCGCTCGTCTGTGCGGCCAAGCAGCATCGCCCAATTGTGACGGAGCGGCGACGAGCGACGTTACGACCCGGGGACCCTGGATACGAGCGCGTACCACGCTCGCGAACAACCAGGTGGGCCCCTGATGCGATGCTGCGCGCCCGGGGCTACCTTCGCGGCAATCGATCAATGGAGGCCGACATGGCGACCGCCGCACAGCCGGTAGAGATGGATCCCCAGAAGCTCGAGCAGTTCGTGTTCCGCGCCGTCGAGGAGGTGGGCGCGACGCTGGGTGCTGCGCAGGTCGTGATGGGAGACAAGCTGGGCCTGTACCGGGCGCTGGCCGACGGCGGCTCGCTGACGCCGGAGGAGCTGGCGCGGCGCGCCGCCGTGAGCGAGCGCTACGTCCGCGAGTGGCTGAACGCGCAGGCCGCGGGCGGCTACGTGGCCTACGACCCGGCCGACGGGACCTACTCGCTCCCGCCCGAGCAGGCCGTCGCGCTGACCGACGAGTCGAGCCCGGCGTTCCTGCCCGGCTTCTTCCAGACGGCCATCGGCAGCGTGCTCGACTCGCCGCGCATCACCGAGGCGGCACGCAGCGGCGAGGGCGTCGGCTGGCACGAGCACAACCAGGACGTGTTCGACGGCTGCGAGCGCTTCTTCCGCCCCGGCTACAACGCGAACCTCGTGCCGGAGTGGCTGCCCGCGCTCGACGGCGTGGTGGACAAGCTGCAAGCAGGCGCGAAGGTCGCCGACCTCGGCTGCGGTCACGGCTCCTCGACGATCCTGATGGCGCTCGCATTTCCGAACTCGACCTTCGTCGGCTCCGACTACCACGCCGGGTCGATCGAGACGGCGTGCCTGCGGGCGCAGGAGGCCGGTGTGGCCGACCGCGTGAGCTTCCAAACCGCCGCGGCGTCCTCGGATCACGGCACCGGGTTCGACCTCGTGACGATGTTCGACTGCCTGCACGACATGGGCGACCCGGTGGGCGCGGCGCGGCAGGTCAAGCGGATGCTGGCGCCGGATGGAACGTGGATGATCGTCGAGCCGATGGCGGGCGATCGCATCGAGGACAACCTCAACCCCGTGGGGCGCGCCTACTACGGGTTCTCGACGTTCCTGTGCACCCCCGCCTCGCTCTCGCAGGACGTCGGTCTCGCGCTCGGCGCCCAGGCCGGTGAAGCGAGGATTCGTGACGTCGTGACCGGTGCGGGCTTCACCCGCTTCCGGCGCGCCGCGGAAGCGCCGTTCAACCTCGTGTTCGAGGCGCGGCCATGAGTGCCGCGCGCGCCGGCGAGCGCATCGGGCGGCTGCCTGCTGCCGGCATCGGCGCGGTCGAGCCGGTGGCCGGTGCGAGCAGCTCGCGCCGGCCGACCGGTCGCGACGGCGAGCAGAGCCGCGCCCGCTACCCCGACCGGGAGGGGTTCGCCGAACGTGACGGCATGAAGCTGTTCTTCGAGTGCTACGGGGAGGGCGAGGAGACGATCTTCCTGCTGCCGACGTGGTCGCTGGTCCACTCGCGCTTCTGGAAGATGCAGGTCCCGTACCTCGCGCGCCACTTCCGCGTGCTGACGATGGACGGCCTCGGCAACGGCCGCTCCGATCGCTGCCAGGACCCCAACCGCTACAAAGCCGTGGAGTTCGCGCGCGACTGCCTGGCGGTGATGGACGCAAGCGGCACCGAGCGAGCCGTCATGGCAAGCCTCTCGACCGGCGCGGGCTACCAGCTGGAGCTCGCGGCGCTCGCACCCGAGCGCGTGCTGGGCGCCGCCTTCGTCGGGCCGCGGTTCCCCTACACCCCGTCTCATTTCTGGCTGATGCGCACGCCGCTGTTCTCGCACTACTTCCAGCAGCCGAAACCGCTGCCGCACTGGTTCGCGCACTTCAACGCCGCCTACATGATGCGCGACCACGAGGGCTTCGCGCAGTGGTTCTTCTCGCGTTGCCTGCCCGAGCCGCACTCGACAAAGGCGATCGAGGACGGCGTCGGCTGGGCGCTCGACGGCGATCCCCTGACGCTGGTCGCCTCGATCGCGAGCAGCGGAGCGGGCGGGCGCTCCAAACGACGCGAGCTGCGCGCCCTGGCGCGGGGCCTCGACTGCCCCGTGCTCGTCGTCTCGGGTGATGACGACCGCATCACGCCGCCGCGCGACGCGCGGGCGCTGGCGCGGCTGTCGGGCGCGCGGTTCGAGAACGTCCCAGGCGCGGGCCACTTCCTGCACAGCCGCAAGCCAGTCGTCTTCAACCTCGCGCTGCGCGAGCTGGCCGAGGATTCCTTCGGGCGCAAGCGCACGCCGCGGGACCCGACCGTCTACCGGCCCGACGGCCGTCCCCGCGCGTTGTTCATCTCCTCACCGATCGGGCTCGGCCACGCACAGCGCGACGTCGCGATCGCGCGCGAGTTGCGCCGCCTGCAGCCCGACCTGCAGGTCGACTGGCTCGCTCAGGACCCCGTGACGCGGGTGCTCGAAGGGGAGGGGGAGACGATCCACCCCGCGAGCCCCCACCTCGCGAACGAGTCGCGCCACATCGAGTCCGAGTCCGCGGAGCACGACCTGCACTGCTTTCACGCGCTGCGTCGCATGGATGAGATCCTCGCCGCGAACTTCATGCTGTTCCACGACGTCGTGCGCGAGCAGCGCTACGACCTGTGGATCGGCGACGAGGCCTGGGAGCTGGACTACTACCTGCACGAGAACCCGCGCGAGAAGCGCGTCCCCTTCGCATGGCTGACCGACTTCGTGGGGTTCCTGCCGATGGGCGACGGCGACGCCCGCGAACGCCACCTCACCGCCGACTACAACGCCGACATGGTCGACCACATCGCCCACCATCCGGAGGTCCGCGACCTCGCGCTGTTCGTGGGCAACCCCGACGACATCGTCCCCGAGCGCCTCGGCCCCGAGCTGCCCGCGATCCGCGACTGGACCGAGCGCCACTTCGACTTCACGGGCTACGTCACGGGCTTCGACCCGGCCACGCTCGGCGATCGCACGCGGCTGCGTGCGGAGCTCGGCTATGGCGACGACGAGCAGGTCTGCATCGTCACGGTCGGCGGCTCGGGCGTGGGCGCAGACCTGCTGCGGCGGGTGATCGCCGCCTTCCCGGGGGCGAAGGAACGCGTGCCCGAGCTGCGCACGATCGTCGTCGCGGGGCCGCGCATCGCGCCCGAGTCGCTGCCGTCGCACGCGGGCCTGGAAGTGGTGCCCTACGTGCACAACCTCTACCGCCACCTGGCCGCCTGCGACCTGGCGGTGGTGCAGGGCGGCCTGACGACCGCGATGGAGCTGACGGCCCAGAAGCGGCCCTTCCTCTACTTCCCGCTGCGCCATCACTTCGAGCAGAACTTCCACGTCCGCCATCGCCTCGAACGCTATGGCGCGGGCCGCCGCATGGACTACGACGACTCGCCGCCCGAGCTGATCGCCGATGCGATCGCGCAGGAGATCGGGCGCCGCGTCGACTATCGCGACGTCGAGATCGACGGGGCGGCACGCGCCGCACAGCGGCTGGCCGAGCTGCTGTAGGGATCGTGGCTCAGCGGCGCGCCGGGCCGAACCAGGCGGTGAGCGCATCGGTGAGCCCGGCGTCGGCCCGGCGCTCGCCCACCCAGGCCACGTACCCGTCCGGCCTGACCAGCACGCCGGTGGGAGGGGGGACCACGCCGATCACGGGCAGCTCCCATTGACCCGCGCGCTCGGCATCGACCAACCGGACCCGGTCGTCCCACGGCGCGATGTCGAAGTCTCCGGCCTCGCCGAGGTCGAGCAGCAGCGGCCTGGCGTCGTGCAGCAGCTCGAACACCCGCAGCGGCCCGTCGGCGGTCACGAGGTCGAGGTCGGGCATGCGGCGACCCAGCAGCGGATGCCCCTCGCCGAGGTCGTAGCGGATGTCCAGCCCCGAGACGAGCCCCGCGAGCAGCTTGCGTGGCTCGTCCATGCCCACCACCTCCGAGAGGAGGCCGGTCAGCGCCTCGGTTCGCTCGTCGCGACGCTGCAGCACGGTCTGGGCCATCGTGTACCGCAGCGCGCGGGCGACCACGGGGTGACGCTCGGCGTGGTAGCTGTCCAGCAGGCTCTGCGGGGATACGCCCGCGACCACCTGGGCGAGCTTCCAGCCCAGGTTCACGGCGTCCTGCAGGCCGAGGCTGAGCCCTTGGCCGCCCGCCGGGTAGTGCACGTGCGCCGCGTCGCCCGCGAGCAGCACGCGCCCCGAGCGCGAGGTCGCCGCCTGCCGCGTCGCGTCGGTGAACCTCGACATCCACGTCGGGCTGTGGACGCCGAAGTCAGTGCCGTACACGCCCACGAGCGCATCGCTCAGCTCGCGCAGTGTCGGCTCGCCGGCGGAGCCGATCTCACGCTCGGTGATCAGCACCCGTACCGGCCCCTCGTCCGCGTAGACCACCTCGCCGTCGCGAATCTCGTACTCCAACCTGCCGATCCCGTGGACGCCGGCGGCGTCGTGGCGCGTGCCCAGCTCCGGCTGCTCGAGCATCTCGGCCTCGGCAATGAGGCTGCTCCTCGTCGCCTCCCAGCCCGGGAACTCGATCGCGGCCGCCTTGCGGATCAGGCTGCGCCCGCCGTCGCAGCCGACGAGATACTGCGCCCGCAGCGAGCCTCCGTCGGACAGCTCGACCTCGACGCCCGCGTCGTTCTGCGCGAAGCCCGTCACCTCGCGCGCGTAGTGGACCTGCACCGGCAGCTCAGCGATCCAGGCGGCCATGATCCGTTCGATCTCGCTCTGCCAGATTCCCAGCGAGTAGGGGTGACGGGTGGGGAAGTCGCTCATGTCGAGCGTCGTCGTGGCGAACGTCGCGACCTGGGCCGTCTGACCCTCCGCGAGGAACCGGTCGACAATGCCGCGCTGGTCGAGCAGCTCGATCGTGCGCGAGTGAAAACCGCCCGCGCGCGACCCGGCGAGCGCGTGGTCCGGACGGCGCTCGACCACCACCACGTCGACCTTTGCCAGCGCCAGCTCCGCCGCCAGCATCAGCCCCGTGGGGCCGCCCCCCGCGATCGCCACCGCGTGCTCTTTAACTGACATCTCGCACCTCCCGTGGTTGGGCTACTGCCGTATGGGCGGGCGATTATGCGGCATCAGAGAAGGCCTCATGAGGCCTTCCGTTCCGGTATAAATTGGAAGTGGAGCGGGAGGGTGAACCGTCAACCCGGCGTCGCGCGCCGAGCCGTCACCAGGCAGGCAACGGTGCTCGAACGAATCGGCCTGCCGAGCTGTTCCTGCAGGTCATGATTCGCCTCGGCGATATGCTCGCGCTGCGCGGGCGAGAGTCGCGACCAGAACGACATCGTGCCCATCAGGTTGTTCAGCTCGCCTGCCGTGTGCTCCATCAGGGTCGGCGTCGCGGCCAGCTCCGCGCTGTCGAACAGCCCGGCGGCGTACGCGCGCGCCAGCTCGTGGCCGCTCAGCCAGGACCAGACCTCCGAGATGTTCTCGCGGCGCTCGCGAACGCCCGCGACCGTGCCGTCGAGATCGCGGTAATGCGGCCAGTCCGCGGCGACTTCGGGTGAGATCGCCGCGATCGCGCCCAGCAGCGCCTGCTGATCGTCGGCGCTGCGAGCGTCGTTCAGGCCGAAGTACTGGATCAGCGCCAGCGTCCCGCCCGGCGCGAGCACATCCGCCGCGCGCTGCCAACCCACGTCCGGATCGACCCAGTGGATCGCGGAGGCCGAGAAGACCGCCTGGAAGCGCTCGCGAGGAAGCCGGGCGTCCTCGAAGCGGGCATCCACGATCTCCAGCTCGCCCAGGCCGACCAGACGCTGCCTGGCGAGCCCCGCCAGGCGAGCGCCCGGCTCGATCGCCGTGACGCGCAGCCCACGCGCCAGGAGGCTCCCCGTCATCTGACCGCTGCCGCAGCCGATCTCCAGCACCTCCGCGCCGCGGTGCAGGCCCGCGAGATCGCAGGCGAGGTCCACGAGCTGCTCGGGGTAGGTCGGGCGGTGGCGGTCGTAGGCGACCGCGATCCGGTCGAATGCCTTGCCGCGACTGCGCTGCAGCGTTCCATCTTGCACGTCGCGAAAGCTATTGGGCGCCCAGGACGCGGCCGGGTGGTGTCGGTCTGCGTGGGCGATACGTGGGCGATCCCGGCTGCGCCGCGGGGATGGCCATCTCCTTTCAACGCTCGATAATCAATGTTATGTAAATAAACAAGAAAAGACGGCTCTGCCGCGCGCAGGCTTAGGCTCACGCGGTGCCCACCCCCGCCGACCCGGAAGCAGCGCCGTCATTGGCCGAGATCGCGCGGGAGTGGACGCGGATCGGCTGCACGGGCTTTGGCGGGCCGCCGACGCACATCGCGATGCTGCACGCGCTGTGCGTCGAGCGCCGTGGCTGGCTCGACGAGACGCAGTTTGAGCACGCGCTGGCGGCGACGAACCTGCTGCCGGGACCGTCTTCCACGCAGCTGGCGATCTACTGCGCCTGGCGCCTGCGCGGCACCGCCGGAGCGCTGCTCGGCGGGGCCTGCTTCATCGTGCCGGGGCTGCTCGCGATCCTCGCGCTCTCGGTTCTGTTCCTGGCGGGCTCTCCTCCTGACTGGGCGCGTGGCGCGGGCCTGGGCGCCGGCTCGGCGGTCGCGGCGGTCGCCGCGCGCGTCGGCGGCGAGCTGGCCCTCTCGATCTGGCGGCGGGCGCGCGGGCGTGGCCTGCGCGCCAGGATCGCGCTCTACTCGCTCGCGGGCGCCGCCGCGGCCGCCCTCGCCGGGCCCTGGCTCGTGCTCGTGCTGCTGGCCTGTGGCGCGATCGAGCTCGGCCGGCGCAGGCTGGCCGGTGAGCTGCCGCTCATGGGCTTCGGCTGGGCGCTGCCCGCGGCGATCGCCGCCACCGGCGACTTCGGGGCGCTGGCCTGGACCGCCCTGAAGGTCGGCGCGCTCGCCTTCGGCGGCGGCTTCGTGATCGTGCCGCTGATGGAAGCGGACGCCGTCGGCGCTCATCACTGGATGACGCACGCCCAGTTCCTGAACGCCGTCGCGCTCGGCCAGATCACCCCTGGCCCACTTGTCCAGACCGTCGCCGCGGTGGGCTACGCCGAGGGCGGGATCGGCGCGGGCCTGCTCGCGGCCCTCATCGCCTTCGCTCCCTCGTTCAGCTTCGTGCTGGTCGGCGCCGATCGCTTCGAGCGGCTGCTGGCGGACGCTCGGATCCGTGCCTTTCTGGCGGGCGCCGCTCCCGCCACGGCGGGCGCGATCGTCGGCGCGGCCATCCCTCTCGCGCGCGCCCTGAGCGAGGGCTGGCAGTACGCGCTGCTCGCCGCCAGCGCGATCGCGTTGATCGCGCTGCGCCGGAGCATCGTGCTCACGCTGCTTGGCGCCGGAGCGATCGGCTCGCTCGTCGCGCTGCTCGGTGGCCCGCTGCCCGCGTGATCGTGCGGACGGCGCCTGCTGAACGGCTGCCGATCCCGCGATAATCGCGCCCATGGCAAGCGCCGAAGCAAGCACCTCGCTCAGCGGCCGCACCGCCTGGGCGCGCAACCTCGCCGCGCCGGTCCGCGACTTCCTCAGCACCGAGACCGGCAGCGCGATCGTGCTGCTCGGCGCGACGTTCGCGGCGCTCGCGTGGTCGAACCTGCCCGGCGCCCATTACGAATCGGTGTGGACCACGAAACTCTCGATCCAGCTCGGCGGCAGCTCGGTCGCGGCGGACCTGCGCCACTGGGTCAACGAGGGCCTGATGACGTTCTTCTTCCTCGTCGTCGGGCTCGAGGCCAAGCGCGAGTTCGACGTCGGCGACATGCGCGAACGCAGGCGCCTCGCCGTACCGGTGCTCGCGGCGCTTGGCGGCATGGCCGTGCCGGTGGGCATCTTCCTCCTCTTCAACGCCGGCGGGCACGGCGCCCACGGCTGGGGCGCCGCGATGTCGACCGACACCGCCTTCGCGCTCGGGGCGCTCGCGCTGCTGACGCCCCGCGTCGCGACGAGGCTGCGGGTGTTCCTGCTGACGCTCGCCGTCGTCGACGACCTTGGCGCGCTCGTCGTGATCGCGACCGCCTACACGAAACACATCGACACGACCGCGCTGATCGTGGCGATCGCGTTGTTCGGCGCGCTGCTCGCGCTGCGCTTCCTGCCCGCGATGCGCACCGAGGCCTCTGTGCTGATCGGGATCGCGCTGTGGGTCGCGATGTTCAAATCCGGCATCGACCCCGTGATCGCGGGCCTGGCCGCGGGCCTCGTGACCAGCGCCTATCCCCCATCGCGTGAGGATCTGGAGCGCGCGACCGAGCTGACGCGCTCGTTCCGCGAGCAGCCGACGCCGGAGCTGGCCCGCTCGGCGCAGCTCAGCGTCGTCTCCGCCATCTCCCTGAACGAGCGCCTCCAGTATCAGCTGCATCCCTGGACGAGCTACGTCGTCGTGCCACTGTTCGCGCTCGCGAACGCCGGCATCCACGTGACGGGCTCGCTGCTCGAAGACGCAGTCAGCTCGCCGATCACGCTCGGCATCCTTGTCGGCTACGTCGTCGGCAAGCCCCTCGGCATCGTCGGCGCCTCGTGGATCGCCTCGCGCCCCGCGCTGCGCGGCCCCAAGCCGCCGATCAGCTGGCCGCTGATCTTCGGCGGCGGCGCCGTCGCCGGGATCGGCTTCACGGTCTCGCTGCTGATCTCGGGGCTCGCCTTCAGCGGCGAGCGCCTGGACGAGGCGAAGCTTGGCGTGCTCGCCTCCGCGATCGTCGCGCCGCTGCTCGCCTCGCTCGTCTTCGCGATCGTCAAACGGCTCCCCAGCAACGTGCGCGCGCGTCAGATCAGCCGCACCGCCGAGGACCTGGTCGACCTCTCCGAGGAGGTCGACCCCGCGCGCGATCACATCCGCGGCGAGGAAGACGCCCCTGTGACGCTGGTCGAGTACGGCGACTTCGAGTGCCCCTACTGCGGCCGCGCCGAGCCGATCGTGCGCGAACTGCTGGCCTCCTCCGAAGACGACGTCCGCTACGTCTGGCGGCATCTGCCGCTGAACGACGTGCACAGCAGCGCGCAGCTCGCCGCAGAGGCCAGCGAGGCCGCCGCTGCGCAGGGTGCCTTCTGGGAGGTCTACGACGCCTTTCTGGGTCACCAGGACGCGCTGACGCCGCAGGACATCAGCCGCATCGCGCACGAGCTGAACCTCGATGTCGAGCGCTTCTGGGCCGACATCCGTGGACACGAGTACGCGCCACGCATCGCCGAGGACGTCTCCAGCGCCGACTCCAGCGGCGTCTCGGGCACGCCGACCTTCTTCATCAACGGACGCCGCCATCAGGGCGCCTACGACATCGACACGCTGAAGGCCGCCGTGCGCGCCGCGCGCAACCGCACGAGGCTGACCACGGCCGCCGCGAGCTGAGCCGGGCACGCCGTCTCACACACTCGTTTGCCCTTGACAACAGCGACTTTAGTCCGAGCCGTGCAGGCCGAAGCATTCCCATGCCGCTCATGCGCGCTTATCGAAGGCTGGTCGGAAGGCTCACGCTGACCCAGCGCGTCGCGCTGTCGAGCCTGCTGCCGATCGTCGTGCTCGGGTTCGTGCTCACCAGCGTGATCGAGCACCAGGTCGAGACGCACAGCGTCGCCGACGCCGCGCAGTCTGCGCGCCTGATCGCGAGCATCGGCATCCAGCCGCGGTTGACGCCGGAAGAGGTGCGTGACGGGCTCTCTCCCGCCCAGATCGCCGGGCTCGACGAACAGCTGCGCGACCGCTCGGCGACTGAGGACCTCGCACGGATCAAGCTCTGGAACCACGCGCACACGGTCGTCTACTCCGACGACCATCACCTGATCGGCCGCACCTTCGACGGCGAGGAGGACGTGCAGAAGGCGCTCGAGGGACACATCTCGGAGGTGGGCGTCGTCACGCCGAAGGCAGGTACTGAGACCGGCACCGAGGTCGGCCTCGGCAAACTGGTTGAGGTATACGTGCCGCTGCGCTTCGCCCGTGACGAACGACCCGCGGGCGCGTTCGAGATCTACCTCAGCTACGCGCCGATCGCCGCCGCGATCGCGCACGACAAGAAGATCATCGCGCTCGTCGTCACGATCGGGCTCGCGCTCCTGTGGGCGATCCTGTTCAGGATCGTCGCGAAGGCTTCGGTGCGCCTGCGCCGCCAGGCCAAGGAGAACTACGTGCTGGCCCGCTACGACACGCTCACCGGGCTGCCGAACCGCACGCTGTTCCGCGAACGCGTCGCCGACCGGATGCAGAAACTCGACGGGCGGGACTCGCTGGCGGTGCTGCTGATCGACGTCGACGACTTCACGGAGGTCAACAACACGCTCGGCAACGAGACCGGGGACGAGGTGCTGACCCAGGTGGGCCGTCGCCTGGGCGAGCAGCTGCGCCCCGACGGGCTCGTCGCGCGGATCGGCGGCGACGAGTACGCCGTCTTGTGCCCGCGCGCCGAAGGCGTCACCGGGGCGATGCGCCTGGCCTCGAAGATCCAGGCCGCGATGGATGCGCCGCTGCTCGCCGGCGAGATCGCCCTCAACGTGGACGTCAGCATCGGCCTCGCCGTCCCCCACGCCGGGGACAACGATCTGGATGCGCTGCTGCAGCACGCCGACGCCGCGCTCGCGCTGGCCCGGACGCGGCGCAGTCGCGTCGAGGTCTACGATCCGCAGATCGACCGCTTCGACCCGCAGCGCCTGCTGCTGCTCGGCCAGGTCCGCGGAGCACTCGAGCGAGGCGAGTTCGAGCTGCACTACCAGCCGAAGCTCGACCTGCACCGGCAGCGGGTCTGTGGCGTGGAGGCGCTGCTGCGCTGGCGCCACCCCGAGCAGGACCTGCTGATGCCCGCGAGCTTCATCCCCGTTATCGAGCGCACCGCGCTGATCGGACCGCTCACGACGATGCTGATCGACCAGGCGCTCGGGCAGATGGCGAGCTGGCGCGAACAGGGGATCGACCTCGAGGTCGCCGTCAACCTCTCGGCGCGCAACCTCGTCGACCTCGACCTGCCTGGCCAGATCGCGGCGGCGCTGCACCGCCACAAGGTCCCAGCCGAGCGGCTGACGCTCGAGGTAACCGAGAGCGCCACGATGCTCGACCCCACGCGCGCCGCCGAGACGCTTTCCGCGCTGCGCGAGATCGGCCTGTGCGTCTCGATCGACGACTTCGGCGCGGGCAATGCCTCGATCGGCTACCTCTCAAGCCTGCCCGCGAACGAGCTCAAGATCGACCGCTCGTTCGTGGCGGAGGTCTGCAGGGACGCGCGCGCCTGCGCGATCGTCCGCTCGGTGATCGACCTCGCGCGCAACCTCGAGCTGCGCGTCGTCGCCGAGGGAATCGAGACGGAGGGCGTAATGGAGCGCGTGCGGGAACTCGGCTGCGACGTCGCCCAGGGCTACTTCATCTCGCGGCCGGTGCCCGCCGCGGATCTCGCGCGCTGGCTGCGCTCCAGCCGCTTCGGTGCGCCGGTCCAGCCGGCCGGCATGGCCCGCGCCGCTAGCCGCTGAGCCCCGCCAGATCCCGGGCGCGCGCCAGCACCGCGTCGATCATCGGCGGCGTCAGCTTGCCCGTGAACGTGTTCTGCTGGCTGGGGTGAAAGCAGCCCAGCAGCGTGTTGCCGCCAACCGTCGCCTCCACACCGTGCCCGAAGCGCGGCTTCGGGCGCAGCTCCGTGCGCTCCGCCCTGCCACTCACAACCAGCAGGCGCAGGGCCGCGTCCCATGCGAACGAGCCAAGGCACAGCAGCACCCGCACGTCCGCCATCAGCTCCAGTTCGCGCACCGTCCAAGGCAGGCATTCGTCTCGCTCCTGTGGCGTCGGGCGGTTCGCCGGCGGGGCGCAGCGCACCGCCGCGGTGATTCGCATCCCCGTCAACCGCAGCCCGTCCTCGCGGCTGCTCGCCTGCGGCTGGTTCGCGAACCCGGCGCGCGCCAGCGCCGCGTAGAGGAAGTCCCCCGAACGGTCGCCCGTGAACATCCTGCCCGTGCGGTTCGCGCCGTGAGCCGCCGGGGCCAGGCCGACGACGAGCACTCGCGCCCGCGCGTCTCCGAACGCCGGCACCGGCCGTCCCCAGTAGGTCTCTTCCGCGAACGCCGCCCGGCGCTCGCGTGCCACCTGCTCGCGCCAGGCCACAAGTCGGGGACAGCGCCGGCATTCGCTTACCTCGCGCGAGAGCGCATCCAGCTCCTTGCCGGGCCCCTTCTTCCTCGCCCGTCCCTCACGCTCAGCCGCGCGCACAGGGCAGTAGTAGCATCGTTTCCACAATGCCGCTCTGGGTGCTGATCGTCTCGCTCGCACTTATCAAGGTGCCGATCGCAGCGCTCATGTTGTGGATTCCGTTCCGCAACGACGCCGCCCTGATCGCCGAGCAGCCCGATCGCGACGACGAGGACGGCGGCTCACGGGCGCTGCCCGCGGGGCCGCTGGACCCGCGCCCGCGCCGCCCGCGTCCCAGGGGCCCGTTCCCGCGCCGCCCTCGGCGCGGGCCGCACACCTCGCCGCCTCCCCCCTCCCCGCGGCGCGTGCGCGGGACGACCGCACGGCCGGCCCGGCGCGTGCGCGTCTCGCATTGAGCTCCCGCGAGGCCTGAGTATCAGCGATTGCGCTTGCGCGCCTGACGCGCCGCTTTCGCTTTCGCCCGCCGTTTGCGCATCATCGCCGCCGTGTCGCGCGCCGAGCGTTCTTCGGCCACCTGCGGGTCGCTCGCCGGCGCGACGCCGCGCGCGTCGCGGACGATCACGTAGGCGATCGCGGACAGCAGCACCAGCGCCGCCGCCACGATGATCAGGATCGTTTTCTTCGAGTTCGACGACGTGCTCGTCGTCGAGCCCGTTTCCGTTTTCTGGGTCTGGGTTTCTTCTTCGCCGCTCTTGCTCAGTTCGCTGAAGGCGTTGCCGTTGGCGCCTTCCGGGGTCGTGGTCTTCGTCGCCGCGCCCGCGGCTCCGCTTGGCGCCGCGGGGGTGGTGGCGCCAAGCGCCAGCGGCACGGCTATGCCCGTGCAGCACAGCAGCAGCAACGCCACCGCCCCCAGGCACGCGGCGCGCGAACGCCATCGACGACAGGATTGCCCCGACACGCGCCGAGCATACCGCCTGCGGCTTTCCTCGCAAGCGCGCTGCCCGGCGTGCGATCGTCGCCCGCGCGGCGCCCTCGCAGACCGTAGAATGACCGCCGATGGCGCCGAAACAACGACAGGTTCGCATGGAGCAGCGCGGAGGCCTGGAGGCGATCCAGGCACTCGAGACGCGCTCTGACGAGGAGCTCGAGGGCGAGACGAAATACAAGTCCGCCGCGCTCGCGATCCTCGGCGCCCGCGCCGCGGAGCGGTTCGACGCCGAGCAGGCCCGCAGCTACTTCCAGCGCGCGATCGCCGCCGCGCGGCCGCAGGAGCGCATGCAGCTGCGGCGCATGGCCGACGCCTCGCTCGCGCTCGCCGAACGGCGCGCCGGCGATCTCAAGGACGCCGTCGAGCGGCTTGGCCAGACTCCCCCCAGCGGTCGCCAGATGCTCGCGCTGCGGGCGATGGGCCTGCTGATCCCCCCCGCCTCCGCCGGCATCCTCGCCCGCGTGCGCGGGATCTTCCTGATCATCGTGCTGATCGCCGTGCTGCTCGCGGTCGGGCTCGGCATCGTCGAGCTGGTGTCGCTGCCGTTCGGCGGCCTTGGGCTCGCGCCCGCGATCCTGCTTGGGCTGTTCGTGGTGATCGCCGCGCTCGCGATCGTCGCCGCGATCGGCCGGCGCCGGCGCGACCGCGCCAAAGCCGCAGCGGGCTGAGCGTCCCGGCCCCGGCGCGCACTACGCTTGCGCGCGTGCCTGTCGCCAACGAGCGCATCTGCCTGATCGTCAACCCTTCCGCCGGTGGCGGCAGGGCGGCGCAACTGGCGCCGCAGGCCGAGAGCGAGCTGCGCGCAAAGGGGCTGCAGGTCCGGCGCGTCGACACGCGCGATCTCGCCGACGCCCGCGAGCTCGCGATCGGGGCGGCCCGCGACGGCGAGGCCGTCGTCGTGCTCAGCGGCGACGGCGCCGTCGGCGCGGTCGCCGGGGCGCTGCGCGAGGTTCCCGGCGCCGTGCTCGGCGTGCTCCCCGGAGGCCGCGGCAACGACTTCGTGCGTGCGCTCGGCATCTCCCAGGACCTGCGCGAGGCCTGCGCCACGATCGCCGCCGGCTCCGTGCGCGCGGTCGACATGGGCGAAGTCGAGGCGACGGGCGGCGGTGGCGAACCCGGCGCGGGTCGCATGTTCGTCGGCATCGCCTCCGCCGGTTTCGACAGCGACGCCAACCGCATCGCCAACGAAGCCCCCGCGGCCCTGGGCAACCTCGTCTACGCCTACGGCGCCCTGCGCGCGCTGCTCTCCTGGCGCCCGGCGCGCTTCCAGATCGAGCTAGACCCGCCCGGTGAGCGCCACAGCTTCCTCGCCTACACCGTCGGCGCCGCGAACTCGCCTTCCTACGGCGGCGGCATGCGCGCCGCGCCCGCGGCGCTGCTGGACGACGGCCGGCTCGAGGTGCTGGTGCTCGAGAACGTCGGCAAGCTCACGTTCCTGACGAAGATCCTGCCGCGCGTCTTCAGCGGCACCCACGCCGACCACCCGCGCGTGCACTCCTTCCGGGCGCGCGAGGTGCTGATCGAAGCCGACCGGCCCTTCGCGCTCTACGCCGACGGCGACCCGATCGGCGAGCTGCCGCTGCGCGTCCGGGCCGTGGCGGGGGCGATCAACGTGCTCGTGCCATCCGGCGCCGGCGGCGCTTTCGCCCGCTGATGCCGAGCACGCTCGCCCCCAAGCTGGCCCTCGCGCGCGCCGTCGCCGCGCTCTCGCGGATGCGCGGCGGCGGCGCGACCAGCGCGCCCGGCAAGGTGCTGCTCGGCCTCGACCGCGACGCGATCGCCACGCTCGGAGCGCGCCTGCCAGAAGGCAGCGTGCTCGTCTCCGCCACGAACGGCAAGACCACCACCGCGGCGCTGGCCGCCAGCGTGCTCGAACACGCCGGCCTCGAGCTCGTGCACAACGCCGCCGGCGCGAACATGGCCGGCGGCATCGCCACGGCGCTGCTCTCCGCCGCGCGCCCGCGCCAGGCGATCGAGGGCCGGCTCGGGCTGTTCGAGGTCGACGAGCTGTGGCTCGACACGATCGCCGCGCAGCTCCGGCCACGCGCGATCGTGCTCGGCAACCTGTTCCGCGACCAGCTCGACCGCTACGGCGAGCTGGAGACCATCGCCGAGCGCTGGGCGGCCGACCTGCCCGCCGGGCGGCTCGTGCTCAACGCCGACGACCCCGTGATCGCCGACCTCGGGCGCGAGCGCCCCGGCACCCTCTACTTCGGCGTAGAGGATGACTCGCTCGCGCTGCCGGGGCTCGCGCACGCCGCCGACGCCAAGCACTGCCGCCGCTGCGGCGCGCCGTACGTGTTCGACGCCGTCTATCTCGGCCACCTGGGCCACTACCGCTGCCCCGGCTGCGGGCAGGAGCGGCCACGACCCGTCGTATGGGCGAGCGACGTCGTGCTCGAAGGCGTGCGCGCCGCGCGCTTCACGCTGCACGCCCCCGCCGGCGAAGCGCAGATCGCGCTGACGCTGCCGGGGCTCTACAACGTCTACAACGCGCTCGCCGCCGCGGCGCTCGCGACCGCGCTGGAGCTGCCGCTCGCGAGCATCGCCGCCGGGCTCCAGCAGACGCGGGCGGCCTTCGGGCGGGCGGAGACCGTCCAGCTGAAGCCGGCCGCCGCGGCGAACGGCGGCGGTGGCGATCAGCCGCGGGAACTGCGAATCCTGCTCGTGAAGAACCCCGCCGGCGCCAACGAGGTCCTGCGCACGCTCGCGCTAGAGCCCGGCGAGCACGACGTGCTCGGCGTGCTGAACGACCAGATCGCCGACGGCCGCGACGTCTCATGGGTCTGGGACGCCGACTTCGAGCTGCTCGCGGGCCGTATCCGGAGCTTCACGTGCAGCGGCAGCCGCGCCGCCGAGCTGGCCGTGCGCGTCAAGTACGCCGGCGTCGACCCCGGGCGCATCCGCGTGCAGCCCGATCTCGCCGCCGCGCTCGACGCGGCCGCCGCCGACCGGCCCGGCGCCGGCTCACCGCTGTACGCGCTGCCCACCTACACCGCGATGCTCGCGCTGCGCAAGCTGCTCGTCGCGCGGGGCGAGGCCACCAGCGCATGGGCCTGAGCCCCGCCCCCGCCCCCGGCGTTCTCGCCGATCCGCCGAGCGTCGTCTGGCACGACCTCGAGTGCGGCGCCTACGCCGCCGACCTTTCGCTGTGGCACGAGCTCGCGATGCTCCACCCCGGTCCCGTGCTCGACGTCGGCGCCGGCACCGGGCGGGTGGCGCTGGCGCTCGCCCGCGCCGGGCGCGAAGTCACGGCGCTGGAGCGCGACGGCGAGCTGCTGGCCGCGCTCGGCCGCCGCGCGCAGGGGCTTGCCGTCGAGCTCGTGCACGCCGACGCGTGCTCGTTCGAGCTGGAGCGCCGCGACTACGCGCTGTGCCTCGTGCCGATGCAGACGCTCCAGTTGCTCGGCGGCTCCGCCCGCCGCGGCGAGTTCCTGCGCCGCGCGCAGGCGCACCTGCGCCCCGGTGGCCTGCTCGCCTGCGCGGTCCTCGAGCGGGTCGAGCCCTTCGACTGCTCGGACGGGAACGTCGGCCCCGAGCCCGAGCACGTCGTGCGCGGCGAGTCCCGATACGTCAGCCGCGCGATCCGCGTCCAGGAGACGGCGAGCAGCGTCGTGATCGAGCGCGAGCGCTCCGTCCTGCCCGCCCGCTCCCCTGCCCCGGCATGGCCGTTCGCGCGCCAGCGCGAGGCCCGCATCGGATCGCGTGAGCGCAACGTCGTCGAGCTCAACCGGGTCGCCGTCGCCACCGTTCACGAGGAGGGACAGCGGCTCGGCCTGCGCCCGGAGCGGACGCGCACGATCCCCGCCACCGACGAGCACGTCGGCAGCAGCGTGGCGATGCTCGGTCGCCAACCGGAGCGGCCCCGGTGAGCGCGTCCCGACCGCTGCGGGTCTGCGCGCTGTACCCCGACCTGCTGAACATCTACGCCGACCGCGGCAACCTGCTGATGCTCGAACGCCGCTGCGCCTGGCGCGGGATCGGCTTCGAGCTGACCGCCAGCGGTCTCGGCGAGCCGCTGGACGGCGACGCCCATGACCTCTACTACCTTGGCGGCGGCCAGGACCGCGACCAGCGGCTGTGCGCCGAGGACCTGCTCCGGAGCAAGCGCGAGGCGCTGCTCGCCGCCGCCGGGCGCGAAGCCGTCGTGCTCGGGATCTGCGGCGGCTACCAGCTGCTCGGCCACGCCTACACGCTCGGCGAGGAAGAGATCGAGGGCGTCGGGCTGCTCGACCTTCAGACCGTGCGCGAGCCGGGCCCGCGGCTGATCGGCAACGTCGCGATCGAGGTCGCGCTCGAGTCCGGCCTCGCGCGCGCCGGGGACGAGGGGCCCGCCGGGCCGCGCGTGCTGGCGGGCTTCGAGAACCACGGCGGGCGCACCGCGCTCGCCCCCGGGCAGGCGCCGCTGGGGCGCGTGCTGCGCGGGCACGGCAACGACGGGCGCAGCGGCTTCGAGGGCGCGCGCCGAGGCAACACGATCGGCACCTACATGCACGGCCCGCTGCTGCCGAAGAACGCCTGGTTCGCCGACTGGCTGATCGCGCGGGCGCTCGGGCTCGACGCGCGGGAGCTGGCCGCGCTTGACGACGGGCTGGAGCAGCAGGCCCATCTCGACGCGCGCCGGGCCGCCGGCGTCTGAGGACGCTCGCGGGCGGGGCGCGCTAGGAGGCGACCGCGCGCGGCGCGGCGCCGATCTCGAAGCGCTCGAAGCGCTGCGCCAGCCGCGCCGGCACCATCGCCCGCACGCGCACGCCCTCCGGCGTGTCCTCGCGGCTTACCTCACCCGCCAGCTCGTGCAGCTCCGCGAGGCTGCCGCCGTCCGCGTATGGCACCAGCAGCTCCAGCCGGCGCAGCGTATGCAGCAGCTCGCGCTCGATCCGCTCCCCCAGCTCCTCAAGGCCCTCTCCCGTCGCCCCGCTCACCAACACCGCCTCCGGGTGGCGCAGGCGCAGCTCGTCGCGCGCCTCCTCGTCCAGCAGGTCCACCTTGTTCAGCACCAGCAGCCGCGGGCGCTCGCCCGCGCCGATCTCCTGAAGCGTCTGCTCCACCGAGCGGCGCATCACCTCCGCCTGCTCCTCCGGCGCCGATGCGTCCTGCACGTGCGCCAGCAGGTCCGCGCGGCGCGTCTCCTCCAGCGTCGCCGCAAACGCGTCCACCAGCTGGTGCGGCAGCTTCGAGATGAAGCCCACCGTGTCCGTCAGCAGATGCGCCCGGCCGCTCAGGCGCAGCTCGCGCGTCGTCGGGTCCAGCGTGTGGAACAGGCGGTCACGAACGCCCACCTCCGCCCCCGTCAGCGCGTTCAGGAGCGTCGACTTGCCCGCGTTCGTGTAGCCCACCAGCGCGATCGTCGGCAGCGAAGCGCGCTCGCGCTCCGCGCGCTGCACCGCCCGCGTCCCCTTGACGTGCTCCAAGCGGCGCTTCAGCGCCGCGATCCGGTCGCGTGCCAGGCGGCGGTCCGTCTCGATCTGGGTCTCGCCCGGCCCCCTCGTCCCGATCCCGCCGCCGAGGCGCTCCAGGTGCGTCCACAGGCCGCGCATGCGGGCCAGGTTGTATTCCAGCTGCGCAAGCTCCACCTGGAGCTTTCCCTCCGCGCTGTTCGCGTGCGAGGCGAAGATGTCGAGGATCACCGTCGTGCGGTCGACCACCGGCAGCCCGATCGCCTCCTCCAGGTTGCGCTCCTGGCGTGCCGTCAGCTCGTCATCGCAGGCGATCAGGTTCGCGTCCGCCGCCTTCGCCGCAGCCTTCGCCTCCGCCACCTTCCCCGGGCCCAGGTACGTGTTCGGGTGCGGCTGCTCGCGGCGCTGGATCATCTCCCCCACCACGCCCACCCCCGCCGTCAGCAGCAGCTCGCCAAGCTCCGCGAGATCGTCGCCGTCCGGCAGCGCCGCGACGCAGAAGGCGCGCTGTCGCGCCCGTGCCGGCGCCCCACCGTTGCGGCTGTTTTGCATCTGCCTCCAGTCTAGAGGCAGCCTGCGCGGCTTATGTGAAGCTGCTCAGCCCGCCAGCGCGCCCAGCCGCTCCACGGCCTCGACCAGGCGTGCGTCGGGCGTCGTCAGCGCGATCCGGAACCAGCCCTCCCCCGCCGGCCCGTAGACCGCGCCGGGCGTGATCACGACCGCGGCCTCTTCCAGCACGTGCTCGCAGTAGGCGGCGGAGCTGCCGTAGCCGTCGGGTACCGGCGCCCACACGTAGATCGTCGCGTGCGGCGGGCGCACGTCGACGCCGATCTTGCGCAGGGCGTCGCACACCAGGTCGCGGCGTTTGCGGTACAGCTCCACCATCGAGGCCACCTCCGTGTCCGCCTCCGGCGAGAGCGCCGCCACGCCCGCCAGCTGCACCGCCTCGAACAGCCCCGAATCGATGTTCGTCTTCAGGCGCCAGTAGGTCTGAAGCGCCTCGGCGTTTCCGACCAGCACCGCGCAGCGCCAGCCCGTCATGTTGTAGCCCTTCGACAGCGAGAAGACCTCGATCCCCACCTCCTTCGCGCCCGGCGTCGCCAGGAACGAGGGCGGCCTGTAGCCGTCGAAGGCCACCTCCGAGTAGGCGTTGTCGTGCACGACCAGGATGTCGTAGGCGCGCGCGAACTCCACCACGCGCTCGAAGAAGCCCTCCGGCACCAGCGCGCCCGTGGGGTTGTTCGGGTAGTTGATGAACATCAGCTTCGCCTTGCGCGCCACGTCCTCCTCGATCGCGCCGAGGTCCGGCGCGAAGCCCAGCTCCGGCTCAAGCGCCATCAGCACCGGCTCCGCGCCCGCCAGCCACGGGCCGCCCGTGTAGACGGGGTAGCCCGGGTCGGAGGCCAGCGCGTAGTCGCCCGGGTCCAGGAACGCCAGGTTCAGGTTGAAGATCGCCTCCTTCGCCCCGATCGCCGGGATGATCTCGCGCTCGGGGTCCAGCACCACGTCGAAGCGGCGCTCGTAAAAGTCGCGCACCGCCTCGCGGAAGTCCGCCCGGCCACGGTTCGTCGGGTAGCGGTGGGTCTCCGCCTCGGTGACCGCCTCCTGCATCGCCTCCACGATCAGCGGCGGCGTCGGCCGGTCCGGATCGCCGATTCCCAGGCTGATCACGTCGATTCCCGCCGCCCGCTTGTCGGAGATCTTGCGCTCCAGCTCCGCGAACGCGTATGGCGGTATGCGCTCCAGGCGCTTGCTCGGTCCCATCCAGCTCCTTCGATCTCGTTGCTTTCCGCGCTCAGCCGAGCTCGCGCAACCCCTCCACGAACTGCTCGCTCAGCTCGCCCGTGAACACGGGCAGCGCCCAGCCTGACAGGTGGACCCGCATCTCTGCGTCCAGCTCCACCTCCAGCTCGCCGCCGTCCAGCTCGACGATCACGTGGACTGGTTGTTGCGGCGGCCCCGGCTCGCTGCCGTCGTGGCCGCCGACCACATACGCCACCGCGGCCCCCGTCGCGCCAGTGCCCGAGGACAGCGTCTCGCCCACGCCGCGCTCGAAGATCCGCGCGCGAATCCGGGCCGGCTCGCCCGCGGCCTCGTCTGCCGGGGAGAGCTCCGTGAACCACGAGACGTTCGTGCGGTTCGGGAACTCCGCGTGGCCTTCCACCGGCGGTCCGATCAGCGGCAGCTCCAGCGCTTGCAGGCGCTCCAGCGAGTCGACGTGGATCGCCGCCTGCGGGTTGCCGATCGAGACGTGCTGGAAGCCCCAGGAGTTCGACGCGGGCGCCGCGCCCGCGGGAAGGTCGTCGTCGAGGCGCAGCTCCGCCAGGCCGTCCGGCGGGCCCGCCGGGAAGTCGCGGGAGCTCAGCGCCGCCTGCCCCATGTCGACGCGGCACGTGAACTCGCCCGTCACCTGCGGGCGGATCGTTCCCGCCGCCGTCCGGATCCGGAACTCGTCCGCTTCCGTCCAGCCACGGCGGCGCAGGTAGAGGATCGCCTCGCGCGCCCCGTTGCCCGACAGCTCCGCCTCCGAGCCATCAGGGTTGTAGATCCGCAGGTCTGCAACGTCCGCGGGGTCCGCCGGGGGCGAGAGCAGCAGCACGCCGTCCGCGAACACGCCCAGGTGTGGCTCGCACAGGCTCCTCACCCGCGCCGGCGTCAGCTCGAACGGAAGCCGCTCACGCTCGATGATCAGGTAGTCGTTGCCGAGCGCCTGCCACTTCTCGAATCTCATCCGGCCGCGGAGTCTAAGGCCGCCTCCAGGATCTCCGACGCCACCTCCGCCGCCGCCCGCCCCGTCACGTCGATCGTCCTCACCCCCGCCAGCTTGCGCATCCAGGCCAGCTGGCGGCGCGCGTAGTTGCGGGTGTGCTGCTTCATCGCCTCGACGTCGCCCGCCAGCAGCTCTTCGAAGCCCAGCGCCTTGCGCGCGGTCTCCGACACGCCCGCCGCCTGCGCGCGCAGTACCTCCTCGCGCGCACCCTCCGCCACCATCCGCTCCACCCGCCCCTCGATCTGCTCGTACAGCGCCTCGCGCTCCATCGTCAGGCCCGCCAGCAGCGTCGGGTGGCGCAGCTCCTCGCTCCACAGCTGCGAGGCCCCCCGCGGCGGCTCCAGCCTGCCCGCCTCAAGCGACTCCAGCGCTCGCACCAGCCGCCGCGCGTTCCCCGGGTCGATCTCCTCCGCCGCCCAGGGTGCGCGCCGCTCAAGCTCCTCGTAGAGCACCTGCGCGCCCTCACGCTCCAGCCGCTCCGTCAGGCGCTCGCGCACGCCCGGCGCCGGCGCCGGGCGCATGTCGAGGTCCGCCAGCGCCGCCCGCAAGTAGAGGCCCGTGCCCCCCACCACGATCGGGCGCCGGCCCGCGCCCAGCAGCCCGTCGATCTCGGTGTGGGCCAGCTTCGCATACTGCCCCGCGCTGAACGTCGCCGCCAGCGGCATGAACGAGACCATCCGGTGCTCAAGCGCTGCGCGCTCCCGCGCAGAGGCTACCCCCGTCAGCGTCTCCAGGCCCGCGTAGACCTGCATCGCGTCCGCTGACACCGCCACCGGGTCCTCGCCCCGCTCGCGCAGCAGCGTCGCCAGCGCCACCGCCACCGCCGTCTTCCCCACCCCCGTCGGGCCGAACAGCGCGAAGATCTGCGGCGGCATCCGCCATAGCGTAGGCTTCCCGCCGTGCAGATCGCAGGCGCCACAGTCCTGCTCACCGGAGCCAGCGGCGGCATCGGCCAAGCCGTCGCCCGCGCCGTCGCCGAGCGCGGCGGCCAGCTGATCCTCACCGGCCGTCGCACCGAGGCGCTCGAGCCGCTCGCCCAGGAGCTCGGCGGCCGCGCGCTCGCCGCCGACCTCGCCGACCGCGCCGCCGTCGACCGTCTCGTCGCCGAGGCCGGAAGCGTCGACATCCTCATCGCCAACGCCGGCCTGCCCGCCGTCGGCGCGCTCGACTCGTTCAGCGTCGAGGAGATCGACCGCGCGCTCGACGTCAACCTGCGCGCGCCCATCGTGCTCACCCACGCGCTCGCCCCGGCCATGGTCGAGCGCCACAAGGGTCACATCGTCTTCATGTCCTCGCTCAACGGCAAGGTCTCCACGCCGCTCACCTCGCTTTACAACGCCACCAAGTTCGGCATGCGCGGCTTCGCCTCCGCCATCCGCGAGGACCTGCGCGCCGACGGCGTCGGCGTCTCCACCATCTTCCCCGGCTTCATCCGCGACGCCGGCATGTTCGTCGCCGCCGAAGCCAAGCTCCCCCCCGGCGTCGGCACACGCTCCCCCGAGGACGTCGCGCGCGCCACCGTCAAGGCGATCGAGAGCAACCGCGCCGAGACCGACGTCGCCCCGCTCACAGTGAGGCTCGGCACCACCTTCGCAAGCCTCGCCCCCGAGGCCGCCTCGCACGTCAGCCGCAAAATGGGCGCGCACAAGGTCGCCGGCGAAATGGCCGCCGGCAACGCCGACAAACGCTGACGCCCGCCGCCTAGAAGAGACGCTCCTGCCGGGTCACCGGCAGCGCGGCGACCCGATCGAGGGGACGGCTTGCCGTCCCCTCCCCTTCAAGTCTGAAACTGCTCGGCCACTCGCCGCCTCGCACCATCTTCGACAGGCGCCGGCGTTCCTCCACCGGCGCATAGGCGCCGTCGCGATACAGGCGCTCGTAGCGAGGCACCAGATCCGGGCGCTGCGAGCGCAGCCAGCCCATGAACACCTCCCGCACCTCGCCACGCAGGTGCAGCGCGACCCCGCCCACGCTCGTCGCCCCCGCCTCCGTCACGCGCTCCAGCAGCTCCTCCACCTGCTCCGGCGCGTCGTTGATCCCCGGCATCAGCGGCGCGATCAGCACGCCCGTCGGGATGCCCGCGCGGTTCAGCTCCGCCACCGCCTCAAGCCGCGCGCGCGGGTTCGGGGTGTGCGGCTCCGTTTCGCGCCACGCCTTCTCGTCCAGCGTCGGGATCGACAGCGACGCCGTGAAGCTCGCCCGCTCCGCTATCTGCAGCATCAGCTTCAGATCGCGCAGCAGCAGCGGCGACTTCGTCAGGATCGAGCACGGGTTCGCCGCGTCGCGCAGCGCCTCCCAGATGCCTTCCATCAGCCGGTAGCGGCCCTCCACCCACTGGTAGGGGTCCGTGTTCGTACCCAGCGCCACGTGCTCGTGCTTCCACGAGCGCTTCGCCAGCTCGGTGCGCAGGACCTCCGGGGCGTTGATCTTGACCACGATCTCCTTCACGAAATCCCGTCCCGCGTCGAAGCCCAGGAACGTGTGCGTCGGCCGGGCGAAGCAGAACTCACACCCATGGCTGCATCCCCTGTACGGGTTCACCGTCCAGCGGAACGGCATCCGTGAGCGCTCTGGCACACGGTTCAGCACCGACCGCGCCCGCACCTCGTAAAAACGGGTCTCCAGCGCCTCCGGCGCGTCGAATCGGCGCACCACCGCTTCGTCGCGATACCCCGGCAACCGCCGCTGCTCCTCCTGCTCGATCGTCAGATTGCTCCAGCGCACGAACATATGTTCGCATCAAGCGCGGTCGGAATCCACGTATCTGCTGCCTGTGGCGGAGCAGCCAGAGACGCTTTGCGCCCGAACCGCCGCCTCCTACGCCCCTCTTACGCCCGCAAAGCCGCCTGCTTAGCGCCACGGCGCACCATGGCTGCAATGCCGCCTGCTACTGCGGCCAACCACCCAGAGGAGGTCGATCGCGATGAACATCTCCAGACTGCTCGGCGCCACCATGGTCGCCGGCGCCGGGCCCGAGACCGGCACGCGCCGTCTGCCGCAACCGCCAGGCGCCACCGGAGGCGCCCGCAAGCTCGCGCCCACGCCAAGGGCCGCGGCCGCCGAGATTCCCCATCACTCCGCGAGACACCGCCGTCCCGTCGCGCCAACCAGGAAAGTTGCACGCTGACAACGTTTGTCCAAGGCTCCCGCTGTTCGTAATCGTGCCGATCAGCGCCGTCGAGCCAAGGGTTGATGAAGACAGACCGTGCTCACTCTCAGGAGACAAGGGCCGGTAGCCCCTCGTGGCTGTGTCGCGACGAGTTCGACCGCGAGCGGATGCTCGACATGGAGGAGCGCGTTCGTCCCGTTCGCCAGCGCACGCTGATGATCCTGGCCATCGCGCTCGTCGCCGCCAGTCCCTGGCTCGGCTGGTGGCCCGTTCTGTTCCTGATCCCCGCAGCCCTGTTCTTCGCCATCGCCGACAGGCTGATGCCGCGCGTCGCCAAGCCCGAGCACCTGATGTTCGGCGCCTGGATCGCCAGCGGTCTCGTCATCGGCGGCGCCGTCGCCCTCAGCGGCGGCCCCCGGGAGCCCACGCTCGCCTGGCTCGCCATCCCCGTCATCACGCTCAGCTCGCGCTTTCCCATGCGCGGCGTCGTCGCCGGCGTCGCCATCAACTGCCTGATCCTGATCGCCGTCGCCTTCGGCGTCGACGCCGGGCGCGTGATCGACAACCCCGTGCTGCTCATCGCGCCGCTCGCGCTGCTGCTCTCCGTCGCCGTGCTCTCCACGCCGCTGATGCGCTCCGACATCCAGCACCGCAGCGACGCCGTCATCGACCAGCTCACCGGGATGCTCAACCGCAACGCGCTCAGCAGCCGCGTCGTCGAGCTCGCCCAGCAGTCCGCCCTCACCGGCGAGTCCGTCGGCATCATCATCGGCGACCTCGACCACTTCAAGCACATCAACGACACGCTCGGGCACTCCGCCGGCGATGCCGTGCTCAAAGAGGTCGCCTACCAGATGCGCAAGCAGCTGCGCGCCTTCGACCTCGCCTACCGCCTTGGCGGCGAGGAGTTCCTCATCCTTCTGCCCGGCTCCAACCTCGAGCAGTCCGCGCAACTGGCCGAGCAGCTGCGCGGAAACGTCGCCCGGCACCGCGTCGCCGGCGGCATCGAGGTCACCATGAGCTTTGGCGTCGGCGCCTCCCGCACCGGCCAGTCCTTCGACTACGCCGAGGTCTTCAAGCAGGCCGACGCCGCCCTGTATCGCGCCAAGGGCAACGGCCGCGACCAGGTCTGCCTCTCCGAGACCGAGGCGCCTCCCGCGCCCGTGCTCGGGCGCCCCGTCTTCGCCTAGCCCTGACTTTCCCGCCCCGACCTTCCCCTGGCCCGGCCGCGAGAGTCGGCCGCCGTGGCCGGCTCAGGCGCCCAGGCGCGCCAGCAGCTGCTCCTCGCCCGTCAGCGTCTGGCTCGTCGCCGCGTCGATCCGCACCTGCGTCAGCTCGCCCGGCGCCGCCAGGCCCGCGAAGTTCACCACCTTGTTGTGGCTCGTGCGGCCGCGCTGGCGCTCCGGGTCCGTGCGCGACGGGCCTTCCACCAGCACCTCCAGCGTCCGCCCCACGAACCGCTGGGCACGCTCGCGCGCCTTGCGCTGGACCACCTCCACCAGCCGCTCCATGCGCTCCACCTTCACCGGGTGGGGCACCTGTCCCTCGTCGATCAGCGCCGCCTCCGTACCGCGCCGTGGCGAGAACACGAACGTGAACGCGCCGTCGTAGGCCACCTCCTCCACGACTTGGAGCGTCTGCGCGAAGTCCTCCTCCGTCTCGCCCGGGAAGCCGACGATGATGTCCGTCGTCAGCGCCACGTCCGGGACGTGCTCGCGAATCATCGCCACGCGGTCCAGGTAGCGCCCGCGGTCGTACGTGCGGCGCATCGCCTTCAGAATCCGCGAGGAGCCCGACTGCAACGGCAGGTGGATGTGCTCGCACACGCTCGCCAGCTCCGCGTGCGCCCGGATCACGTCCTCGCGCATGTCCTTCGGGTGCGGGCTCGTGTAGCGGATCCGGTCGATCCCCTCCACCGCGTCGATCGCCCTCAGCAGGCCCGAGAACGTCGCGCGCTCCTGCAGGTCGCGGCCGTAGGAGTTCACGTTCTGACCCAGCAGCGTCACCTCGCGCACCCCGTCCACCGCCATCGCCTCCGCCTCTGCCACCAGCTCCTGCAGCGGCCGGCTCACCTCACGCCCTCGCGTCGAGGGCACGATGCAGTAGGAGCACTTGCAGTTGCAGCCCACGCTGATCTGCATCCAGCCCTGGAAGGCGCGGGCGCGACGGGCCGGCAGATGGCCCGTGAAGCCCTCGAACTCGAAGTAGCCCTGCGCCGTCAGCGAGTCGCTCGTCAGGAACTCCGCCAGCTTGTGCACCTGCCCCGGGCCGAACGCCACGTCCACGAACGGGAAGCGCTCGAACACCTCCTCCTTCACCGACTGCGCCCAGCAGCCCCCCACGCCCACGATCCGCTCCGGCGCCTCGCGCTTCAGCCGCCGCGCTTCGCCCAGATGGGAGATGAAGCGACTGTCCGCCGTCTCGCGGATCGAGCACGTGTTGAACAGGATCAGGTCCGCCTCCGCGCGCTCCGAGGCCTCCGTGTAGCCCAGCGACTCCAGCATGCCCTTCATGCGCTCGGAGTCGTGCTCGTTCATCTGGCAGCCGAAGGTCGTGACGTGGTAGCGCTTCATGACCGGAAGCGTACCCGCCACGACGTGGCGCCTACGGAGGCTCTGCTAGGCCGCCGCCACCGCCGCGACCTTCGGTTCGCTCGCGATCGGCGCGGGCGCCTCCGACTTGTCCCGGTCGATCGGCGTCACCAGGTCCTGGCCGATGCCGAGCGCCGCGTAGATCTTGTCCTGGATCTCTTTCGCCACTGCCGGGTTCTCGTCCAGGAAGGACTTCGCGTTGCCGCGGCCCTGGCCGAGCCGGTCGTTGCCGTAGGAGAAGAACGAACCCGACTTCGAGACGATGTTGTGCTCCAGGCCGAGATCGATCAGGCAGCCCGAGGTCGAGATGCCGACGCCGAACTCGATGTCGAACTCGGCCTGGCGGAACGGCGGCGCCACCTTGTTCTTGACGACCTTCACGCGCACGCGGTTGCCGACCGCCTCCGTGCCTTCCTTCAGCGTCTCTATCCGGCGGATGTCTAGGCGCTGGCTGGCGTAGAACTTCAGCGCCCGCCCGCCCGGCTGCGTCTCCGGCGAGCCGAACATCACCCCGACCTTTTCGCGGATCTGGTTCGTGAGGATGCACAGCGTGTTCGTGCGGTTGAGGTTGCCTGCCAGCTTGCGCATCGCCTTGGACATCATCCGCGCCTGCTCGCCCACCGACGTGTCGTCCATCTGGCCCTCGAGCTCCTTGCGCGGCGTCAGCGCCGCCACGGAGTCGATCGCCACCACGTCGACCGCGCCCGAGCGCACGAGCATGTCGGCGATCTCCAGCGCCTGCTCGCCGTAGTCGGGCTGGGAGACCAGCAGCTCGTCGATGTCGACGCCGATCCGCTTCGCGTACAGCGGGTCCATCGCGTGCTCGGCGTCGATGAAGGCGCAGACTCCCCCGAGCTTCTGCGCTTCCGCCAGCACGTGATAGATCAGCGTCGTCTTGCCCGAGGACTCCGGGCCGAACACCTCGACGATGCGCCCGCGCGGGACGCCGCCGATGCCGAGCGCGAGGTCCAGCGAGAGCGCGCCCGTCGGGATCGCCTCGACGCGCACCTGCGCGCCCTCGTCGCCCATGCGCATGACCGTGCCCTTGCCGAACTCGCGCTCGATCTGCGTGAGCGCGCCCTGAAGGGCGGCGTCGCGCGCCTTTGCTGCCTTCTCCTCGTCGGTCACGGGCATGGTCTTTGCTCCTCGCTCGGGGTTGAAGAGGGAAAGCTAGAGGTGCCGTCGGACGGAACATCTGTTCGTATCGGGCCGTTGTTGAACCGCCGCCTCATGGCTCTTCGAAGCGCGCCCGACGCCCTCTAGAACCGCCATCCAGGGCCTTTCGTCCACCCCGCCCCGCCCCGTTCATCCGTCTCCGGCGACGCGACGAAGCAATGCGTGACGACCGGACGAACGACTCCACGCCCCTTCCCCCCGAGCATCGGAGCCACCCTTGAGCCGCAGCCTCGCATCCCGCCCCATGCTGTTCCTCGCCCTTGCCCTGGCGACGCTCGCCGCGCTCGCGGCGCTGCTGAGCGCCCCGGCGCAGAGCCTCGCCCGTCACGCCCGCGCGACGACCCACGCCGGCGCGGCGCGACACAAGCCCGCGAGCAAGCACGCCAAGCACAAGCACCACGTGAAGAAGCCCAGGAAGCACAAGGCAAAGCACGGCTCGGCGAAACCCGCCACCCCGGCGCCGAAGCCCGCGACCTGCGAAGACGGCTCGCGCCCCGTGAACGAAGGCGAAGGCTCCTTCTCCTGCGCGGATGGCGGCGAACCCGTCTGCACGAACGGCGTCGAACCGACGCCGACGCGCAGCGGCTCCAAGCCCGTGTGCCCGGTGACCACCTCCTCGACGACCGAATTCACCGAAGCCGAATGCGAAGACGGCAGCCCGCCGGAACGCTCCGACACGGGCGCCTTCGTCTGCGAAGACAGCTCGCGCCCCGCCTGCCCCGACGGCTCGCAGCCGACGCTCTCCGACGACGGCTCGATGCTTGCGTGCCTGGCTCAGGTCACGAACGGCTCGGCGCCCTCTTCTCCGCCCGAAGAAGAAGACGAAGGCGAAGGCGAACCCGCCTCGAGCGTCCGCGTCGCGATCGGCTCGTAGCTCGCGCCCTGCGGGTCGAGCCATGAGCGGTACAGCACGACCGCCGCGGGCGCGAACGTGAGCTGAGGCGTCGGCGGAAGCGGCACCGGGGCTTCGCCCTGGCCGGCCACGGCCCCGTGCCCGGCGGCGCCGCCTCGCTCGCGCCGACGTTGCCCGCGCCCGTCGCCGCGGCCCCTGGCGCGCCTGCTCGGCTTGCCGGAGCGCCCGAGCCGCGCGACCGTGACATGCGCGCGGAAGCGCCTGCGCTCCGGCTCCCAGCCGACGGCCCGCGCGAACGCCTCGCTCAGCGCGCCGTGCAGCTCCGAGAGCCAGCCGCCGGGGCCGGGGCTGGGTGCAAGGCCGTCGTGAACCTCCAGCGCCAGCGAGCGCGGATCGCGCGGCGGCAGCCACAGCGGCGCGCCCACCGCCAGCGAGCCGCCGTGTGCCGGGCACCGTGCGAGCGCGTCGGCCAGCGCGTCGATCTCCTCCACGGGGCGGCTGCCCAGGAAGCACAGCGTCACATGCAGCGTGTCGGGCGCGAGCACGCGCACCTTCGCCGCGTCATCGGCTCCGGGGCGCGCACCGGCGCGCATCGCGCCGGCGGCCTCGCGCGCCCAGGAGGCCAGCTCGTGGCACACGGCCGACGGCGGGTCCACCGCCGCGAACAAGCGCGCTGTCGGGCCGCTCCGGGACACGGCTTGATTCTTGCGCGCGGCTTGCGCCGCTGTGACCTGAGCCCGCTCGACCCGGGTTTGCTCAGCCGCCGAGCAGGCGCAGCAGCATGTGCATCGCGACGGTCCCGGCGCGGTCGCGGATGTCGGCGCGCCCCCCGGGCAGGCTCACCGAGCGCGTCGTCCGCCGCTCGCCCGGGCCGGCGATGCTCAGCCAGACGAGCCCCACGGGCTTCTCGGGCGTGCCCCCGTCGGGGCCGGCGACGCCGGTGATGCCGACGCCGATCTCCGCCCCCAGCCGCTCGCGGGCGCCTGCGGCCAGCGCCTCGGCGACCTCCTCCGAGACGGCTCCATGGCGCTCGATCAGCTCGGCCGGAACGCCGGCGAGCGCGGTCTTCGCGGCGTTCTCGTAGACGACGAGCCCGCCCTTGACGTAGCGCGAGGCCCCGGGACGATCGGTCAGCCGCGCGACGAGCAGGCCGCCGGTGCAGGACTCGGCGGTGGCGACCGTGTGCCCGCCGTCGGCGAGCGCGCGGGCCAGCAGCTCGTCGATCGTGCTGCCGTCGGTCGAGAACAGCGTGTCGGCGTGGCGCTCGGCGATCAGCGCCGCGAGCGCCCCATAGATGTCGGCGGCCCCGGGCTCGTAGCGCGTGACGACCTCGACCTCGCCGCGTTTCAGGCAGGTGGTGACCTCCAGCTCGGAAAGCGCGATCCCCTCGCGCTCGGCGACGCGCAGCGTCTCGGCGATCTCGGACTCGGGCATCCCGAACAGGCGCAGCGTGCGCTGCTCGTATGTGGTGGCGCCGCCCAGCGCGGCTTTCAGGGCCTCCGCCTCGACGGCCTGGCCCCACATCGGCTGTAGCTCCCGCGGCGGGCCGGGGAGCACGACAACGGTCGGCCCCTGCATCCCGTCCAGCGGCGGCACGACGAGGCCCGGCGCGGTGCCGACGGGGTCGAGCACCGTGGCGCCGGCGGGAATCGTCGCCTGCTTGCCGGTGCCGACTTCGATCGCCTTGACGTCGAGCTGCGGATAGCGCTCGGCGAGCGGCGCGACGATCTTGGCGATGCGCTGCTCCAGCGGCTCGTCGAGCACCATCTCGCGCCCCTGGAAGCGGCCGACCACCTCGGCGGTGAGGTCGTCGGCCGTGGGGCCGAGCCCGCCGCTAGTCAGCACGACGTCCATGCCCTGCTCGGCCATGAAGCGCAGGGCCTCCTCCATGTCCTCGGGCCGGTCGCCGACGATCGTCACGTAGGCGAGGTCGACGCCCAGCTCGCGCAGGCGATCCGCCAGCCAGGGACCGTTGCGGTCGCTGACGCGACCGCTCAGCACCTCGGTGCCGGTGACGACGATGCCCGCGCGTGCGCTCACACGCAGACCCTAGATCAGATCGGCGCCCCGCTCATTTGCACGTCGGCAGGTTGCCGAGCTTCAGCCGCTTGCGGCCCGCGGTCGTGACCGAATAGCCGATCGCCTGGCTGGAAGCGGGCACCTCGCGTTCGTGCCCGTCGACGAACATCTTCACCGAGCTGTTCCCGAGCGTGACCAGGAAGCGGTGTGCGTGGTAGGTCGACGTCTTCGTCCCGGCCCGCAGTTCTTCGCCGTCGATCCGCTTGCGCCCCTTGTCGTCGACCAGGCAAACGTAGACGGGCGCCGTCGCGCGCAGCGACAGCGCGACGATCGAGCCCTTGGAGCCGGACCCCTGCGCCGTTTTCGAGTGCTTGCCGCCGCCCGCCCCGGAGGCCTTGCCCGATGCGGTGGAGGAAGGGCCGTTCGCGGTCTGCGAAGGGGATTTCGAGCCGCCGCCTTTGCCGATCAGCCCGACGATCAGCAGCACGATTAGCAGCACGACGACGCCAACCAGCGCGAGATACGCCCGCGACGGCCCGCCACCGCCGGAGCCGCGACCGCCGCCACGGGCGCCCGCGGGGCGGCTGCGGCCGCGATCCGGGCGCGAGACGATCGGCTCCAGCGCCGCGTCGCTGGGGTGCTCGTTCTGCAGGCGGTACTCCTCGACGAGCGCCTTGCCGTCGAGCCCCAGCGCCTCGGCGTACGTGCGCAGGAAGCTCTTCACGAACGTGGGGCCGGGGAGCAGGCTCCACTCCTCGTTCTCCAGCGCGCGCAGGTACTTCGCGCGGATCTTCGTCTTGGCCTCGATCTCCGAGACGTCGATGCGGGCGCGCATACGCGCGTCGCGTAGCGTTTCACCGATCTCGGGCATTCCGTTGGTCTAACGCTAGTCGCTTGGCGGTCCCACGGCGCTCTCGGCGGGCTCGGCGCCGGCGGGCGCCTCGCCGAGCGCGGCGAGCACGCGGGGAAGATCCGCCTCGGTGATCAGCACCTGGCGGGGCTTTGAGCCTTCATAGCCGGAGATCACGCCGCGGCGCTCGAGCATGTCGATCATCCGCCCGGCACGCGTGTAGCCGAGCCGCAAACGCCGCTGGAGCATCGAGGTGGAGGCGGTCTGCATTTCGGCGACGAGGCGGATCGCGTCGGACAGCAGCGGGTCCTCGTCGGGGTCGAACTCGTCCGGGCTCGACTCCGGCTCGGCGGGCTCGACCTCCTCCAGCAGCTCCTCGCGCAGCTCCGGTTCGCCCTGCTTGCGCCAGCCGGCGGTCAGCTTCTCGATCTGGCGCTCGTCGATGTAGGCGCCCTGGATGCGCTGCAGGCGTGAGCTGCCGACGGGACTGAACAGCATGTCGCCCTGCCCCAGCAGCGACTCGGCGCCGTTCTGGTCGAGGATCACGCGCGAATCGGTCTGGCTGGAGACGGCAAAGGCGATCCGCGAAGGGACGTTCGCCTTGATCATGCCGGTGATCACGTCGACGCGCGGGCTCTGCGTCGCGAGCACGAGGTGGATGCCGACGGCGCGGGCCTTCTGGGCCAGGCGGATGATCGAGTCCTCGACGTCGGCGGGCGCGACCATCATCAGGTCCGCGAGCTCGTCGATCACGCAGAGGATGTAGGGCAGCGGCGCTTCGCCGCGCTTGGCGCGCGCCTTGTTCAGCTCGATCAGGCTGCGTGTGCGCGCCATCGACATGATCCCGTAGCGGGTCTCCATCTCCTTGACGAGGTTCTGCAGCGCGTTCGCGGCCATCCGCGGGCTCGTGATCACGGGCGTCAGCAGGTGCGGGATCGACTCGTAGTGGTTGAGCTCCACCTGCTTGGGGTCGACCAGCACGAGGCGCACCTCGTGCGGCGAGGCGCGCAAGAGGACGCTCGAGAGCATCGCGTTGATCGCCCCTGACTTGCCGGCGCCGGTGGTGCCCGCGACGAGCAGATGCGGCATCTTGGCGAGGTCGGCGCCGATCGCCTTGCCGGCGACGTCCTTGCCGAGCCAGACCGTCAGCGGCGACCAGTCCTTCGGCGGCTGCTGGTAGACGTCGCCGAGCCGCACGATCTTGCGGTTGACGTTCGGGACCTCTACGCCGACGGCCTGCTTGCCGGGGATCGGGGCGAGGATGCGGATGTCGGTGGCGGCGAGCGCGTAGGCGAGGTCGTCCTTCAGCTGCGCGACCTTGCCAACCTTCGTGCCGGGCGCCAGGCGCAGCTCGTAGCGGGTGATGTGCGGCCCGGCGACGGTGCCGATCACCTTCGCCTGCACGCCGAAGTGACCGAGCGCCTCGACGAGCGCGGTGGCAGTCTGCGCCTGCCCGGCGGTGTCGGGGCGCGTCTGCTCGCCGGTGGAGCGCGTCAGCAGCTTGCTCGCGTCGGGCAGATGCCAGACGAAGTCGGGGTCGTCGGTGACGGCGTCGCGCAGCCTGCCTTGCGGCGTCAGCTCACCCGCCTCCGCGCGGGCGACGCCTGTTACTTCCTCCTCCTCGGCCTCCCCCTCCCGCACGGGCTCGATTTCCGCGGCGGGCGCTTTCGCGGCGGGCATCTGCGGTCCCGGCACGTCGGGGAGCGCATCGAAGTCGCCGCCGTCCCCGTCGGCTTCCGCGCCCGGCTCCCCGCGCTGCTCGGGGGGCGCCTCCTGCGCGGGCCCCTCGACGTGCGTGGCGCGCACGACCAGCTCGTGCGCCTGCGGGTCGGGGGGCGCCATGAAGGCGGACTCGGCGAACTCGTTCAGGTCGAAGCCTTCGGGCGCGGTCTCCTGCTCGCCGTCGTGGCCGTGGCGGCGCTCGCCCAGCGTGCGCATCATGCCGGTGGTCTCGGCGACGGCGCTGCCCGTCGCCCGCAGCGTGCCGCCGAGCGAAGCGCCGGTGACGAGGATCGTCCCGACGAGCAGCAGGAACAGCACGAGGATGTCGACGCCGACGTCCTGAATGAAGCGGTGCGCGAGCTGGTAGCCCAGCTCACCGACGACGCCGCCGTGCGACTGCATGAAACCCGAGCTCCAGGCGATCTCGGTGCTGCGCGGCGCCGAGCTGACGCCGAAGGTGTCGCCGGCGAGCGCGACGGTGACGCCGAGGAACACGCAGATCGCCCCGATCGTGCGCGCCTCGCGCAGCAGCGGGCGCGCGATTGCGAGCGCTTCGCGCAGCAGCAGCGTCGCCCCGGCGGCGACCAGCGCCAGCGGCACGAGCACGCGCGCCTTGCCGAGCACCCAGCCGCAGGCGACGGCGAGGCCGTGACCGGCGCGGCCGCCGTCCCACCCGCCCCACAGCACGAAGCCGAGAAACGCCCCGAGCGCCAGCAGCGCGAGGCCGAGCACGTCGCGCCCGCGCTGGTCAAGGGGCGGCAGCCCCCGCGGCAGCAGCGAGCCCAGCCCGAGCGGCCCGCGACCGCGAGCGGCGCGGCGCGTGGTGGCGCGCGGCTTGCGCGAACGCGCGCCGGGCTTGGATTTCGCCCGCCCGCGCGTGGACCGCGCGGCGGTCTTGCGGGCAGGGGCGCGCTTGCTCGTGCTGGGCATGGCGCCTCCGACTTCGACGTCGAGACGCATGAACCTCCACGGGATATGACCCGACTGGGCATTCGCCGACGGCTTTCGATCCCCGGGACGACCCCGGGCGGGCTTAGCATCCTTACGCTCCGGCCTTACCATCGCTTTAGTGCCCGTCGATACTTAAAGACGATGAACGACTTCTCTCGTGCACCACGGGTCCTGGTCGTCGAGGACGACGAGGACATCGCCCAGGCGCTCCAGCGCTCGCTGCGGATGGAGGGCTATGAGGTGCGCTCGGCGCCGGACGGCCCGAGCGCGCTGGAAGGGGGGCGCGCGTTCGCGCCGGACCTCGTGATCCTCGACCTCGGCCTGCCCGGCCTGGACGGCGTCGAGGTGGCGAAGACGCTGCGCGCCGAAGACGACGTGCCGATCCTGATCCTGACGGCCCGCGACGCGCTGGAGTCGCGCGTGGAGGGCCTGGACGCCGGCGCGGACGACTACCTGGTCAAGCCGTTCGAGCGCCAGGAGCTGCTGGCGCGGATGCGGGCGCTGCTCCGCCGCCGCCCGCCACGCGGCTCGGCGCCGCTGCGCGTCGGCGACCTGTCGCTGAACGTCGACACGCACGAGGTGGTGCGCGGCGAGCGCACGGTCGAGCTGACCCAGCGCGAGTTCGAGCTGCTGGAGTACCTGATGCGCAACGAGCGGATCGTGATCTCGCGCCAGCGGCTGCTGGACGAGGTCTGGGGCTATGACCCGTTCTCGACGACGAACACGATCGAGGTGTTCGTCTCGAACCTGCGCCGCAAGCTCGAGGCCAGCGGTGAGCCGCGCCTCTTGCACACGATCAGGGGAGCGGGCTACGTCCTTCGCGCCTAGGCCTCCGGCCGCCGTGCGGCGCGCGTTCGCCCGCGTCTCGGCGAGCTTCGACAGGCTGCCGATTCGGGTGCGCCTCGCGGGCGTCTCGGCGCTGCTGACGTTCGTGATCCTGTGCGCGTTCGCGGTGGCGATCGGCTCGTTTACGGTCCACCGCATCCGCTCGGACTTCAACCGCCAGGTCTCCGACACGGCGAACGAGCTGCCGACGCAGCTGAACATCAAGGTCTCCCCCGGCGCGGCGCGCCACGCGATCACGATCCAGCCGGCGCTCGCGGCATACGCCGCGCCGGCGGATCACGCGATCGTGCGGATCTACACGCTGGGCGGGTCGGTAATCGCGCAGGAACCGTCGAAAGCGCCGTCGCTGGGGACGCCGAGCCTGCAGCCGCGGACCGTGCACGGCTATCGCGTCGTCAGCCGTCCGGGGGTTGTGCGCCTGGCCAGCAGCGACGAGCCGATCGGCCAGGTGGTCATCCAGTACGGCCGGCGCATCTCCGACACGGAGGCGACGGTCGCGCGGGTGGAGCTGTTCCTGCTGTTCGGCGTCCTGGCCGGCAGCGGCCTGGCGCTACTGGCGGGGATGGCGATCGCCCGCCGGGCGATGTCGCCGATCGCGGCGCTGACGAAGGCGGCGGCGGCGATCGCGCGCACGCGCGATCCGTCGCAGACGGTGCCCCAGCCCGAGGCCGAGGACGAGGTCGCGGAGCTGGCGCGCACGCTGGAAGGGATGCTCCGCGAGCTGGACGCCGCGCGCGGCGAGACCGAGGCGATGCTGGCCCGCCAGCGCCGCTTCGTGGCGGACGCCTCGCACGAGCTGCGCACGCCGCTGACGAGCGTGCTGGCGAACCTCGAGCTGCTGGCGGAATCGCTGCACGGCGACGAGGGCGAAGCGGCGCGCTCGGCGTTGCGCTCCTCGCAGCGGATGCGCCGCCTGGTCGCGGACCTGCTGCTGCTGGCGCGCACCGACGTGGGCCGCGTCGTGCCGCGCGAGCCCTGCGACCTGGCCCAGATCGCGGTCGAGGCCGCGGGCGAGCTGGGCCCGGTCTCGGACGAGCACGAGATCGTGCTCGACGTGCAACCGGCAATCGCGGAGGCGGCGCGCGACGAGATCCACCGCGTGAGCATCAACCTGATCGAGAACGCGATCCGCTATACCCCGCCGGGCACGCAGATCCACGTGAGCACGCGGGAAAGCGATGGCGAGGCGCGGCTGGTGGTGCAGGACGATGGGCCGGGCGTTCCGCCCGAGCTGTCCTCGACGCTGTTCGAGCGCTTCGTGCGGGGCGCGGGCGACCGCGGTGGCTCCTTCGGCCTGGGCCTGGCGATCGTGAAGGCGGTCGCGGAGACGCACGGCGGCAGCGTGAGGCTCGAATCCCCGCCGGAGGGCGGCGCGCGGTTCGTGGTGACGCTGCCCGCGCAGCGGGCGGAGGACTCAGACCTCGACGACGACCGGCAGGACCATCGGCCGGCGCTTGAGGCGGTCGTAGACTAGCTTCGCCATGTCGTCGTGCAGCAGTTCCTGCACGACGTCGACCTCGCGGATCCGCTCGCGGGCGGCGCGCTCGATCGTGTCCTCGACGGTGTCGCGGATCTCCTCGATGAGCTCGTCGGCCTCGTCGAGGAACGGCACGCCGCGGAAGATCACCTCCGGGTCGGCCATCGAGCGCCCGTCCTGCTCGGCGATCGTGACGACGACGATGAAGATCCCGTCCGCGGAGAGCATGCGCCGGTCGCGCAGCGCGACGTCGGCCATCTCGCCGATCTCGACGCCGTCGACGAACACCATCCCGGCCTGCTCGCGGGCGCCGAAGCGGGCGCCGCGCCCGTCGATGTCGAGCGGCAGCCCGTTCTCGCCCTGGTAGGTGTTCTCGGGCGCGACGCCGACGGCCTCCGCGAGCTGGGCGTGCATGCGCAGGCGCTTGAAGTCGCCGTGGAACGGCATCACGTAGCGCGGCTTGACGAGGTTCAGCATCAGCTTGACCTCCTCGGCGTAGCCGTGGCCGGAGGCGTGGACGGGCGCGTCGCGCGGGGTGACGACCTCGCAGCCGATGTTGTAGAGGCGGTCGATCGTCTCGTTGACGGCGCGCTCGTTGCCGGGGATGGGGGTCGCGCTGAAGACGACGGTGTCCCCCTCGCGCAGCTCGACCTGGCGGTGGTCGCGGTAAGCCATCCGTCGCAGCGCCGACAGCGGCTCGCCCTGGGAGCCGGTCGAGATGATCACGACGCGCTCGTCGGGGAAGTCGTTGATCTCGCGCGGCCCGACGATCATCCCGTCGGGCACCTCGATGTGCCCGAGCGTGCGCCCGATGCCGACGTTCTTGCGCATCGAGCGGCCGACCAGCGCGACCTTGCGGTCGAGCGCGGCGGCGGCGTCGACGACCTGCTGCACGCGGTGGATGTTCGAGGCGAAGCTCGTGACGACGATCCGCCCCTCGCAGCGGGCGAAGACCTCCTCCAGGTGCGGCCCGACGACGGACTCCGAGGGAGAAAAGCCCTCGCGGTCGACGTTCGTGGAGTCGCCGCACAGCAGCAGCACGCCTTCGCGCCCCAGTTCGGCCAGGCGCGAGACGTCGGCGGGCGGCCCGTCGACGGGGGTCTGGTCGAACTTGTAGTCGCCGGTGATCAGCACGGTCCCCAGCTCGGTCCCGAGCGCGACGGCGCTGGCGTCGGGGATCGAGTGGGTCATGTGCACGAGCTCCATCGTGAAGGGCCCCAGGGTCAGCTCTTCGGCGGGGTCGACCTCGTTCAGCTCGACGTCCTTCAGTTTGTGCTCGTCGAGCTTCGAGCGGGCCATCGCGATCGTCAGCGCCCCGCCGTAGACGGGCGGCAGATCGGCTTCCTCGGCGAGCTCGCGCAGCACCCAGGGCAGCGCGCCGATGTGGTCCTCGTGGCCGTGCGTGATCACGATCGCCTCGATCTCCTTGGCGCGTTCGCGCAGGTAGGAGAAGTCGGGCAGCACGAGGTCGATCCCGACCATCTCCGGCGTCGGGAAGCGCAGCCCGACGTCGACGACGACGATGCGGCCGTCGTGCTCGACGACCGTCATGTTCTTGCCGATCTCGCCGAGACCGCCCAGCGGCAGGACGCGAACGTTGCTCACGCGATGCGGGCCTGCGCCGGCGTCGCGCCGGAGTCCGTCGCCTGGGCCGCGCCCTCGCCGTCGAGCAGCCCGTGGCGCACGAGCAGCGCGCGCACCACCTCCAGCTCCTCCTCGGTCGCCGGCACGAGCGGCAGCCGCAGCCCGCCGGCCTCGTGGCCGAGCAGGTTGAGCGCCGCCTTCGTGCACGTGGGGCTCGCGGTCATGAACAAGGTCTCATACACGTCGCGCAGCGAGGCGTCGATCTCGGCGCGGCGCTCGGGCTCGTCGACCATCCGGCGCATCTCGTTGCCGACGATGTGGCTGGCGACGAGGATCCCGCCGGCGCCGCCAAGGTCGAGCGTGCGCGCGAACGTGCCGTCGTCGCCGGCGTACAGCGCGAGGCCGTCGATCGGCTGAAGCTCCTCGCCGTTGGCCTGCTTGACGCCCTCGACGTGCTCGATCTGCGCCAGCTCGGCGAGCAGGTCGGGCGGCATGTTCGTTGCGGTGCGGCTGGGGACGTTGTAGAGCAGCAGCGGCTTGTCCGTCGCCCTGGCGACGGTTTCGTAGTGGCGCACGATGCCGAGGCGGCTGGGCCGGTTGTAGTAGGGGTTCACGACGAGCGTGGCGTCCACGCCCAGCTCGGTGGCGCGTTCGGTCAGGTGCACGACCTCTTTCGTGTCGTTCGTGCCGGTCCCCGCGACGATCGTCTTGCCCGCGGGCCGCTCGGCAAGCGCCAGCTCGATCAGCCGGAGCTGTTCGTCGTCGGTCATCGTCGAGGCCTCGCCGGTCGTCCCGGCCACGACGAACCCGTCCGACCCGTTGTCGGCCAGATGGTGCATCAGCCGCACGAACGCGCCCTCGTCGATCTCTAGCGTATCCGCGTCATACGGCGTCACGATCGCGGTCAGAACCGCGCCCAGCTCAGTCATGCCACCAGTATTTCACGAGCGCCGATCGGTCCGGATGACCGATCCAGGTGACGTGTCGTGGCGGCCGAAACGGTCACAAATAGAAACAAGAAGTGAAGGCCGGCTCGACCTACGAGGCCGGATGCCGTCAAAGGGGTCAACGCGAGCAGCTGCGACAGAACTCAAAACAGCAGGCCCTCCAGCCCAACCGTCAAAGGCTCCTCCAGCCCGGCCACCCCGCGCACGGCCAGCAGCACCCCCGGCATGAAGGACTCGCGCCCGATCGTGTCGTGCCGAATCGTGAGCGTCTGCGCAAGATCCCCGAGAATCACCTCCTGCGAGGCGACGAACCCCGGCAGCCGCACGGAATGGATGGGCGGCGCTGGGCCGCCGGTCGCGGCAGCCATCAGCTCGGCGGTGCGCGCAGCCGTACCGCTGGGCGCATCGAGCTTGCGGTCGTGGTGCAGCTCGACGATCTCGGCCTTGGCCATGTGCTGGGCGGCCTCGGTGGCGAAGCGCATCATCAGCACGGCGCCGATCGCGAAGTTGGGGGCGACGAGCACGTTGGCACGCGGTTCGCCCTGGGCGAAGGCGGCCTGGCGCAGCGGCTCCAGATCGAAGCCCGTCGTCCCGACGACGGCGTGCACGCCTGCCTCGATGCACGCGAGCGTATTAGCAAGCGCGGTGTCGGGTCGGGTGAAGTCGACGACGACCTGCGCGCCCGCGTCGGAGTCGCCGAGGACGTCCTCCAGCGAGACGCCGAGCAGCGGGTCGGCGCGGCCGACGAGCTGCGTGTCCTCCGCGCCCTCGACGGCGGCGCAGACGGTCTCCCCCATGCGTCCGGCGGCGCCGGCGACGGCGACGCGGATCATCGCGCGGCCCCCGGCGCGAGCTGCCCATCCTGCAATGGAGCGATCGCGGCCTCGAAGGTCTCGCCGTCGGGGCCGACGCAGGCGACGGACAGCGACTCGGGGGCGAACAGCTCCTGCGCCAGCGCGCGCACGTCGTCGAGCGTGACGGCGTCGATCCGCTCGATCAGCTCGTCGAGGGAGAGGATCGGCATCTCGTGCAGCAGCGAGGCGCCGAGCTGGCTCATGCGGGCGCCGGTGGACTCCATCGAGAGCACGACGCGGCCCTTGAGGTTCTCGCGCGAGCGCGTCAGCTCCTCCTCGCTGGCGGGGTCCTCGACGCAGCGCTGAAGCTCGGCGGCGATCACGGCGAGCGCTTCGGGCAGGTTGTCGGGGCGCGTGCCGACGTACAGCCCCACCTCGCCGGTGTGCGCGTACATGTTCGAGAAGCAATAGACGGAGTAGGCCAGGCCGCGCCGCTCGCGCACCTCCTGGAACAGCCGCGAGGAGGAGGTCCCGCCCAGCACGCCTTCCAGCACGCGCAGGGCAAAGCGGCGCTCGTCTTCGCGGGCAAGCCCGCGTCCGCCGAGGCAGAAGTGGAACTGCTCGGTGTCTTTCCCGAAGAAGCGCACGCGCCGGTCGAATTCCGGGGCGCCGCTCGCGGGGGCGTCCGCCACCGAGCCGGACGCAGGCGCCGTGCCGATCGGCAGCGACTCGGCGAGCGCGACGAGCGCGTCGTGGTCGACGGAGCCCGCGGCGGAGATGACGATCTCCCGGGGGCGGTAGCGCGCGGCGTGGAAGGCGGCGAGCTGCTCGCGGGTGATCGAGCCGACGACCTCGGCGCTGCCGATCACGGCGCGCCCCAGCGGGTGGCGCCCGAAGACGGCCTCTCCCAGCAGGTCGAAGACCCGCTCCTGCGGGTCGTCTTCGTACATGGCGATCTCCTCCAGCACGACCTCGCGCTCGGTCTCCAGCTCGCCGAAGCGCGGCTGGAAGACCATCTCGCCGATCACCTCGAAGGCCCGCTCCAGGTGGCGGTCGAGCACGCGCGTGTAGACGGACGTGGCCTCGCGGTCGGTGCCGGCGTTCACCTCGGCCCCCATGGCGTCGAAGATCTGGTCGATCTCCTCCGAGCCGAAGTGCTCGGTGCCGCGGAACAGCATGTGCTCCAGCAGGTGCGAGGTGCCGGCCTGCTCGTCGCGCTCGGAGGCCGACCCGGTGGGAATCCAGAAGCCGAGCGCCACCGAGCGCACGCTGGGCATGCGCTCGGTGATCACGCGCACGCCCACACCGCCGGCGTCGCCGGCGGTGAGCGTGCTCATCTCATGTTCGGGGTGCAGCGCGCCCTCGCCGGCTCGCGGCTAGTCGCGGTCGCGGTCGTGGCGCGGGCGGCCGGAGCCGCGCTCGCGCGAGCCGCCGCGGTCGCGATCGCGGCCGTTGCGGCGCGAGCCGCCGTCGCCGCGCGGCGGGCGGCCACCGCCGCCCCCACCACCGCCGGTGCCGACGCCGGCGAGTTCCTCCACGGACTTGCCGGCGATGTCGGGGTCGTCGGCGAGGCGCAGGCCGATGCGGCCGCGCTCTTTGTCGACCTCGACGACGCGGACGTTGATCTCGTCGCCTTTGTTGAGCACGTCCTCGACGGTGTCGACCCGTTTGCCGGGCGAGACGTTGGAGATGTGCAGCAGCCCGTCGGTGCCCTTGGAGAGCTCGACGAAGGCGCCGAAGGTGGTGGTCTTGACGACCTTCCCCAGATACTCGTCGCCGACCTCGACCTCCTTCATCATCACGCGGATGCGCTCGACCAGCGCGTCGCCGAGCTCGCCGTTGGCGGAGTAGATCAGCACCTGGCCGTCGTCGTTGACGTCGATCTGGGACTCGAACTCCTCGGCGAGGCCGCGGATCGTTTCGCCGCCCTTGCCGATCAACAGGCCGATCTGCGAAGGATCGATCTGGATCGTCTGGATGCGCGGTGCGAACTGCGAGAGCTGCTCACGCGGCGTCTTGATGACGTCGGCCATCTTGCCGAGGATGAACGTGCGCGCCTCTTTCGCCTGCGCGAGCGCGTCGCGCAGGATCTCGAAGGTCACGCCGGTGATCTTGATGTCCATCTGCAGCGCCGTGATGCCGCGGTCGGTGCCGGCGACCTTGAAGTCCATGTCGCCGAGGTGATCCTCGACGCCGGCAATATCGGTGAGGACGACGTAGTCCTCACCCTCTTTGATCAAGCCCATCGCGATCCCGGCGACGGGGCGCTTGATCGGCACGCCGGCGTCCATCAGCGACAGCGAGGAGCCGCAGACGGAAGCCATCGAGGAGGACCCGTTGGACTCGAGGATGTCGGAGACGACGCGGATCGAGTAGGGGAACTCCTCGATCGAGGGCACCATCGGCGCGAGCGCGCGCTCGGCGAGCGCGCCGTGGCCGATGTCGCGGCGCTTGACGCCGCCCATGCGGCCGGCCTCCCCCACCGAGAAGGGCGGGAAGTTGTAGTGGTGCCAGTAGTACTTTTTCGTCTCGAGGCCCAGCGTGTCGATGCGCATCTCCTCCTTGAGGGTGCCCATCGCGACGACCGAGAGCGCCTGCGTCTGCCCGCGCGTGAAGAGCGCGGAGCCGTGCGTGCGCGGCGTGACGCCGACTTCGATCGAGATGTCGCGGATCTCGTTCTCGGAGCGACCGTCGGGGCGCTTCTTGTGGACGGCGATCCGCTCGCGGATGATCGACTTCTCGAGTTTGTCGAATGCGCGCTGGGCGGCGGCGCGCTGCTCCTTGGCGGCCTGGATCTGCTCCTCGGAGGCTCCCTCGGGCGCCGCAGGGCCGTGCTGCTCGAGGATTTCCTCCTCGACGGCCTTCGTGGCGTCCTGGCGCTCGAGCTTGTCCTCGACCTGCGTGGCGGCGTCGAGCTTGTCGCCGTGGGAGGCGCGGACGGCCTCCAGGATCGCCGGGTCGTCCTCGATCTTGACGATCTCTTTCTTCGGCTTGCCGACTTTCGCGGCGAGGTCGCGCTGCAGCTCGCAGAGCCGCTTGATCTCGGCGTGGGCGATGTCGAGCGCGTCGAGGATCTCGGCCTCGGGGATCTCGTTGGCGCCGGCCTCCACCATCAGGATCGCCTCCTCGGTGCCGGCGACGATCAGGTCGAGGTCGGAGGGGTTCTCGGCGTCTGCGAGCAGGTCGGGCTCGTTGGGGTTGACGACGAAGTTGCCGTCGATCTTGCCGATCCGCACGGCGCCGATGGGGGTCGGCAGCGGGATGTCGGAGATCATCAGCGCCGCGGAAGCGCCGTTCATCGCGAGGATGTCGTAGGGGTGCTCGTGGTCGATCGAGAGCGGGATCGCCACCAGCTGCGTGTCATAGCGCCAGTCCTTCGGGAACAGCGGGCGGATCGGCCGGTCGATCATGCGCGCGGTCAGCGTGCCCTTCTCGCCGGGACGGCCCTCGCGCTTGAAGAAGGAGCCGGGGATTTTGCCCGCGGCGTACATGCGCTCCTCGACGTCCACCGTCAAGGGCATGAAGTCGATGTCGCGGATTCCTCCCGCGACCGCGGTGCAGAGAACCATCGTGTCGCCCTGGCGGACGACGACGGCTCCGGAGGCCTGCTTGGCCATCCTGCCGGTCTCGAACGAGATCTCGCTGCCGGAGATCTCCACGGAGATCCGCGTCACGTCACTGCTCATATTCACTGCCTTCCTGTTCCGCCCGTCGGTCGGCGGTCTGTTTTGCTTTCTCGTTTCCGAACCCGACGAGCTTAGCGAAACGGGCGTAGATTCCTTCAGGCGGTCTACGCTGATTGCGCGCTTGCAACGCCTTCGCGCAGCAGCTTCGGCGAAGGCAGCTCTCCCGGCGAGGCGGCCTGGAAGCTCCAACGGACGACGCCGTCGGGGCCGGTGATGACGAGCGCCCGCTCGGCGAAGCCGCCCGGGTGCAAGACGCCGAAGGCGGCGCAGGCGGCGCCCTTGGGCTCGAAGTCGGAGAGCTGCTCGCTGGTGACGCCCAGCTTGTCCTTGAAGGCCTTCTGCGAGGGAACTGCGTCGCAGGAGACCCCGTAGAGGGTCACGCCTTTCTCGGCGAACTCCGGCAGCGCCTGCTCGTAGAGCTGGAGCTGGTCGGTGCAGACGGGGCTGAAGGCGAAGGGGTAGAAGACGAGGACCGTGTAACGGTCCTTCACGTCGGCCCGCGTGAAGGGCGCCCCCTCCTCGCGCGCCAAGCTGAACTCGGGCGCAGGCGTGCCGGGCTCGATCACGCTCATGGCGCGCTACTTGCGCAGGCCGAGCTCTTTGATCAGAGCGCGGTAGCCGTCGAGGTCCTTTTTCTGGAGGTAGTCCAGAAAGCGGCGACGGCGACCGACGAGCATCAACAGGCCGCGACGCGAGTGGTGGTCCTTCTTCTGCGCGCGCAGGTGCTCGGTGAGGTGGTTGATGCGCTCGGTCAGCAGCGCGATCTGGACCTCGGTGGCACCGGTGTCCTGCTCGCTGGAGCCGAACTTCGCGGCGATCTCGCGCTTGCGCTCTGTGGTGATTGCACTCATCGGCGGCGGCACACGCTAGCAGACGGGCTGTCGATTTCCGCGCGCCGATAGCAGGCGTATATACGGCGACGCTTCCATCTCCCCGGAGCCGGGCGGACGCCCTGCGCGCGTATATACAGCTGCTATCGCGGACCAGAATCCGCGAGCCCGCGCGTCTGCTCGACGTCGCGGTGCATCTGCTCGACGAGCGCCTCGGCGCTCTCGAAGCGCCGCTCCCCGCGCAGGCGGGCCAGGAACTCCAGGCAGAGGGGCTGGCCGTACAGATCGCCCTCGAAGTCGAGCAGGTAGGCCTCGATCAGCTCGCCGCGGCCGGTCTGGAACGTGGGCCGCACGCCGATCGAGACCGCCGCCGCGACGCCCTCCCCGCCGAGCGGGCCTTCGGCGCCCTCGACGCGCGCCCGGCAGGCGTAGACGCCGTGCCCGGGGCAGGCGAGCTCCTCCTCGGGGATCAGGTTCGCGGTGGGAAAGCCGAGCTCGCGCCCGCGCTCGTCGCCGTGCACGACCTCGCCGCAGAGCTGGAAGGGCGCGCCGAGCAGGCGATCGGCGATCGCGACGTCGCCCGCGAGCAGCAGCCCGCGGATGTGGCTTGAGGAGACGATCTCGCCGTCGGCTTCCAGCAGCGGATGGACGGTCGTGGCGAAGCGCCCGTCGGCCTGTAGCAGGCGCGGATCGCCCTTGGCCTTGTTGCCAAAGCGGAAGTTCTCCCCGATCGAGACCTGCCTGGCATCGAGCGCGCCCACCAGCACCTGCTCGACGAACTCGTCGGCGGAGCGCTGCGCGAAGGCGGCGTCGAACGGGATCACGACCATCTCCGCGACGCCCAGGGAGGCGATCAGCTCGGCCTTGCGCGCCGCTGTCGTCAGCAGCTTCGGGGTGTGCTGCGGCGCGACGACGGAGACTGGGTGCGGGTCGAACGTCAGCACCGTGTCGGCCCCGGAGATCACCTCGCGGTGGCCGAGGTGGACGCCGTCGAAGGTCCCGACCGCCACGCTGCGCCCCTCGCTGGGCCCGACGTCCGGCAGCAGGGTGACCTTCACGGCACTGAAGCCTAGTCCGCAGCGCCCGCGGGCAGCAGCGCGAGCGCCCGCTCCAGCTCGATCAGCGGCGCCTTTGCCCACGCGCGGGCGCCGCGCTCGGGGGGCGCCACGGCCTGCTCGACCGAGAAGGGGCCGATGCCGGTGCGCCGCAGCTCCAGGCAGTAGCCGTCGCCAAGGTCCTCGATCAGCGAGCGCACGTAGGTGCCGGAACCGCATTCGATCGCGTAGGCGGCCCGTTCGAGGCCCGCCAGCTCGGGGTCGGGCTCGCGCCAGAGCTGCTCGAAGCTGTGGACGGTGACGATCCGCTCGGGCAGCTCGACTTGCTCGCCGCGGCGGGCGAGCTTGTAGGCGCGCTGGCCTTTGATCTTCACGGCGGAGTAGGCGGGCGGGCGCTGGCGCACCTCGCCGGTCGGCAGCAGCGGCGGGTCGGGCGGCAGGCGGCCGGTCCGCTCGATCTCGCCTTCGGGGTCGCCGGTGCTGGAGCGCGCGCCGAGCTGGGCGACGGTGGCGTAGCGCTTGGGCAGCGCCATCAGCCGCGCCTGCGCCTTCGTGGCGCGCCCCACGAGCACGAGCAAAAGACCTGTGGCAAATGGGTCGAGCGTGCCGGCGTGGCCGGTGCGCGGTCCGCCGAGCGCGCGCTTGACGCGCGCGACGGCGTCGTGCGAGGTGATCCCGGCGGGCTTGTCGATCAGCAGGACGCCGTCCATCGGCGCCGGGCGTCAGGCGACGGTCGCGGCGGCGGGGCCGTCGCCGTTCTGGGCGTGCAACTGCTGCGCCACGGCGGGGCGCAGGAAGGCGATCAGCTCCGGCAGCCCCAGCTCGGTCGAGAAGCCGGCGGCACGCCGGTGCCCCCCTCCCCCCTGCGCGCGAGCGATCGCCGAGACGTCGACGTCGTCGCCGGTTGCGCGCAGCGAGACTTTGCGCACGCCGCGCTTGTCGCCGAGCAGCTCGCGCACGAACACGGCGACCTTCGTGCCGCGCACGGCCCGCAGCTGGTCGACGATCCCCTCGGAATAGTGTTCGCGCGCCCCGGAGCGCGCGAAGTCCTCGGCGCTTAGCGCCGCGACCGTCAGCTCGCCCTCGTCGTAGCGCTCCAGGTGATCGAGCGCCAGCGCCATCAGCGTCAGCTTCTCGGCGGGCATCTCCTCGTAGAGGCGGCGGTAGACGTCGGCGACGTCGACGCCCTCCTCGATCAGCTCGGCGGCCATTTCGTGCGCGCGCGGGCCGGTGTTCTCGTACATGAAGCGGCCGGTGTCGGTGATCAGCCCGACGTACAGCGCCTGCGCGGCGACGGGCGAGGGGCGCAGTTCGAGCCCGTGCATCAGGTCCCAGACGATCTCCGCGGTGCAGGAGGCGTTCGCCACGACGTGGTTGACGGTGCCGAAGCGGGTGTTGTCGTGGTGGTGGTCGATGTTCAGCAGGTGCGCCCCGTCGCGCAGCACCGCCGCGGAGTTGCGGTCGATGTTGCCGCAGTCGAGGAACACCACGGTGCGCTCGGCGATGTCCGCCGGCGGCTGGTGGATCGCCCCGTCGAGCAGGAACATCTGGTACTCCTCCGGCAGCGGCAGATCGTCGGAGGAGACGTACATCACCGAGTCCTTGCCGAGCGCGTTCAGCAGCTCGTGCATCGCGACGAGCGAGCCCAGCGCGTCGCCGTCGGGGTGCTCGTGCGTCGCGAGCGCGAAGCGCGTGTCCGCGGCGATCCGCGCGAGCACCTGGGCGCGCGTGTCCGCCACCGTCTGTGCCCCGCTCATGACGGGCCGATCTCGTCGAGCAGCCGCTCGACGCGGAGCGCGCGATCGGTCGTGTCGTCGTAGGCGAACTCGAGCGTCGGCGTGCGCTTCAGGCGCAGCTCGCTGGCGAGCCGGCCCTGCAGGTAGCCGTGGGCGCTGCGCAGGCCCTCGAGGCTCGCCTCGCGCTGCCCGGGCTGCGAGGAGGCGCCGCCCTCGCCGAGCACGCTGACGTACACGCGGGCATGGCGCAGGTCGGGGCTTGTCCTGACATCGGTCACGGTCACGAATCCCACACGGGGGTCCTTCAGATCTGATGCGACGGCGTCGCCGATCACCTGGCGAATCGCCTCATCGACCCGTCGCATGCGTCCTGAGCTCATCCTACTCGCCTGTCCCTCCCAGGAAGAAACGCTGACCGATTTCTCCCACGCCCGCCGGCTCCGCGCAATGCGCGGTGCCGCACTCGGGTTCAGGAAGACAGCTCGCGTTCCTGCAGCTGCGTCTCGTAGGTCTCCAGCACGTCGCCCTCGTGCAGGTCCTGGAAGTTGTCGAGCACGATCCCGCACTCGAAGCCGGCGGTCACCTCGCGGGCGTCGTCGTTGAAGCGGCGCAGGCTGCCGATGGTCGTGTCGTAGATCACGGTGCCGTCGCGCACGACGCGCGCTTTCGCCCCGCGGACCACCTTGCCCTCGGTGACGAAGGAGCCGGCGATCGTCCCGATTTTCGAGGCTTTGAAGAGCTGGCGGACCTCGGCCTGGCCGACCGCGGTCTCGACCTCCTGGGGCTCGAGCATCCCCTGCATCGCCGCGCGCAGCTCCTCGATCGCGCGGTAGATCACGGCGTAGGAGCGGATTTCGACGCCCTCGCGGTCGGCAACGTGGCGGGCTTCGCCGACGGGCCGGACGTTGAACGCGAGGATCAGGCCCTCGGAGGCGGCGGCGAGCATCACGTCGGACTCGTTGATCCCGCCGACGCCGCGGTGCACGATGTTGACGGCGACCTCCTGCTGGGGCAGCTTGGCGATCTCGTCCTCGATCGCCTCCAGCGAGCCGGCGACGTCGGCCTTGATCACGAGGCTCAGCTCCTTGACGGTGCCCTCCTGGGCGAGCTTGAAGACGTCCTCCAGCGAGACCTTGCGGCCGGAGCGGCGCGCCAGCGCCTCGGTCTTCAGCCGGTTGGCGCGCTCGCCCGCGAGCTGGCGGGCGCGGCGCTCGTTCTCGACGACGCGCACGATCTCGCCGGCCTCGGGCACACCGTCGAAGCCCAGCACCTCGACGGGCTGGCCGGGCATCGCGCGCTTCATCTTCGCGCCGGTGAAGTCGTGCATCGCGCGCACGCGCCCGAAGTGGGCGCCCGCGACGAGCGCGTCGCCGACGCGCAGCGTGCCGCGCTGGATCAGGATGCTGACGACGGGGCCGCGGCCGGGGTCGAGCTTGGACTCGATCACCGTGCCGGAGGCCTCCGCTTTGCTGTTGGCCTTCAGCTCCTCGAGGTCGGTGACGACCTGGATCGTGTCGAGCAGGCCGTCGAGGCCCTGGTGCGTCTTGGCGCTGACGTCGACGAACTCGATCTCCCCGCCCCACTCCGCGGGCTGCAGGCCGTGCTGGGTCATCTCGGTGCGCACGCGCTCCGGCTGTGCGCCCTCCTTGTCGATCTTGTTCACCGCTACGACGATCGGCACCTTCGCGGCGCGCGCGTGGTCGATCGCCTCTTCGGTTTGCGGCTTGACGCCGTCGTCGGCGGCGACGACGATCACGGCGAGGTCGGTGACGCTGGCGCCGCGGGCGCGCATCGCGGTGAAGGCCTCGTGGCCTGGCGTGTCGAGGAAGGTGATCTCCTTCTCGCCGTGGTGCACCTGGTAGGCGCCGATGTGCTGGGTGATGCCGCCGGCCTCGCCGGCCGCGACCTCGGTCGTGCGGATCGCGTCGAGCAGCGAGGTCTTGCCGTGGTCGACGTGGCCCATGATCGTGACGACGGGCGGGCGCTCGACGAGGTCCTCGGCGGCGTCCTCGAACGTCGGCTCGACCTCGACGTCGTCGGCGGCATGGACGATCTCGATCTTCTTTTCGAACTCGTCGGCCAGCACCTGGATTGCCTCGTCGGAGAGCGTTTGCGTCAGCGTCGCCATCTCCCCGAGCGTCATCAGCTTCTTGATCACTTCCGGCACCGGCACGCCCATGTACTCGGCGACGTCCTTGACGGTGGAGCCCGAGTTGATGCGGACGTCGTCGGTGGCCTCCATCGCCGTGTTGTCGATCGGGGCGATCGTGTCGTCGTAGGTGCCGCGGCGGCGGCGCCCGCGGCGCGGGCGGCGCTGCGGCTGGTTGGCGGGGCCGCCCTGCTGGCGGCGCGAGGCCTGCGAGTCGATCACGACGCGACGGCGCCCGCCGGGACCGACGTCGCCGGGGGTGCGCTCGCCGGTGCGCGAGTCGCGCGTCGGGCGCACGCGGTCGCCGGCGGCGCCCGCCGAAGCGGGGGGCTGGCCCTGCGCGGGCTGCGACGGCGGCGCGGCGGCGGGCGGTGCAGCCGCGGGCCGCGGCGGGGACGCGGTCGTGGCGGCCGGGGCCTGCGGCGCGGCGGGCGCGGGCTGCGGTGCGGGAGCGGCCTGCTTCGCGGACGCGGGAGCAGCCTGCTGCGCAGGGGCCGGCACCGCGGGCTTCGCGGCCGACGGCTGTGCGGCGGGCGTCGCCGCGGGCTTCGGCGCCTGCCGGGGCTGTGCGGCCGGCTTCGCGGCTGCCTGCTCGGGCTTGGCGGCGGCCGGCGCGGGCGCCGCCGGCTTCGGAGCAGCGGGCTCCGCGGCGGCGGGGGCCGCCTTTGCGGGCTTGCCGGCTGCGGGCGCGGGGTCGCCGCCGTTCTTCGCGGGGGTGGCGGCGCCGAGCGCCTTCAGGGCGAGCGCCTCCTCGACGGAGGAGGCAGCGGCCTTCGCCTCGATCCCGGCGGCCTTCAGCTTCTGGAGCACCTCTTTGCTGGAGAGGCCCTGCTCCTTGGCGATTTCGTGTACGCGCTTCTTGCTCATGGGCCCACCGATTCTAGGGGCTTGGCGCCCTCCAGCACGAGCCCGCCGGGGATCGCGCGGCGCAGCCCGCGGGCGATCGCCCCGCGTCGTTCGGCCTGCTCCAGGCAGCTCCGCAGCGGCTGCGAGGCCTCGCCCTCGGCACGGCACAGGTAGGCGCCCCGCCCGGGCATCAGCGCGGACGGGTCGGCGACGGCGTGGGCGCGCCCGGAGCGCTGGGCGGGAGCGGCCGCGATCCGCAGCAGCTCCGGCTTCGGCGCGATCCGCCCACAGCCGACGCAGCGGCGGCGCGGGACGTGCGCGGCTATGCCGTCTGCTCCCCGGCGGCCGGCTCCGTGACCTGGTCGGGGACCGGCTGCTCCTCGGGCGCAGCCGCGGCCGGCTCGCCGGCGGGCTCTTCCCGCTGGTCCGCCTCCAGCTTCTCGGCGACGTCGCCTTCGGCTTCGGCGCCGTCCTCGGCCGGCTCGGGCGCGAGCACGGCGGCCTCGGTCTCCCCCGGCGGGGCGGCCTCCGCGGCGGGGCCGCCGTTCAGGTCGGCGACGTTGTCGGTGTCGATGTCCGCGAGCGCCTGGTGACTCTCGATACCGCAGTAGCGCGAGCCGGGGAGCGCGGCGTTCGGGCAACGGCGGCCGTTGGAAAGGATCGCCGCGCAACGCCCGGAGACCTCCTCCTCCTCGAAGCCGTGCTCGGCCTCCTCGGCGGCGAACTCCGTCTCCGAGCGGATGTCGACGCGCCAGCCGGTGAGGCGCGCGGCCAGGCGCGCGTTCTGACCCTCGCGGCCGATCGCCAGCGAGAGCTGGTCGTCGGGCACGATCACGGTCGCCTGCTTGGCGTCGTCGTCGACCAGCACCTCGCGCACGCGCGCGGGCGAGAGCGCCTTGGCGACGAAGCGCGCGGGCTCGTCATTGAAGGGGATGATGTCGATCTTCTCGCCGCGCAGCTCGGAGACGACCATGCGCACGCGCGAGCCGCGCGGGCCGACGCAGGCGCCGACCGGGTCGACGCCGTCGGTGTGCGAGACGACCGCGATCTTCGAGCGGTAGCCCGGCTCGCGGGCGACGTTCGCGATTTCGACGAGGCCGTCGGCGATCTCGGGGACCTCCAGCTCGAACAGCTTCTTGATCAGCTCCGGGTCGCGGCGGGAGACGATGATCGCGGGACCCTTCGTGGAGGGCGAGACCTCCTTGATCACGGCCTTGATCCGCTGCGAGTGGTCGTAGCGCTCGCCGTCGACCTGCTCGGACTTCGGCAGCAGCGCCTCGACGCGTTCGCGCAGCTGCACGAGCGTGTAGCGGGAGTCGGACTGCTGCACGATGCCGGTGATCAGCTCGCCGACGCGGTCGCGGTACTCCTCGTACATCATGTCGCGCTCGGCCTCGCGGATCCGCTGCAGGATCACCTGCTTGGCGGTCTGCGCGGCGATCCGGCCGAAGTCGTCGGGGGTGACGTCGGCCTCGGCGATCTGGTCGCGGTATTCCTCGAACTTCGCCGGGTCGATTTCGGGTTCCTCGGGTTCGCGCATCTCCCCGGTCTCGGGGTCGATCGTGGTTTCCTCGTCGATCGTCTCGACGATCAGGTGCGCCTCGAGCTGCTCGGGGATTTTCAGTTCGATCACGCGGAAGTCCGCGGTCTCGCGGTCCATTTCGACGCGCGCGTACTTCGCGGAGCCGGGCTGCTTCTTGTAGGCGGAGAGGAGCGCGTCCTCCAGCGCCACCATCAGCTTCTCGGGCTCGATCCCCTTCTCGCGCGCGAGCGCATGCATGGCCTCAAGGATTTCGCGTGACATGGTTACTCCTCCACGAGGTTGGATCGGCGAATCTCCGAATAGGGAATCGCAATTACCCCCCCGTCAGCGGCGAGCGTGACCTCCTCCTCGGAGGCGCCGACAAGCTCGCCGGTGAAGCTTTTCGCGGTCTGCGCCGCCGCCCCGGACTGGCGCGCGATGGGACGCGGGTGGCGCGTGCGCACGCGGGCGCGGCGCCCGACGAAGCGACGGAAGTGCGCGGGCTTCGTCAGCGGCCGCTCGCTGCCGGGCGAGGAGACCTCCAGCGAGTAGCGCTCGCGCAGGTCGTTCAGCTGCAGCGTGACGCGCTCGCAGAGGTCGAGCGTGACCCCGTCCGGGTGGTCGATGAACACCCGCAGCGAACGACCGCCGAGGACCTCGGCGAGCAGCACCTCGACATCGGGCTCGCTGTGCGCGAGCCGGGCTTCGATGTCGGCTTGGATGGGTGTCATGAAATTGCTCCTTTACACAAAAAAAGCGGGCTTGCGCCCACTTCCGGTACTGCAGCCGGCGCTTGCGCACCGGTTCGAAAGCTCTCGATCGAGCATAGCATCGGCCCCGTTTCGCCGAGCAGCTTTGCCTGCAATGGCCGCGATCCGGGCGCCCGCGATCGCGGCCTGAGCCAGGCGTCTCAGGCGCGGTGCGCGTCGCGCCTGGCGCGATCGCGGTACTTGCGATAGTCCTCGCGCTCGGGACGCAGCGAGCAGGCGAGCGCCAGCGGCTGGCAGGCCTCGCGGTGACGCCCGAGCAGCTGCATCGAGCGCCCTAGGCAGAACAGCGCGTAGTCGTCCGTGGGCGTGCCCCGGGCGACGGCCTCGAATTCCGCGGCGGCGCCCTCGTAGCGCTGCGCGTGGAACAGCGCGCGCCCCAGCGTCTCGCGGATTGAGGCCTTCTCGGGCTCCAGGTCGCGGGCTTTGCTCAGCGGCACGATCGCAGCCTGGTAGTCGCCGTGGTCCAGCAGCTCACAGCCACGCCGGTAGAGGTCGTAGACACTGTCCATGCAGGCCCAGTTTAACGAGCGCCTACGGCGCCCCGGCGGGCTGGCGCTCGCCGCCGGGCCTCCCCGCCGAGCGCAGTACGGCGACCGTATCGAGCACCGCGTCGGCGACCTCTGCCTTCGCGGCGCGGCTCACGGCTCGCGGCTCGGTGGGCGCCGCGGCGGTGAGGATCGTGACCTCGTTCTGGTCGGAGTCGAAGCCGATGTCGGCGCGCGAGATGTCGTTGACGACGATCGCGTCGATGCCCTTGCGCGCCAGCTTCTCGCGCCCCAGCTCGACGGCCCGGGCGCCGTGCTCGGCGGCGAAGCCCACGAGCGTCTGCCCCGCACGGCGGGTGCCGGCGAGCGTCGCCAGCACGTCGACGGTCGGCTCCAGCTCCAGCGTCAGCCCCTCGCGCCCCTGCTTCTTGATCTTCTCCGCCTGCGGGGCCGCGGGCCGGAAGTCGGCGACGGCCGCCGCCATCAGCAGCACGTCGCAGCCGGGGAACTCCTCGCGGCAGGCGGCGTCGAGCTCGGCGGCGGTCCGCACGTCGCGGCGCGCGATCGCGGGGCTCGTGGGCAGCGCGACGTTCGCGGCCACGAGCGTCACCTGGGCCCCGCGGGCGGCGGCGGCCTCAGCGAGCGCGAGGCCCATCCGCCCCGAGGAGCTGTTGCCGAGGAAGCGCACGCTGTCGATCGGCTCGCGCGTGCCGCCGGCGGTGACGAGCACCCGCAGTCCCGGCCAGTCGCCGGTCGTGGCCGGGGCGCTCCCGTTCAGGTGCGGCCCCGCGGCCTGCGAGAGCGCCGCCTCGCACTCCCGCAGCAGCTCGGCGGGCTCGGCGAGGCGGCCGACGCCGCGCTCGCCCTTGGAGGCGAGGCGGCCGACGCCGGGGTCGACGACGCGCGCGCCGCGCTCGCGCAGCGTCTTCAGGTTCGCGCGCGTGGCGGGGTGCTCGTACATGTGGTTGTTCATCGCGGGCGCCACCAGCAGCGGGCAGGTCGCCGCGAGCGCGCAGCTGCCGAGCAGATCGTCGGCGAGACCGTGGGCCAGCTTCGCGATCGTGTTCGCGGTCGCGGGTGCGACGAGCAGGAGGTCGGCGTTCGCGACGAGCTGCAGGTGGCTCAGCGGCTCGTGCGCGGGCGGCGGGTCGCCGGGGAAGGCGCCGCGCGCGGGGTCGCGCTCGAACTCGCTGCTGAGCACGGGCGCGCCGGTCAGCGCCGCAAACGAGGCCTCGCCCACGAAGCGGCGGCTGTTGGGCGTCTGCACGACGCGCACGGCGTGGCCCGCCCCGGTGGCGAGGCGCACGAACTCGAGCGCCTTGTACGCGGCGATGCCGCCGCTGACACCCAGCAGGATGCGCGCCATGACTAGGTTGTAGAGCGCCCGGGCCCGGCTGCCAAGCCCTGGCCAGGGGATTGCGGGCGCCGCGGCGTCAGGCGCCGCGCGCCTCGCGGAAGCCCACGAGCCGCCCGCGCCGCTCGCAGTAGAGCTTCAGCCGCGTGGCGCGGATGCCGTCGAGCAGGGTCAGCGTCGGGACGGCGTGCAGGCTCGGCGTCTGGTCGTGGGCGCGCTTGAGGTTGTAGTTGGGGATCGAGGCGTTGAGGTGGTGCACGTGGTGGTAGCCGATGTTGCCGGTGGCGAAGCGCAGCGGCGCGGGCAGCTTCAAAAAGGAGCTGCCGCGCAGCGCGGCCTCTGTGAAGCTCCAGTCGTCGTCGCTGTCCCAGTAGGCGTCCTCGAACTGGTGCTGCACGTAGAACAGCCAGATGCCGATCGACCCCGCGAGCAGCGCGGGCAGCACGAGCACGAGCAGGTAGTCGCGCCAGCCGATCTGCCAGACGAGCAGCGCGACCGCCACGAGCAGCGCCAGGTCGGTGAGCAGCACGCTGCGCCGCATCCGCGGCCGCGCTTCCTTCGCCACGATCCGCGGCCCGATCATCATCGCGACGACTGGGCCGAGGCCGAGCATCACGAACGGGTTGCGCTGCAGGCGGTAGTTGAACCTGCCCTTGGGCGAGAGCGCGTCGTACTCGGCGACGGTGAGCGTGTGCAGGTCGCCGGTGCCGCGGCGGTCGAGGTTGCCCGCGGTGGCATGGTGCACGGCGTGGTCGTGGCGCCAGCGCACGAACGGCGCGTAGAGCAGCAGCCCGATCGAGCGGCCGAGCCACAGGTTCGCGCGTCGCGAGGCGAGGAACGAGCCGTGCGTGCAGTCGTGGAAGACGATGAAGGAGCGCACCAGGAAGATCGCCGCGGGAATGCCGAGCAGCAGCGCGAGCAGCGACTGCCCCAGCAGCAGGTAGATCGCGGCCGACAGGCCGAGATAGGGAATCACCGAAGTGGCCACGCACCACAGCGCGCGGCGCGAGTCGGGCTGCGCGTACGGCGCGAGCTGCTCCCGCCACGAGCGCGCATCGCCCGCGACCGCAGACTGTGCCTGCCCGACGGCGCCGGGGCGGTCCCCCGCGACGCGGTCGGGCGCAGGCGTCGCGACGAGCGGCGCTGAGCTCATCGCGCGACCGATCGGGCCGGGCGCGGACGGCGCCTGCGCGAGTCGCGCGACGGGCGCTCCGTCCGCCTGTCTTCGCCGCCCAGGCCGTGGCTCAGGCCGAGATGCCGAGCGAGCTGGCGCATCTCCCTGCGCTCGCCGGCGCCGACGAGCGTCACCCCGACGCCGCTGTTGCCGGCGCGGCCGGTGCGCCCCACCCGGTGTACGTAGGTCTGATGGTCGGCGGGGGGGTCGAAGTTGATCACGTGGGAGACTCCCTCGACGTCGATCCCGCGGGCGGCGACATCTGTCGCGACAAGTGTGTCGATCTGACCGGACTGAAAGCGCGCGAGCGCGCGATCGCGCTGACCCTGGGACTTGTTCCCGTGGATCGCGACGGCGTCGAGTCCCCTGCCGTCCAAGCGCTTGACGAGCCGGTCCGCGCCGCGCTTGGTGCGGACGAACACGATCGCCCGGTCGCGGTCGCTCTGAAGCTCCTTCACCAGCGCCTCCAGCCGATGCTCGTCTCGCACGGCGACGAAGCGATGTTCGACGCGCGCGTCCTCTTCGCGAGAAGGGGCGCGGTGCTCGTGGGGGATCGCGTCGGAGGTGTAACGGCGCGCCTGCGCGCCTGCGACGCCCTCGAGCGTGGCGGAGAAGAACAGCGTCTGTCGCGCCTTCGGGCACGCGCGGACGATCCGGTCGATCGCCGGGAGAAATCCCATATCGAGCATGCGGTCGGCCTCGTCGAGCACAAGCATGCGGATCTTCCCGAGCGAGAAGGCGCCACGCGCCAGCAGATCCTCGAGCCGGCCGGGGGTGGCGACGATGACGTGCGCACGCTTCGCCTTCGCCGCCTGCGCCTGAATGCCGACGCCACCGTATACGGTCGCAACCCGCAGGCCCTTGGCCGCGGCGAGCGGCCCGAGCTCCGTGAAGATCTGGGCGGCCAGCTCTCGCGTCGGCGCCAGCACGAGGCCGGTCGGCTGAGATTCGGTGTTCAGGCGCTCTACGAGCGGGATCCCGAACGCGAGCGTCTTGCCCGAGCCCGTGGGGGCCTTGACGAGGACGTCGCGTCCCGCGAGCACGTCCTCGAGGACGAGTCGCTGGACCGGGAAGGGCGCCGTGATCCCACGACGAGACAGGGCGCCGCACACGGCGCGGGAGACGCCGAGATCGGCAAAGGACTGCTTGGACATGTAACTGCTCCTGACGGCGCTCGCTGCGCCTGCGATTCGGAGGCTATGACTGACCCGAACCGCTCATGGCGGGACTCAAGCGAGCTAAACCCCGCGGCCGAAGGACTCGACCGCCATGGCGGACCGTAACAGACGCACAGCCCGTAGTTGCAACGAATCTGTTCACGGCGTCACCCACGGAGGCCGGGACGCACCGGCCCGGACGCTACCGGTAGTGGTACTTGATCTTCCCCGCGGCTACCTCCTCCAAGGCAATGGTGAGGTAGTTTTTCGAGCCGGTTTCGATCATCGGGGGCGGGAACTCGTCGAACGTCCCCTCGCCGAGGTTGTGGTAGTAGCTGTTGATCTGACGCGCGCGCTTGGCGGAGACGACGACGCTCGCGTAGTTGGAGTCGACGTTGTCCAGCAGACGGTCGATGCGGGGGGAGATCACGGTTCGCTGTGCCTTTCCTCGTGGAGCCTCAAGTGTAGAGGGCTCAGTCGAGCTTGCCCGCGACGATGCCCGTCAGCTGCTCGAGCGCGTCTTCGAGCCGGTCGTTTACGACGACGTGGGCGAACTCCGGCTGGGCCTGTAGCTCCTGCTCGGCGACCCGCAGCCGCCGCTCGACCTCCTCGGCGTCGTCGGTGCCGCGCCCAACCAGGCGCGTGCGCAGCGCCTCCAGCGACGGCGGCGCGATGAACACCTGCACCGCCTCCGGCATCGCGGCGCGCACCTGGCGCGCCCCCTGCACCTCGATCTCCAGCACGACGGGCCGGCCCTCCCGGACGCGGGCCTCCAGCTCCGAGCGCAGCGTGCCGTAGCTGCGCCCGGCGTAGTCGGCGTGCTCGACGAAGTCCCCCGCCGCGACACGGTGGTCGAACTCCTCGCGCGTGAGGAAGTGGTAGTCGACGCCGTCGCTCTCCCCCGGCCGCGGCGCCCGGGTCGTGGCCGAGACCGACAGCTCCAGCTCGGGGTTGCGCTCCATCAGGCCGCGGATCAGCGTCCCCTTGCCGACCCCCGACGGTCCCGTGATGACGAACACGCGTGCCACGGCGGGCAACCCTAATGCCGTCGCCGGGGGAAGCGGTCCTGCGACGGACTGAGGCAACCGCCTAGCGGTGCAGCAGGGAAATGAGCTCCGAACGCTGGCGTTCGGAGAGGCCGCCGATCGTCTTGCTCGGCGCGATCCGGCAGTGGGCCAGGATCTTGTTCACCTTCACCCGCCCGTACTTCGGGACCGCGAGCAGCATGTCGAACACCTTCGCGGTCTCGACATACTCCGGCGGGTTCAGCAGCAGCTGGTGGATCGAGAGGCGCCCCGCCTTCAGGTCGCGCTTCAGCTGCGCGCGCTTGATCCTGATCTGGTTGGCCCTGGCGAGGGCGTCCATCCTTTGGTTCAACGATCGCTCTGGGGCCATAGAGGTGTTCGAGGACGTCGTGCCGGTCGCCGTCGCCATGGGCGGCGAGTCTACACACACCCAGACCGCGATCAAGACAAAGTGAGTGAATTCATCTGAAGCTCAAGTTGAGGTGCAGGCGTGTCGAGCCTGCTGGACGGTCGTGGGGCGAGTTTGCTGCGCTTTTTACATCTCGTAAACGGGCGCTCGTTGCGGAAATTCCGCGACGGCGGCTTCGAGATGGGAGGCCGCCGCCGATCGGGCGCGACTCATTCGCCGAGCCCCTCGGCGATCGCGCGAGCCGTCATCGGATCGCGAAAGCTCTCGCTGCCGACCGCCACCAGAGCTGCGCCGACATCGAGCAGATCTCGCGCGTGCGCCGCCCGCTGAACGCCGCCCATCCCGATCGCGGGGATCGTCACGCGGCGCGTCACCGCCGCCACCTGGGCAAGCGCCACGGCGCGAATCGCCGGCCCGGAAAGGCCGCCGGTGCCGCCGCCCAGCCATGGCCCGCCGCCGGGGCCGAGCGCCGTGGCGCGCAGCGTGTTGATCAGCGAGACGGCATCGGCGCCGCCGTCCTGCGCCGCCTGCGCGCACGCCGGCACGTCCGCGGTGTTCGGCGTCAGCTTCACGATCAGCGGCTTGCGCGTGCGCGCGCGGCAGACGCCCACGACCGCCTCCAGCTGGCGCGGGTCGGCGCCGATGTCGAGGCCCGTCTTCACGTTCGGGCACGACACGTTCAGCTCGACCGCCGCGATCTCCTGGCGGCAGTCGCAGATCGCGACCAGCTCCGCGAGCTCCTCGCCCGTCGAGCCCATCACGTTCGTGATCAGCGGCACCGGCAGCTGCGCCAGCTGCGGCAGGTCCTCCTCCAGATAGCCGTCGACGCCCTTGTTCGGCAGCCCGATCGAGTTGATCATCCCCCCCGCCGCCTCCCACAGCCGCGGCGGCGGGTTGCCGTCTTTGCGCTCGAGCGTGATCGTCTTCGAGACGTAGGCCGCGAACGGGAAGTCGCGGATCAGCGCCGCGCCGAACACGCGCTGCGCCGCGATCGCGTCGAACGTGCCCGAGCCGTTGATCACGCGGTGGGCGAGCTGCAGGCCGCAGAACTCGACGGCGCTCATGCCGGCGATCCCGCGTGCTCGTCCACGCGCTCCAGCTCCTCGGCGTCGATCACCGGCCCGTCGAGGCACACCCGCAGGTAGCCGCCGCCGCGCTTCGGCACCGCGCAGCCGTAGCAGGCGCCGAAGCCGCAGGCCATCCCCGCCTCCAGCGCCAACTGCGCCTGAACCTGCGCCTCGGCGCACAACGCCCGTACCGCCTCGAGCATCGGGGCGGGGCCGCAGGCATAGACGATCGCGCGCGCGTCGCGCTCGAGCTCACGCACCAGCAGGTCCGTCAGCAGCCCGTGGTGGCCCACCGAGCCGTCGTCCGTCGCGATCTGCGCGCCCCGCAGCAGCGCCGAGCCCTCGGCGCGGTCGCGGTCGCGAAAGCCCAGCAGCACCGAGATCTCGCAGTCGGACTCCGCCTCCAGCGTGTCCTGCAGGATCGCCAGTGGCGCGATCCCCACGCCGCCCCCCACGAGGACCGCCCGCAGGCGCGGGGGCGGCGGGCTGAAGCCGTTGCCCAGCGGCCCCAGCGCCCACAGCCCGTCGCCCGCCCCCAGCTCGCACAGGCGGTTCGTGCCCGGGCCGACGTCCTCCAGCAGGAAGTGCGACTCGCCGATCCGCCGCCGCGCCACCGAGAAGGCCCGCGCCAGGTAGGGCCGCTCGTCCTCGCCCCCTCCCCAGCGCTTTGCCGCCGCCAGCATCGCGAACTGGCCCGGACGCGGCTCCGGCGTCTCGACGTCGGCGACGCGCAGCACGCGGTAGGCGCCCATCCGCTCGTTCTCGAGGACCGTCAGCAGCCGGCGCTCCAGCGGCGCCGGCTGGGTGCTCCAGTCGCTCACGAGGCGCGGACCCCGTGCAGCTCCTGCAGGCACAGCACCTCCGGGGCGCCGTCGCGCCGGGCGCTGGCAATCGCGCGCGCCGCCGAGACGCCCGCCGCGAGCGTCGTCACGCAGGGGATGCCGTGGCGCACCGCGGCGCGGCGGATCTCATAACCGTCCGTACGCGCGCCGACGCCGGTGGGCGTGTTCACCACGAGGTCCACGTCGCCGCGCTCGATCCAGTCCAGCACGTGCGGCGAGCCCTCGCCGATCTTGTTGATCCGCTCGGCCGGCACGCCCATCCGCTCGATCGCTTCGGCCGTGCCCCGCGTCGCGACGATGCGAAAGCCGTTGTCGTGCAGGATCTGCGCCACCGCGAACGCGCCCGCCTTGTCGGAGTCGGTGACCGTGATGAAGGCGGTGCCCGTGCTCGGCAGCGGTAGCCCCGCCGCCGCCTGCGCCTTCGCGAACGCGCTCGGGAAGTCGCGCGCGATCCCCATCACCTCCCCCGTAGAGCGCATCTCGGGGCCGAGCAGCGCGTCGGAGCCCTCGAAGCGGTCGAACGGCAGCACCGCCTCCTTGATCGAGACGTGATCGCCGAAGCCGACGCCTTCACGCTCGCGCGGCAGCCCCAGCTCAGAGATCGACTCGCCCAGCATGATCCGGCAGGCGAGCTTCGCCAGCGGCAGGCCCACCGCCTTCGAGACGAACGGCACCGTGCGCGAGGCGCGCGGGTTCGCCTCGATCACGTACAGCTCGCCCGCGTGCACCGCGTACTGCACGTTCAGCAGGCCCACCACCCCGATCTCCAGCGCCAGCCGGCGAGTCGCGGTGCGGATCTGCTCCAGCATCTCCTCCCCCAGCGAGTGCGGCGGCAGCACGCAGGCGCTGTCGCCCGAGTGGATCCCCGCCTCCTCGACGTGCTGCATGATCCCGCCGATCCACGCCTCGGTCCCGTCGCACAGCGCGTCGACGTCGACCTCCGTCGCGTTCTCCAGGAAGCGGTCCAGGAAGATCTCGCCCTCCCCCGCCCCCTCGCGGCGCAGGTACTCCGCGAGGCCCTCGCGCGAGTAGACGATCTCCATCGCGCGCCCGCCCAGCACGTAGGAGGGGCGCACCAGCAGCGGGTAGCCCACGCGCCCGCCGCAGTCCAGCGCCTCCTGCACCGAGCGCGCCGTCGCGTACGGCGGCGCCTTGTAGCCGAGCCGTTGCAGCAGCGCGCCGAAGCGCCCGCGGTCCTCGGCGAGGTCGATCGCCGCGGGGCTCGTGCCCAGCAGCGGCACGCCCGCCCGCTCTAGCCCCGCCGCCAGCTTCAACGGCGTCTGCCCGCCGAACTGGAGGATCAGCCCGCGCGGCTGCTCGGCTTCGACCACCGCCAGCACGTGCTCCAGCGTCAGCGGCTCGAAGTAGAGGCGGTCGGAGGTGTCGTAGTCGGTCGAGACCGTCTCGGGGTTGCAGTTCACCATCACGGCTTCCATCCCCGAGTCGCGCACCGTCATCGCCGCATGCACGCAGCAGTAGTCGAACTCGATCCCCTGGCCGATCCGGTTCGGCCCCGAGCCCAGGATCACGACCGAAGAGCGCTTCGCTTCGCCGTGACCGTTCTCGGCGCGGCTGATCTCGCTGCGCGCCGCGCGCTCCCAGCCCGAGTAGAAGTAGGGCGTGCGCGCCGGGAACTCGGCCGCGCAGGTGTCCACCGACATGAACGAGCGCTCGCCCGCGAACGGGGCCTGCGGATCGAGCGCCAGCACGCGCAGCTCCGCCAGGAACCAGGGGTCGATCTTCGTGATCGCGTGGATCGCCTCCGGCTCGGAGCCGCGGCGCAGCAGCTCCAGCACGACCTCGTAGCGGTCCGGGGACGGCGTGCGCAGGCGCTCCAGCAGCTCCTGCTCGGGCACCTCCGCGACGACGGGCGGCTTGTCCAGCTCGCGCGCCGACAGCGCCTTCGCGAACGCCTGGCCGAACGTGCGCCCGATCGCCATCGTCTCGCCCACGGACTTCATGTGCGTCGTCAGCGTCGGGTCCGAGCCCGGGAACTTCTCGAAGGCGAAGCGCGGCCACTTCACCACCACGTAGTCGATCGTCGGCTCGAAGCAGGCCGGCGTCACGCCGGTGATGTCGTTGTCGATCTCCTCCAGCAGGTAGCCCACCGCCAGGCGCGCGGCGATCTTCGCGATCGGGAAGCCCGTCGCCTTCGAGGCCAGCGCCGAGGAGCGCGAGACGCGCGGATTCATCTCGATCACCAGGATCTCTTCCGTCTCGGCGTTCACCGCGAACTGCACGTTCGAGCCGCCCGTCTCGACGCCCACCGCGCGGATCACCGTCAGCGCCTGGTCGCGCAGGCGCTGGTAGAGGCGGTCGGTCAGCGTCTGCTGCGGCGCCACCGTCACCGAGTCGCCCGTGTGCACGCCCATCGGGTCGACGTTCTCGATCGAGCAGACGATCACGACGTTGTCCGCCGCGTCGCGCATCACCTCCAGCTCGTACTCGCCCCAGCCGATCACCGACTCGTCCAGCAGCACCTGGCCGATCGGCGAGGCCTCGATGCCCGCGGCGACGATCCGCTCGAAGTCCTCCTGCGTGTAGGCGATGCCGCCGCCGCGGCCGCCCAGCGTGAACGCCGGGCGCACGACGCACGGCAGCCCCACGGTCGCCAGCTCCGCGAGCCCCTGCTCGAGCGAGGTCGCGATCGCGCTCTTCGGCATCCGCAGCCCGGCCTGCTCCATCGCCACGCGGAACAGGTCACGGTCCTCGGCGGTGGCGATCGCCTCGTAGTTCGCCCCGATCAGCTCGACCCCGTGCTTCTCCAGCGTGCCGTCGTCGTGCAGCGCCTTCGCCAGGTTCAGCGCCGTCTGCCCGCCCAGCGTGCCCAGCAGCGCATCGGGCTGCTCGCGCTCGATCACCTGCGTCACAGGCCCCGGCAGCAGCGGCTCGATGTACGTCGCCTCCGCGAACTCGGGGTCCGTCATGATCGTCGCCGGGTTCGAGTTCACCAGCACGACCTCGTAGCCCTCCTCGCGCAGCACCTTGCAGGCCTGCACGCCGGAGTAGTCGAACTCCGCCGCCTGCCCGATCACGATCGGGCCGGAGCCCAGGATCAGGATCTTGTGGATGTCCTCGCGCTTCGGCATGGGATCAGCCCCGCCGGGCATCCGGCCCGTCGCCCTGAGTCGAGCGCGCGACATCCGGGCGCCCGTTGTCGGGCCGGCTCCGCCGGCCCTCCGCGATCCGCGCGAGGAAGCGGTCGAACAGGTACAGCGAGTCGTGCGGTCCCGGCCCCGCCTCGGGGTGGTACTGGACCGTGCCGCCCGGCACGTCCAGCAGCTCGAGGCCCTCCACCGTGCGGTCGTAGAGGTTCACGTGCGAGAGCTGCGCCGCGCCGAAGTCCGTCTCCCAGCGCACCGGCTCGTCGGCATCGATCGTGCGCGCGCCGCCGGGTCCCAGCGCCGCGAAGCCGTGGTTCTGCGAGGTGATCTCGACCTTGCCCGTCTGCAGGTCCTTCACCGGGTGGTTCGCGCCGCGGTGCCCGAACGGCAGCTTGAAGGTTTCGAGGCCCACCGCGCGGCACAGCAGCTGGTGCCCCAGGCAGATGCCCCACACCGGCTTGGAGCCCACGATCCCGCGCACCGTCTGCACCACGTAGTCCAGCGCTGCGGGGTCGCCCGGGCCGTTCGAGAGGAAAACCGCGTCGGGGTCCTCCGCCAGCAGCTGCTCGGCGCTCGAGGTGCAGGGGTGCAGCGACACGCGCGCGCCGCGCGCCACCAGCTCGCGCACCATCGAGGCCTTGATGCCAGTGTCCAGCACCGCGATCCGCGGGCCGGCGTTCGTCTCGCCGTGGCGGGTCACTTCCTTCGGGGTCACCGCCGCCGCGAGGTCCTGGCCCGCCATCGAGGGCTCCGCCGCGATCAGCTCGCGCGCCTGCGCTTCGCCCACGCTCGCCGCGAACACGCCCCCGCGCATCGCCCCCGCCTCGCGGATGTGGCGCACCAGCGCGCGCGTGTCCACACCCGAGATCGCCGCCACGCCGCAGTCCGCCAGCCAGTCGAGCCAGCCGCGCTCCGCCGTCGGCGCGTCCTCGCGGTTGCAGGCTTCGCGCATGATCGCCGCCCGCGCCCAGGGACGTTCGGACTCCATCGCCTCCGCGCTCGTGCCGTAGTTGCCGATGTGCGGGTAGGTGAAGGCGATCAGCTGACCCGCGAAGGAGGGGTCGGTCATCGACTCCTGGTAGCCCGACATGCCCGTCGTGAAGACCACCTCGCCCACCGCGGGTTCCGGAACACCGCAGATCTCGCCCTCGAAGCTCGTCCCGTCCTCGAGCAGCACGTATCCCTGTTCGCGTTGGCTCACAGGATGAGTCTCTGGACTTCCTTGAACTCGGGCGTGCCCGCCCGCTCCAGCAGCTCGAACAGCGCGCTCTCCACCGTGGAGATCACCGCCCCCGCCTCCTCCAGGCGCTCGAGGCCCCGCTCGTAGTCCAGCGCGTGGCGCGAGCCCACCGCGTCCGCCGGCACGTGCACCTCCACGCCGTGCGCCAGCAGGTCGTGCACCGTCTGCGAGACGCAGACATGCGTCTCGATCCCGCACACCAGCGCCTGCTCGCGGCCCGCGAGGTCGAAGCCCTCCGCCCGCGCCGCCGAGAACACCGTCTTCTCGATCCGCGGCTCGTCCTCGAGGCCGAGCTCAGGCGCCGAGTGCCCCAGCCCTTTCGGGTACTGCTCGGAGACCAGCGCCGGCACGCCCATGATCCGCGCCGCCGCCAGCAGCTTCGCGCACGAGGACGCCACGCCCGCAAAGCTCTCGTACGGGCGAAAGCCCTCCTGCACGTCGACCACCACCAGCGCCGCGCGCTCGCGATCGAGCAGCGCCATCAGCCGCTCACCACCGTCAGCGCGCGCTCGCGGAAGGCCACCGCGCCCGCGCAGACCGTCAGCAGCACCTTGCCGCGCAGCTTGCGCCCACCGAAGCAGCAGTTCTCCGAGCGGCTCTCCCAGCCGCGCTCGCCCGCCACCCACTCCGCGTCGAGGTCCACCAGCGTCAGGTTCGCCGGCTCGCCCACCCCGATCCGCGGCGTCGGCAGCTCGTACAGCGCCGCGCCCGCCGTCAGCCGGTCCACCAGCAGCTCCAGGCTCAGCACACCCGGCAGCACCAGGCCCGTGTAGAGCGCCGCGAATGCCGTCTCAAGACCCGTCGTCCCCATCGGCGCTTGCTCGAAGGGCACCTCCTTCTCATCGCGCGCGTGTGGCGCGTGGTCGGTCGCCACGCAGTCGATCGTGCCGTCGCGCAGGCCCTCGATCAGCGCTTGGCGGTCCCCCTCCGTCGCCAGCGGCGGGTTCATCTTCATGCGCGTGTCCATCGTCCGCACGTCCTCCTCCGTGAGGAGGAGATGGTGCGGCGTCGCCTCCGTGCTCACCGCGAAGCCCTGGGCCTTCGCCGCCGCCACCGCGCGCACCGACGCCACGCAGCTGAGGTGCTGGAAATGCACGCGCGCGCCCTCGTAACCCGCCAGCGCCGCGTCGCGCGCCACCATCGTCGACTCCGAGATCGTCGGGATGCCGCCGATCCCCAGCGCCGCGCTGACCGCGCCCTCGTGCATCGAGCCGCCGCGCGAGAGCGTCGGGTCCTCCTCGTGCAGCGCGATCACCCCGCCCGCCAGGCGCTGGTACTGGAGCGCCTTGCGCAGCATCCCCGCGCTCGTCACCGGCTTGCCGTCGTCGGTGAAGCCCACCGCCCCCTCGCTGCGCAGCTCCGCCATCTCCGTCAGCTGCTCGCCCTGAAGGCCGCGGGTGATCGCCGGCATGAAGCCCACCGCGATCCGCGCCTCGCGCGCCGCCGCGTCGCGCAGCGAGCGCAAGAGCGGCGCCGAGTCGATCACCGGATCTGTGTTCGGCATCGCCAGGACGCCCGCGTAGCCGCCCGCGGCCGCCGCGCGCGTGCCGCTCTCCAGGTCCTCCTTGTGCTCCTGCCCCGGCGTGCGCAGGTGCACGTGGGGATCGAAGAACGCCGGGAACAAGCGATGGCCGCGACCCTCGAACAGCTCCTCGTCAGCATCGCAGGAGAGCCGTCCAGGCTCTCCCATCTCAACTATCTCCCCCGACCTCACGCGAACGTCGTGGCGTGCGTCGAGCTCTGCCCGCGGGTCCAGCACGTGGACGTCCCGCAGCAGCATGTCGACCGCTTGCAGCGGCCCGTGCACCAGCGGCTCGGCTGCCATCACGCGGGCTGGGGCTCCGGAGGGGCCGGCGAGGGTTGTGGCTCGGGCGCCGAGGAGGCCGCGCGCACGCCTGTCAGCAGCTCGTAGAGCACCGCCATCCGCACGACGACCCCCGCCTCCACCTGCGCCGTGATCACCGCCTGCGGCGAGTCCACCACCTCGCCCGACAGCTCCACGCCGCGGTTCACCGGCCCCGGATGCATCAGCACCTGGCGCGGCGCCAGGCGGCGGCCGTTCACCTGATACCAGGCCGCGTACTCGCGGATCGAGGGCACCCAGGTCTCGCTCATGCGCTCGTTCTGCATCCGCAGCGCGTAGACCACGTCCGCGCTCGGCAGGTCCTGGAGCGTGAAGCGCACATCGCAGCCCAGCGCCTCGATCCCGCGCGGGATCAGCGTCGGCGGCCCCGCCACCGTCACCTTCGCCCCCATCCGCTGGAACGCCACGATGTTCGAGCGCGCCACCCGCGAATGGGCCACGTCGCCCACGATCCAGATGCTCGCCCCGTCCAGCTCGCCCAGGCGCGATTTCAGCGTGTAGACGTCCAGCAGCGCCTGCGTCGGGTGCTCGCGCTTGCCGTCGCCCGCGTTCACGATCGCCGCCGGGCACCATTTCGAGACCAGCTCCGATGCCCCCGCCCACGGCGTGCGCAGCACGATCGCGTCCGGCTTGTGCGCGCTCAGCGTCAGCACCGTGTCCTTCAGCGACTCGCCCTTCTCCACGCTCGACCCGCTCGCCGCGAAGTTCACCACGTCCGCCGACAGGCGCTTCGCCGCCAGCTCGAAGGAGCTGCGCGTGCGCGTCGAGGCCTCGTAGAAGAGGTTCAGCACCATCCGTCCCCGGAGCGCCGGGACCTTCTTGATCTCCCGGTCCGAGACCTCCGCGAAGCGCTCCGCCTGCGCCACCACGCGCTCGATCGCCGCGCGGTCCAGGTCGTTCATCGAGAGCAGGTGGTTCATGCTCATCTCAGGCCACCTCCAGCGCCGCCGGCGCGATCGCCACCTCGTCGATGCCGTCCAGCTCCGAGAGGCGCACGTGCACGTGCTCCGAGCGCGAGGTCGGCAGGTTCTTGCCCACGTAGTCCGGGCGGATCGGCAGCTCGCGGTGGCCGCGGTCCGCCAGCACCGCCAGCTGCACGCGCTCCGGGCGGCCGTAGTCGAACAGCGCCTCGATCGCCGCGCGCACCGTGCGGCCCGTGTAGAGGACGTCGTCCACGATCACCACCGTGCGCCCGTTCACGTCGAAGTCGATGTGCGAGGCGTGCACCACCGGCGCGTCGGGGCGGCTGGCCACGTCGTCGCGGTAGAAGCCGATGTCCAGGTCGCCCAGCGGGATCGACTCGCCCAGCAGGTCCTGCAGCAGCTCGTGCAGGCGGCGTGCCAGATAAGTGCCGCGGCGGTGGATGCCGACGAGCGCGAGGTCCAGCTGCTCGGAGTTGCGCTCTGCGATCTCGTGGGCGATGCGCGTCAGCGCCCGCTGTATGTCCCCCTCGCGGAGGACCACCTTCTCGCTGCTCTCGTCCATCGGTTCCTTCCTGGCCTCACGGGACCGGGTTAAAGGATCTTCAGGAATGTATCAGGGGGTCCGGCACCTGGCCCTCGGGCTCCTCGCCACGTTGGGCGGGCTCTCGATCGGCCTCCTCGCCCCCTGCGCGTTGGCCGTCTCCGCCGTCCCTGCCGTCTCCGCCGCCGGCGCGCTCGCGCGCCTGGCGCTCCGACCAGCGCTCCAGCTTCGCCCTGCCGCGCTCGGGAAACGGCACCTCGATCGTGTCGAAGTCACGCGGGGCCACCGTCTCCGGGAAGATCGCCCGCGCCTCGTCGCGCAGCTGGCCGCCGCCGTAGCGGGTCGAGATGTGCGTCAGCGCCAGCATCCGCACCTGCGCCTCGCGCGCAAGCTCCGCCGCCTGGCGCGCCGTGCTGTGCGCCGTCTGGCGCGCGCGCTCGGACTCCTCCTCCGTGAACGTCGCCTCGTGCACCAGCAGGTCCGCTTCGTGGGACGCGATCTTCAGCGCCTCGCAGGGCTCCGTGTCGCCCGAGATCACGATCTTGCGGCCCTCCCGCTCCGGGCCCATCACCTGCTCGGAGCTGACGCCGTTCACCGTCTCGCCCCGTTGCAGGCGGCCGAAGTCCGGCCCCGGCTTAACCCCCAGCCGCTCCGCCAGCTCTGCATCCAGGTGGCCCGGGCGCGAGTCCTCCACGATCGCGTAGCCGAACGCCGAAGGCGAGTGATGGCTCACCGGGACCGCGTGGATCGCGTAGCCATCGCGCTCCACTCGCTGCGCCGGCTCCAGCTCGGCGATCTTCAGCTCGTAGGGCAGGCGCCCGTAGACGATCCGCATCTCCGCCATCAGCTTCTGCAGGCCGCGGGGGCCGTAGACCGTCAGCGGCTGCTCGCGGTCGCGCAGCGCGAAGGACTTCAGCATCCCCGGCAGGCCCAGCCAGTGGTCCGCGTGGAAGTGCGTCACGAACACCGCTTCCATGTCAAGCAGCCCGATCGAGCGCGTCAGCTGGCGCTGCGTGCCTTCGCCGCAGTCGAACAGCAGGCGGTCGCCGCCCAGGCGCGCCAGGATCGCCGGCAGGCCGCGGCGGGCGCTCGGCGCCGAGCCGCCCGTGCCCGCGAAGAAGAGCGAGACGTCCATCGGGTTACCGTAGCGGTGGACGGGATGTTCGGACTCGACGAGAAGATCGCTTCGCTTGCCTCCGGGCGGCCACTCATCGCGCTTGCCGTGGCGTTGCTGCTCGGGCTGCGCCATCCCTTCGACCCCGACCACCTCGCCGCCATCGGGGCCATGTCGCGCGAGGGACGCGCCCGGTCAGGGCTGATCGGGCTCTGCTGGGGTGCCGGGCACGCCACCACCGTGGTGTTGCTCGGGGTGCCCGTCCTGCTCTGGAGCGCCGTGTTGCCTTCCGGCGCGCAGCGCGGCGTCGAGGCCTTCATCGGGGTCGTCATCTTCGCCCTCGGGCTGCGGCTGCTCGTGCGGCACGGGCGCGGGGAGCTGCACTCCCATCCGCATCCCTCGCCGCGGAGCCTGCGGGAGGCCTATGCCGTCGGCGTCGTGCACGGGGCCGGGGGCAGCGCCGGGATCGGGCTCTTGATCCTTGCCGCCATTCCCCATGCCGGGGTCGCGCTGGCCGGGCTGGGCGTGTTCGCCGTCAGCACCGCGCTTGCCATGGGGGCGGTTGCTGCGGGGCTTGGGCGGGTCGTGCGGCGGGTGCCGGTTGGGGTTGCCGGAGGGTTTGCTTGCGCGTTCGGGGCCTGGTACGTGGCTGCGGCTGCGGTTGGCGCGCCCTATCCGTTCTAAAGAGGCGCTAGATGTTTCGAGCCCGCTAAAGAAGTCCGGTGCCAAGCAGTATCTGCAAGGCGAGGCCACCTGTGACCGCAAGGATGA
>Ga0335072_10000243_pt1 | contig 117481 bp, 103 predicted proteins | sample Lox_Sample_21_FD_206725 | JGI IMG/M metagenome (GOLD analysis project Ga0335072, IMG submission 206725) | Soil microbial communities from Loxahatchee National Wildlife Refuge, Florida, United States - Lox_Sample_2.1 | ecosystem: Environmental > Terrestrial > Soil > Wetlands | place: USA...
AAAAGGCGGACCTCGCCCTCTATCACGCCAAAGCCGCCGGCCGGAACCGTTATGCGATCTTCGAATCCGCGCTCGGTCAGGCGGCGGTCGAAAAGCACACGCTCGAAAACGAGTTGCGGCGCGCACTGGCGCGCCGGGAATTTGAGGTGCAGTTCCAGCCGATCGTCGACACCAAGACCTTGAAATTGCGCAGCGCCGAAGCCCTGATCCGCTGGCGGCATCCGGAACGCGGCCTGATTCCTCCTGACCACTTCATCCCATTGGCGGAGGAATCCGGCACGATCTTGCAGATCGGCGAATGGGTGCTCGAAACCGCCTGCAAAGAGGCGGTGAAATGGCCGTCCTCGGTGCGGGTCGCTGTCAATCTGTCCGCCGTGCAACTGCGCAGCACCAGCTTTCTGGATTATGTGATGTGCGTGCTGGTCGAAACCGGCCTGCCGCCGGAACGGCTCGAGCTCGAAGTCACCGAGACCGCGCTGATCGATCAAGGCACCGACTGCATCGCGCTGCTGCGCAAGATCAAGAATCTCGGGATTACAGTGGCGCTCGACGATTTCGGCACGGGATATTCGTCACTTAATCAATTGACGATGTTCCCGTTCGACAAGATCAAGATCGACAAGTCCTTCACCCGCGACATGACCAACCGCACCGACTGCGCGGCGATCGTCTCCGCGGTGCTCGCGCTCGCGCACAGCATGAATATCGAGACGACGGCGGAAGGCGTCGAGACGCAAGACCAATTGCGCATTCTGCGCATGGCCGACGTGTCGACGGTCCAGGGCTATCTCATCCAGAGGCCGTGCGCGGCATCCGAATTGAATTTCGAAGCCTATGAAATCGCGGGAGCCGTTGAAGATGCCGCTTAGAGATGCATCGCAGGCCGTTCCGACCGTCGAGGCAAGTGCTGCGCCAAACCCATTCGGCACGCCGTCAGACGTCACTGCCGCCGCGAACAAATCGCTGATCGACGAACTCGAAGACGCCATCACCCATTCCGACCTGCGTCATCGCGCCACCGTCATGCGGCGGCTGACCGACCTCTTCATCATGAACGGCTCGGGCTTCTCCGAAGAACATATCGCAATGTTCGACGAGGTCATGAGCCGGCTGATCGTCGCCATCGACAGTTCGGCACGCGCCGAGTTCGGCAACCTTCTCGCCAAGAACCCGCATGCGCCGGCAAGGACGTCACGCATCTTGGCGCTTGATGACGAGATCACCGTCGCCGGCCCGATCCTGTCCCATTCGAAAGTCCTCGACGAGGCGACGCTGGTCGAAAGCGCAAAGACCAAGAGCCAGGATCATCTCTACGCGATTTCGCTGCGCGATACGATCGGCGAAGCGGTCACCGACGTGCTGCTGCGGCGCGGCGATACCGCGGTGGTGCGCAGCACCGCCAACAATCCCGGTGCGAAATTCTCCGAGTTCGGCCATACCGAGCTGGTGACGCGCTCGCGCGAGGACGCCGAGCTGGCGCTGCGTGTCTGGGCGCGTTCCGACATTCCACGCCAGCACCTATTGAGCCTGTTCGCATCGGCCTCGGAAGAGGTGCAAAAGCAGCTGGAAACCGCCGACCGCCAGAAGGTTCAGCTCTACCGCTACCTGGTCGCGCAGGCCAAAAGCCAGATTCAGACCAAGATGCGCGAAAACTCGGCGACCTATGCGCTGGCGCGGCCGCAGGTCGAGGCGCTGCACCGCGCCGGCGGCTTGAACAGCGAGAGCCTCGCCAAATTCGCGCAGGCCGGCAAGTTCGACGAAGTGACGGTCGCGCTATCGCTGATGTGCGATTTGCCGGTGGGGCATATCGAGCGCGCCATCGTGCATCATCGCGCCGATCACCTGATGGTTCTCGCCAAGGCGATCGGGCTGAACTGGGAAACCACGTGGGATATTCTGCGGATGCGCGGACCGGCGCGAGCCGTCGGCGCAGCCGAACTCGAAGCGAACGCGCGAAGCTTCGCCAAGCTGCAGCAGAAGACCGCCGTTGCAGCAATGGACTTCTATCGGCTGCGGGCGCGCGCTGAATCGCAGTTCGAGCCGGTCGAGTAGCCGGTCCGGTTTCGACAATCCGTTTACGCGGAATTTTAGCCGCTCGCCTTCGCGCCCGCACACCCGTGACGAGTGCATTGACAAGGCCGGCGCAATGGCCATTCTGCGCCGCGCTATCGTCATACAATCATACGAAGCCGATATGAGCCGGGAGCCGGGTATGGAACAGAGCAACGTCAAGGCCCACATCGCCTATGACGACCTGCGCGAGTGGCTCAGCCAAGCAGAGCGGCTTGGCGAAGTGCGCAATGTTTCCGGCGCCAGCTGGCAGGAAGACATCGGGCTCGCTGCCGAAGCGGTGCTGCGCGCCGAAACCGGGCCTTGCGTCGTGTTCGACGATATTCCCGGCTGCCCCAAGGGCTTTCGCGTCCTGCTCAACATGTTCGCCGGCACGCGCCGCAACATGACGCTCGGCTTTCCCGATCACCTGACGAAATGGGAGTTAAGCGACGCCTATCGCGAAGCCTATCTGAAAGAGCAGAAGATCGTACCGCATGAGATCGTCGATAACGGCCCGATTCTCGACAACGTGCTGACAGGCGAGGACATCGACGTCACCAAATTCCCGGCGCCGGTCTGGCACGAGAAGGATGGCGGCCGCTATATCGGGACCGGCACTTACAGCATCACCCGCGACCCGGATGAGAACTGGCTCAATGCCGGCGCCTACCGCGCGCAGGTGCATGACCGCACATCCGTCGGCATCCTCATCGCGGCCGGCCATCACGGCGACATCCATCGCGCCAAATATTTCAGGCGCGGCGAGCCGATGCCGGTCGCCATGGTGCTCGGCGGCGATCCGCTCGCCTTCTTCTATGGCGGCCTCGAAGTGCCGTATGGCGTGTTCGAAATCGACGTCATCGGCGGCTTGCGCGGCCGGCCGGTCAAGATGGTGCGCGGCCAGGTCACCGGCCTGCCGTTTCCTGCCCACGCCGAGATCGTGCTCGAGGGTTTCGTCACCGAGGGCAAGAGCGAGATCGAGGGCCCGTTCGGCGAATGGACCGGTCACTACGCCGGCGGCGCCAAGCCGACCTCCGTGCTCGACATCAAGGCCATTTATCACCGCAACGATCCGATCCTGCTCGGCGTGCCGCCGATGGGCGCCGGTCCCGACGAAATGGCGCGCTATCGCGCCGTGCTGCGTTCCGCCACCATCAAGCAGAACATGACCAATGCCGGCGTGCCCGGCGTGCAGCAGGTGTGGTGCCACGAGATCGGCGGCGCGCGGCTGTTTCACGGCGTGTCGATCACGCAGCGCTATCCAGGCCATGCCGTGCAGGCCGGCCACATCGCCGCGCAATGCGGGGCTTCCGCCTATGCCTCGAAATACATCGTCGTGGTCGATGACGATGTCGACGTCACCAATCTCGATCATCTGCTCTGGGCCATGCTCACGCGTACCGACCCGTCGCAATCGATCCAGTTCATCAACGGCTCGTGGGATTCGCCGGCCGATCCGGCGCTGCCGCCGTGGAAGCGCGCCGCGGGCGACATGACCCATTCGGTCGCCGTTATCGATGCCTGCCGGCCGTTTCATTGGCGCGACAAGTTTCCCGCCACCAATACGCCAAGCCAGGAAGTCATGCGCAAGGCGCAGGAAAAATTCGGCTGGCTATTGGACGGCAACCGCACGGACGGGAAGAAATAAAAGCGGGAACGGCGCAAACGCCCCGCATTGATCCCGATCAAACGCCGGCAGCGATGACCCCGCTATGCTTTTTTGGCAGTTGCGGCGTAATGTGAAGCCGTTGCAATTGATCCATAAAAGCGCCGGCAAGGCAGCGCAGCCTGTCCCGAAAAGGCGATGAGGATTCTCCAAGGGCTCGTCATGACGAAAGCGAAGATCGTGATTGTCGGCGGCGGCATCGGCGGCTTGTTCACGGCCAACGCGCTGATCGCCAAGGGCTTTCCGGTCGCTGTCTACGAACAAGCGCCGGCACTCGGCGAGGTCGGGGCCGGCGTCTACATCACGCCCAACAGCATGCGGCATCTGCAGCGGGTCGGGCTCGGCGAGCAGGTCGAGAAATGGGGCGCGCGGGTCGGATCGGCGTCGTCCTATTTCCGCTATGACGGCACGCCGATTGCGCCGGTCCAGGTCACCGACTCAGCGGGCTGGAATGCGACTTTCGGCATGCACCGCGCCGACCTGATCGACATCCTGGCGAGCGGACTGGCCAAGCAGGTCGTTCACACCGCACACCGTTGCACCGGTTTCGAGCAAGACGGCCGCGGCGCACGGGTTCGCTTTGCCAACGGCGCCATCGCCGAGGGGGACATCGTCATCGCCGCAGACGGCATCCATTCCGAACTGCAGAAATTTGTGACCCCGCCGTCCCGCCCGGTTTTCTCCGGCTCGTCGGCCTATCGCGGCACCGTTCCGCACGCAGCCGTTCCGGACTGGCCGATGGATCGCTGGCAGATGTGGCTCGGCGAGCGCAAGCACTTCCTCGTCTTCCCGCTGCGCGCCGGCAAATTGATCAATTTCGTTGGCTTCACGCCGGCCGATAAAGCCATCGAGGAATCGTGGTCGGCGCCCGGCGATCCCGATCAGCTGCGCCGGGATTTCGCCGGCTGGGATCCGCGCATCGAGAAACTGCTCGGCCAGGTGCAGACGACGTTCCGCTGGGCGCTCTATGATCGCGACCCGTTGCCGTGCTGGACCAAGGGAAGCCTCACGCTCCTCGGCGACGCGGCGCATGCCATGCTGCCGCATCTCGGTCAGGGCGCCAATCAATCCATCGAGGACGGCATCACTTTGGCGACGCTGTTGGCGCGTGCGGATGGCAATTCGGTGCCGGCGGCTTTGGCGACCTATGAGCGGCTTCGCCGCGATCGCGTCGCCGAGGTGCAGAGCGGCGCGCGCAAGAACGGCCTGCGTTACGACTCCATCTCCGGCGACCTCGAAATGCGCGACCGCGAGATCGTGGCGCATGCCGAATTCCGCAAGCAGCTTTACGACTACGACGTGGTCAAATACGCGAGCGCGGCGGCGCTTTCGCCGGCACACTGACCCGCGAGCGGATTGCGGCGTCTTCCTCGCGTGGGACGCCGCCCACGGCCCCCTCGCCGCCTCCCTGAGGCGTGATTCGAGTCTCCCTTGGCACGGCGAGAATTCGCGGGCATGGTTCTGCGTACAAGCGCTTTGGCAAATTGACCCGAGCGCAAAAAAATAGACTTTGGGGAGAACGACCATGCCGACGGTGTTTTTCCGGCTGTGCCGCTTATTGGGCATGTTATTGGGCATGTCATTGGTCCTGACGCTCATTGCCGCGTCAGTTCAAGCGCAAGACAGCGTCAAAATCGGCCTGATTATGACCTATACCGGCCAGTTCACCGACGCGGCCGCGCAGATGGACAATGGCATCAAGCTTTACATGAAGCAGCACGGCGACACCGTCGCCGGCAAGAAGATCGAGCTCATCCGCAAGGACGATGCCGGCGCTCCCGACGCCGCCAAGCGCCTCGCACAGGATCTGATCGTCAATGACAATGTCGACATCCTCGCTGGCTTTGTCATCACGCCGGAGGCGCTGACAGTCGCCGACCTGTCCGCGCAAGCGAAAAAGCTGATGGTGGTGATGAACGCGGCAACCTCGATCATCACGACCAAATCGCCCTACATCACGCGCACATCGGTGACGCTGCCGGAGGATTGCGAGCCGCTCGGCACCTGGGCCGCCAAGCACGGCATCAAGAAGGTCTTCACCATGGTGTCGGACTACGCTCCCGGCCACGATGCCGAGACAGCGTTCTCCGGGGCGTTCAAGGCCGCCGGCGGCGAAGTGGTCGGCTCGGTGCAGATGCCGATGGCGAGCCCCGATTTCTCGGCCTATGTGCAGCGCGCCAAGGATTCCGGTGCGGACGGGATCTTCGTTTTCATTCCCGGCGGCTCGCAGCCCGCGGCGCTGGCGAAAGCGCTGGTCGAGCGCGGCATGGATCCGAGCAAGATCAAGCTTCTTGGCCACGGCGAGCTCGCCGACGAGAGCGCGGTGAGGGCGATGGGCGACACCGCCGTCGGAATCATCACCTCGATGTTTTACGACTACAACGACGATTCCAAGCTCAATCACGAATTCGTCGCCGCCTACAATGCCGAGTTCAAGCGCAACCCCGACCTGTTCTCGGTCGGCGGCTATGACGGCATGCATTTGATCTACGAGGCGCTGAAGAAGACCGGCGGCAAGGCCGACGGCGACAGCCTCATTGCGGCGGTCAAGGGCATGGCCTGGGAAAGCCCGCGCGGCCCGATGTCGATCGATCCCGAGACCCGCGACGTCATCAATACGGTCTATATCCGCCGCGCCGAGAAGGTGAACGGGCAGATCCGCAACGTGGTGATCGCCAAGTTCGAGAACGTCAAGGATCCGGTGAAGGAGCGGATGAAACAACAGGCGAAATAGAATTCGCCGTCAGAACCCGCCGAAGCCGCCGGCGGTGAACTGAAGGCGCTGGGTGACGTCATAGGGCTGTTTGGTCAGCGGATAGGCGTAGTCGACGCGGATCGGGCCGAACATCGAGTCCCAGATCAGGCCGGCGCCGACCGAGGAACGGATGGCGCGGGAATTCGCGATCTGCTGCGACGGCGACATGGCGGCGATCGTCGTCGCGCTCGAAGCGCTGGTGGCCCAGAGCGATCCGACATCGGAGAAGGCCGCGACCTTGAGCCCCGCGTCGGGCGGAATGAACGGCATTGGCGCCTGCAGTTCAGCCGATGTGGTCCAATAGGCGTTGCCGCCGAGATTATCCATCGTCGTGCCGGGCGTGATGTCGCGCGGGCCGAAGCCGTTCGGGGCAAAGCCGCGCACGAGCTGCGGCCCGCCGAAGAAGCCGTCGAGCAGCGGCAATTGCTGGCCGCCCCACGGCGCCACATAGCCGCCCTGCGCCCGCACCATGCCGACCACGTCGCCGCCGAGTTCGTGATAAACGCGCACGTCCTGCGTGGTGCGGGCGAACCTGGCGGCGCCGCCAAGCCCGGCGAAGTCGTTGTTGACCTGCGCGCGCACACCCTCGGTCGGATCCCTGGCATTGTCGAGCGTCGAATATGTGACGCCATTGCCGATCGACGATACCCAGTAGGAGCCCATCTGCGCCGCTTGCTGGATCGGCAGCGACACCGTGCCGATCGCAGGATCGAGCGACAGGCCCTGCTTGTAGAGCGAATAGTTGGTGCTGACGTTGAGATTGTCGGTGATCGGCGTGCCGACGGCGACTTTGCCGCCGTACAGCTCGGTGTTGAACGCCTGGTAGGGACTGGCGAAGCTTTGCCGGCCGAACAGGTCGATCCCGGCGGAAAGGTTCTGGTTGAGGAACCGCGGATCGGTGAAGGAGACGTCGAAGCCCCGCGCGTATTGGCCGTAGGTCACGGTCGACTTGGCAATATCGCCGGTGCCGAAGAAATTGGTGTCGCCGATGCTGAGCTGCACCAGCGCGCCGTCAGAGGCCGAATAGCCGCCGGACACGAAGATGCTTCCGGTCTTCTGCTCTTCGACCGTGACATCGAGCACGACGCGATCCGGCGCCGAGCCGCGATCGGCGGTGATCTTGACGGTCTTGAAATAGCCGAGCGCTTTGAGATGCCGCTCGCCGCGATCGACCAGCGCGCGGTTATAAGCATCGCCCTCGCCGAAATCGAATTCGCGGCGGATCACTTCGTCGCGAGTCTTGATATTGCCATGGATGTCGATGCGCTCGATATAGAGCCGCTTGCCACCTTCGATCGTATAGGCAAGGTCGATCGTCTGGCGCCCCGGCTTGCGCGCGACATGGGGCACAATGTCGGCAAACGGCTCGCCGTTCCTGGCGAGCGCCATCGCCATATCCTCGACCGTTTTGTCCACCGCGGCGGCGTCGTAGACTTCGCCGCTTTGCGTATGCAGCAGCGGCCGCAATGAATCCGTGTCGACCGTCTTGAGACTTGAATTTAGCGTGACTTTGCCAAGGCGGTATTGCGGCCCCTCCTCGATAGTGAATGTCACGGCGACCGATTTGGTCGGAGCATCGTAGCTGCCCGCCGACGACACCCGCACATCGGCATAGCCGTGATCGCGATAGAACTGCCGCAACAGGTCGCGATCGTTGTCGATCTTGTCGGCATCATAGATATCATTGTTGAGGAGAAAGCTCACGACATTGGTCACGCCGGTCTTGATGATGCCGCGCAGCTTGGTTTCCGAGAACGCCTTGTTGCCGGCGAAGATGACCCGCCGCACCGCAAGCCTCGCGCCTTCCTTGATCTCGAAGACGAGATCGACCGTGGTATTGTTGCTGCCCGGCTTCGGCGCGATGGTCTTGGGCACGATCTGCGCGTCGAAATAGCCCTGCCGCTTATAGACATCAAGCATGCGCACGACGTCGCTTTGGATCGCGGCGCGTGACAGCGGGCCGCCGGCCTTCGACTGCAGGTCCTTCTTCAGATCCTCGTCTTTGATCTTGCGATTGCCTTCGAGCGCGAGCCGCCCGATGGTCGGGTTCTCGGCCACGACCACCAGGATGCGGTCGCCGGCGCGCGAGATCTTGACGTTGCTGAACAGGCCGGTGGCGTAGAGCCGTTTGATCGCGTCGTCGGTCGCCTGCGCATCAAGCGTGCCGTCCGGCCCGGCATGGAAGTACGAGCGCACCATGTCGGCGCCGACATGCTGGTTGCCGATCACCGTGATTGTGGAATCATGCGGTCCCGCCGCGGCGACGGTCGCCCAGACGGAAAAACCCGTAAAAACCCCGAGGATCAGGGCAATTCCCCGGCAACGCATCAACAGCGGCTCCCCACCGACCCTGGAGCGTAATCCCGAAAGGTCATGCTCCGACGCAAATTCCAGAGCCTGATCCCCTCGCCTCGATCAGGGTCTGGGAAGACTTCAACAAGCCGGCGGGGCGGGACCGTGACCGATTGTGTCGAAAACTAAGGCTGAGTTGGGAAAGTTCGCCACAAAGGTTTACGCGCGGTTGCGCTTTTTCCAAAAGGCCCGGGACGATGGCGATATCGCTCAAGAAGGGACGACTATATGCTTGTCTCCGGCACGTCGCATGCTTTGGCCTGGGTCCGTCTACGGACCTGCACCGAGGAGACGCGCTCTAGGCGCGCGCGGCCTTGGGAAGCGTCATGGGCTTGTTGGCGCCGTGCAGAAACTCGACCGTGACAAAAGTCCGATCGGTATCGCCGGTATTCTCCAGGTCGTGCGCCTTGTATTCGCCCGGTCCATAGGTCTCGTGCCGGGTCTCGCCCGCAGCATAGCTATATTCGCGGGTCTCGCTGGCTGTTCGTCGCAATCGCGAACACCTTTTCACAAGGGCGGAAAGCCGTTTTGATTTGGATCAAAATGCCATGCACGCGCTTGCATGGCTCGTGGCACCGGACGCCGCCTCTGGCCGGCGCAGGCGGCTAAAGGCGCGCGACATTACCGGTTCGCATGCGGCGCCGGCATGGCTCGCTTTACCCTTGCAGGGCGCGCGTCGTGTCGTCGAACAACTCCTCGACCGTGTAGCGGCGCGGAATGATCTTCATTTCCAGCGCATAGGCCGACATCAGATCGAGCGCGGGCTTCACCGCATCGAAGCCGAACGGCAGCGGATCGATGACGCCGGGCTTGGGCAGGCCAGCCGCCTTCTTGCTGGCGTGGAGCATGCGGAAGACTTCGCGCACCGCGCCGGGATCGGATTGCGACAACGCGCTTTTGACCACGACCATGTGATTGAGCGGCACCGTGCCGTATGTCTTGTACCAATCCTGCGCCGCCGCGTCGGGATCGGGAATGACGCTTTTGAAGCGCGGATCGGACGGCAGAACGGTGCCGAAAATGGCGGCATCAAGCTCGCCGTCGAGCACCATCTTGGTCATGTCCTTGCCGTCGGCGGCGCGCTCGACGCCGGGCGGATCCTTGAATTCGGCGATATGGGCGTCCTCGAAGGTCACCCATTTCACCTTGGCGAGGTTGACGCCGTAATCCTTCCACAAGATGCCGCGGATCCAGCAGCCGGTGGTCTGCGCGAAAGAGCGCACGCCGACGCGGCGGCCCTCGAGATTGTCCGGCGTCACAACACCGCGCTCGGAATTGTACAGCAAGGTGCCATGCTGGAAGCGGCCCATCATGGTCGCCGGCATCAGCACCAGCGGCTTGCCGAACGCCTTGGCTTGCAGGTACGTGACCAGCGCGATCTCGCAGACGTCGAATTTCAGTTCGCGCACCATCATAAAGAAGGATTTATAGATCGGATCGACCTCGGTGAGACGAAGGTTGATGCGGTCGGAGCCGATGCCGCCGTTCTTGAGCGCCTGGGTCTGCGGGTAATTGCCGAAACAGCCATCCAGGGTCTTAAGTTTTTCCGCCGCGATCGTGCTCATCTGGACTTACCTCCGTAGTGCGATTGATCTTATGATCCGCCCGCGCGGGATGCCAGCCCTCGTCCTGCACCACGGAACATGACACCCATGACACAATCAGTGCCGCAATCAGTGTCGCAGATGACATCGCAGTCCGATCGCGTGCCCGCGGAGCGGATCGAGACCTTCATCGCCAAGGCCTTTGCCGCGGCGGGCCTGTCCGAGGCGGATGCAAGGACGCTCGGCCGCCTCATGGTCGAAGCCGACCTGCGGGGCAGCGATACCCATGGCGTGATCCGCCTGCCGCTTTATGTGCGCCGCATTCGTGCCGGCGGCGTCAACGCGAAGCCGAATATCCGCGTAGTGAGCGACCGGCCATCGGCGGCGCTGCTCGACGGCGACAACGGCATGGGCCATCTGGTGATGACGCGCGCCGCCGAGATCGCGATCGCGAAGGCCAAGGTCACCGGCATCGGTTGGGTCGGTGCGCGCATGAGCAATCACGCCGGACCGGCATCGCTCTATGTCACCATGCCGCTCGCCGACGATATGATCGGGCTCTATTTCGCCGTCGGCAGCAACAATCACCTGCCGCCCTGGGGCGGCAGCGACAGCCTGTTGGGCACCAACCCCGTTGCCGTCGCAGTGCCGGCGGGCGACGAGCCGCCGATCGTGCTCGACATGGCGCCGACGGTGGCGGCCTACGGCAAGGTGCGGCTCAAGGCGCAGCGCGGCGAGCAAATGCCGATCGGCTGGATGATCGATCGTGAGGGCAAGCCGCTGACCGATCCCAAGCGCGCCGATGAAGGGCATCTGCTGCCGATCGGCGATTACAAGGGTTATGGCCTGAGCCTGATCATCGGTCTCCTCGCCGGCGCGCTCAATGGCGCGGCGCTCGGCCGTGACGTCATCGACTTTGTGAAGAATACCGGTCAGGCAACCAATACCGGACAAGCGATTGCCGCCTTGGCGGTCGAGACTTTCATGCCGGCCAGCGAGTTCAAACGCGCGGTCGACCGCATCATCCGCGACATCCGCAATTCGCAAAAGCTGCCCGGAGTCGAGCGCATCTGGCTGCCGGGCGAGCAGAGCCATGCCAAGCTTCTCGACCGCCGCGCCCACGGCGTGCCGATGCCCAAGTCGCTGCGCGAAAGCCTCGACACGGTGGCGCGCGAGTTGAACATCGGACTGCTGGATTAAGGCATAAGGAAAGATCGATGGTGTCTCAGACGACGGTCGGCCTCGTCGGCTTCGGCCTGATGGGCGAAGTCTATGCCACCCGCCTCGTCGCCGCGGGCTTTGCCGTGACCGCTTACGACGTCGACCCGGCCAAGGCCGAACGCATGGCGCAGATCGGCGTGCGTGCGGCAACACTCATCGACATCGCGCGCAACTGCGATCCGATCGTGCTTGCGGTGTTCTCGACCGATCAGGTCGAAGACGTGGTCGAGCGCGCGCTGTCGCCGGCCGCAAACGGCAAGACGGTGATCTGCACCTCGACTTGCGACCCCGATCGGATCGCCGCGCTCGGCGCGCGCATCGGCGAGCGCCTGCGCTTTCTCGAAGTCCCGGTGTCGGGGACGAGCGCGCAGGTGCGCGCGGGCGACGGTCTCGGCCTCATCGGCGGCGATGCGCGGACCGCCGACGGCGCGGCGCCGGTACTCGATGCGCTGTTTCCGCGGCGCTTTCATATCGGCAAGATCGGCGACGGCGGCCGCGCCAAGCTTGCGATCAACCTGATCCTCGGCCTGCATCGCCTGGCGCTGGCGGAAGGATTGATCTTCGCAGAGCGGCTTGGCCTCGATCCGGCGGCGTTTCTCAAAGTTGCCCGCGCGTCGGCGGCCGAGTCACAGGTGATGGGCACCAAAGGGCCGAAAATGGTGTCCGGCGATTTCGCCCCGGAAGGGCGCGTACGGCAAACTCTGAAAGACGTCCATCTGATGCTCGATCAGGCGCAGAAGCTCGGCCAGCAATTGCCGCTGCTTGCCGTCAATGCCGAAGTGCTGCAGGCCTGTGTCGATCGCGGCGACGGCGAACTCGATAACAGCATCGTCATCGAGGAAGTCCGTCGCCGCAGGGCCAAGGCCTAAGCTATTGCACCTCGATGCCGGCCTTCTTGACCACACCGGCCCATTTGGCGATCTCGGTCTTCATGAACGGCCTGATATCGGCGAGCGGTATGTCCAGGATTTCGCCCGCGGCCTGATTGATTTTCTGTTTCACGCCGGGATCGGCCTGCGCCTTCTGGATTTCGCTGTGCAGCCTGTCGATGATCGGCTGCGGCGTGCCTTTCGGCGCCCACAGCCCGAACCAAACATAATTGGAGTAGCCCGGCACGCCGGCTTCGGCGACCGTGGGCACATCGGGCAAGAGCGGCGAGCGCTTGGTGCCGGTGACCGCAAGGGCGCGCACCGTGCCGCCTTTGATCTGGCCGAGCGCGCTCGCCAGATTGTCGAAGAACACCGGCACCTGGCCCGACATGACGTCGGCATAGGCCGGCGCCGCGCCGCGATAAGGCACGTGCGCGAGATTGATGCCGGCCATCATCTTGAACAGCTCCATCGACAGATGCTGTCCGGTGCCGTTGCCGGCCGAGGCATAGTTGATCGCGCCCGGCTTGGCTTTGGCCATGTCGATGAGCTCCTTCACCGAATGTGCCGGAAAATTGTTGCTGACCACGAGCACGAACGGAAATTGCGCGAACATGCCCGCCGGCTCGAAGTCGGTCACGGGATCATAAGGCAGATGCGCGAACAGAGACGGGTTCACCGCCATGCTGGCCGTCAGCCCGGTCTGCAGCGTATAGCCGTCCGGCGCCGCGCGCGCTGCGGCGACGGTCCCGGTCAGGGAGCCGGCACCGGGAAGATTCTCAACCACGAAGGGTTGGCCGAGCTGCTTGGAGAGCTGCTCGCCGAAAATGCGCGAAACGATATCGGTGCCGCCGCCCGGGGTGGACGCGACGATGTCGGTAATCGTCCGAGACGGGTAGTCGTCGGCGGAAAGCGGTCGCGAGGCCAACCCGACGCACGCCAGCACAGCCGCAAGCGCGACCGCATGGGACCTATTCATTACAGTGTTCCCTCTCTCAAATGGCTCGCGTTCTGAGGCGCGGCACTATGCTTTTATTCTACCGAGTCCTTTTACAAAAGGCCCCGTAACGCGATGATTTGAAGCGCCGCGCAATGCGTCCGCTGCATGAGATCATGCAGGAGGGGGCACAGTGAGATTTCGGCCTGTTTTAATGAAATCCCAACCATTTTTTTACACCTTTAACGGGTGCGGCAGGAGCGCGAATGTGCGCGGATGAGGCTCGGGTCCGAGCCCGTTTCGCATTCTGCATCCGGCATCCGCACGGAAATTCCGCGCCGCCTGGCGCGGGGCCATCGGCGATCTTCGCCACACGGCGAGGAATAGGGAAAATCTTGACATGCGCTTTCTCGACGACCTGAAAATCTCGGTAAAGATTCTCTCTGTCATCGGATTGCTAAGCGCGGTCACGGCGCTCGTTGTCATTCTCGGAGCGCTCTCGCTGCACAGGCTCGACGAGAACTACTCGCAAATCGTCGAAAAAGACGATCCCGGAATTCTGGCCGTGGCCCGCGCCGCCCGTTCGGCCAATATCATCGGCTATGCCGCGTATCGGGCCATCGCCTATCCCGGCGCATCAACCGAAGCGCAGACTTCGGCCAGATCGGTGCGATCGAATTACGACAATGCAGTGAAATACATCGCGGAAGCCGAAAGGCTGAAGCCGGAGCACAAAGATATATTCGAAAGATATCGGACGCAGCTAGACGCCATTCACAAATGCACGGCCCCCGTGATCCAACTGGGTCTCAATGACCAGAACGACAACGCCACCAAGGCCATGGTCAAGTGCGATGAATTGATCTTCGCGTTCACCTCGGCTGCGAGCAAATTCGACGACGGTGAAATCGAGAAGGCGCAAGCCGCGAAAGCCGGCGCCTCTTCCAGCGCCGTGTCGACCATTATCACGACAACGACGATAGGCGTTATCGGCCTCGCGCTCTGCTGTGCGCTCGGCCTGTGGATCGCGATGGCCAAGATCACCAGGCCGCTGGTTCGTCTCGGCGAGAACATGAAGTTCCTGGCGGACGGCGACCTGACCGCTGAAATCGCCGGCCAGGAGCGGGCCGACGAAGTCGGAATCATGGCCAAGGCGGTTCAGGTCTTCAAAGACAATGCGCTGGCGCTCAAGGCTGCGGAGGAAAAATCGGCGCAGCAGCAGCGCGCCGCCGAAGAGCAGCGCCGCCTGGCCGACGAAGAGCGGAGGCGCAACGAAACCGCGCGCGCCGCGGGCGCCGCGCAGGTGTCCCGCGTTGTCGAATGCCTCGGCACCGGCCTTGAGCGCATGGCCGAAGGCGATCTCAGTTACCGGCTCAACGACGATTTCGCCGCCGAATATGTCAAGATCCGCAACGACTTCAACAACGCCATCGGCCAGCTGCAGCAGACCATCAGCGCGATCGTGTCGTCGACCCGCGAAGTCACCAGCGCGTCGGCGGAAATTTCATCGAGCACAACGGACCTGTCGCAGCGCACCGAGGAGCAGGCGGCAAGCCTGGAACAGACCTCGGCCTCGATGGAAGAGATCGCCGCGACCGTGAAGAAGAACGCCGAGAACGCGCAAGCGGCCAGCCGGTCGGCGAACGCGACCCGCGAAGTCGCCGACCGCGGCGGCCAGGTGGTGGCCCAGGCGGTCGATGCTATGGCGCGGATCGAGGAATCCTCGCGCAAGATCGCCGACATTATCGGCGTCATCGACGAAATCGCGCGGCAGACCAACCTGCTCGCACTTAATGCCGCGGTCGAGGCGGCGCGCGCCGGCGAAGCTGGTCGCGGCTTCGCTGTGGTGGCATCGGAAGTGCGCAGCCTGGCGCAGCGCTCCTCGCAGGCCGCAAAAGACATCAAGGACCTGATCACTAACTCGAACAGCCAGGTCAAAGACGGCGTCGACCTCGTCAACAAGGCGGGGGGCGCGCTGAATGAGATCGTCACCTCCATCAAGAGCGTCGCCGACACCGTTACGCAGATCGCCGCCGCCAGCGCCGAACAGGCGACCGGCCTCGAACAGGTCAACAAGGCGCTGACCCAGATGGACGAGGTCACCCAGCAAAACTCGGCGCTGGTGGAAGAAAACGCCGCGACCGCGAAGACGCTGGAGAATCAGGCCGTCGCCATGACCGAAAAGGTCGCGGTATTCCGCCTCAACGATAACGCCGGGCGCTTCGGCGGCGCGATGCCGGCCGCCAAAGAGCCGGAGGCTGCAGCCATGGAGCGGGCTCCGGCCGCGAAAGGCCCAGCCAAACCCGCGGCCAAGCCCCCAGCCAAGCCCCCAGCTATGCCCGCGGTCAAGCTCGCCGCGAGGCCTGCGGCCAAAGCCGCGACCACGGCCACGGCGAAGAACGCGGCTAAACCCACAGCAACGACGAACGGCGGTCCGGTCGGGCGCATGCACAGCGCACTCGCAGCGGCGATCAAAGATCCGGAATGGAAAGAGTTCTGACGATGAACAGGGTCGGCCGCGCCACCCCGGCGCGACCGTTCCCGGGTAATGGTTTCTTATATCGGGAGATCGAGTCATGAGTATCGAAGTTGCGGCAGGTGGCGGCGAAGGCGACAAATTCGCTCAATTGAATGCAGCGGTGGGCGCCGCCGCCGGCAAATCGACGGAGTTCATCAGTTTCGCCATCGGCGACGACCAATACGGCGTCGACATCATGGCGGTGCGCGAGATCAAGGGCTGGACCGCGATCACGCATCTGCCCAAGCAGCCCGACTACGTGCGCGGCGTGCTCAATCTGCGCGGCGTCATCGTGCCGATCATCGACCTGCGCTGCCGCTTCGGCCAGGGCCTCACCGAGGCGACGCCGATGCATATCGTGATCATCGTGCAGATCGGCGCGCGCCAGGTCGGCCTGTTGGCGGACCGGGTGCTCGACATCGTCTCGCAGGACGCGTCGCAGATTCAGCCGGTGCCGAAGATCGCGCAAGCCTCGCGGGTCGAATTCCTCTCCGGCCTCGTAACCGTGGATGATGCGATGATCGCTCTGATCGATCTGCCGAACCTTTTGAATTCGCGGCCGGAGGGCGAGCTCGCGAACTGAGCGGTAAACATCACGCCGCTTAACCCGATTTTATTATCCTGGCCGGAAAACGGGTTGCCGCTTTTCCGGGACATGCGCTAGAGCGAGACCGTTTCGGCGAGAAGCGAGCGCGCCGAGAGCGACGACACGGCTTGCGATATTGCCGGACCGACGGCAGCCGGCGCAGGCGGCGTTTCCGGCGCCGCTTCGGGCACTACGGGCTTAATCGCGTCGCGCGCACGCTGCTGAATCTCGTCCAGCTCGCGATTGCGCGTTGCGAGCGTCTCGACTTGGCGCCGCAGCCGCACCGATTCGGTCTGCACCTTGGCGAACGCGACTTCGGCAATGGCGCGGCGCGCCTGCTCCTGCTGCAATTCCAGATGCAGCCCTTCGATCTTGCCCTCCGCCGCCTGCGCACTCGCTTCAGCGGCGCCGGCGCGTTCGGTGAGCGATTTTATCGAATCAGCGGCTTCGGCAAGCGCAGCTTGCTGGCTTTCAATTTGTTCCTTCAAGTGCTTCGTCTCGTTCTCCACCGCGCGCGCCTTAGCTTCAGCCGTGGCAGCCCGCCCGGCGAGCGCCTGGACCGAATCCGAAGCTTCGGCCAGCGCCGCTTCGTGATTCTGCATTTTTATAGTGAGCCGCTCCGCCTCGCCTTGCGCCGTGCTTGACTTGGCCTCGGCGTCGGCAATCCGATTGGCGAGCGATTGCACGGCTTCGGCGGCTTCGGCGAGCGCGGTTTCGTGGCGTTGCAGCTTTGCCGTAAGGCTTTCGACTTGGCGCTCCGCCAGCATCGATTTGAGCTCGGCGCCGTCGATCTGCCGCGCCAGCGCGCTCGCCTTGGCTTCGGCTTCCGCCAGCGCCGTGGCACGCGCTTGGAAGGCCTCGAGCAGACTGCCGGTCTGCGCCATCAGCTTGGTCCGCGACTCATCGAGTTCACGGATCTGACGGTCCTTGGCTTGCAGCTTACCCTTCAGCTCGCCGAGCAGCGCGGCCGCGACGTCGCGCTCGCGCGTCGTGCTTGCCGCTTTGCGATTGGCTTCATTGCGTTCCTCGACACGCGCGGCAAGGCTCTTGCGCGTGTCCGCGAGCATGGTCTCGGCCGCGGCGGTCTGCGCCACCATGGCTTCGAGCTGGCTGTTGAGAGCGTCCGCTTCGATCCGATGGAGGTCGCCCGCTTGCTGCATGGCGACCTTCAGGCGATCGCGTTCAGCCTCCGAGGCGAGCAATGTCGCCTTCAACGTATCGAGCCGCGTGCGCAGCGTATCGCTCTCGACGCCGGAGTCCCACAGCCGCCCCGACAGCCGCGCCCCTTCGACAACGGAGAGATCGAGCGACGTCTGCAGCGAGCGGTTCTCGTTCTCACGATGCGTCAGATCCTCGCGGGCGGCGAGCAGCTGCGCTTCCAGTTCAGCGATGTGCTTGTCCCTCGCCGTGCCTTCGGCGGTAAGCCTGCGAACGCGCTCGTTGAGCATTTTGGCCGCGGTTTCTTTTACCGCGATCTGCTTGCGGAGCTCGGCGACTTCCTCGTTGGAAGGCGCGAGTACCCAGGCGCGGCTTGAGGCCTGCGGCGGCGCGAACGGGACGACAGCCGCACGCGCGGCCTCGTCCTGCCAATCATCCGGCTCCAGCGCGTTGGCGGTGAATGCCATGTGTCGCGAATTGCCTGTTATCCCAAGGCCAAGTTGGCGCCGTTATGGTTAATGGACGGTTAAGGCGGCCGGAGCTTGTGATCGAGTTCACCGGCACCACGTCACGGATCGTGCACCGGCCGCTGCCGCAGGACGATCCGGGCCGGCGCCAGCCGGATATTTCGAAAGCCAATGAGAAGCTTGGCTGGGCGCCCCAGGCCCCGCTGCGTGAAGGGCTCATGTGCACCATCGATTTTTTCGAAACGACGCAGAAGGGGGCTATCCGGCCGTTCGCAGCCCAGGATGCGTGAAACTGAAGCACAAAAGAACAATGCACGGACGCAAAAACACGAGGCGCCGTGGTTTGCGGCGCCCCGTTGGAAATTACGGCAGTCCGACAATTCAGGTATAAAATTTCGAAACCGAAGCCGGTCGCAAGACAGGCTTCGGCGAAACGAAATTAAACCCGATTACGCCGGGCAGGTATCGAGACCGGAGCAGAAAGCGAGCGTGAAGGCGCCCGCATTTTCCTTCACCGATCCCGCCGCGGCTTCCAGCGCCTCGTCGGAAACTTGGAAGGAGAGGATTTCTTCTTCGGTCTGCTCGATGGTGTGAGTCATAGCGATGTTCCCTTTGTTCGCCAGCGGCGCCGGCAAGTAGTCATCAGGCAGGACGAGAAATCATTTTAAAACCCCCCCGCCACGCAGCCATTAAATCATCGGCTGCGGATAGTGTAAAGTGTGTCCGGCTATGCGTCATATGGCTGATTTATGAAGACAAAACGCTCGATTTTCACGACCGTTTCGGGCGGGAAAAACAGCACCGGGAAACCATACTCCGACAGCGCTTTAGGAGCCGCCGCGGTGCGCGCACAGGGCGAAGACGATTCGCGTGATGCCGTACCGCGTGCAGCCGACGGCGATGGTTCGGCGTTCGACGAAAGCCTGATCCTTCGCGCGGCCACGATCGACGAACTGCTCTCGGACGATGTCGCGCCGTCGCCGGAGCCGTACGGCGATACCGATTTGGCCGCGCGGCGGCTGTCCGCCTGGTGCCGCGCCGCGACCGGCGGCGACCAGGCGCTGTTCGAGCGCCGCCTGGCACGCGATGGGCTCTCGCTCGCCGAAGTCACGGCGCGGCTCGGGGCGGTGCGCCGCGTTGGCCCTGCTCCGGCCTGGCTTGCCGAGGTCGGCTGGACCCTGGCGGCGCTGGAAGGCCGCGCCAATCCGCCACAGGCAGGCGGGGCCGACAGTGCCGAGTCTTGCGCTTTCGAGCCGCTATTGGCGCCCGTCGCCGACGCAGCGCAGGCCCGGCTGCAAGCGGCGATCGCCGCGAGCGCCCGCGAAAATTTGAGCGAGACGGCGCAGGCGGCCTTGCGCCGCGCACTGCTGCACGACCTGTCCGGCCTCTGCGCGCCGGCGCTCTACGAGCGCTTCAGCAAGGCGCGCGGTGCCGCCGGCACCGGCGCGGCGGCGCAGCCCAACGCGACGGCGCTGTTCGATCGATTCGCCGCCGACATGCGGTCCGGCGGCTTCCGGCACCTCTTCGCCGACAAGCCGGTGCTGTTGCGGCTGATCGCGACGCTCACCCGGCAATGGCTCGATGTGTCGCGCGAATTGCTGCTGCGGCTCGATGCCGATCTGCCGGCAATTCGCCGCGACCTGCTGGCGTCGGCGGCGGCGGGCCCGGTCGTCAAGATCGAATGCGAACTGTCCGATCCGCACAATTTCGGCCATTCGGTCCAGATCCTGAGCTTCGCCGGCGGCGCACGCGTCGTTTATAAGCCGAAGGATTTGCGGCTCGACGTCGTCTGGCATGATTTGATCGCGCGGCTCAATCGCGCCGCTCCGCCGGAGACGCTGCAGGCCGTGCGCAGCATCGCGCGCGACGATTATGGCTGGACCGAATTCGTTGCGCATGACGGCTGCGCCGACGAGAGCGGCATTGAGCGCTACTTCCGGCGCGCCGGCGCATTGCTCGCACTGTTCCATGTCTTTGCCGCGACCGACATGCACCAGGAAAACATCATCGCTGCGGCCGATCACCCGGTACCGATCGATCTCGAAACGATCCTGCAGCCGAGCGCGGAGGAGCACAAGGTTCGCGAGCCCGAGAGCGAAGCCTTCGATGACGCCATGGATATCGTCGGCAATTCGGTGATGACCGTCGGCCTCCTTCCCGCTTACGGCCGTTCGGTCGACAATAATATCTTTGCCATGGGCGGTATGACGGCGGATTGGGGCGCGCGAACGGTGATCCGCTGGAATGACGTCAACACCGACGCGATGCGGCCGGCCAAGGCGAAAGAGCCGGGCGCGACCAACACCAATCTGCCGCATGTCGGCGGGCGCTACGCCAAGTTTGCCGACCATATCGAGGGCTTTATCGCCGGCTTTGCCGACTATGCGCATTTTCTGCAGCGGGAAATGCGTACGAATCCGGCCGATCTGTTCGCGGGCTTTGCCGGCTTGCCGGTGCGCAAGGTCGTGCGCCCGACCAGGTTTTATTACATGCTGCTGCAGCGGCTGCGCAACCATTCGCAGATGGACGACGGCGCGGTCTGGTCGGCGCAAGCCGATTTCGTAGCCCGGCTTGCCCCTTGGGACAAAGAGAGCGATCCGCTGTGGCCGCTTCTTCGCGCCGAGCGAACGGCCCTGTTGTCGCTCAACGTGCCGCATTTCGTGACGCCGACCGACGGCACCGAGGTCGGCGACGTCACCGGCGCGGCGGCGCAGACCGCGGCCGTGCCGGGCCTCACGCGCGCCATGGAACGCGCCGGAAACCTGGATGCGAATGAAATCGCCTGGCAGACCGAGGTCATCCGCGAGAACACCAACGCGATCATGCCGCGCGCCGCCGCATCGGCCGACGCCAAAGACGTGCTTGCCGACGTGCCGCTGGCCGCGGCGAAAGCGCGGTTCATCGCCGAGGCCGGCCGGATCGCGGCCGAGATTTCAGAGCGTGCGATCCGACGCGGCCCGGGCGCGGCCTGGATCGGGCTCGACTGGCTCGGCGATGCCGACGTCTTTCAGCTCGTCTGCCTCGGTCCCGATCTCTATAACGGCACGTCCGGGATCGCCGTCTTTCTCGCCGCGCACGCCGCGGCGACCGGACACGCGCCGTCGGCCGAGCTTGCGGTCGCCGCACTGTCGCATCTGCGCAAGAATCTGAGGAGCCGCAATGCCGCGCGCCTGGCGCGTGCGCTCGGCGTCGGCGGCGCCACCGGCCTGGGCTCGATCGTCTATGCTTTCGCGGCGATCGCGAAATGCCTCGACAATCAAGACTTGCTCGCAGATGCCGAGCATGCCGCGCGGCTGTTCACCGATGAATTGATCGCGGCCGACAAGCAGCTCGACGTCATGAGCGGCAGCGCCGGCGGCATTCTCGGGCTGCTGCGGCTCTATCGCGACACGCAGTCTGCCGCCGTGCTGGCGCGCGCGACAAGATGCGGCGAACATTTGCTGGCACAGCCGCGACTGGGCTCTGAAGGCCGGCGCAGCTGGCCTATTCCGGGCAAGGACGGCAAATCGCTCAACGGCATGTCGCATGGCGCCGCGGGCTTCGCCCATGCGCTTGCCGCACTCGCGGCGGCGAGCGGACGCGAGGATTTCGCCCAAGCGGCGGGGGAATGCATCGCCTTTGAAGACTCGACCTACGATGCCGAACGCCGCAACTGGCCGGACCTGCGGGCCAGCGAAACGCATTGGCCCTGCCAATGGTGTCACGGCGCGACCGGCATCGGCTTGGCGCGGCTCGGCATGGTGCGGCTTGGAACGGACAAAGGCCGCAGCCCGCCGGCGGCGTTCGCCGGCATCAAAAACGCTGTTGCCGGCGTCCAGCAGAACAAGCCGACGCCGGTCGACACATTGTGCTGCGGTACGCTCGGCGGCGTCGAGTTTCTCTGCGAGGCTGCGGATGCGCTCGAGCGCGAAGATTTGCGCGAGACTGCGGCGCAGCGGCTCCTCGCGGTGGTCGGACGCGCGAACGCCATCGGCGATTACCGCTGGAACAATGGCAAGCGGCAATTCAATATGGGCCTGTTCCGCGGCCTCTCCGGCGTCGGCTATACGCTGTTGCGGCAGGCCGCAACGCCGTCGGAGAAATCATCGCTGCCGAATGTGCTCATCTGGGAATGAGCGCAATGCGCGACGGCCGTCTCGCTTCCCGGAATTGGCTGCGCTATTCGATGTGCGCGTTGTCACACGGAAGACCATGCACGTGGGGTCACGATGACTGAGAGCAGCATTCGTTTCGAAGACGGCGCCGCTTATGAGCGGATGATGGGGACCTGGAGCGGCATCGCCGGCAGAATCTTCGTCGATTGGTTGAAGCCGCCTCGCGGGTTGCGCTGGATCGACGTCGGCTGCGGCAACGGCGCCTTCAGCGAAGTGCTGGTAGAACACTGTGCGCCCGCCGCCGTTCAGGGCGTGGACCCGTCGGGCGCGCAGATCGATTTCGCGCGCAAACGCCCGGCGGCGCGGCTCGCCAAATTCGAAATCGGCAATGCCATGGCGCTTCCGTTCCCGAACGCCGCGTTCGACGCCGCCACCATGGCGCTGGTGATTTTTTTCGTGCCCGACCCGAAGAAGGGCGTTGCCGAAATGGCGCGCGTCGTGCGCCCCGGCGGTATGGTCGCGGCCTATGCCTGGGACATATTGGGCGGCGGCCATCCGCAGGAGCCGATCAGGGCCGAACTGCGCACCATGGGGATCGAGCCGGCCGATCCGCCGAGCGTCGAAGCCTCGCGAATCGAGACGATGCGCGATCTGTGGCGCGGCGCGGGCCTGCAAGCGGTCGAGGCGCGCGAGATCACCGTGCAACGCACATTCGCAGATTTCGAGGAATTTTGGGAGATCAGCCGGCTGGGATCGAGTCTGCTGCCGACCTTCGCTGCAATGAGCGCCGACGATATCCAACGTTTCAAGGCGCGGGTGCGCGCGCGGACGGCCGCCGACGGCGCGGGCCGCATCACGTCGAGCGGGCGCGTCAATGCCGTGAAAGGCCGCGTGCCGGAGTGACCTCGGCCTGACACCCAGCGCTACTGGCTCTTCACGCCCGCGCACGAGGCGACGAGCACGGCTTTGAACATATCGAAGGACTGCACCGTGACCTGGCAATTCGCCGATGGGCCGGAGCCGGCGGCGATCACTTGGCCCGCGGCCGCCGTCTGCTGCTTGCCGTTGATATTGAGCACGATGGCGTCGTTGCCGGGCGCACCGACCATGCCGACGGCGAGGCGGCCGTCGGCCACCATCAGCATCTGGTTCGGCATGATGTTGTAGGTGTTCTTGCTCGGCACGATCTGCTCGAGCTGCGCCTGGACGCGGGCGAGCTTGGCCTGCAATTCAGTGATCTGCGCGGATTTCTGATCGACAATTCGCTTGAACTGCTGATTTTGTGCTTGCAGTTGCTCGATGACAGTGTCGCGGCCGCCGACTTCCTTCGATGCGAGGTAGCGGCCGTAAAGATGGCCGCCGACCAGAATGACCACGAGCGCGACGACGCACGCGATCACCGAGACGAAACGGCCGTTGTCAAAGAGCGATTGCCGAGGGCTTCCCGTTCTGTCGGCCACCGTCATCCTCCGCTCATTTGCCCGACTTCGCCCGGGGCGGCGACGCGGGCGCTGTCAGCGGCGCCCCGGCCTGTAGCGCACCGGAAATCTGCGACAGGATCGAACGGACGCCCGGCACGTCGAGGGGTCCCGCCGCGTGCGCAACGTTGGGCACCTCCTGCGCCAGACTTGACGTGCGCGCATCCGCCTCTCGATCGGAGTTGTTCGGCGTCGCATTGCTCGACGAGTGCCCCGGCGGCTTGCTTCCCGCCGGCGGGGCAGGCGCTGAGGGCGTCAGCGCCGAAGGCGGCGTCGACGCCGCGCCCGGCACGCCCGGCGGGCCCAGCGAACCGCCCGGGGCCTCCTTCGTCTCCGGAATAGCGCCTTCGGTGTTTTCTCCCCCGGCCTGCGGGTTTGCAGGCGGCGCTATGGGAGCCTCGGCGCCGTTGAGAATGATCGGCAAGCCGTCCTTGCCGCCGCCGATGACGACGATCTTGGCGTTGGCCGACTTCGCCAATTCCAGCGTCGCCTCGATGCCGCGCCAGCGCAGATAGGAATCGGAAATACCCTTGCTCACCGTCTTCTGGAAGGCGGCGATGCCGTCGGCTTCGATCTGCTTGCGCTTCGACTCCTCGGCCTCGCGCTGCACCCGGAATTTATATTCCTGGATCATGTAATACTGTTCGGTCTGCCGGTTGATCGCCGCAACGATTTGGGGCGGCAATTCGATCGACAGCACAAGCGTGTCGAGAATCTGGATCGAGTCCTGCAGGAAGTCGTTGTAGTGCTTGGGATCCGGCTGCTCCATCGCTTCCGGCTGCACCAGTTTGTTGAGATTGGCCGAGAGCGAGCGCTGTGCGCTGTCGCGGATCTGTTTCTGGATCTGGTCGCGCGAGGTATAGACTTCCTCCGCGGTGTATTGCGAAATGACCTCGCGCGCCTGGCTGCCGATTTCCGGCATCAGCACGGAGTTCAGATAATCCGGGCCGATGAATTTGTGCAGCACCGCAACCGAATTGTGCAGGAGTTGATAACGCGTGCTGATCTGCGCGCCCACGTTCACGCCGTCCTTGGAAATGGCGTTGAAGGTCTGCGTCGAGGATTGCAGCCGCAGATCGTAGAGGAACAGCTTGTCCCACGGCCAGACCAGGTGCAGGCCTTCCTCGCGGATTTCGCGCGGATCGAGCACGGTGCCGCGGCCGACCCAGCACCAGCAATAGATGTCGATGCCGTTGAAGCGTTTCCACAGCACGCCGACGCGGCCGGACGGAATGGTGATCACGACATAGGGCCACAGCACCACGGTGATCAAAAGCGCCGACATGACGAGCACCGCAATACCCGGCAGGTGGCGCCAGATCCGATGCAAAAAGCCGCGCCGGCGCGGTGCCGGCGGCAGTTCGTCAATGTGCGGATAAGTCGCCATCAACAGTTCTCCAGGGCCCCCATCATCCGCCGATTATCTCTTGTTCGACAATACGGCCCTCGTCCATCCGTATCCTACGGGCCGGCAGATGCAGCTCGTTCAAAAGTCGGTCATCGTGGGTGATCACGATGACGGTGGCACCGGCCCGGAGCATGTCCGGCAGCAATTCATCATAGAATTTACGGCGATATTCGGGGTCCTGCTCGGCGGTCCATTCGTCGAGCAGCATGATCGGTCGTTTTTCCAGCATGCTGACGATCAAAGCAAGCCGGCGGCGCTGGCCGCCGGACAGGTCAAGGGTCCGGAAATAGCCGTCCGTCAGCGACGTTTTGTCCTCGAGTTTGAACTTCCGGAACAGGCTGTCGAGCTCGGCCGGGTCCGGGTCGTCGATGCCGTAAAGCCGCTGAAACAGGTGGTAATCGAAGAAAATTGCCGAGATCAGCGCGCGATAATCGTCGCGGGTATTGTCGTTGATCCGCGTGCCGTCGACATAGATTTCGCCCGAATCCGGCGGATAAAGCCCCGACAGAACCCGCAGAAAGGTCGATTTGCCCGAGCCGTTGCCGCCGGTGATGAAAACCAGATCGCCGGAATTCAGAGTGAAATCGATCGGCCCGATCTTGAACACGGTGTCGGAGAAGCGGTCGGTATAGCGGAACACGATGTTCTGCATTTCGATCTTGTCGAAGCGCCTGCGCGCGGTGAGTTCGCGCGGCTCGACCGCCGAGAGCGCCGTCTGCAACGCGTTTTCAAGACGCGCGATACGATCGGCCGCCGCATTGGCGTTGAGCAGGATCGGGATCGATTGCACGAGCCCGAAACAGGCGCCGACGATGAACAAAAGGGCCGTCGTCGCTTTGGCAATCGAGGCGCCGCCGAGCGAGTCGCTCAAATTCGGCGCCACGAAAACCACCGCACCGAGCAGCACATACATCGAGACCTGCGACGTCACGATCATCTTGAAGGTTTCCGCCTGCGTGCGGATCTTGATATTGGCGGCCGTCATCGAGACTTCCGACGCATCGGCATAAAGATCGTCGCTGCGCGCCCTGTTCAGCCGCACTTCCTTGAAGCCGTCGAGAAAGTCGGTGAGCCGGTCGAACAGCCGCCGCTCCCACGCCGCCGATTCGCCCTTCTGCGCCGCCAGCCGCTTGTTCTTGTAGTGAAAGATCGTGCCGGCGCCGGTGACGATGACAAAGGTCAGCAGGAACGCCACGATCGACAGATAGGCGACATAAAGGCCGACGAAGAAGATCAGCACCGCGCCCTGGATGGTGAAACAGAGCATGTTGCTCGCTTGCGTCAGCACCGCGGTGTCGCTGGTGACCGCGGCAACGATGCGCGAGCGGCCGATCTTCTCCACCTCCAGAAGCTCGGAGCGGCGGATCATGTCCATGATCCGTACCCGCAGCTTGTGAATAATGGCCTCGATCTCGGCGGTCGCCGTGATGGTCACGTATTCCTGGGTCTTCATGAACAGGAACAGCGCGACCAGAAACAGCGAGGCGGCCCACAATCCCGGCTTCTGCCCGCTGGTGGAATCCTGCACGCCGGCATTGATGGCGGCGAGAATCGACGCATTGCTGACGCCGCCCAAGCCCGACATGATCAGGAGCTTCGGCATCGAGCCGTGCATTTCGCGGCGGACGAGTTCAATGAAGGACATCTGACGCCACGGACCTACAATTCAACACAGCAGGATCGATACCTACGACACGACACGCCAGCCGGCAGAGCGGGGAACGCGCCTGCCGACCCCGAGGAGTAAAAGCAGATTACTCTCGGGGGCGCCATTCGACGTGCCGCGACGGGCCGGTAAGAAACAGCACCGGCAACGTAACCAGCGGCGTAGTCAACAGTGCGAAAAAGAATGTCCCCCAATAGCCCATGCGGCGGTGGGTGCCACAAAATGCCGTGAGCAGACACACGGTGATGTAGGCGAGAATGGCTATAGCCATTGGGGCTCGAACGGATCTCGGTCGCTTGCGTCTTTGTCGCGTCGGTTGTCTTTGTCGCGTCGGTTAATGTCGCGTCGGTAGTGGTTGTCACGCTACGCGGTAACGCCTCTTGCCAGCCGGCGCTTTCGGCGCGTCGCCGCGGACGCGCCGAGCCGGCTTGCGGCCGGCGGTCAAGATGCCGGCGTCGACGCCGACGTCGACTTGGTCCGCGACTCCCACATCTCTTTTTGCGCCTTGACGAATTCGCGATAGTCCGGCGGATTGAAATCGAGCAGCGTGCCGCCCGATTCAAAGTGCTGGATAAAGGCCTTGCCGATGGCGAAGGTGGCGCCGGCCGACAGCGCCGGCATGACAAAGCTGCCCGCCAGCATGCCGAGAATCGGCACCGTCTTCAGCGCGCTCGCGGCCCCCATGCCGCTGGTCGCCGGGATCATGGTACCGGCCAGAGCCGCGATGACCGCCTTGCCGCGATTTTCAGAAAACTCGACGTCGTAAATCTGCGACAGGCGCCGCAGCATCTGCACCTGCAGGCCGCCGACGCAAAGCAGGTCGACGACAGGGATCGGTATCAGGCCGCCGACACCGGACCAGATCGCGAAACGATCGACGAGCTTCGTGGCGACGTCGCGACGGCTTTCGGTCTCGGAAGCCGGCGCCGTAGCTTCCTCTTTTTCTGGGCTTGCGGACGCACTCGATTTCGTTGCCATAGCGGTTCCTCTTTCCCCGGGGCGGCCTCCGAACGCGGTGGCGCGAACGGCAAAATGGCGCGAACTGGACGAACCCAAAAAGGCTATCATGGCGGTTTGCCGGTGCCAAGCGTTTGGGTTCCCGGCCGAATCGGTCGCCGAATTGTCAAGCCGGCGTCATGATTTCGATCGCCGACGTTTCACCACCAATTGATCTTGCCGATCGAAACGGTCGCGGTGCGGCCTGACACCAGAAGCAGATCGGGAGGCACGTTGTCGAGCTTGATGCGGACGGGGATGCGCTGCGCCAATCTGACCCAACTGAAGGTCGGATTGACCGAGGCCAAGAGCTCGCTGCTGGTGCTGCGGTTCTGATCCTCGATGCCCTGCGCGATGCTTTCGACATGTCCTGTGAGGATGCGCGAATCGCCGATCAGCTTGACGGCGGCGTCCTCGCCGATATGGATGCGGCGCAGCTTGGTTTCCTCGAAATAGCCTTCGATGCGAAACGAGTCGGAATCGATCAGCGCAAAGACCGGCGCGCCGGCATTGACATAGCGCCCCGGCAACAGATCGAAATTGGTGACGATGCCGTTGACCGGCGCGACCACGGTGGATCGATCGAGATTGAGCTTGGCGACGTCGAGCGACGCATTGGCATCGTCGAGATTGGCCTGCGCTACGTCGACCGACTGCTGGGCTTGCTCGACCTGCTGCACGGTGACGGCGACGCTGGTCAGGGTATGGGCGCGGGTCAAATCGCGCTTGGCCTGATCGAGATTGACCTGACGGCTGGCGACGCTGGCCTTGGCCTGTTCGAGCGCATATTGGAAGCGGCGCTGATCAATCTCAAACAGCGGCTGGCCTTTGGTCACCTTCTCATTGTCATGAACGAAAACCTTGCTGACGAGGCCGGAGACGTCGGCTGACACGGTGACGACGTCGGCGCGCACGCGGCCGTCGCGCGTCCACGGCTGGAGCATGTAGTAGCTCCAGAGCTGCCAGCCGACAGCGATGCCGACCGCCACCACGAACAGAGTGACCAACACACGAACTAGCGAAGCGGCATTGCTCATCGCTGCACCATTGACCGGTTCAAACCGAAGGAAAAACGCTTGCGCCCAGCGCCGTTACGGCGCCGAGCAGGATGACATAGATCGCCAGATCGAACAGCGGCCGGTGCCACACGAAACGATACACGCCGAGCGAAGCGAACACGCGCCTGACGGCGAGCTGCAACGCAAAAGCAATGACAGCGACGACGATGAAGAGCGGGAAGTAGACGCCGTAGATATCGAATTCGCCGATCATGGGGCTGTCCTCATAGCGCCGGCATCAGAGATTTGGCCGCCTGATAAGGCTCGGCATCAGGGTAAAGCGTCCGGCGCAAGCCGACAATCGCGGCGACACAGGCATGCGTCGCACTGGTGCAAGCTGCAACTTCGCCGGTCGCAACGTCGATCTTTTGCAGCAAATCGTCGCCCAGCGGCGCGACATGGCCGCGCGCCAGGGCCCGGAAATGCGGAGCGAGCGCGGTGAACATGGCGGCCAAGGACTCCTGCGCCGGCACGGACATATTCGGCGCTACTGATCGTGCCTCGATGATATTGGCACCAACGCGCAGATCGCCGAGCGCATCGGCGAATTCGTGCGTCGGCCGCGCCTCGAAGCGCGGGCGCCGGAACAACAGCAGGCCGACACGGTCGAGCATGCGGCTTGCCCATTCATCGCGCGTCATTGCCGCGCTGCCGTCGGCAAGGCTGGCGAGATCGCGATAGGTTGCATGCATCAGCCGCCGCGCGGCGGTCTGGACGCCGATGGTGCGCATCAGCTGTGTCGTGATCAGCCCCGCCAGCGCGCCGACGAAAAAGGCGCTGTTGGAATTGACGATTTGCGCGAAGTCGGCGGTGTAACGGGTCTGCAGGCTCATCTCGACCGTGAAGGCGAGCGCCACCGCCAAGCCGATGGCGGCGTAGCGCGGAATGGCCATCAAAAGGCCGGCCGGGATCAACACGAAGGCAAGCGACAGGCTGAGGAGCTCGAAACCGGTGATCGCCGGCAGGATGAAGAACTGATAGACGAGCACGACCGGAATGCAGAGGCCGATTATCGCCGCGAACGGCTTCAGCACCGTCGTCGGGTCGTCGAGCGACGCGAACAGGGTGCAGGAAACCGCGGCGATGGCTATGGCGCTGGCGCCTTCCGGCCAGGCGGTAACGATCCAGAAGAAGGCGCAAATCCCCATCGCCACGGTCGCGGCAAGAGCCGACAGCAGCGCGATGCCCCAATCGGTGTGCAGCGGCTTCTCGCCGAGCTGTGCTCCGAGCGCGCGGATTTCCGCGCTCGGCTTGCGCGACGGATCGGCCAGATAGACGGCGAGATCGAGCTTGGCCTGCCAGGACTCGATCAGCTCGGCGAGCCGCGCGGTGAGATTGGCGGCGACGAGATCGCGCCAAGGCGACTGCCCGGTAATGGCTGGCGTCGCCGCAAGCGCCGCCTGCCGCAGCGATTGCGCCCGCTCGGGATCGTTTGCGCTCTTGTCGAGGACCCAATCGTGGACAGCGGCGACCACGCGCGCCAGGCTATCCGGCAGCGGTCCGAGACCGCGCAAAACCGTCAGCCGGTCTTCGATTGCGCTCAATAGCGGCAAGAGCCCTACGACCTTGCGGTCGAAGGCGCGGATGATGCCGATGTCGGGATGGACCGGCGAGGTATCGAACCGCAGACTGGTGGCGATGACATAGAGTTCAGTGATGTCGCCGGCGATGCTGCGCCGCTTCATCTCGCTCTCCGGTGTCGGTGCCTTGGTCAGGCCGTCGGCGATCCAGGTCCGCGCATCGGCCAGCGTCGATTGCAGTTTGGCCTGGAAGGCCGACAGCGCGCTTTTAGGGAAGAATAAGCTGTGCACCAGCGCGGCGCAGACCACGCCGACGGTAATCTCCTCGACACGCGACACGGCAGTATCGAACACCGTGCCGGGCGCCAGCACGCTCGGAAAGCCGATCAGGGCTGCCGTATAGCCGGACAGCACGAACATATAGGAGCGCGGCGTGCGGTCGTGCATCGCGACGAACAAACAGACCGTCACCCAAAGGATGATCGCCGCCGTCGTCAGTTCCGGCGCGTCGACCAGATTGGGCACGATCGCCACCATTACGGCGCCGCCGACCAGAGTCCCAATGACGCGATAGACAGCCTTGGCCCGCATCGCGCCGGAAATCGGCTGGCTCGTGAGATAGACGGTGGTCATGGCCCAGCCCGGCGACTTCAGGTCCAGGCTGAACGCAATGAACATGGTGAGAATGGTCGCAAGGTAGCAGTTGACGGAGAAGACAACAGGACGAAACCAGGCGGCCTTGGTCATGCGCGCTCGCTGCTTGCCTACGCGAGACGAAAATCTGCCCGAGGCTTGCAATCGCGTCAAACGCCTTGCGTCACGATCTCGTGTTTGTCGCCATGCTGCTTGAGCGGCCGCATGCCGCCGAGCATGCGCAGCAGCAGATAGAAGACCGGCGTCAGGAACAGGCCGAAGACGGTGACGCCGAGCATGCCGAAGAACACGGCGACGCCCATGGCATGGCGCATCTCGGCGCCGGCGCCGGACGACAGGACCAGCGGCACCACGCCCATGATGAACGCGAAGCTCGTCATCAGGATCGGCCGCAGCCGCAGCCGCGCCGCCTCGATCGCGGCGTCCAGCGGCTTGCGGCCCTGGAACTCGAGCTCGCGGGCGAACTCGACGATCAGAATGGCGTTCTTGCACGCCAAGCCGACCAGCACGAACAGGCCGATCTGGGTGAAGATATTGTTGTCGCCGCCGGTGAGCCACACGCCGGTGATCGCCGAGAACAGGCACATCGGCACGATAAGAATAATCGCAAGCGGCAGAAACAGGCTTTCATATTGCGCGGCGAGCACCAGGAATACGAGCAGCACGCAGATCGGGAACACCACGAACGCAGTATTGCCGGCGAGGATCTGCTGATAGGTCAGATCGGTCCATTCGTACTGCATGCCCTTGGGCAAGGTCTCGTCGAGGATTTTCGCGATCGCCGCCTGCGCCTGGCCTGACGAAAAGCCCGGCGCCGGCGCGCCGTTGAGATCGGCGCTGCGGAAGCCGTTGTAGCGCAGCGCGCTGTCCGGACCTGTCGTCTGCGTGACGTCGACGACGGCGCCGAGCGGCACCATCTTGCCGGCACTGTTGCGGACCTGCAGCCGCAGGATGTCGTCGGCGCGCGAGCGGAACGGCGTGTCGGCCTGCGCGATCACCTCGTAGGTGCGGCCGAAACGATTGAAATCGTTGACATAGATCGAGCCGAGATAGGTCTGCATGGTGTCGAATATGTCCTGCACGTCGACACCCAGTTGCATCGCCTTGATGCGATCGACATGGGCATAGAGCTGCGGCACGCCGATGTTGAAGTTGGAGAACACCGCGAATAGTCCGGGCGTCTTCGCCGCCTTGCCCTGGATCTCGCCCATGACGCGGTTGAGCTCGACATTGCCCAGATCGGTGCGGTCCTCGACCTCGAGCTTGAAGCCGGCAATGGTGCCGAGCCCGTTCACCGGCGGCGGCGGAAAGATAGCGATGACGGCGTCGCGGATGCCGGCATATTTCGCCTGTAATTTCTGCGAAATGGCGAAGCCGGACAGATCCGGCGTGGTACGCTCCTCGAACGGCTTCAAGGTCACGAACACGATGCCGGCCGAGGGACTGTTGATGAAGCCGTTGATCGAGAGGCCCGGAAAAGCGACCGCGCTCTGCACGCCCGGCTCCTTGAGCGCGATATCGGACATGTCGCGGATCACCTTCTCGGTGCGCTCGAGAGTCGCGCCCTGCGGCAATTGCGCGAAGCTCACCAGATATTGCTTGTCCTGCAGCGGCACAAAGCCCGGCGGCACCGCGCGGAACACGAAGAAGGTCGACGCCAGAAGCAGCGCATAGACGCCAACCGCGACAGCCTTGTGCGAAAGGATGGTGCGGACGCCGCGGCCGTAGCCGTTGGAGCCGGCGTGGAACACGCGGTTGAAACCTCGGAAGAACGGGCCGAGCATCTTGTCCATGCCGCGCGCCAGAGCGTCTTTCGGCGCGTCGTGACCGCGCAGCAAAAGTGCGGACAAAGCCGGCGACAGCGTCAGTGAATTAAACGCCGAGATCACCGTCGAAAACGCGATGGTCAGCGCGAACTGGCGATAGAATTCGCCGGTGAGGCCGGAGATGAAGGCAATCGGCACGAACACCGCGCAAAGCACCAGCGCAATGGCGATGATCGGCCCGGTGACCTCGCTCATCGCCTGCATCGTCGCCTCGCGCGGATGCAGGCCGGCCTCGATATTGCGCTCGACATTCTCGACCACGACGATGGCGTCGTCGACCACGATGCCGATGGCGAGCACCAGGCCGAACAGCGACAGCGCGTTGATCGAGAAGCCGAATACGTACATCACGGCGAAAGTGCCGACGATCGAGGTCGGCACGGCCAGGAACGGAATGATCGAGGCCCGCCACGTCTGCAGAAACAGAATGACGACGATAACGACCAGCGCCACGGCTTCGAGCAGCGTGTGCACCACCGCCTTGATGGAGTCGCGCACGAACACCGTCGGGTCGTAGACGATGCTGTAATCGAGCCCGGCCGGAAAGTTCTTCTTCAGCTCCTCCATGGTCGCGCGCACGCGGTTGGAGATTTCGATCGCGTTCGAACCCGGCGCCTGGAAGATCGGGATCGCCACCGCCTGCTTGTTGTCGAGCAACGAGCGCAGGCTGTATTGCGAGGCGTCGATCTCGACGCGCGCCACGTCGCGCAGGCGCGTCACCACGCCGTTCTGATTCTTGATGACGATCTGGCCGAATTCGTCCGGATCCGACAGCCGGCCTTCGACATTGATCGGCAGTTGCACCTCGCCCTTGGCGCTGTAGGGCGGGCCGTTGACGACGCCCGCCGCCACCTGCACGTTCTGCCGCCGCACCGCGTTGACGACATCGTCGGCGCTCAAGCCGAGCTCGGCGATCTTCTGCGGATTGAGCCAGATCCGCATGGCGTAATCGCCCGAGCCGAACAGCTGCACGCTGCCGATGCCCTCGATCTTGGCGAGCTGATCCTTGACGTTCAGCGTCGCGTAATTGCGCAGATACAGCATGTCGTAGCGGTCGTCGGGCGACAGCAGATGCACGACCATGGTGAGATCGGGCGAGCTCTTGACCGTGGTGACGCCGAGATTGCGCGTCACGTCGGGCAGCCGCGGCAGCGCCTGATTGACGCGATTCTGCACCAGTTCCTGCGCCAGATTGGGATCGGTGCCGAGCTTGAAGGTCACGGTAAGAGTCAAGGTGCCGTCGCTGGCCGCCTGCGACGACATGTAGAGCATGTTCTCGACGCCGTTGATCTGCTCCTCGAGCGGCGTCGCCACGGTGTCGGCAACGGTCTCGGGATTGGCGCCGGGGAATTGCGCGGTGACCTGGACGGACGGCGGCACGACTTCGGGATATTCCGAAATCGGCAACCGCGTCATGGCGATCAGGCCGGCCAGGAAGATGGCGACCGAAATGACCCCGGCAAAGATCGGCCGGTCGATGAAGAAGCGCGATAACATTTTGTTATTTGTTGCTGTGGCGGCCCGCCGGCATGACGGGCCTTCCCGTTAATTGCTGGCGGTGCGATTGTCGGCTTGCGGCACCACGACTGCTCCCGGCGCAAGCCGCTGCAGGTGATCGAGGATGACGCGGTCGCCGGGCTTGAGGCCGGAGAGAATCACGCGGCTGCCGTCGATCTGCGGACCGAGCTTCACGCTGCGGTATTCGGCCTTCTCTCCGTCGCCCACGATAAAGACAAAGCGCTTGCTCTGATCGTTGCCGATGGCGCTTTCCGGCACCAGGAGCGCGTCGTCGATCGCCCCGCGGCCCATGCGCACCGAGACATACATGCCCGGGATCAGGCTGCCGCCGGCATTGGCGAAGCGGGCGCGGGCGCGGATCGTGCCGGTGCCGGTATCGATGCGGTTGTCGAAGCTGTAGATATGGCCGCGGTCGACGCGGCTACCGCTATCGCGAACCACGAGGTCGACCGGAATTTTCTGCTCCTCGTCCCGGGTCTGGCCGTAATCGCGAACGGCGTTGAGATAAGTCTGCTCGTCGACCTCGAAATCGGCATAGACGCCGTTATCGGAAACGATCGAAGCGAGCAGCTGCGGCGCGGTCGTCGGCGAGCCGACCAGATTGCCGAGCGTGATCTCGGCGCGGCTGATGCGGCCGGAGATCGGCGCTTTCACATAAGCATAGTCGAGGTTGAGCTTCGCCGATTCGAGAGCGGCTTGCGCCGATTGCAGCGACGCTTGCGCGACTTCCTCGGCATTGGCGCGCTGATCGAACGTCTCCAGGGACAGGTCGCTGTTCTTGACCAGCTGGCTGCCGCGCTCGCGTTCGGCTTTGGTAAATTTGACATTGGCCAGCGCGGTCTGGATGTCGGCCTGCGCTTTGTCCACAGCCGCCTGGTAGGGTCGCGGATCGATGACGAACAGGACATCGCCGGCATTGACGTGCTGGCCGTCGACGAAACGGATTTCGGTGATGCGGCCGGACACCTGCGGCCGGATTTCGGCATAGTCGACCGCATTGATGCGGCCGGAAAATTCGGCAAAGGGCTGAACGCTCTGCGGCTTGACGAGCCCGACCGACACGGGAACGCCGGCGGCGGCCGGCGCAACGTTGGCGCGGGCGTCGCGGGTATAACGCGTGGCGATGAGGACGCCGAAGCCGGCGACCGCGACAACGATCACGGTCAAAGCCAGAGCCAGCCGGCGCCAAGACACTGAGGCGGAAGAAGTTTGCGGCGAAGAGGCCGAATCTTGATCTGATTCTTGACCCACGGGGGCGCTCCACATATGTATCGGTTGCTACAGATGTAGGAGCCAGCCTGAGCCGTTCAAGGACTTCTGTAGCGTAGATTAAAAAAATCGGGAGGCCGACGCAATGAAGCCGCTTATGCGCAGTGACCAAGGAGGTCATGCCGCTGGAGGACGCCCGGCAACAATGGGCCGGCCCCGCGAATTCGATATGGGCACGGCTTTGGACGAGGCCATGGAGGTATTTTGGCGCCATGGCTACGAAGGGGCCACCATTGCCGAACTGACCGGCGCCATGGGCATCAATCCGCCGAGCCTCTATGCCGCTTTCGGCAGCAAGGAAGGCCTGCTCAAGGCCGCGCTCGACCGCTATTCGCAGAAGCGCAACGAATGCATGGCCGAAATCCTCCAGGCCCCGACGGCCCGGCAGGTGGTCGAGCGCCTGTTGCTCAAGCTCGCCGATTTGCAGACTGATCCCGACAACCCGCCGGGCTGCCTCCTGGTGGCCGGCGGCCTCGCCTGCGGCGTCGGTTCGGAGAACATTCCTTTCGAACTGGCCGCCCACCGCGCCCAGAGCGAGGACCAGTTGCGCCAGCGCTTCATCCGCGCGCGCGAGGAAGGCGACCTTGCAGCCGACGCCGATCCCGCCGCCTTGGCGCGTTACTTATCCGCCGTGATCGCCGGCATCGGCGTGCTCGCATCCGCCGGCGCCACCCGCGAGCAGTTGCGCGAAGTGGCCGGCGTTGCGGTGAAGGCCTTCGACGACTGAGCGGCTCTAGGCCGCTTCCGACAGTTCGGAAAGCGCCCGCCCCGCATCGCCGGGCGTCCACCACAGCTTCAGGCCGAGGTCGCGCGCAATGAGGCCGGCCGTGATGTAGCCGGCGCCGCCGGAAATCGCTCCGCCCGGATGGCCTGACGAGCCGGCAAGATAGAGATTCGGGATCGGCGTCCGATAGCCGAAGTGATTGTACATCACCTGCCCGGCGTTGAACGCGCCCATGAAGATGTCGCCGTTGCGCATGTTGGGAAACTCGGCGGCATATTCGTCGGCCGTATAGACATATTTTCCGATGACATTCTTCTTGGTCATGTTCGGGCAATAGCGCGCCCAGGTTTCCAGAATTGCCTCGGCAAACTCCTCCTTGAACGTCTCGGCCGTGCGTTCGCCGAGATCGGGATGCCGCGGCATGACGTGCCAGGCATAGGTCGTGTGCTTGCCCGGCGGGGCTTGCGTCGGATCGAGCACGCTCAAGGGGCCGGACCCGAATTGCACGATGCGCGGCACGCGGCCCGCTTTGACGTCTTCGAAAGCCGAGAACAGATCCTGCATCGTCTCGGCGCCGATGCTCCATTTCAGCGTGCGATTGATGTTGGGATCGAAATTTTCGGCCGTGAAGCGCGGGCTTTCGTGCAGCGCCAGGTGCAGGCCGAACAGCGTCCAGCCGGTGTACTGAAATTTATCGAGTCGATCGAGCAAAGCTTTCGGCATTTGCGTGCGGCCGATCAAAGTCTCGAAGGTCTGATGCACGTCGATAGTGCTGGCGACGAATTGTTTGGCGCGCACCGTACGGCCATCACGCAGCGCGATGCCGGCGGCGCGGCCGCCTTCGACGACGATGCGCTCGATATCGACCTGCGGCTGGAACGTTCCACCGGAGGCCAGGAAGGTCTCCATCAGGCCGCGCGCCAGATTGAACGAGCCGCCTTGGCAGAGCTGATAGCCGCTTTCCAGATCGAAGGCGCGAATGACCGAGCCCATCGGACTGGTCTTCGACAGCGTGTCGGTGAGCCAGGTGCCGAACAGCGACACTTTGAACAGAAACAACAGCTTGACGTGCTCGTTCTCGAACAGCGCGTCGACCACGTCGAGCGGCTGGCGGCGTGTCACCTCGAGAAAGTCGCGGCCCACATCCGTGCGCGACAAGAGCCTGTCGCGCTCCTCGCGCGGCAGCGGTTCGGCATAGCGCTCCGGCAGCAACACGCGGCGCGTGATTTCCTCGGCCTTGCGATTCCACTCGCGAAAGGTCATCGCGTCCTTTTTCGAAAAACGCGCGACATTGGCGACGGTCTCCTCGAGATCGCGCCCGAAGACCAGCGCGCTGCCGTCGCGATGCGCCTGACCGAACTCGTAACGCGGCGTGATGTAGGTGACCCTGTCGGCAAGGCCGAGATCGGCGAACCACGGTGTCTGGCTGATGTGGAAATGATTGATCGAATGCAGGTTGTGATAGAAGCCCGGCTTGGTAACTTCCTTGGTGCTCAAGCCGCCGCCATAGTCCAGTCGCCGGTCGACGAGCAGCACGTTGAGCCCGCACTTCGCCAGATAGGCCCCCAGGATCATGCCATGGTGGCCGGCGCCGATAACGATGCCGTCGTAACCGCGCTCGAGGTTATGTGCCATCGTCAATGTCCGGACGCATCTATGACGCTGCGCACGGCGATTATTCCACGTGGACGTCTTTTGACAAAGCGCCAATGCGCTATGGTTTGGGGCGCGGCCCGCGCGCGGCGAGATCGTCAATGCGTGACAGAAATCGCTTCAGCAGAGGTGATGAATTGGCCCTATGATATCCGACCACAATGTCGATGGTCGGCACTTCGCCCGCGATTGGCCGGGTGACTACCGACCACGGCACGAAATTCTCCGCCGAGGCCGGCAATAACGCGACGCCGCGTGTCGAGGCCACAAGCGAGATCGCCATGGCGTAATTGTCGATCTCGAGCGACGGGACGATATCGATCCCGGCGCGCTTGAAGTAATCGTGGATCACGGCCCGCAGTACACGCGGCACTTCGGATATGCCGATGAAGGTCTCGCCGACGAGATCGCGCGGCTCGATCGCCTCGCGCGGAGCAAGGCGATGGTCGCTCGGCAGCACGATGACCAGCGGCTCCTTGGCAACCAGCTTGAACTCGAGATCGGGCTTGGGCTCCGGACGCATGAAGGCAATGTCGAGCCTGCCGCGCTGCAACTCGTCGGCAAGCGTCGCCGAGTGATCGCTTGATACCTTGATTTCGATATTGAGCAATTCGTCGCGCAGCACGTTTGTCGCCTGCGGCAGCCAGTCGACCTCCTGCCCGGTGAGAAAGCCCATGGCGAAAACCGGCTTGGCCGGCTGCGCCGCCCGGCGCGCGGCCTCGGCGGCGGCCTCAGCCTGAGTGAGCGCCAGCCGCGCATGATCGAGAAAAACGCGGCCGGCCGCCGTCAGCTCCACGCCATGCACGCTACGGCTTAAGAGCGGAACGCCGACCTCGTATTCGAGATCGCGGATCTGCCGGCTGAGTGACGGCTGCGCCGTGTGCAGCCGCTTTTCGGCCGCGATCGTGAGGCTGCCCTCCTCGGCGACGGCAACAAAGTAGCGAAGGTGTCGAAGCTCCATAGCCCATGCCATACTTTTTAGGCATGGGTGACAGCTTACAATGTCTTTTTCAAAGCCGCTAGTCGTCGCCAAATTGCAGTTACCGAACACACCGGCCGCCGCGCTCTATGCCTTGCCGGCAGAGTTTGCAGATTGGAAGGACAACGAAAATGACCGCTCCCGTCATCCTTATTACCGGTGCGCTGACCGGCATCGGCCGTGCCACCGCCCTCGCCTTCGCCAAAGACGGCGCCACCGTCGTCGCGGCCGGCCGCCGCGAAGCCGAAGGCCAGGCACTGGAAACCGAGCTACGTGCGCTCGGCGCGCAAGCCGCCTTCATCAAAGGCGACGTCCGGCACGAAGACGATGTCCGCCGCCTCGTCGACGAGACCGTCGCGCGCTTCGGCCGGCTCGACATTGCCGTCAACAACGCCGGCACCGAGGGCAAGCCGGGGCCGGTGACGGCGCAGACGCCGGAGAGCTACGCCGACATGTTCGACACCAATGTGCTCGGTACGCTGCTCAGCCTCAAACACGAACTGCGGGTGATGCAGAGCCAGGGCTCGGGCAGCATCGTCAATGTGTCTTCGACCATGGGCGAGCGCGGCGCGGCGAACCTTTCGCTCTACACCGCGAGCAAACACGCCGTCGAAGGCCTGACCAAATCCACGGCCCTCGAAGCGGCTGCGTCCGGCGTGCGCGTGAATGCCGTGGCGCCCGGGCCGACGGATACAGCGATGCTCGACCGGCTCACCGGCACTGCGGACAAGAAGGCGGCCTTCTACACCGCCGTGCCGCTCAAACGCGGCGCCAAGCCGCAAGAGATCGCCGACGCCATCGTCTTCCTCGCCTCCAACAAGGCGTCGTTCATCACCGGACAGATTCTGCGCATCAATGGCGGCAAGACGGCGAGCTGACGTTGCGCGGCCCACACCATCAAGAACGACATCAGAAACAAGGAGAATGATTATGTCCGATCTCAGTGGAAAAACCGCACTCGTCACCGGCGCCTCGCGCGGCATCGGCCGCGCCGCGGCTCTGGCGCTCGCCGCGGCCGGCGCCTGCGTGCTTGTTCATTACGGCCGCGGCGCCAAAGACGCCGATGCCGTCGTCGCCGAGATACGTAAGGCCGGCGGCCGTGCCGAGGCTATCGCCGCCGATCTTGCAGCGCCCGACGGCGCGCACCAACTCGCGGAAGAAACGCGCCGCATCGTCGGCGAGCGTTTGGATATTCTCGTCGTCAATGCCGGGATCGCTAAAGCCGCGACCATCGAGGACACGACGGTGGTCGATTTCGACAGCCTGTTCGCGGTCAATGTCCGCGCACCGTTCTTTCTGGTGCAGCAGTTGTTGCCGATCATGTCAGCGGGATCGAGCATCGTGTTCACCTCTTCGCTTGCGGCGCATGCCGTCGTCGGCACCCTGCCGGCCTATGCCGCGACCAAGGGTGCGGTCGATACGCTGGTGAAGCATTTGGCGTCGGCGCTCGGCCAGCGCGGCATCCGCGTGAATGCGGTCGCGCCGGGCGTGGTCGCCACCGAAATGTCGAACTTCACCAAAACCGACACGGGCCGCGACTACACACTCGGCCTGCAGGCGCTCAAGCGGCTGGCCGAGCCCGACGACATCGGCGGCGTGGTGGCCTTCCTCGCCTCGCGCGACGCGCGCTGGATTACCGGCGACACGATCCATGTCGACGGCGGCTCGAAGCTCTAGCCGCCCGAAGAACGCCCGGGCCTGCGCTACTCTTCCTTGTAGCCGTAGGCCTGGGCGTTTCCCGTCGCGCCGTAATATTTGTACGGCAGGAATTTTCCCGACATCGACAGCCGTACGCGGTCGCCTTTCGGATCGGGCTGCCGCTCCACGGCCATGTCGAAATCGATCGCCGACATGATGCCGTCGCCGAATTCCTCCTCGATCAGCACCTTCAAAGCCGGGCCGTTGACCATCACCAGTTCGTAGAAACGATAGATCAGCGGATCGGTCGGCGGCATCGGCGAACCGCGGGTCGGCACCTCGTTCAACAGCGCCTCTTCGCTCTTGGTCAGCCCGAACATCTCGGCGGCTTTTGCGGCCTGCGGCTTGGTCATTTTCATCTGGCCGAGCACCGCGCCGGTGATCAGAACCGGCGACATGCCGCCGATCTCTTCGCAGATATATTTCCAGGTCCAGCCCTTGGCCCGCTTGATATCGAGAAGCTTCTCGGTGAGGTCGGAACGTTGCATCTGCGGTCTCCCTGTTTTCAGTTCCTGACAAGCAAAAATCATTCCTCGCGGATCCAGCTCGCGCGCCGGATCGCCCGCTCGCACAAATAATCGAGCGTGAAGCCGATGAAGCCGATGATCACGACAGTAGCGGCGAGACGGTCGTATTCGAGGGCATCGCGCGCATCGTTGATGGCGTAGCCGAGCCCCGACGTCACGCCGAGATATTCGGCGGGCACGAGGACGACCCAGGCGACGCCGACCGCGAGACGAATGCCGGTCAGCGTGTCCTGCGCGATCGCCGGCAGAATGATCGTGAACAGCATGTGCCAGGGGCGGGCGCCGAGATTGCGCGCGACCTTGAACCAGGCCGGATCGATGCGCCGGAAGCCATGAGCGGTCGAAAACAAAATCGGCCAGACCGCGGCGACCCCGACCAGAAAGATGATGGCGCGGTCCCACGTCGCGAATGCCATCACCGCTATCGGCATCCAAGCCAGCGGCGAAATCATGCGCAGAAACTGAAACGGCACCGAGCTCGCGTCACGCTCGGCACGGAAGCGGCCGATGATGATGCCGAAGGGCACGCCGAAGGCGATGGCCCAGAACAGCCCGCCGCCGATCCGAACCAGGCTGGGGGCCGTCATTCTGAGCGCCTCGCCGTCCAGCAGCATCTGCCACAGTCGTTTCAGCGCCGGCTCGGGAGCAAAGCCGGCGAAATTCACGGTTGCCGGATCGGATGCTACGACCCATCCGCCGAGCCACCACAGCGCGAGAAGGACGCCGACGCCGAGAAGAACCGAGCCGGCGCGGCGAGCATAGCCGCGGAAGCGGCCGCCCGCCGCGCCCTCGGGGCGCGACACGGGCGCGGTGTCGCCGGGGGGCGGTATCGCCGGCAGCACAGTTTCGATCGCGGCTTCCACGCTCACAGCGCCAGCACCTCGGTGCGGTCGAACGGATCGCTCGGATTGACGCTGGGGTCGTTCTTCCATTCCGGATATTTTGTCATGGCCTTGCGCACGAAATCGTAATTGACGAGATCCTTGGCGACGAATTCCGGATCGAGACTTTTCAGGAAAGTGGCGTCACCGCCTACGATCGTCTCATTCATCGATTTGACGATAAGCTTGGTTGCCGACGGATAAGGCCATGGCTGAAAATCGATTCGACCGTTCTTCCACTCCGGATGGACGATGGCTTTGCTCGGGCCGTAGGTAGTCATGTCGTAAAAAGTCATCGCGCGATCGATGACCGGATCGGGCAGCGGCAGATAGGACTTGCCGTCGGTCGACAGGAACTTGGCGACTTCCTTCTTGTGTGCCGAGGCATAAATTTCGGCGCGCACCAGCGCGTTCATCACTTTCTGCGTCCATTCCGGCTTCTTCGTCACCACGTCCTCATGCATGCACAGCACGCAGCACGGATGGTTCTTCCAGATGTCGCCGGTGAAGCGCAGCATGCGGCCGCCGGCCTTTAGCTCACCGAGCGCATTGAATGGCTCGGCCACCGTGTAGCCATGGATCTTCTTGGCGGCCAAGGCGGCCGGCATGTCCGGCGGCCCCATGACCTGCAGATTGCATTCGTTCGCCGCAAGTTGCTCCTCCTGCGACTTGATCACCGGCTTGAGGCCCGATTGGCGCAACGCGTATTGCAGCACGATGTTGTGCATCGAATACCAGAACGGCACCGCGACTTGTTTGCCGCCGAGATCGGCGAAATTTTTGATTCCGGAATCGCCGCCGACCACGACGCCCGAACCGTTGGTATGCGCCCAGGCCATGATCTTGACCGGGAAATGATTGTTGTAACGCATCCAAACCGGGATCGGCTTGAGCAGGTGCACGAGATTGAACTTGCCGGCGGCGAAGGCCTCCACCAGCGGCGGCCAGCCGCGCAGCAGCGTCGGCGGCGCGGCGGTAAGCCCTTCGTCCTGAAAGAAGCCCATTCCGTGCGCGACCAGAAGCGCCGTGGCATCGGTGATCGGCAGATAGCCGATACGCACCACGTCATCATCCGCGGCATGCGCTGCGGCGCCAAAGCCGGCCGCGCCGAATAACGCCGCCAGGCCCCCGGCGGCCAGCAGGTCGAGCGTCTGCCGCCGGCTTACCGCGCGCGCCGACGGATCGTCCGCGCAAAAGCTTCCCTCATGTTGACAGCCGTCAGCGCAGCACATCCTTGTCTCCTTGCCTGTTGCTCATCAGCGCCCGGTCGCCACGATCTTGAGACTGTCCAGGCGCAGCCGCTCGGACGGCGCCTTGCCGCCGCCCGAGGCGCGCTCGAATGCCGCCTGCAATTTCGACTGCGCGGCTTGCGCGGCGGGGCCGCGGCGCTCGCGATCGGCCGGATCGATCTCGATCGGCACGATCTCGGCGATGCGGCCGGGATCCGGCTTCATCACGACGGCGCGGTCGGCAATCGCCACGGCTTCCGAAATGTCATGCGTGACGATCACGAGCGTGATGCCGATCTCATTGGCGATGCGGCGCACGTCGCGCTGCAGCGCGCGCCGCGTTACCGAGTCAAGCGCCGAGAACGGCTCGTCGAGCAGCAGCACTTCGGGCTGCATCGCCAGTGAGCGTGCGAGCGCGACGCGCTGCTGCTCCCCTCCCGACAATTCCTGAACGTTGCGTGCGCCGTAGCCGGCGAGTTCGACCAAGCCGAGGAGATCGCGGACGCGGGATTTGATTTCGCTGCGCGGCCGGCCGGCGAATTTCATGCCGAGCCCGGCATTCTGCTCGACCGTCATCCAGGGATAGAGGTGCGGCTGCTGAAACATCAACGTCCAGAGCGGCGACGGCCCCTCGACCCGCGCCCCGTCGATATGCACCTCGCCCGCGCTCGGCGCGATCAATCCCGCCATGATGTGCAAGAGCGTGGACTTGCCGCAGCCGGAGCGGCCGACAAGGGCCAGCGCTTCGCACGGCTGAACTTCAAAACTCACGTCGCACAGAGTCTCCCGTGCCGAGCGACGGTAGCGGTGGCGCACGCCGGTCATGGCGACATGTGCGCCGGGCCGGCGCCCGTGCGACGGGACTTGATGCATCAGGTGACCGCCCTTTCCAGCGCCGGCTTGCTGCCGGTCTCCTCGGCGATGCGCCGCCGCGCCAGCATGTGGGCGCGCGCGTCGTTGATGGAGTCGACCGCGATCAGCCGGCCGTCCCTGCGGTATTCGACGGAGAAATGCCCGCTCGCCGGATCGGCGGTCTCGGCGGCCGCATCGTGGCCGTCGAACAGGCCGGCGATCTGCAGCTTGAACTCATATTGATCGGACCAGAACCACGGCACCGGGTCGTAGCTCGTCGGCGTGCCGAGGATTGCCGCGGCCGCCGCCTTGGCCTGATCGATGGCGTTCTGCACGCATTCAAGGCGAATCTCGCGGCCGTAACGCGCGCTCGGAAAGCGCGCGCAATCGCCGATCGCAAAAACACGGTCGACGCCGGTGCGGCCGATCGCATCGGTGAGGATGCCCTCGCGACAGGCAAGACCCGCTGCTTGCGCCAGTTCATCGTTGGCCTTGGCGCCGGCGGCCAGCAGGACAGCGTCGGCTTCGACGTGCGCGCCGTCCGTCAGGCGCAGCACCAGTTCCCTGCCCTCGCCGCCGATGGCGGCGACCCGCGCGCCGGTACGGATATCGACGCCGCGCTCGCGATGAATGCGGTCGAAGAAACCGGCAATGGCCGGAGCGGTGACGCGCTTGAGCACGCGATCCTCGGCCTCGAGCACAATGACGTCGCGCTGTTCGCCACGCATCACGGCCGCCGTCTCAAGCCCGATATAGCCGCCGCCGAGAATGACGATGCGGCGCGCCGCGTCGAAGGCCGGGCGCAGGCGCTGGACATCGCCGACGGCGCGCAAGGTGAAAACGCCGTCGCGATCGAGGCCCGGCAGCGGCAGGCGCCGCGCGCAGGTGCCGGTGGCGAAGACCAAAGTGTGGAACGGCACGTCGCGGCCGTCGGCCAACGTGACGGTGCGCCCGCGCAGATCGACTTTCGCCGCGGCCGCGCCGAGCAGGAAATCGACGCCGCGTTCGGCCCAGAACGGCGCCGGACGCAGATAAAGCGAATCCGGCGGCGGCCCTTCGGCAAGGAATTTTTTCGACAGCGGCGGACGCTGATACGGCAGGAAAGGCTCGTCGCCGATGATGGTGACAGGTCCGGCGAAACCGCCCGCGCGCAAGCTGATCGCAAGCTGTGCGGCTGCCTGTCCGGCGCCGATAACGACCACATTCGCTGCACCATTTGCGTCCGCTCCGTCACTTGCCATTCGAGATCTCCTGATGCGCACCGCCGGCCCGGCGCCGGCAGCGCGCATGTTATCAGGATCTCAGGCTGCCTCGACTGCGAGCTTGCCCGGCGGATAGGGCAAGCCGGTCTCAATCGGCAGCGAGGGGTCGCGCGACCACTCGTTCCACGAGCCGAAATAGAGCGTGACGTCCTTGATGCCGGCTTCCTTCAAGGCGACGAGCGTGTTGGAGGCGCGCGCCCCCTTGAAGCAATAGAGCACCACCGGCGTATCGGGGCTGATTCCGACGGTGGCGCATTCGGCGAGGATCTCCTCGCGCGACTTGAACATCGGCCCCGACTGTGTCGGCTTCATCATGCGATACCATTCGATCCAGACCGCGCCGGGGATGCGGCCCTTGCGCGGGCAGAAATCCTTGCCGTAGGGCGAAGAACTGTCGGCGATCCATTCGTCGACGTCGCGGGTATCGAGCTTGACGACGTTGGTGTCGGCGACCTTGCCTTTCATCGATTGCAGATCGACCAGGATTCCCATGTCGGACGACGAGAGCGGGAAGCTCACCGCCTTTGGCGCCGGGACCTCGGTCGTCGCCGGCAGTCCCGCGGCGGCCCATGCGGCGTAACCGCCGTGCAGGATCTTGATTTTCGGATAGCCGAGATAACGCAGCAGCACATAGCCGCGGCAGGACTGGCCAAAGCCGCTGTTCATCGACTGCTCATAGACGATCGCGGTTTCCTTGCCGGACAGTCCGGTGGCGCCGAAAATCGCGGCGAATTTGTCGCGCATGGCGGCAACGCCGTCCGGCGTCGATGTCGCCAAGTACGTAAAGATGTCATGCACATTGACCGCGCCGGGCACATGGCCCGCGGCATAGGTCGCCGGATCGCGGGTGTCGATGACGACGACCGGCTCGCTCTGGATCATGTCGGACAGCTCGGCCGGGGTAACGAGAACCTTCTCACTCATCTTCGGCTCCTGTGTTGCAAATTGACGGCGGCAGTCCCGGCAACAGTCTGAAAGCGTGCGCGCGGGCTCTGCGGCCCGTCGCGCTCAGTGGGCCATGTCGGCGAGCATTTTCTTCAGTTGTTTGGTGGCAGGTGTGACGATAGCGACGAAATAAGCTTCGCGCAGTCGGCGTTGCGCGGTGGCCGTCGCCACGTAACCGCGCGCACCGCAATGGAGCATGGCGGCATGCGCCGCCAGGATCGACAGATCGCTGGCCTCGATCCGCGCTTCGATGACGGCGCGCCAATAGGCCGGATCGGTCTCGAACGGCGTCGCCGCAAGGCGCGCCACGGTCTGTTCCATCGCGGCGAGGCGCTCGGCGAGATGCTCGGGCTGGATGTCGAGATATTTGTTGACGTGGCCGAGCGGCCCCTTGGTTCGCTCGGCCAGCGCGATGCAATCGCGGATCAGGCCGATCGCCATGCCGGCCTGCAGCAGCACGAAGCCGGCGCGGATGCTCTTGATATAATCCGGCACCGGATCGGCGATGAGATGGCTGTCCGGCACGAACACATCACGCATCTGCACCGCAAAGGTGCGGGTGCCGTCGAGCGCGACGAATTTGGTGTTGTCGGCAAGCGTCAGGCCTTCCGATGCGCAGGGCACGATCGCCATGACGCAGCGCGTGGGATTTTCCACTTCGAAGATCGCGCCGAAGTAATGGTCGTCGCCGAGATTGGAGACGAAAGGCAGCAGGCCTTTGACGACATAGCCGCCCTCGACTCGCTTTCCTTTCAGGCGAATCGCCTCGATTCCGAAAAACGTCTTCATCGGATTCGACAGCGCCGTGCCGCCGAGCACTTCGCCGCTGGCGACGCGCGGCCCGAGCGACGCTTTGAGCGCGGCATTGGCTGACGCGTAGATGTACCAGCCGAGGGCGTCCTGGCACCACACGCAGAACGACGTGGAGAGGCAGTGCTCGCCCGCCGCCGCCATCGCCGCGACGGCGCTGCCGAGATCTGGTTCGCCGCTTGGACCGCCGGGCAGGTGCTGCGCATAGGCGCCGGCGCGGCCGAGCGCGCGCATCACGCTTTCGGGATAGTAGCCCTCGGCGTCGATCTTCTGCACCAGCGGCGGCAATTCGCGCATGGCAACGGCGCGAACGGCGCCGATGACATTCGCCGGCCCCATGCCTGGTTCGGCTTCGGCCTCAGCCTGGGCTACAGAGCGGACATCGAGCATGGCAAACCCCAATTCACGCGTGCGCAAAATCGGCGGGCGGTTTGCCGCCCGCCGCCATTGATCAGGCCAAGGTGACGTCGAGCTTGACCGGACGTGAGAACGTGTTGGCGACCGGCGACCAGGCCCGCGCATGCGCCACCAGCGCGTCGATCTCCTCGCGCGGACGGTCGGCTTCGAAAGTCACTTTGGCGCGCACGTCGGTGAAACCGACCGGCTTGTCCGACAAATCGCCGGTGCCCCAGACCGCGGTGATGTTGAGATCGCCTTCGAGCTCGATTTCGAGCTTGTAGACGGTGATGCCGCGCGCCACCGCATTGGCGTGAATGCCGACCGCAAGGCACGAGCCGAGCGCAGCGAGCGAGGCTTCCGACGGATTCGGCGCAGTGTCGTCGCCAAGCAGACCCGGCGGCTCGTCGACGATATAGGGCGGCAAAGTGCGGATGAAATTGAGATGCCGGAAGCGGCCCTCGGCGACGGTCTTGCATTTCAATGTCTTGATCACTGTCGGATCGGCTTTGCCCTTGGCGATCAGGTCGGACAGTCCCTTGCTGTCGATAGGAGCGAGACAGCCGGTCATGGCGGTCGGCGCCGCAGCAGGTTGGCCGCCGTTGAGCGCGGCTTTGGCGAGGGGCTGATTCATGGACGTCTCCTTTTCCGGCGTTTAGAAACAGAACGGTCTGTAGCTATGCAGGAGACGTGCCAAGCGTCCTCGCGGGAGAAAACCAAGGAGAATCAATGTAAGCTGTGGTTCCGGGGACCGGCGGAGACGCCGGGAGGCGCTCAATGTTGCGTCAGGGTGATGCCGTTTTGGTCGCGGAACAGACCGTTCGGTATTTTCCGTTGCCAGCCGGAACCGCAGAAGCTAAGGAGCGACTATGGACGCAACGCAATCGCTCCCGGGAGAGGCCGAAGCCGAGGCATCGCCGCCGGTGCAGACGCCGCGTGAGCGCCTGATCGACGCGGCGACGCGGCTATTCTGCCGCTACGGCGTGAATTCAGTCGGCGTCGACGCGATCATCGAGGCCGCCGGCACCGCCAAGACCACGCTCTACAAGCTGTTCGGCTCGAAAGACGGTCTGGTCGAAGCCGTCTTGGAGCGTGAAGGCGAAAGCTGGCGCAACTGGTTTCTCACCGAGATCGACGGCCCCGGCGGCTCGCCGCGCGAACGGCTTGGCCGCATCGGGCCGGCGCTGAAATCTTGGTTTTCGCGCGAAGATTATTTCGGCTGCCCGTTCATCAATGCAGTGGCAGAAAGCGACAAGGCCGACGATCGCATGCGCACCCTGGCGCTGGCGCATAAGCGCGTGGTGCTGAAGCGTCTCGCAGAATTGTGCGCGGAAGCGGGCCTGCGCGATCCCGACGAGATCGCGCATACGATCGGGCTGGTCATCGACGGCGCCATCGTCGCGGCCTTGGTCACCCGCGATCCGAAGGTCGCCGATACCGCAAGCCGCGGCTGCACCGCGATCCTGTCGCTGGATTATGCCGGCGCCGCCTGAGCGCCGTGCGAACCTGATCAGCACCTGCAATCGCAAAAGTGACGCGCCATGATCGGCGTGGCGATGCTGGCTCTGCGCCGGCGGCTTTGCTATTTGCAATCAGAGATGTGGGGAACGAAGGGCGCTGGCCATGCCGCTGATCGACGATGCCGAGACTTTCACGTGGCAAAAGAAGCTTGCCGCGCTGCCGCTCGTCAGCTTCCGCGCCGGCGAAACCGTTTGCGCCGAAGGGACCAGAACGGGACAATTGTTCATTCTCAAAAGCGGCGCCGTGAGCGTCGTCAAAGGCGGCACCGAGATTGCGACGGTAACGGAGCACGGCGCGATCTTCGGCGAGCTTTCGGCGCTGCTCGATCAGCCGCATACCGCGGATGTGCGCACGCTCGAACCGTCGCAGTTTCATGTCGCCGATGCCGTTGCGCTGCTGACACGCGATTCGGCTGCTCTGCTTTACGTCGCGATGATCCTGGCGCGGCGCGTCGATTCCGCCAACCGGGCGCTGCTCGAGCTTCGCGGCGAGCTGGACGCGGACGAGCCGGTCGACGTGATTGACGGCGCCATCGGCAGGATTCAGGGACTGCTGAGCGCGATTGGCGACGGCTATGTCCGCGCCGGCGCCGGGCTGTCGCTGTTTCCGCCCGGTTAGCTCACGACTGGAAGCCGCTCACGCGTAGCCACGCTTGCCTTCGACCGCCGCGACATAACGCGCGACGGAAGCCTGCACCACGGCTTTGGCGTCTTTGGCGATAACGCGGTCGAAATAGTGGCCATAGATCGTGTCGAAGGCGAACGGCGCGAGCGCGGCGCCGATATGTTCGACGGTGCGCACCGACAGTGGAATGAAATTCGGATAGCTGCGCATGAACGACAGCCACTTGCGGTCGGTCGTCACGGTCAGGATGTCGCCCGCGCAGACCAAGCCGCGTCCGCCCGCTCCGTGGGCCCAATGCATCACGGTGCCGCCTTCGAAATGGCCGCCGCAGCGTACCAGCGTCACGCCGTCCCACAACGACGCCGTCTCGCCGTCCCATAATGCGATGGCCGGATCATTGCGCATGATCCATTGCTTGTCGGCCGCATGCAGATGGATGCGCGCTCCAAAGGCGCGCGCCCATTCCACCATCGTCGTATAGAAATGCGGGTGCGAGATGGCGATGGCGTCGATGCCGCCGAGGCCTTTGATCAGCGTCACCGTCGCGGCATCGAGCGTCGCGACGCAGTCCCACAAGACATTACCGTGCCCGGTGCGAAGGAGCAGCGCGCGCTGGCCGATGGCGAAAGCCGGCACCGAGCCGATGCCGATGATGCCCGTCTCGTATTCCAGGAATGTGTTGGTATGGCTTCCGCGCAGCGCTTCAAGCGTGGTCCAGGTCTGGCCGCGCGGCGGAACGTATTGCCGCTCCTCATCGCAAATGACGCAATGCGCGGGCGGCTGCGCGCTTTCGGAATATTGCATGCCGCAGGCGGTGCAAATGAAGTTGGGCATCGACTTATCTCAGGTGACGGACGCCGGATTGAACAAAGCCACTTTATCGCACGCGCTCGCGTGGCGTGAAGCCGGACGGCAGCCGCGTGCCGGCAGCAAGGCCGAAGTCATTGACGATGATCGCCGCATTGTCGTCCGGGTGCATGCGGATGACGCGGGGCGCATCCAAATCCGCATCCGATTTACCCGCCTCGGTCGTCATGCCGCGCCGTCCCCGCTTTGCCGCGTCGTTTGCCGCTCGTCCCGCCGCGCCGAGGCGCCGCGTCAGCCGCAGGCCGGCACATTATCACATCGGACAGGAGCTGAAATGCCGGGCGGCGGCCATCCGGCTATGCCGGGGGATGCTCAACCCGCAAACAATGCTATCTTGCCGTGCGGAACCGACTGGCAGGAAACTGTCGCGGCCAAACGGCCACTGACGCACTACGCCCGACGATTCAAGATGAAGATTCTGGTTGTCGACGATCACGCGCTCATTCGGGATGCGCTGCGCAGCGTCCTGAAGCAGATCGAGCGCCATGCAATGGTCGTCGAGGCCCCTGACGGCCGCGCTGCGATTGAAGCGATTGAAAGCCAGGACCATATCGGCCTGGTTCTGCTCGACCTCAATCTTCCCGATCGCAACGGGCTGACCCTGTTGGCTGAATTGCGCCAGCGCTTTCCCGCTATCGGCGTCGTTGTACTCTCGGCCCTCCAGGACCACGCCAATATCAAGCGGGCGCTCGATCTCGGCGCCCTCGGTTACATCCCGAAATCCGCGCCGCGCGAAGTGATGCTGAACGCGTTGCGTTTGGTATTTGCCGGAGGCGTCTATATTCCGCGGGAGGCTCTGGCGCGCGGCGAAGTCCCGTCCATGCCGCGCCAGGATCGGCCTATCGTGACACCGTCCGAAACCGGCCTGTCGGAACGGCAATTGGAGGTGCTTGCCTTGCTGATGCAGGGCAAGAGCAACAAGATTATCTGCCGCACGCTCAATCTGATGGAACCGACGGTCAAGCATCATGTCGCGGCAATCTTGCGGGCATTGAAGGTCACGAATAGGACGCAGGCGGTCGTCGCGGCGAACGAGCTCGGCTGGACGTTCCCGCCATCGGCAAAAATGTAGCTGTTATCGCCGGCGGGCGCCCGTCACTGCGCGCCCGCATCGCGTCGGGTCCGGCGTCAATGCGACAGGCCGCCGCCGTGCTGTCTTATCGTGTGATTGAACATGGCGCGAAGCGCTATCGGATCGACGGGCTTGTGCAAAAGGTGAAAGCCCTTGGCTTTGGCGTCGTGCAACGGCTTCGGATTGGTGTCGCCGCTGATAAGGAAAGCCGGAATCTCCACCGCAAACGTATTGCGCAGCTTTTCAACGACATCAAATCCGCTTCGGCCTTGCGCCAGATGATAATCGGAAATGATGAGGTCGGGCCGGTGGTCGGCTTGCGTCAGCCGGCTCAATGCCGCGATCTCGCTTTCCGCCGTTATGACTTTGCATCCCCAACTGCGAAAGATGCCGCTCATGCCCTCGAGCACGAGCGGATCGTCGTCGATCACCACGACAAGTTTTTTTGCCGGCGGCCTGGAGCGATCCGGCTGCAGCGCCGGTTCAGCCGACGCTTTCTGATGCGCTTCAGAGAGCGGCACGTCGACGCTGAAAACCGAGCCTTTGCCGACGACCGATTTGAGGCCGATCGGGTGATCCAGGAGGCGGCACAGCCGATCGACGATCGCAAGCCCGAGACCGAGGCCCGCACGGCGCTCTCCTTCCGGCTCGGCCAGGCGGTAGAATTCACCAAACACTTTGTCCTGCTGATCAGGCGGGATTCCGCTCCCGGTATCCGCCACCTCGACGCGCAAAAGCCCTTGGCGGCTGCGGCAGCCGACGACGAGACCGCCGCGTTGCGTATATCGGATCGCATTCGACACCAGGTTAAAGACGATCTGTTCGAGCAATATGAAATCGCTTCGCACCCATGCGCTCGAATGCACGACCCGAAACGACAGGCCTTTTGCCCGGGCGGCTTCGGCAAAGGTCGTCTCAACGCGGCCTAACAGCTTTGCGACGGGAAAGCCGGTCAGGTTCTTGGCCATCGCACCGGCATCCAATTTGGAAATGTCCAGAAGCGCGTGGAACAGTTCGCTCATGGCGGCAACGGCGGCCTCGATGCGGCCGATGATCCGCTCCCGCTCCTTGACGCGCAGGCGGCCGCGCAATTGTCCGACGAACAAGCCGAGCGCGTGAAGCGGCTGACGCAAATCGTGGCTGGCCGCGGCCAAGAAGCGGGATTTGGCGTTATTGGCAACTTCCAGCTCACGCGTCCTTTGCTCGACCTTGCCCTCGAGCGTGGCGTAGGACTCCTCCAAGCGCGCCGCCATATTGTTGAACTGCTCGCCCAGTTCCTGAAGCTCATCACGCGTGTCGATGGCGATGCGCTGGGTGAGGTCGCCGCTGCCGATGCGGGCGGCGCCCTCGTTGAGCGCGCGGATCGGCACGGTCATGCGGCGCGCGAGAAAGACGCCGACCGTCAGGGAGAGTGCGAGCGCCGCCAAAAGCAGCGCGCCGGACCTGTCCACCGATACATAGATCGGGGCATAGGCCTGATCGAGCGGCAGATCGACGAAGACCAGCCAATTGAGCGCCGGAACGGCCGCGTAAGCGCTCAAGACCGGCTTGTGGTGCAGATCGATCGCGGTGCCGCCGCGTGGCGCATCGCCGCCGTCGAGATCAAGCCGGGCGTTTTGCACTTGCGGCAGATGCGACAGATCGGTGTTGCGCAGGACCAGGCTGATATCGGGATGCGCGATCAGCCGCGACTGCGAGTCCACGACATAGGCGACGCCGCAATGGGCCGCGCCGCAATCGCCGACTTTTATTCGCGACACCACGTCCCAGATGAATTTGAGATTGACCTGCGCGACAATGACGCCGTCCTCTCGCCGTGTTCCGGCGAGCGCGAGCGTCATATAGGGCTCCGATCCGGCGACGTAATAGACCGGTCCGTAATAGAATTTGCGCGCCATCGCTTCGACGAAGGCGGGGTCGGCGGAATGGTCCGTCTCGCTGGCGATCACGTCCCTGGTTTGGCGTGACATGCGGAACTGCTCGCGGCCCTGGCTGTCAAGTTCCGTCAGTTCGGTAATGGCCGGCGCATGCCGCATCAGACGCACGGCGTCGAGCCGCCACTGCTCCAAATTGTCGGGGTTCCAGGGCAGCGACGTGATCCACGCCATCTGCGTTTCGATTTCATGAAAATATTGACTGATATCGGCGGCGGCAAAATCCGCCTGGCTCTGCTGAATGCGCATCAGGAGCGCGCGCTGCTCCCGATAAGAAAACCAGATGTCGATCAGCCCATTGGTAATGAGAGCCAGGCACACGATGGCGGCGGTGGCGGTAACGTATTTGCGGAACAGCCGACCTCGCATGGAGCAAGGCCAGACCGATTTCAGTAAGCTCCCCTTGCCCATGCCGATGTCCCCGCCGATGTCACCGAGGGTTGGCGCCCCGGCGCGACAACTTGCGGTATAAGCTTATACTCCTATTTCGGTAGATTAGCGACCCTCGGCCTCACCGCGGATCGAGGATCGGCACGGATGCGTTCAGAGATTGGTCGGCGGACATTTTTGGTCGGTTTATGCTTGGCGGCCGGGCGAGCGCGGCCGGCTTTAGCCCGCGATCCGACCCGCCGCAGCCTGGCTGTGATCATCGGCCTCGCCAACGACGCCGAAATGCGGCGGCGAATAAACGCCTTTGAGCAGGCGCTTGAGAACAGAGGCTGGACGGCCGGCCGGAATCTCGAGATCGTCTATCGGTTTGCCGACAATGATGCGGACCGGCTTCGCAGATTCGCACAGGAATTCGTGGCGGCCAGCCCGGATTGCATCCTGGCGCACAGCACCGGCGCTTGCGCCGAACTGAAGAAGCTGACGCGAACCATCCCGATCGTTTTCGTATCGGTGGCCGATCCGATCGGCAGCGGCTTTGTGGCCAGCATGGCGCGCCCTGGCGGCAATATGACGGGATTCACCCTGCAGGCGCCGAGCATCACGAGCAAATATTTGTCGATCCTGAAGGAACTCGTCCCCCGGCTGACGCAAGTTGCCTCGCTTTATAACGCCGACGCCGCTCCCGGCGGCGGCGCGTCCTTCCTGCCGTCATTCGACAGGGCCGCCGCCGAGTTCAACGTCACCGCGCTCAATTTCCAAGTCAACGATGTCGATGATATCGCCAGGGCGATCGGGCGAATTGCCACCGAGCCGGCAAGCGGGCTGATCGTAATGCCGGACAATTTCACGACATACTACCGTGCGACCATCATTGCGCTTGCCGACAAGTATCGCGTTCCGACAATCTATCCGTTCCGCTACTTCGTTGAGGAAGGCGGTCTGTTGGCGCTCGGCGTCGATGGGGCGGATCTCTTCCGGCGGGCCGCCGACTACGTCGACCGCGTGCTGCGCGGCACCCATCCCAGCGATTTGCCCGTCCAAGCCCCCACCAAGCTCGAATTCGCGATCAACCTGAAGACGGCCAAGGCTCAATCCTTGAGGATTTCCCGCGTGCTGCTCGCGGGAGCCGATGTCGTCATCGAATAATCGTGAGTTCACGGCTCTTGCCAAACAGCGGCATTCCAATCAGCGGCGTCTTTGGACGTCGCGCGGACCGGGACGCCGCGGCGCCATTTCGCGGCGTCCGGCCGGACGATCGCCGCGATGCCGACGAGTGTCGTGCACAGGCCAAAGAGAATGGTCGCGGTGACGTGCTCGGACATCAGCGCACATCCGATAAGCACACCCATGGTGGGCTTGAGGTAGCCGACGCTTGATGTGCTGACGCTGCCGATGGTGCGAATGAGACGGAAGTAGATCACAAAGCCGAGCGCTGTCGCGGCCAAGGCATTCGCCACGATCGCGCCGGCAGACAGCCAGGAAAACCCAATGGCAAGCGGCGCTTCGGTGAAAAAACACAGAGGAACAAGAACGATCGCGGCCGAGGTCAGCGTACCCGCCGCCGCCAGTTCCGGAGGAATCCTGTCGAGGCGTCGTCCGTAGACCACGCCGGCGGCGGACGACAGCGTGGCGACGATAATGGCAATCGCGCCGACGGAGTGCGAAGTCCCGTTGAATGCGGCTCCGGCGCCGACCGTCACGACCACGCCGCCCGCTCCGACCGCCACGCCGAGCCAGCGCCAGGGCGTCAACCGCTCGCGCCCGGCCGAACCGAGGCTGATAAGGCACACGTAGAGAGGCGTCGCCGAGTTCAAAATCGCCGCGAGGCCGCTGTCGACCCACTGCTGACCGACGGCAATGAGCGTATGGGGGATCAAACACGTCAGGCACCCTTGCACGCAGAGCGGAGCGACGTGCTCCCGCCGCAGCTCGTTGCGGCCAATGACAAAGACATAAACCCACAGCGATGCCGCAGCCAGGACAGTGCGCGCGGCCACGGCGGTAATCGGCGGAATCGTCGCGAGCGTCACTTTCGTCAGGGCAAACGGCATGCTCCACAGCAGTCCGAGCAGAAGCAGCAGCGCAAGATTTGCCGGATCGCGGCTTGTTTTGCGCACCGGACCGCTCAGTGCTGAGGTGAGCAAGCTTCCAGCAGGGCGGCGCGAAAAGTCTCCGCGTTCAACGGCTTGTGCAACAGCTGATAGCCGCTCCGCCCCAGATCGCCTTGCGGGCAAGTCGAGTCTCCACTGATCAAAAGCGCCGGAATTTCGAATGCGCAACGCAGCCCTTCGATGGCATCGACGCCGGTCCGGCCTTTGGAGAGGCGGTAATCGCAAACGATCAGATCCGGCCGACGTCCGGTCCCGGCCAATTGTCGCAGCGCTTCGCTGAAGTCCGCAGCCGTGACGACCCGAAAGCCCCATGACCGCAGGAGGCCGCTGGTGGCATCGAGGACATGCTCATCGTCATCGATGACGACGACGAGTTTTCCGGCGAAATTGCGACTTGCTTTCATGGACGAAATATTGCGAGGCGCGGCAGCGGATATGAAGCGATCGAAAGTATCAGCGCGACGGTTCTTTTGAACCGCCACCCGCCATTCGGCCCAATACTTCCGTGCTGCGGACAGCACCGGAAGCTTGATTGCGTTCGTTACCAATCAAATTAGCAATCGAATATCGGAAAGATCATCTTTCCGAAAAACTAGGAGAATTGTCATGAGCAAGTCAGATCAATCGATCGCATTGCGACGCATTCAAGCGGGTGACAAGGTCGCACGTGACGCTGCGACGGCGAGCGAGGGCAAAGTCTACCTTGGCGATTCGGCGCCGATTTTCCGCAAGTAGATGCATCGGTCAACTTGCCATAGGACTTGCCATGGGGGTCGCTCATCCGACTCCCATGGCATTTCATCGCAGCCTTACCAAACAAACCGGCGGAGCGCCCCATGAGTGCTTTTCAGGCTGACGCTCAATCTGTCGTGGAGTTTTTTCAGCTGGTGCCCGGCGCGCGGCCGCCGCGCCGAGCGGACCGGGCCGTCGGCGGCGCCATACCCGTGAGAGCGCTCCGGTATTGCGAAGCGATGACGACGGCATCGGCCTTCGGCTGGTACGTGTTCATCCCCATCACCTTCAAGGTGGTCTGGGATGGCCATGATATGCTGTGGACTTACGAAGGCATTGATGAATGGCTTCCGCTCACGCGAGAGACGGCGCAATTCCCGAATTTCCGTCGGCAATTCGATGAAGCCGCGCCGGCCGACGTGCGGGGCTTTTCGCCGCCATTCCTGACCGCCTCGTTTCAGCCTGGCGGCTTGCAGGTTTGGACGGGCTGCATCGCGCGCACCGCGCCGGGCTGGAGTCTGCTGGTCCGCGGCGCTGCAAATTTTCCAAAGTCGCTGTCGTATCAGACGTTTGAAGGTATCATCGAAACCGATACCTGGTTCGGGCCGCTGTTCGACAACATCAGAATTCTCAAGACCGACACGCCCATCGAATTCCGCAGCGATATTCCATTTTTACAGGTTCAGCCTGTGAAAAAAGAAATCTACGCGGACAAATTTCTGCAGAACTACGCCGTCAAGGACATGGCCCAAATGACTGCCGCCGACTGGAACGCCTTCCACCGCACCGTGGTTGCACCGAATACGAACCCGGACCAGAAGCCTGGGCAATATGCCGTTTCAGTTCGCAAGCAAGCGGCGCACCTGCAACCGTCGGCATCGGTATTCGAATAAGCAAAAACAGCAAATTGATCCTTCTGACCGGTGCCGGTCATACTTGGGTATCATTTTGAGCCGTGTCTCGCCGTGATGAAGTGGTCGCGGACTACCTGAAATTTCTGTGCGCCCGCGAGTCTGGGCCGACCACCTGGGTCACTCGCGGCCGCAAGCACAGCGGCGCGTTTGCGTTTTGCGCGAGACAGTCCAGTTCTCGCAGCCGTTCAGGGAGTCCGGAGCATGAACGTCGCATCGTTGAAAATACGAGCCGACAAATTTCGACAAGAGACGGTGGTGCTCGCCTGAAATAACCGGACGAAATACCGCTGAAGCGCCGGCTCTGCACTGAGCAAACAGGAGAAGGCGCGTTGCACCAATGAGAGGGGTCGTTAAAATGAGTCAAAGAGAGCACGAGCGAAAGAGTTCCGGTTTTCAAGAGCGTGACTTGCTCGTCGCCTATTTGTCCTATGCGCTGGATGACGTGGAGGCCATCAGCCGGGCGGGCTTGCACCACTTGCGCATGGCCATTTCCAGCATTGCCGAGGACCCGGCCCCCGATACCGATGTTATGGGCGCGTCGCTGGCGCGCCACCGTCGGGTAAACTAACGGCCGGACAAGCTAACGTCAGCTTTTGCGAGTTTCCGTCATCGACTCGACAAGTGCGACCAAGGAGTGTCGCACTTGCTGCTTGGTGATGCCCGAAAAGGCGCGAACCAGCCTGAGTGATAAAGGGTCGGTCAAGAGATCGATCGGTGACTTCTCGTCGCTTTTTGCCGTGGAAACCTTGCTGCCTTCAAAAAGATCGAGCAATGGGATTCCGAGCGCCTTGCTGATGAGCAACAGCCGGCCGCTGCCGACGCGGTTGGTGCCCTTCTCGTATTTCTGAACTTGTTGAAAGGTGACGCCCAGCGAACTGGCCAACTCCGTCTGCGATAATCCCTTCGCCAGCCGCTGAATCCGAATATTGCGCCCCACGATCCTGTCGACGTTATCCACGACCCTCGGCATTTGCTGGCTCCAACGCTCGATCCAAAGACATCCCAGACTCAAGACCATGCCGGACCATATGGGACCACAGTCCCGGGGCACACATGCCCCATCCCCATGTATAATGTCGGGACGCATCGTGATGCTGCCGTCCCGAAAAACTATGCGCGGCGAACATCGCTTTTCGCTGAACTGCGAACCACCGGCTCCGGCGCAATACGCAATATCCGTGTCGCAAGATGCCTCGATGGCCCTCGTTTTGTTCAAACCGGCAAAGCCGCCATCGCAAAAACGTCACGCAGCATAGGCGCGGGAGGTTCAATTGCAATGCCGGGCAACATCTTTGTGCACTCAGCTGCAATATCACAACCATAGGCTTAGTTTATCAAAGGGTGCAAAGATACCATCATCGGCCGGCGATGGGCCCGATTCAACGGCCGGTGCTGCGAAAGCGCGCGGCGGGTTGAGCCAACCACGCCAACGATAATGTCGATCGAAACTCAGGCTGCTGTCGTCCGCTGCGCGGCGGATGCGGCGGCAAGCAAACTTTCCTTGCCGCCAATCACATCGCCCTTCGAGACGATGACCGACCGCGGATCGTCGCCATGGGCTCGCGCGCCAATCGCGCTGCTTCGATTTCGGCGCGCGCCATCTGCCTGGAAGATCGAGCGCATGGACGGATTCGACGATGCGGCAGTCGTCACGAATTCGGATTGCTCAGCAATATTTGCTGAATCGCCCAGCGCGCATTCTTGCGGACTTCCGGATCCGGATCGTTCTGCACGCGCTCGAGATAAGGCGCGGCCGCGGGATCGGCGATTTCGCCAAGCGCCGCCGCGGCCTCTTTACGCAAATTCGCCTGGTCATGCGTCAGATTGGCGGCGATACCGGTGACGGCCTCCCTCACTTTCAATTTGCCGAGGCTGCGCGCCGCTTTGAGCCGGACCTGCCAAAACTCATCCGACAGCACGGCCAACAGCGCTGAAGCGGCCTGCAGGCCGTTTTTCATCACGCCCAGCGTTTCGGCCGCGGTTTCCCGCACCAGCCAATCTTTGTCGCCGAGCGCGCGCATGACGGAATCCGCGGCCGGCTTCAGATTGGAAAATGCCAGCGAACTCACGGCGGCACGGCGCACTTGCGTATCGGGATCGGCTGTTGCCGCAGTCAAGGCCGGGACCGCTTCCTCGATCTTGAGAAAGCCGATCACGCCGATCGCCTGGACGCGCACCGCCGGTTCGACATCGCGCAGTGCATCGAGCGCCGGTTTCAGCGCGTCGCGGCGGCGAAGCTCCTTGAGCGCCCGCAGCGTCGAGCCGCGAACGAAGGCACTTGGATTGTCGACCAGCGGCAGCAGCACGTCGGCGCTCGCCGGGTCTTTCAGCTCCGCCATGCTGTCGGCTGCCGCCGACGCGACCGCTTCATCGGCATCGACCAGCAGCGCGGCGAGAACTTCCGCCGCTGCCGGCCCGTCGAATTCGCCGAGCGCCAGCGCCACCTGCTGGCGCACCCCGGCATCGGCATCGGCAACGAGCGGCGCGAGATACGTCACGGCTTCGGGATCGCCGGAATTGCCGAGCTCGATGACCGCCACGCGCCGCGCGCCGGCGTCCGCCACCTGCAAGCGCGCCGCGAGATCGTCGAGATCTTCGTAAGCCTCAAAGAGTTCCGGCATGTGTCACCGCAAGAGATAGGGGATGTTGACCTTGACCGCGCCGGTCGGACAGTCGGCCTCGCACGGCATGCAGTACCAGCATTCGTCGTAAGCCATGTAGGCTTTCTTGGTCATGTCGCTGATGCGCAGCACATCGAGCGGACAGACATCGACGCAGACGGTGCAGCCCTTGTCGGCGATGCATTTTGCTTCATCGACCACGACGGGCACGGTCGTGTTGGTGATAGCGAGCGGCATGAGCAGTCCTTTCGTTCCTTCGCTGGAGGTCAGACGCTGACCCGGACGCGTTGCTTGTCGTAGAGATCCTTCTCGTCCTCGGCGATCGGGACCACGTAAGGCTGCACCGCGCGCTTCTCGCTCACCATGCGGCCGTCCTGCTTGCGCAACAGCGTGTGGCAGAACCAATCCTCGTTGTTCTTTTCCGGATAGTCCGTGCGCAGGTGGTAGAGGCCCCAGCGGCTCTCGGTCCGGTACAGCGACGCGTGCGCGGCCATGTCGGCGCAGTCGAGAATCGAGTTGGCCTCGAGCGCGCGCAACAATTCGTGGGCATTGCGGACCATCATGCGCTCATCGAGATCTTCGCGCACTTCGGCGAGGCGCGCCTGGCCGATTTCGTATTTGCGCGTCACTTTCGGCGGCTGGAAATAATCGTTGACCAGCCGGCGTGCCTTGAACTCGATCTGGTTCGGCGGGATGCCGTCGTCGCGCCGTGTCGGCGCCAGCACGCGCTCACGCTCTTTGGCGACGTCCGCGGCATCGAATGCGGCAAAATCGATATTCTCCGCGTAGGTGACGGCATCTTCGCCGGCGATCGAGCCGTTGGTGAAGGCGCCGAGCATGTAATTGTGCGGCACGCTCGCCATGTCGCCCGCGGCATAGAGGCCGGGCACCGTGGTACGGGCAAATTCGTCAACATAGACGCCCGACGCGCTGTGTCCGGAGCAGAAGCCGATCTCGGAAATATGCATCTCGATCATCTGCTCGCGGTAGTCGGTGCCGCGGCCCTGATGAAACAGACCCCGCGTCGGCCGCTCGACCTTGTGCAGCGTCGATTCGATTTCCTTGATCGTGTCGTCGTGCAGATGATTGAGCTTGAGGAACACCGGCCCCTTGCCCGATTGCAGCTCGGTGAAGAATTCGAGCATCATCTGGCCGGACCAATAATCGCATTCGATGAAACGGGCGCCCTGGTTGTTCGCGGTATAGGCGCCGTAAGGACCGGCGACGTAGGCGCAGGCCGGGCCGTTATAGTCCTTGATCAGCGGATTGATCTGAAAGCATTCGAGGTTCGCGAGCGCCGCGCCGGCATGATAGGCCATCGCATAGCCGTCGCCGGAATTCGCCGCGTTCTCGTAGGTGCCGAACATGTAGCCCGACGTCGGCAGGCCGAGCCGTCCGGCCGCGCCCATGCAGAGAATTACCGCTTTGGCCCTGAGCACAAGAAATTCGGCCGTGCGCGTGTTCACCGCGATCGCGCCGGCAACGCGGCCGTCGGCGCCCGTGAGCAGACGCGTCGCCATATAACGGTTGGAAATCAGGATATGGGCGCGGCGAAGCTGCCGGTACAGCGCCTTTTTGACGGTCTCGCCGTTCGGCATCGGCAGCACATAAGTACCGATGTGATGAACTTTCTTGACCGCGAAATCGCCGTTCTCGTTCTTGAGGAAGCGAATGCCGAACTTGTCGAGCTCTTCGATGATCGAATAGCACTTCTGCGCGTATTTGTAGACCGGCTTCTGATCGACGATGCCGTCGTTCGCGATCGTGATTTCCTTGGTATATTGCTCCGGGCTCGCGTAACCGGGGATCACGGCGTTGTTCAAGCCGTCCATGCCCATGGAGATCGCGCCCGAGCGCTTGACGTTCGCCTTCTCCAGGAGAATGACGTTGGCCTTGGGATTTTTCAGCTTGGCCTTGAGCGCCGCCATCGGGCCGGCGGTGCCGCCGCCAATGACCAGCACGTCACACGACACTTCAGAAAGCCCGTCAACGATGTCGTCCATCGCACCTACCCCGAATCCTGTGCGGCCGAAAGATTTGCCGCGCTCTGGACACGAGGATCGCCCGGTTCTGCCGTTTCGCCGAGCAATTAGTTGACTGGAAGCATCAGGAATCCGGCCTCTTTTCTATGCAGCGCCCGCCCACGAGGCAGGCAAGCGCCGCAAGGAAATATCATCAACGCTCGACGAAGGCTTTTTCGATGACGAAGTGGCCCGGCTCGCTGTGATTGCCTTCGACAAAGCCCGCCTTGCCGAACATGACGCGAAGATCTTCCAGCATGGTCGGGCTGCCGCACAGCATGGCGCGATCGGCCGCGATATCGAGGGGCTGCTGTCCGATATCGGCGAACAATTTGCCCGAGGTGATGAGATCGGTGATGCGGCCGCGATTGCGGAACGGCTCGCGGGTGACGGTCGGATAATATTCGAGCTTGCCGCCGATGATCTCGCCGAACAGTTCGTCGCGGCGCAGTTCGTCCACGATCCGCTCGCCATAGGCCAGTTCGGCGACCTGGCGGCAGCCGTGAACCAGCACGATTTTTTCGTAGCGCTCGTAGACGTCCGGGTCTTTGACGATGCTGGCGAACGGCGCCAGCCCGGTGCCGGTCGAGAGCAACAGCAGCCGCTTTCCGGGCAGCAGATTGTCGGTGATCAGCGTGCCGGTCGCCTTGCGGCCGACAAGAATAATGTCACCCTCTTCGATCCGCTGCAGTTTCGAGGTCAGCGGTCCGTCTTGCACTTTGATGCTGAAGAACTCGAGATTCTCCTCATGATTGGCGCTCGCCATGCTGTAGGCGCGCAACAGCGGCCGGCCGTCGACTTCAAGCCCCATCATGGTGAACTGCCCGGAGAGAAAACGAAAGCCTGGATCGCGCGTGGTCTTGAAGCTGAACAGCGTATCGGTCCAGTGCTGCACTTCCAGGACTTGCTCTTTATTGAAAGCGCTCATTGCGGTCTCGTGCTCCGGTCGGTTGAAAGTCTGGCGCGGCGAATGCTCTAGCAGAGCGGCCATCGCATCCAATCGAAAGCCGCCGGACTTGGTCGATTAGTTTCTAAGAATGACCGTGCTTATGCGCCGACGGAGCCGGAAAGTTTGTGCAATTAATTGCGCCACGGGAGCATCGCGCCGCCCTATATTGCCCGCCGGAGAGAAAGAATGCCGCCGGAGCGACATAGCTTGGAGTTAACCCTGTCTGATCAGATTCACTCAGGCGCCTCTGCCCCGGCATGTTCCAACGCGGCCGCGCCGTCGGCTGATGGCGGCAGGCTTCAGGTGACCCTGGAGACGGGAGCGGCCTTCAGCCTGCCCGCGGAACGGCTGCGTGCAGGCTGCCGCTGCGCTCATTGCCGGCGCGCGCAGATCGACGGCGTGTTCCCGGAGCAATTTCCGTCGGTCACGATCGCGCATGTCGTGCCGGTCGGACATTACGCGGTGAATCTTGAATTCTCCGACGGCCACGCCCGCGGCATCTATCCGTGGCCCTATTTGGCGGAGCTCGCGGCCGACCTGCTGCCGTAGTTGCCCTTGCACCGTAGTTGCCCTTGCCGCCGGCCAAACAAGCGGCTGATCCGGCGGGACAATTTGCCCAAAGAAGTGGCACAAAGCTTGCTTTTTTTGATGCCGCCTTTTCACGTCTGGAGATCCAGATGACGATTTTCGCGGCAGCCTCGGCATCTGAGCCCAAGGGCACCATTCACCAGCCTGTTGCCGAATCGCCCGGCAAGACCAGCCGCGCGCTCATGCTGACGGAAAGCCCGCGCGCGATCGGCGGACCGCCTTCGCTGCTCCAGCATTTGTCGGCGGACGAGCGCGATTTCGTGCAGCGGCAGGGCCGCCGGCGCGTGTTCTATCGCGGCCAGACATTGTTCAGTCAGGGCTCGCGTCATGACGGCATTTTCCTGATCGAAACCGGACGCATCCGCGTATTCTACACCGCGCCGTCGCAACGCGAGATCACGCTGGCTTATTGGCTGCCCGGCCACTTTGTCGGCGGCCCCGAAATATTCGGCGGCGGCGTGCACCAATGGTCCGGCATCGCCTCCAGCAACAGCAGTGCCGTTCATCTTCCCGGAAAGACTTTGCGGCAGCTCGTGGTGGAAGTGCCGCGGCTGGCCATCGGCCTGATTGAAGGTCTGACCTTCAAGGGCAAATGCTATTCGGCGCTGGCGCAAATGCTCGGAACACGATCGGTCACCGAGCGGCTCGCGCAACTCCTGCTGCACCTGGTCGATCTCTATGGCGTCGAGGACGACAAGGGCATCTTGATCAGCGCTGCTTTCACCCATGCCGATCTCGCCCACATGGTCGGCGCGACCCGGCAGTGGGTCACCATCAGTCTCAAGCGTCTGCAAGAGAAAGATGTCGTCATCTCGGACAAATCACGCATCGTGATCCGCCGGCCGGATGTGCTGGAGCAAATGCGCGGACAAGGCGACTAGAGCCTGGTTCCGAAAGCATGCCCCTGGACGCAGTCCGAGAGTGAAGACCGGTTCGGAGAAGATCATGCTCAACGGCAAAATCCGGATCCTGCCTAAGACGGCGGCTCACGCCCGACCAAATGCACAAGACATTGCACAACTTGTGGGCAGTTCGAGTTTTGCGGCAACTAATCGACCACGCAGCGACAGGTGAAATTGCTTACCGGATGGCATGCCGGAGAATGCGCACGGGAGAAAGCGCCCTCGGCTCACGCAGCACCAAGGGGTTAGCCATGAATCACTCGTCGCGCCGCCGCCTCGCCGTTCTGTCAGTGCTTGCCGCTATCCTTTGCTCGAGCATCGGTGTGGCCCGCGCGCAAGAAACCGTCACCGTCGGAATGGGAATTCAGAATACGACGACCAATACGGTGACGACCGGAGCGGTCATTCGCGGACTCAATCTGCTCGATCAATATCTCCCCAAGGACGGCAAATACGCCAACATCCGCTTTCAGTTCGATTGGGAGAATTTCACCTCCGGGCCGCCGGTGACCAACGCCATGATGGCGAACAAGCTGCAATTCGGGACGATGGGCGACTACCCGCTGATCGTCAACGGCTTCACGTTTCAGAACAATTCCGACAGCAAGAGCCGGCTGGTCGCCGTCGACGCCTACAATCTGTACGGCTCCGGCAATGGGGTCGTGGTCTACAAGGACTCGCCGTATTACCAGCTGTCGGATCTGAAGGGAAAAGTCGTCAGCGTGCCGTTCGGCTCGGCCGCGCACGGCATGCTGCTGAAGGCGATGCAGGATCGCGGCTGGCCTGCGGATTATTTCCAGCTTGCGAATCAGAGTCCGGAAGTCGGCTCGACCAATCTTCAAGAGCAGAAGATCGACGCGCATGCCGACTTCGTGCCGTTCGCCGAGCTGCTGCCGTTCCGCGGCTTTGCCCGCAAGATCTTCGACGGCGCGGAAACCAATGTGCCGACCTGGCACGGCGTCGTCGTCCGTACCGACTTCGCCGAAAAATATCCCGAAGTCGTCGTCGCCTATATCAAGGCGATCATCGCGGCCAACAAGTGGGTGCGTTCGGATCCCAAGACGGCGGCCGAGAAGATCGAGCAATGGACCGGAATCAACAAAGAAGTGGTCTACATCTTTCTCGGACCGGGCGGCGTCATGACCATGGATCCGACCATCAAGCCGGCGCTGATCCAGGCCGCCGCGCAGGACGTCAAGGTGCTGCAGAGTCTCGGCCGCATGCAGGACTTCGACGTCAACAAATGGGTCGATGACCGCTATGTGCGCAAGGCCTTTGCCGAGCTCGGCATGGACTATGACGCGCAGCTGCAAAAGACCGACAACTACGAGATCACGGGCAACGACGCGTTCTGCAAGAAGCCGATCACCGAGCCGCGCAAGGCCGGTGAAGTCTGGGTCGACGGCGAAGGCATCATGCCGTTCTCGAGCGCGGCCTGCACGCTCGGCGCTTATGCCGACTTCGTCGCCAAGGGCAAGAAGGTCGATGTCGCTTACGTGTTCGATACGACGCGCGGCATCAAACTGTTCGCCAACCAGGCCTTCTATGCGACCGGTTCGGGCAGCGACAGCATTGCGCCGTTTCTCCTGAAGAAAGACGCCGAGGCTTTTGCCGCCAAAAGCGGCGGCAAGGTCTTGAGCTTTGACGAAGCGCTCAAGGTCGCAGGCAGTGGAGGCTAAGACGTGAAACCCGCGGTGCTGATGCGATCAGTTCAAGCGTCCGTTCCCGAAGCCGCCGAAAATTTTCCGGCGACGGCTGCCGCCGAGACGCCAAGACCGGCGGCGGCTTCAGCGCCTGCCTCCGCCCTTTCCACGCGGGGCAGCAGGTGGCTGGCACAGCATCACGCTGAGCTCAGAAGCTACGTCCTTGGCGCGGTCTCGCTTGCCCTGTTCCTTCTCGCCTGGCAACTGCTCACGACCTATCACGTCAGCTTCCACGTCCGTTTCGCCAATATCCCGACGCCGGCTCAGGTTTTCCAGAGCTTTGCCCGCGCCACGCATGACGGAACGCTATTCCACCATGTCGTGCTGAGCTGCCGCCGGATCGTGCTCGGCTTCATCATTGCCGCCGTCATCGCCGTGCCGCTCGGCCTGGTCATGGGACGGTTCCGCTTCGCGCGCGACGTCATCTTTCCGGTGTCCGAAGTGCTGCGGCCGATCCCGGCGATCGCCTGGGTGCCGATGTCGATCATGCTGTGGCCGTCGAACGAGGAGAGCATTGTCTTCATCACCTTCATCGGCTCGTTCTTTCCCATCCTTCTGAACACGCTTCACGGCATGGCGAATGTCGATCCGGTGCTGGTCCGCGCCTCGCAATGTCTCGGCGCCAGCGAATTTGCGATCTTCCGGGAAGTGTATTTCCCCGCGTCGCTGCCCAGCATTTTCACCGGGCTGACCGTCGGCATGGGCGTCGCCTGGGTTTCGCTGATCGCCGCGGAAATGATCGCCGGCCAGTTCGGCATCGGCTATTTCACCTGGGAAGCCTATTCGCTGGTGCAGTATTCCGACATTGCGCTCGGCATGATCTGCATCGGCATATTGGGCCTCGGCTCGAGCGCCATCATCCGCGGCATCGGCCGCATCGTCATGCCGTGGAAGCGCACATGAGCGAGCAGACCGCCGTCGCCAGCGACCATGCCGCAGGCGCCAAGGGCCGCATCGAGGTCAGCCATTTCGGGCTGAGCTACGACTCGATCGACGGTCCGGTCGAGGCGGTCACCGATGCCGGCATCGTGGTCGAGCCGGGCGAGTTCGTGTCGATCATCGGGCCATCGGGCTGCGGAAAATCGACGCTGCTCAACGCGGTCGCCGGATTTCTCAAACCGACGCGCGGCACCGTGCTGGTGGACGACGAGCCGGTCGATGGCCCGAGCGCGGATCGCGGCATGGTGTTCCAGCAATATTCGTTATTTCCCTGGAAGACGGTGCGCGAAAATGTCGAGTTCGGCTTGAAGATGAAGGGCATGGAGCGCAGCCGCCGCGAAACCGCGGCCCGCACGCTGCTCGGCCTCGCCGGCTTGCTCGCCTTCGAAAACCAATATCCGGACCGGCTGTCGGGCGGCATGAAGCAGCGCGTCGGCATCGTGCGGGCGCTCGCGACCGGACCAAAAGTCCTGTTGCTCGACGAGCCGTTCGGCGCGCTCGACGCGCAGACGCGCATCATCATGCAGCAGATCCTCACCAATATGTGGCAGCGCCTGAAGATCTCCGTCCTGTTCGTCACCCACGACATCGACGAGGCGATCTTCCTGTCGGATCGGGTGTACTGCATGACGGCGCGGCCCGGCAGCATCAAAGCCGAAATCAAGATTCCGTTGCCGCGCCCGCGCCAGCAATCGATGATGATGTCGTCGGAATTTCTTGCATTGCGGCGCGGCCTGATGTCCTTGATCAGCGAGGAAAGCCTCAAGGCCATGGGCGGCGAAGTCAACGACGACGCCCTGCAAGGCCTCACCATCGACACGCACGGCCATACGCTCAGCGAGATGATCTAGCGCACCCTTCCCGGTGGCGACGCCGAAGTGGAGCGCATGGGTCGGATCGCCCCGATTGCGTTGCCGGGGAGCCGTCCGGCGGCACCACGCGGCCGGCTTTGCATAAGCGGCGCTAGGCGATGTCGCGCAGCGGAGCCCGGCTCAGTTCGTTGCCGGCAGCGATGGCCTTCTGCAGCAGGCGCACAAGCTCCTTGGCTTCCCCATCGGTCAGCCCGCGCAGCATGATCCGCTGCGCCGCCTCGACCGCCGGCGTGATGCCGCGCAAGGCGCGTCGCCCAACGTCGGTGACCATCAATTCGCGCGCCCGCCGGTCGCGGCTGCTTTCGTGCCGCACCACGAGGCCCTTCTGCACCAGCCGTTCGACCACTCCGGTGATGGTGGTGCGGTCATAGGCGATCAATCCCGCAAGCGTGACCTGATCGATGCCGGGATTGACGCTGACGGCCGCAAGCGCCGCGTACTGCACCGGCGTGAGGTCGTAGCCTTCCTTCTCCACCTCGGCGAGGAACACGGCCACGGCGATCTGCTGGAATCGGCGCGCCAAGTGTCCGGGCATGTCATGGGTGTCTTTCACGAAATCCTCCGGGACGGCAGAGACGAGCAGGCAGACGGGACAGGGTTTCAGGCCGGCGGCCAGACGGGACTTGACGAGCATACTGATATTCAGCATACTGAGCAATAGTCAGCATACTGATTATCAGCATACTGAAATAGACCGCGCCAAAAAGAGACGGGGAAGGAACATGCAGTTTCACTTGAACGGATTCGCGCCCGGCGACCCGGACATCTTCGATCCCTTGGAGCGCGACCCGGCTTCCGATGCGCAAGGTCCTGTCCCGCGGGAGGTCGACGTTCTGATCGTCGGCTGCGGACCGGCGGGCCTGACGCTGGCGGCGCAATTGGCCGCCTGTCCCGACATCAAGACCTGCATCGTCGAGCAGAAGCCGGGCCGGATGCTTCTTGGCCAGGCCGACGGCATCGCCTGCCGCACCATGGAGATGTTTCACGCTTTCGGCTTCAGCGAGCGGGTGCTCAAGGAAGCCTGCTGGATCAACGAGACGACGTTCTGGAAACCGGACGACAGGCAAAGCGCCAACATCGTCCGCAGCGGCTTCGTCCAGGACGTCGAAGACGGCTTGTCGGAGTTCCCGCACGTCGTTCTGAACCAGGCCCGCGTGCATGATTTCTATCTCGACCTCATGCGCAAATCGGCGGCGAAGCTCGAGCCGTATTATGCGCGGCGCGTCGTTGCCGTCGCGCCCGCGGCGGACGGCGACCCGCTGACCGTCACGCTCGAGCGGCTCGACGCGCTGCACCAAGGCGAGATCGAGACGATCAAGGCCCGTTACGTTGTCGGCTGCGACGGCGCGCGCAGCACCGTGAGGACGTCGATCGGGCGCGAGCTGCACGGCGATTCCGCCAATCACGCCTGGGGCGTCATGGATGTCCTGGCCGTGACCGACTTCCCGGACATTCGCTGCAAGTCGCTGATCCAGTCGGCCAACGAGGGCAGCCTTCTCATCATCCCGCGCGAAGGCGGCTATCTCGTCCGCCTCTATGTCGAACTCGCCAAGCTCGGCATCGGCGAACGGGTCGCCAACCGCAATATCACCCTCGATGAGGTCGTCGCCAAGGCGCGACGGATCTTCAATCCCTACAAGCTCGAGGTTAAGGAGGTGCCGTGGTGGTCGGTCTATGAGATCGGCCAGCGCCTGACCGACAAATTCGACGACGTTCCGGAGAACGAGATCGCGTCGCGGCTGCCGCGCGTGTTCATCGCCGGCGATGCCTGCCACACTCACAGCCCGAAGGCGGGGCAAGGCATGAACGTCTCGATGCAGGACGCCTACAATCTCGGCTGGAAGCTCATTGCCGTCCTGCGCAAGCGGTGTCCGCCATCGCTCTTGCACACTTACTCCGCGGAGCGGCGGACCATCGCCAAAGAGCTGATCGACTTCGATCGCGAATGGGCCGCATTGCTGGCCTCGACGCACGGCAAGGATGGCGGCGGCGACCCGGCCAAGATCCAGAGCTATTTCGTGCGGCACGGGCGCTATACGGCCGGAACGGCGACGCACTACACGCCGTCGATCCTGACCGGCGAAAGCGTCCACCAGCATCTGGCGCGAGGATTCGTTGTCGGCACGCGCTTTCATTCCGCGCCGGTGATCCGGCTCGCCGACGCCAAGCCGGTTCATCTCGGCCATGTCGTCAAAGCGGACGGGCGTTTTCGGATCTTCACCTTTGCCGGAGCGGGCGATCCGGCGGCCGCGAATTCCGCCATCCGCCGGCTATGCGACTTTCTCGTCGAGGATTCGAAGTCCCCGGTCCGAAAATATACCCGCCCCGGCGAGGACATCGACACGACGATCGATGTCCGCGCGGTATTCGGCCAAGCGCATCGTGCGCTCGACATCAATGCCATGCCCGCGCTGCTTCTGCCGCGCAAGGGCCGTTACGGCCTGGTCGACTACGAGAAGATGTTCTGCGCCGACAGCACAAGTGGTGACATCTTCGCCATGCGCGGCATCGATCGGCAGGCCGGATGCATGGTCGTGGTACGGCCGGATCAATACGTCGCGCATATCCTGCCGCTCGACGGATATGAACTGCTCGCTGCATATTTTGCCAGCTTTATGCTGCCGCAGTCGGATCAGGCCGCGCCGCGGTTGGCCGCAGTCGCCGCGGCTTAAGCGCCTGCAGGCATTCATAGTCCGTCTTCTGTCGGGCCTTGCCGGACGAGGCCCGGAGGTTCAAATCGGCCTTTCGAGGTCCGTCGCGGCCAGCTCGGCTAATACAGTGCCGGTGTGCTCGCCGAGCGTCGGCGGCGGGCGCGATCGGACGTCGCGCTGGCCGTCGATCAGAACCGGCCGCCGGATCAAGGTCAGCTGACCTTCGGTCGGGTGATCCTCGCTGTAAAATGTCCCAAGATGATTGATCTGCGGATCTTCCAGCACTTCGGCTATGGTCTGCACGGGGGCAAAAGGCACGTCCGCACGCTCGAGCACGGTCATCCAGTGCAGGCGATCCTTGCTGCCGAAGATCCGGGCCAGCTCCTTTTCGAGCAGCCCATAATTGCGCACGCGGGCGTCGCGGGTTGCAAATCGCGCATCGTCTTTCAGATCGGGGCGACCGATCACCTCCATCAGGCTTTCCCAGAATTTTTGCGGCGAGGACAGATGCAGCGCCAACAGCTTGCCGTCGCCGCAACGGAACGCATAGGACTGTGAACTGGCGACGCGGGTGCGCGGCTGATTGTCGATCTGCAATCGCGTGAAGTTGGAGAAGGAATCCGGAATGAAGGCGATGGACGATTCCAGCATATTGGTCTCGATCCGCCGCCCTCGCCCGGTCTTCTCACGCTCGTAGAGCGCGCCGAGAATGCCATAGGCCGCGTACATGCCGGTGATGTTATCGGCGATCGTCGGACCGCTTGCTGCCGGCGCGGCAGGATCAAGCATAAGACTCGCCAGACCTGACAACGCGCCGGCGACGGCGTCGTAGGCCGGCCGATCGGCATAGGGCCCGTCGGCCCCGAACCCGGTGATCGAGCACCAGACCAGTCTTGGATATTCGCTGCGAATGAACTCGGCGGCGAGGCCCAGCCGATCCATCACGCCCGAGCGATAATTGTCGATCAGCACGTCGGCCTCGCGCAGCAGCGCGCGCAGCGCCGCTTTGCCCGCGTCGTCTTGCAGATCGAGCACGACGCTGCGCTTGTTGCGGTTGAAGGCGACGAAATGCGGGCTATAGAGTCCGCCGCGGAAGCCGCGGAACGGATCGCCGCCGTCGGGCCGTTCGACCTTGACGACGTCGGCGCCGAGATCGGCAAGCATCATCCCGGCCAGCGGCGCCGTGATCATGGTGCCGAGCTCGACGACACGCACGCCTTTGAGCACTTCAGTCACGGCGCGGCCTCCGGCTTTGGCGTGTCATTGCGATTTGTCGCCGGTCAGCGGCATGATCTTTTTGAACTTGACGAAATTCGCCGCCAAGAACTTGCCGAAGTCCTGCGAAGTGCCGCCGCCGATGCCGGCTCCGATCTTCTCGAACTGGGCACGCACCTCCGGCATCTGGAAAATGCGGTTGATCTCGGTATTGAGCCGCTCGACGATCTCGGGCGGCGTCCCCTTCGGCGCGGCCAGGCCATAGAACGTCACGAAGTCGTAGTCCGGATAGCCTTGTTCGGCGATGGTCGGCACGTCGGGCGCGTTCGGCAGACGCTGTGGGCTCGTTACGCCGAGCGTGTGCAGGATTCCCTGCTGGATATAGGCGTCGGCGACCGAAACGCCGACGAACATGCCTTTGACCTGGCCGGCCACCACATCCTGCAAAGCCGGCGCGATGCCCTTGTACGGCACGACCAGCGCATCCATTTTCGACATCGCCTTGAACCAGAGAAAGCCGATCTCGTGCGGGCTGCCGGGGCCGAGCGAGCCGAAGGTGAACCAGCCCGGATGCGCCTTCGAATAACTTACAAGCTCCGGCAATGTCTTCATCGGCACCTGCTGGGTGTTCACGGTGAACACCAGCGGCACATTGGCGAGCTTGACGATCGGCGCGAAGTCGGTTTGCGGATTATAGGACGTGCTCACGCCGAGCACCGAATTGATCGCGAGCGAATCGAACACCATGCCGACGGTGTAGCCATCGGGCTCGGCGCTCGCCAGAACGGCTGTTCCGGTCACGGTCGATCCGCCCGGCCTGTTGTCGATGACGATGGGCTGGCCCAGCGCCTTCTCGAGCTGCGCGCCGATGACGCGCGCGACGAGATCGGTGCCGCCACCCGGCGGATAGGGCACGATCCAATGAATCGGCCGCTCCGGCCAAGCTGCGCGTGCGCCATGCGCCGAGGCCAGCAGCAGTGCCAGACACAATCCCCAGACCATCTTTTTGACAATCATCGTTTCCACCCTTTGGTTCATTCTCTGTTGTCGTAGACTTCGGCTTCCGCGCGCTCGTAGATTTCACGCGCCAGCGGATTGCGCATTTCTTCAGCGAGGTGCCCGACCAGTCCCACCGCGCGCGAGATCACCACGATGCCGCGGCAGATTCGCCACGGGAAACCGAGCTCACAGAGCACCGCGCCGATCGCGCCGGTGGCGTTGATCGGCAGCGGCCGCTGCATCTTGTGTTCGGCGTTGGCGGCGATGGCTTCCAGCAGCGCCACGTATCGGCCGCGGAAACCGTTGCGCTCGGCAATCGCGAACAGCACGGGCGTGCGCGGATCGATCGGCTTGTGCACCGGATGGCCGATGCCGGGGATCACCGCTTTGCGCGCGACATGCGACTCGACGATGCGCGAGGCGATCGCCTCGAGACCATCCGTGCCGGGATGATCCTTGAGAGCATCCTGCAGCATTTTCGCCGTCGCCTCCGATCCGCCGGCAAAAACGCTGCCGACGCCGCAGAGACCGGCTGCGACCGCCGCCTGCAATGCTTCGGGAGCGGCGAGATTGACGAGCCGCGTCGCGATGGCCTGGGGCGTCATGCCGTGTTCGACGAGCGTCACCAGAAGCGCATTGAAGACTTCGGCCTCCGGCGCGGTCGGCCGCCGGCCCATGATTTCGAGAAAAGCCATGCCGCCGAGATCGATATGTCCGATCAGTTCGCCGGGCAGATCGTGCCCACGCACGACGATGCGGTCGGCCGTGCTCCAACCCATTTCAGAACGCAACGGCTTGTGCGGTTTCATCACGTTATCCCTCAATCCCTCACGCGGCTCCACGCAGAATGAGCTTGGCCAGCGCCGTACGAAGCACCTCGGTCGGCCCTTCCGTGATCATGAAACTGCGCTGGTCGCGCCACAGCTTTTCCAACGGCAATTCGGTGGTGAGGCCGATGCCGCCATGGAGCTGCAGACAGCGATCGGCGACGCGGAAGCCCATTTCGTCGCCGTAGACTTTCACCATGAAGGTCTCGGCGCGCGCGTCCTCACCGGCATCGATCTTGACGGCGGCATCGCGCACCATGAGCTTCGTGGCATGCAACTCGGTGAAGCAATCGGCCAAAATCCATTGCACGCCCTGCCGCTCCGCGAGCGCTTCACCGAAGGTCCGGCGCTGCTTTACGTAGTCGAGCGTCATTTCGAGACAACGCTCGGCGACGCCGCAGGCGCGCGCGCCGTGCCGCAACCGCCCTTCGCCGAGCCAGCGCTGCGCGATGGCAAAGCCCTCCCCTTCCTCGCCCACCCGGTTTTCGGCGGGCACGCGCGCATTGTCGAACACGATCTCGCACGGCGCATCGCCCATCATGGTCTGGTGCTTGGCGGCGATCTTGACGCCGGGCGTATCCATATCGACCAGAAAGCAGGAAATGCCGCCCCGCGCGCCTTTCGCCGGATCGGTCACGGCCATCACCTGGGCAAAGTCGGCCTTGTCGGCATGGGTGATGAATCGTTTGACGCCGTTGATGATATAATGCGGGCCGCTGCGCTCGGCGCGCGTGCGCATCGAGGCCGGATCGGCCCCGGCGTCCGGTTCGCTCTGTGCAAAGCATGCCGCCTTCGCGCCGGCGAGCACCGGGTCGAGATAGCGTTCCTTCTGCGCGCCCTTGAGCGACAGCAGAATCGGTCCCGGAACCGGACCGAACAGCGAGTGGTCGCGCGCCGGCACCGCGGTAGTGCGGGAGACCTCGTGCCAGAACACCGTCATGCCGGTGAGACCGAGCCCCTGGCCGCCGAGGTCTTCCGGCACATCCATGAGCCAGAAGCCGGCCTGCCTGGCCTTGTGCTGGATGTCCTTGCGTTCGGGCTCGTTCATGACACGCCGCTCGAAAGGCATCAGTTCGCGCTCGACGAAGCGGCGCAAGCTGCGCCGAAACTCATCGAGTTCCGGTGCCGAAATCGGTGCGGCTGGCGTGCTCCCTGACATTTGTTTTTCTCTCGTCGGCCCTGTTGCGCGCGATTATGAGACTTGCCGCTCGCGGCCCTGCCAATACGGTGCCCGCAGCGCCTTCTTGTCGATCTTTCCGTTGAACAAACGCGGCAGAGCCTCGACGAAATCGACGCTCTTCGGTTTCTTGTAACTCGCGATCCTGGTGCGGGCATATTCGATCAGTTCGGCGTCGGTGGCCGAACGGCCCGGGCGCATCTGCACGCAGGCCTTCACCGATTCGCCCCAGACCTTGTCGGGCACGGCAATCACGGCAACGTCGGCGACATCCGGATGGGCCCGCAGCGCTTCCTCGACTTCCCAGGAATAGATGTTCTCGCCCCCGGAAATGATCATGTCCTTCTTGCGATCGACGACATAGACGAAATTGTCGGCGTCGACGAAGCCGAGATCGCCGGTGCGCAGCCAACCGTCGCGAATGGTTTCGGACGTCAGCACATTCTTATTCCAATAGCCGCACATCATCGTCGGCGAGCGGAATGCGATTTCGCCGATTTCGCCCGGCGCGCAGGACGTACCGTCGTCGCGCGCGATCCGGACCTCATTGCCGAGAAACGGCTGACCGGCGGATCCAAGGCGGCGGCGCTCGGCATCGGAACCCTCGGCAAGATGGTGCGGCGGCTTGAGGATCGTGCCGCAGATGCACTCGGTCATGCCGTAGACCTGCGCGAAGATCGGCCCCATGCGGTCAAGCGCGCGGCGCAGCAGCGGCACCGGCATCGGCGCAGAGGCATAGTGCACGCAGCGCAGCGACGTCAGGTCGTAGGATTTCGACTCGAGCACATCGAGCATGCGCTGGATCATCAGCGGCGCGAAATGCGCCGCCTCGATCCGCTCGCGCTCGATGGTCTTGAGAATGTCGTCGGGATCGAAGGCGGCCTTCAATACGATTCCCGCACCCATGAGGCTGAACGCCATTTGCTCGATCTTGCCGCCGAGATGAAACAGCGGCATCACGATCAACGCCTTGCCGACCGACGCCAGCCCTCCTTCATGCGATAACACCCGGGTCGCTTCGGCCATCGCGCCGTGGCGGATCATGACGCCCTTGGCGCCGCCGGTCGTGCCGCTGGTATACATGAGATAGGCGATGTCGTCGGCGTTCGGCGCCGCCGCCGGCGGCTCCGCGCTGGCGCCGTCGAGCAAATCCTCGTAGCTCGCGCCGTCGGCACTTGCGGGATCGATCGCGACCGCAAGGCGGATGTTCGCGACTCGCGCGGTGAGTGCGCGCGCTGTGGCGGCGAATTCCTTGGCGTAGATCAGGACGATCGGCTGGCAGTCCTGACAGATCGCACTCAGCTCGGCTTCCGAAAGCCGGCTGTTCAGATTGATCGCGATGAAGCCTGCGGTTTCACAGGCGCCGAAGATTTCGACATATTCGCTGCAATTGCGCGCCAGGATCGCAACGCGCTGCTGTTTGGCGATCCCCTTGTCGAGCAAGGCATTGGCCAACCGGAACATCCGCGCCGCCTGTTCGGCAAAGGTGAATGTCTTGTCTTCATAACGCAGAGCGAGCTGATTCCCGTACAGCAGGCGCCCGCGCTTGATCAGGTCCCCGCAGGTGAATGGCATGAGAGCGCGTCCTCCATCGCGGCATTCGTTATCTTGATATCCAGCCGGTCGGCACCGCACCCGACGACAGCCTCAGCTCGACCTGTTTGGCGGCTTCGCGCAGCGGACCAAGGCACTGCTTGATCTCGGCGTTCTTGATTCCGCGCACAGAGATCCAATTCACGTTGACCACTGCGGCAATCGAGCCGTCCTTGCCGTGGACGGGCACGGCGATGCCGACGATGCCGGTGTTCAATTCGCCGCGGTTGACGGCGTAGCCGGACTTGCGCGCAGCCAAGATCTCGCGCCGCAATGTTGCTGCGCTGGTCAATGTCTCCGCGGTGTGGGCGGTGCGCGGCGCCGATGCCAGGTAGGCGTCGAGCTGATTGTCGCTTAAGCCTGCCAGCAGCACCTTGCCCATCGAGCCGGCATAGGCCGGATGCCGCGCGCCGATCGAAATGAAGAACCCGGACATCTTGGGTGAGAAGACCGAGCCCAGGCACAGCGTCTCGTTCTTGTCGAGGACTGCGAAATGCGCGGCGGTCCCGGTCTCGTCGGAAAGCCGTTTCAGGATCGGCTCGACGAAGTCTTCAAGCCGCGCCGAGGAGATGAAGCTGTAGCCGAGCTCGAGAATGCGCGGCATCGGATAGAACCAGTCGCCGTCGCTGCCGACATAGCCGAGCTCGCGCAGCGTCAACAGATAGCGCCGCGCCGCAGCGCGCGTCAGTCCGGTCTTCAGCGCCACCTCGCTGCAGCGCATGCGCGGCGAAGACCGGTCGAATGCGCGAGCGACCAACAGCCCGCGCGCGAGCGATTCCGAAAACCACGCAGCCCTGTCGGCCGCGCTTTTCCCGGTCACGTTCTTCTCAGCCAATGCCTCTTCCGCCACGCCATGCCTCCGCCGACCGCGTTGACAGCACCATCGCCTTAGCCCATGATCATTTATAGCACAACTGTGCGATAATCGCACAATCCGGAGGACGCCTTTTCATGAAGCTCGACACTATTCTTGTCGATATCGCCGACGGCATCGCCACCGTCAGGTTCAATCGCCCGCACAAGAAGAACGCGATGAACCCGGCGCTGCATCGCGACATGACGACGGTGCTCGACAGGCTGCGCTATGACGCGGCGGCGCGCGTCCTTCTGATCACCGGATCGGGCGACGCCTTCTGCGGCGGCATGGACCTCAAGGAATTCTTCTCCGACCTCAAAGACGATCCGGCCGAATACGACCGGGTCTACCGGATGGCGACGGAGTGGCGCGGCCGGACGCTGCGCTATTACCCGAAGCCGACGATCGCGGTGGTCAACGGCTTCTGCTTCGGCGGCGCGTTTTCGATCGTCGAAGGCTGCGATCTGGCGATTGCCGCGGAAGAGGCGACGTTCGGGCTGTCGGAGATCAATTTCAAGCTGTTTCCCGGCGGCTCGGTCAGCAAATCGCTGGCCAACCTGCTGCGGCCGCGCGACGCGCTCTGGTACGGCATGACCGGCGAACCGTTCAACGGTGTAGTCGCCGCGCAGATCGGCTTCGTCAACAAAGCCGTGCCGCTCGCCAAGCTCGCCGATGAAGCGCGCAAGGTCGCGCTCACGATCGCGCAAAAGGATCCTTGGGCGCTCAAGGCGACCAAGGACGGCTACCGCAATTCGCTCGACATGGGTTGGGACGCGGCGATCGATTATGCCAGCGCCAAGGAAATGGAGCTCGTGCTCCGGCAAGGCGACGCTTTCCGCAAGGAGGGCATCGGCGATTTTCTCAAGGGCGCATATCGGCCGGGTCTCGAGAGCCACGGCGCGTCCCGCTAGTTTCCGGGCAAGGGGGCTGTGGTGCTGTTCAGCGAGCTCGTTGTCGGCAGTGAATTCGTCGGCACCGGACGCACATTGACCGAATCCGACCTGTCGATCGCCTGCATGATCAGCGGCGACTGGCATCCAATTCATTCGGATGAAAATTATGCCAAACAGCGCGGCCTTCCGGGACGGCTGTTCCAAGGCTCTTTCGGCATTCTCATCGCCACCGGGATGGCAACGGCCCTGCCGCACTTCAGCGACGAGATCGTCGGCGCGACCGGGATTCGCGAATGGGTCTATCGTGCGCCGATTTTTGTGGGCGACACCGTTCATGTCCGGTCCGTGATTCTGAACAAGCGGATCACGTCCGACGGCAAGCGCGCCGTCATCGAGCGAACGCTGTCGCTCGTCAACCAGAAGGACGCGGTCGTTCAGCAGGGTATCGCCGGCACGATGGTCCGATTGAAACCGGGCTGACGGCGCGGAACCAAACGGCCGGAGATGGATGGCCGATCGAAGAATGAAATCGAGGGAGGATATCGTGAGAAAAGGACTCTTCTTTTCTGCTTTCGTCGCGGCGATGCTCGCGTCGGGCCTGTCCTACAGCCAGCCGGCGGCGGACTCCTATCCAAGCCGCAAGGTGCGTGTCGTAGTCCCCTATCCGGCCGGAGGTCCGGCCGATCTCATCGGACGCATTCTGGCGCAAAAGCTCGGCCAGCGGCTCGGCGCATCGTTTTATGTCGAGAACATTTCCGGCGCGAGCGGCGCCGTCGCCACCGGCCAAGTCGCGCAGGCGGCTCCTGACGGATACACGCTGCTTGTCACCACCAATGACTTCGCGGTCAATTCGGTGACCAATTCGAATTTGCCCTACGACCCGATCAAGAATTTTTCGCCGGTAACGATCGTCGCCGCCTCGCCGCAGGTGGTCGCCGCCAATCCTTCGTTTCCCGCCAAGACCATGAAGGAACTGGTCGACGTCATCAGAGCCGCTCCGGACAAGTACAGCTATGCTTCTCTCGGCATCGGCTTCGGCCAGCTTTCGGCCGAGCGCCTGTTCAAGCTCGGGCTGAAACTCGACAAGCTGGTTCGGGTGCCGTTCAACGGCGCCGCACCCGCCGTCAACTCGACGCTCGCCGGCGACACGCAGGTCATTTTTCTCGGCCTGCCGCCCGTCGCTCCGCATCTCCAATCGGACAAATTGCGTGCCATCGCGGTCACCAGCCATCAGCGCTCGAAGCAATTTCCCGATGTTCCGACCTTGACCGAGGCAGGCGTGCCCAACCAGGAATCGGATTTGCAGATCGGGCTCGTCGCTCCTGCCGGAACGCCTGCGCCCGTCATCGCCAAGCTGCAGCACGAGATCAGCGAAATCGTCAAATTGCCGGACGTGAAATCGTCGCTTGAAACCGTCAGCTTCCATGCGGTTGCAAGCTCGCCGTCGGACTACGCGCGGCAGATCAAGGATGACATTGCCGTCTGGGGCAAGGTGATGAAGGACGCGAATATTCCGGTCAACTGATCGATCGTCACCAGCAGGGAGTTGCGGCCATGTTGACAATGACAAGACGGCGGCTTGTGCAGCTGACGAGCTTCGCGCTCGCGCCGGCGGCGGCGTTTGCTCCGGCATTTGCCGACGATTGGCCGTCGCGGCCGGTTCAGGTCGTCGTGCCGTTCGGCGCCGGAGGAGCCGCGGACATCATTGCCCGGCTCGTCGGTGACAAGCTTGCCGCCGCGCTTGGCCAACCGTTCGTCATCGAGGATCGGCCTGGCGCTGGCGGGAATATCGGCGCCGCGGCGGTGGCGCGCGCCAATCCGGATGGATATACGCTGCTCATGAGCGGAAGCCCGACGCATTCGGTCGGGCCTTATCTGTACAAGAATCTCAGCTACGATCCGATGCGCGACGTGCCGCCCGTCGCCATGCTCGCCGTCGCCCCTAATCTTCTGGTCGTCAACGCTTCGCTGCCGGTCCACTCTGTCGCCGATCTGGTCGCGCTGGCGCGCGCGAAACCGCATAGCGTGACTTATTCGTCGGCCGGCGTCGGCACATCGGGATACCTCGCCGCCGAACTGCTCAAAGCGAGTGCCAATCTCGACATTTCACATGTTCCATACAAGAGCGGCCCGGAAGCGGTGACTGGCGTCTTGTCCGGCAATGTCACCTTCATGTTCTTTACGGTGCCTTCGCTGTTGCCTCAGGTCGAGGCCGGCCAATTGCGGGCGCTCGCCATCGCCAGCGCGCAGCGCAGCCCGCTGGTGCCGGACGTGCCGACTATTGCCGAAGCCGGCTATCCGAACTTCGACGTGATCGCCTGGTATGGGCTGTTCGCGCCGCGCGGCACCCCGGCGCCGGTGGTCGCGCGGTTGAGCTCCGAAGTGCAGAAGATCCTCGCGCGGAGCGACGTGCGCGCCGAAATGGCCAAGCTCGGCGCCGAGCCGCACTATCTGTCGCCGCAGGGACTCACGGATTATGTCGCGACCGAATCGCCGAAATGGGGGCCGCTTCTGAAAAACATCAAAACGCTCGAGAACTGACAGCCGGCCGGGACCCATCGGCAAACATGATGCGTCTTCGTGACCACCGCCTTTACACTTATCGGCTCCGCTACGCGCAGCCGGTGCGATGGAGCGATATCGTCGAGGACGCCGCGCCTTTCGTGCTGCTTCGGCTCATCGCGGATGACGGAAGCGAGGGAGTCGCGGAGATCACCGTCAAGCCGACATGGTGCGGAGTTTCCGCCCGCAGCCTGATCGCCGCCATCGACGACATATTCATTCCGATCCTCAAGAAACTGGACCTGGACGATTCCGCCGGGATCCGTGCCGCATTCGACATCGTGCCCGAAAACCAGGCGGCGAAGATGTTGATCGACAATGCCTGCTGGGATCTTCAGGCGGCACGCCAGGGCCGGCCGCTTTGGCAGATTTGGAACGGCCATTCTCGCGTCGAATTGTCTTGGGCGGTGACGCGGCAGGAGCCGCGCGCGATGGCCGACGAAGCCGCGCGGATGATCGGGACTTACGGGTTTCGCACGCTCAAAGTCAAAGGCGGTCAGGGGATCGCGAAGGACATCGCCGTCATCCGCGAAATTCGTACCGCCGCCGGGGATGAAATCCGTCTCTATGTCGACGCCAACGGCGCTTACAGCCTCGCCGAAGCTTCGGATTACGCGAGCGCGCTTGCCGACTGCGGCATTGTCCTGCTCGAGGATCCCTGCCCGCTTGCGCCCGATCGACACTTTGGCAAGCTGCGGCGGGACAGCCCCATTCCGATCCTGGTTGATTTCGGCTGCAGCTCACTGCGCGACGCACATCTGTTCATTGAGCAGGGCGCCCAGGCGCTGAGTGTCAAGCCCGGCCGCTTTGGGCTCACTCACGCGCGCACCATGCGCGACATGGCGGAGCAGAAACGCTGCGACGTGGTCGTTGGGCTGATGGGCGAAAGCGCGCTTGGTACGCTTGCCGGACTGCAGTTCGCGTCGACGATCGCCGATCCGATCCTGCCGGCAGAACTGACTTGGTTCATGGCAATGACCGAACAAGTGATCAGCCAAGTCCCACCCATAGTGGATGGATCCATCAAGCTAACGGAAAGTCCGTCGCTTGCCGCGCTGATCGATTGGAAAGCGGTGGAAGCGAGTCGATAGCCGATGTCGGGAGGCGCTGCCGCGGGCGACTTTCCAGGCGGTATGCCCGGCGATGTCGTGGCCCAAGTCTTCGCGGCCAACTTTTCCGGCTGGCGTTGCCGACGTTCACCGGTACGCCAAAGCATTCGGTACCTTAATCCATAATGTGATAGCCGCCGTCGATATAGAGCGTTTCGCCGGTAATGAGGCGCGCGGCATCGTGCGCGAGGAAAGCCGTTGCAACGCCGACATCGTCGATACTGACAAGGCTGCGCGCCGGCGCCTTTGACTTGGCCTTGTCGAGCAAGGCATCGAACTCAGGTATTCCCGAAGCGGCGCGCGTCGCCAGCGGCCCGGGCGAAATGGCGTGGACGCGAATACCCTTGGGGCCAAGTTCGGCCGCGATATAGCGTACCGCACTTTCCAGCGCCGCCTTGGCCACGCCCATGATGTTGTAGTTCTTCACCACCGTCTGGCTGCCGTAATACGTCATCGTGAACAGCGCGCCGCCCTTGCGCATCAAGGGCTCGGCCAAATGCGCCATGCGGATGAAAGTCCAGCACGAAATATCCATTGTGGCGAGGAAGCCGTCACGCGAGACATCCACGACGCGACCGTGCAAGGCGTCTTTCGGAGAAAAAGCGATCGAGTGCACTACAAAATCGAGCTTGCCCCACTCCTTGGCGATACGCTCGAAGACCGCCTCCATCTGACCGGGCGTGTTCGCGTCGAGCGGCATCACGATCGAGGCCTCTAGGACCTCGGCCAGCGGCTGGACAAATTTTTTCGCTTTTTCGTTGAGATAGGTGACTGCCACTTCCGCACCAAATGCTCGAAACGCCTTGGCGCAGCCCCAGGCGATCGAGTTCTCGTTGGCGATCCCGACGATGAGCCCCTTCTTGCCCTCCAGGAGCTTGGCCTTGACGGCCGGAAGCACGGGATGAGTCGGCTTTCCCTCCAAAAAACGATCGGCGACTTTCCGCAGTTCCTGGAATGCCTGGCGCCTGTCTTTCGCGGCGGTGATATGGGCGATTTCGCGGCCGTTGATCTTCAAATGACCTTCGCCCCAGGGGGCCACGTCGATTTCCAATTTGGCGCCGCCGGCGCTCGCCGTGAATTCCTGAACGGTGGCGCCTTTGCTGGTCGCCGGTGCCCCGTTCGCCTTCCACTCCGCCTTTGTCGCGCACATTTGCAAACCCCTGTTGGCGATGACGGTGAGGGTTTTCTTGTTCTGCCGCAGGATCTCGTCGACGACGCGCTCAGGCGTGCCGACACCCATGAACCCTCCGATCATGAGGCGCGCGCCGTCGGGGATCATGGCCACAGATCGTTCGAGCGAGCCCCGTTTGCATGCCGCCGGATCCTCTCCTATCGCGGCCGTTGCGCGATCCGGTCATGACGCGTTTTTTCGTGGTTCCGTTACGTTTCGTTGCTCTCTTGCAGCCCAAGAACTAGGATCAGAAACAAATAACAAGCCATCGGTCGAGCGCTATTGATTTTGATCAAAGTGTTTTCGCGCGCCGCCGGGCATTGCAATGCAATTCAGGAATTTTGGCACGATCTTTGGGATTATCAAGACAGTCCGAGGGTGAAGCAAAGTCGGAACCGGTCCAGTGTAACAGATTGAAGAAGGAGTAGCGACAATGCCCACAGTCGACAGCCTTCCGTCTTCAACTTCAGCCGATGTCCTTGGATCATTCATGACGCCGCCCGGCATGTGGGGGCCGTGGATGAGCTACGCCGTCGATGCCGCGCAGCGCAGCGTGCTGTTCTGGGACGTGTTTCGCCAGCGCGGCAATCAGTATCGCGAGCATCTGCGGGAAACCGTTCCAAACGTGCTCGAATACAAGGTCGAGCTCGTCGTCGACGGCCGACGTCTTGAGCGTCCGGTCAATTATGCATTGGTTCGGGTGGTTCCGCCGGCGGATACCGAGATTGACCCGCTCCGTCGGCCCTTTGTCGTGATCGATCCGCGCGCCGGACACGGCCCAGGCATCGGCGGCTTCAAAGCCGACAGCGAGATCGGCGTCGCTCTCAAGGCGGGCCACCCCTGCTATTTCATCGGATTCCTGCCCGAGCCGATGCCGGGACAGACCATCGGAGATATCGCTCGCGCCGAGGCGGTCTTTCTCGAAAAAGTCATCGAGCTGCACCCCGATGCCGACGGCAAACCGTGCGTGATCGGCAATTGCCAGGCGGGCTGGGCGGTCATGATGCTCGCATCGGTGCGGCCCGATCTGTTCGGGCCGATCATTATCGCCGGTTCGCCCCTGTCCTACTGGCAGGGCGTTCACGGCAAGAATCCGATGCGCTATTCGGGCGGCCTGCTCGGCGGCAGCTGGCTTGCCGCCCTCGTCAGCGATCTCGGCGCCGGCAAGTTCGACGGCGCCTGGCTGGTGCAGAATTTCGAGAACCAGAATCCCGCCAATACGCTATGGACCAAGCAATACAATCTCTATTCCAAGGTCGATACCGAAGCGCCGCGCTATCTCGGTTTCGAACGCTGGTGGGGCGGTCATGTCAATCTCAACGCCGAGGAAATTCAGTTCATCGTCGACGAACTGTTCGTCGGCAACAACCTCGCCGCCGGCAAGATCAAGACCTCGGACGGCGTGACCGTCGATCTGCGCAACATCCGCTCGCCGATCGTGGTGTTCTGCTCGAAAGGCGACAACATCACGCCGCCGCAGCAGGCGCTCGGCTGGATCCTCGATCTCTACGAGAATGTGGACGAAATCCGCGGCTACGGCCAGACCATCGTTTATACGGTCCACGAACATGTCGGCCATCTCGGCATCTTCGTGTCCGGCGGCGTGGCGCGAAAGGAGCACGGCGAGTTTTCCAGCAATATCGACCTGATCGACACGTTGCCGCCCGGGCTCTACGAAGCGGTGTTCGAGGCGAAGGGCGACACAACCCCCAATGCCGACCTCGCCAGCGGCAACTGGATCATGCGCTGCGAAACGCGGACGCTCGACGATATTCGCGCGCTGGGCGGCAACGATGCGGCCGACGAACGCTGCTTCGCGACCGCGGACCGCGTATCGCAAATGAATCTCGCGCTGTATCGCACCTTTGCCCAGCCATTTGTGCGGTCGCTCGTCAATCCGTCCGGGGCGGAGTGGATGCGCCAGTTCCACCCGTTGCGGCTGCAATACGAGATGTTTTCGGATGCCAATCCCTTGATGCGGCCGCTTGCCGCTCTGGCCGACCAGGTCCGCAGCGAACGTCGACCCGTGGCAAAGGACAATCCTTTCCTGGCCCTGCAGGAGAACATGTCGCGCCAGATCGTGGCCGGGCTCGATGCATGGCGTGAAGCGAGCGAAGCGCTCTCCGAGCGCATGTTCTTCACTGTCTATGGTTCGCCGACGTTGCAGGCTGCAACAGGGGTCAATCCGACCGCATCGGTGCCGTTGCGCCGGGCCGCGAAGAGCGTGCTCCATCAGGAACTCATCGCCAGGAAAATCGCCGACTTCAAATCGCGCATATTTCAGGGCGGGATACGCGAGGCGGTTATTCGCGGCCTCCTCTTCGCCGGCATGAGCCGTGCGGCAGTCGATGAGCGTGGATTCGAGACCATGCGCCGCATCCGCGAGAGCATGACTGACGTGTCCCTGTCGACGTTCAAGACCCTGGTGCGCGACCAGTTCTATATGTTGCTCCTCGACACCGAGGGGGCGCTGGCCGCCATACCTTCGATGCTGCCCGACGATCCCGAAACGCGAAAAACCGGATTCGGCCTGATCACCGAGGTCCTGAGCGCCAAGGGCGAATACTCGGCCGAAGACGCGAGCCGCATTCAGCGCGTGGCGGAATTGTTCGGCGTTGAATCGAAATTGTCCGGGCCCACGAATTTCGCTATCGCCGCGGCCAACGAAAATCCGGCGCGGGCGAAAGCATCGTGATGGCGGACGGATCGGAATATAGCCCGCCGGGCCGGGCAACTGCATCGGACTAAAGCAGGCCGGCGAGCATCCGCATGTGCGCTTGATCAACGATCTTGCCGCTGCTGATGACGTGCCTCGGTGGCGCATGGTAGCGCAACGCCTCGACCACGTCGGGACAATCGAGCACTACGAGATTTGCTATTCCGCCCGGCACGATCCCGAAGCCGACGAGATTGATCGCTTTGGCGCCGTCGACCGTGATCATGTCGTAAAGCTTTTCGATGTCCCGGCGGGTCGTCATCCACAGCAGATGCGAGGCGAGAAACGCCACTTCCAGCATATTGTTGCGGCCAAAGGGATAATAGGCGTCGGAAATGTCATCCTGACCGAGACAGACCAGAACGCGCTCCTCGAGCAGTTCCTTGACACGAACGTGCAGCGGGCCCGTATGCGGATCGGTTACGACCGGAACGCGCGCCATTTCCAGGAGGCGACCGAGCCTTTGCACATAAGGCATCGGGTAGAGACTCATGGCGCGGCAATGATGCGCGAGCGCCCGCCCCTGCCAGCCGCGGCGGATCGCCTCGCTCGCCATCATTTCCAATGTCCGGAGAGTGGGGTCGCCTGCATCGTCAAGCAGCATCGAGACGTCTTTGCCGAATTCGCAAGCGAGATCGAAGCACGTCCGCACATGCGCAACTGCATCGGCTTCTGTGAACTCGATCCAGGGAATGCCGCCGACAACATCCGCACCGCATGCCATTGCCTCGCGCATCAATGCGGCGGCGCCCGGTTCGCGCACGATGCCGTCCTGGGCGAAGGCCACTACCTGGATGTCCACGACGCCGCGAAATTCGTCGCGGAGGCGAATGAGCGCCCTGACGCCTTCGAGGCGGGCCTTGCTGTCCACGTCGGCGAAGGCGCGGATATGGAGATTTCCATGGAGCGCGGCCAGCGCTACCGCACGGCGCGCATTCTCGATGATCCACGGCTCTGCGTATTTCTCCTTTATCTTGGCGGCGAGTTCGATCCCGGCCATTGCGCGTGCCATGCCGTCGGTCTGATAAGCCTTGAGCGCTTCCTCCTCCATCATCGGCAAGGTCCAGACCTTGCACAGATGCAGGTGAGGATTGACGAAGGATTCGGTGACCAGATTGCAGGCGGCGTCGATCTCGGTTGCAGCTTCGCCGTCGAGATGCGTAGCGACCGTGACGACGCGGCCGTCCCGGATGCCGATTTCGGCGAGACCGGCGCTCTGTCCACGAAGCCGAGCGCGGCGAATCGTAATGTCGAACGCCTTGCTCATGACCTCGATCGCAGGCTGGAATATCGGCGAAGGCGCCTTGACTATATCCTACTTTCATTCCGCTGGAATTCGGCCGCGGCCACGCGTCGTTTGAACTTGACAGCCGCCACGCTCCGCTCTTACGGTTTAGATGAGCGTTCAGCCGAACCCTAAAATGGGCGGTGCTCATCCGGGTCGATTCAATTCGTCTTTTCGTTCCGATAGCAAAGGGCGTCGGGCCTGGCGTCGGTATCCAGCAGCGATTGCGGATCCGCCATGGCAAAGAACGGACAAGCCTATCTGAACAGTCTGCACGACAAGCGCGCCGTCCATATCGACGGCCGGAAAGTCGTGGACGTGACGACCGATCCCGCCTTCGCCAACGCGGTCGCCTCCGCCGCGCGCCTCTACGACTTTCAAGCCGAACCGGCCAATCTCGATCTCATGACTTTCCGCTCGCCGACCAGCGGCGAGCAGGTCAATCGCGCCTGGCAGTTGCCACACAACTACAATGAGTTGGTGCAGCGTCGCCACGCCCTGGAGCAGTGGGCCAAGCTGACATGCGGGATGGTCGGCCGCTCGCCGGATCACGTCGCCTCGACATTGGCCGGATTTCGCATGGGCCTTGCCGCCTTTCGCGCCTATGACCCCAAGCGCGCGGCGGCGCTCGACGACTATTTCACTTACGCGCGCGACAATGACCTGTTCCTCTCCTACGTGATCATCAATCCGCAAGCCGACAAGGCAAGATCGGCGCGCGAACAGCCGGACGCACAGCTTGTTGCCTCGATTGTCGACGAAGATGCGCAAGGTATCACGATCCGCGGCGCCAAAATGTTGGCGACCAGCGGCATCATGGCCAACGAATTATTGGTATCTGGCTTTCAGGCACTGCAGGCGGGCGACGAGGCCTATGCTTTCACCGCGGCCGTTCCGCTGTCGGCCAAGGGCCTGATGCTGCTGTCGCGCCGCAGCTATGAACAGAATGCAATCTCCGCTTTCGACTATCCTCTCGCCGCGCGCTTCGACGAAAACGACGCCGTGGTCTATTTCAAGGACGTCAAGATTCCATGGGACCGCGTCTTCGTGTGCCGCGACCTGAAAATGGCGCAGGCGCAGTGGCACGAGACCCGCGCCCACGTCTTTCACAACTATCAGTGCATCATCCGCCTGACGGTGAAGCTGCGCTTCCTGCTTGGGTTGGCGCGCAAGATCGCCGAGACCAACAACATCATCAATTATCCGCAGGTCCGCGAAACGCTCGGCCTGATGGCAGCGAAAGTCAACAATATCGAGGCGCTGGTGGTCGCCATGGAAGCGTCGGGCGAAACCTTCGAGGGCTATTATGTGCCCAACCGCAGCATGCTCTGCACCGCGCAGGTCGTGGCGCAGACGACCTATCCGGAAATCATCGAAAGCATCCGCACGTTGGCCGGCGGCGGCTTGATCATGCTGCCCGCTTCGCATGCCGATTTCGAGGATCCGGAGACCAACGCCATCATTCAAAAAACCCAGCGCTCTCCCGTCGCAAGCCCGCTCGATCGCGTCAAGCTCATGAAACTTGCCTGGGACGCGGTCGGTTCAGAGTTCGGCTCGCGTCACCTGCAATACGAAATGTTCTATTCAGGTGCGAGCTTCGTCACCCGCGGCAATGCGTTCCGCTTCTTCGACTGGCCCGCGGTCAAAGGCTACGTCGAGGAGTTCATGCAAACCTACGATCTTCCCGCCGCACAGAAGCTCGAGTCAGCGGCGGAGTGAGACCATGGTCGAGCGTGAGGCCGTCTATCGCAGCGCTTTCGTCGGGCACGACCCGCAATCCGTGCAATTGACCGACGCAGGCCCGCTGAGTGGTCTGACCTTCGCAGTGAAAGACCTGTTCGACGTCGCCAGATCGCGCAGCGGCTGGGGCAATCCCGACCGGCTGCACGAATCGAGCGCAGCGGTCGCCACCGCGCCCGCGGTCCTGCTGCCGCTGGTGGCGGGCGCGCGCCTCATTGGCAAGACCCACACCGATGAGATCGCTTGCGGCATGTTCGGCATGAACCCGCATTTCGGAACGCCGATCAACCCGCAGGCCCCGCTTCGCGTGCCGGGCGGGTCATCGAGCGGCTCGGCGTCGGCCGTCGCGGCCGGCCTCTGCGACTTCGCGCTCGGCACCGATACCGGCGGCTCGATCCGGGTGCCGGCGAGCTTTTGCGGTCTTTTCGGGCTGCGCACGAGCTTCGGCCGCATCTCGACGGCTGGGGTGATGCCGATGGCGCCGAGCTTCGACACGGTCGGATTCCTTGCGCGCGACGCCGCAACGCTGCGCCGCGTCGGCGAGATCTACTTCGGACCGGTCCGCAGCCGCGGTCCCTCGCGACTGGTGCTGGCGCACGATGCTTTCGATGTTCCGGTCCCCGCAATCGCGGAGGTGCTGTCGCCGATCGCACGCGCGCTCGGCGCGACGAGCGAAGTGGCGTTGTATCCGAACGGGGTCGAGGAATGGCTCGACACGTTCCGGCCGCTACAGCTCAACGAATTGTGGGCGACACATGGGGCATGGGCGACCGCGCCGGGCCGCGTGCTCAGCCAGGCGGTGCGGGAGCGGATTGAACTTGCGCAGACGCCGCGTCCGGCAGAAATCGCGCGTGCCACGCTTCATCGTGAAAATCTGACAGAGCGCCTCTCGGCATTGTTGGGCGAGGACGGCGTCATCGTCATTCCCACCGCGCACGATCTGCCGCCGATGCGCGACGCGCCGGTGTCGGTGCAAGTGGCTTTTCGCGAAAGGACTCTGGCCCTCACCTGCGTCGCAAGTCTCACACGTCTGCCGCAAGTCAACCTGCCGGTGGCCCGTGTCGATGGCTGCCCGGTGGGCCTGTCGCTGATCGGCGCGCCGCGCAGCGACGAGCATCTGCTCGCGCTCGCCGAAAAGCTGAGTGCCCGGCTCGCCTCGGAATTGGTCGAGGCATGATAAGTCCGACCTTACCCGGGCGGGACTTCGTTGGCTACGGGCGCTTTCCGCCCGACCCGCGCTGGCCCAACGGCGCGCGTCTCGCGGTAATCATTGTGCTCAATGTTGAGGAAGGCGCCGAGCCCTCGATCCCGGACGGCGGCAGCGCCACCGACTTGGCTCTCACCGACGCCATAAGCGGCGAAGTGCCGCCGGGAACGCGCGACCTCGTCGCCGAGTCGCTTTGGGAATACGGCGCACGCGTGGGTTTTTGGCGCCTTCACGACCTGTTTGTCGAGCGACGGATCGCGCTCACAGTCAATGTCTGTGCCTTGGCGCTGGAGCGTAACCCGCAGATTGCAGCTGCAATCCGCGACGCCGGTTTCGATCTGTGCTGTCACGGTTACCGGTTCGAACGTCATTTTCTGATGAACGAAAACGACGAGCGGGCCGTCATCGCCCAGGCCGTCGCGAGCCTCGAGTCCACGATCGGCCGGGCGCCGACCGGCTGGCAGAGCCGCTACTGCGCGAGCGAGCAGACACGGCACTTGCTCGTCGCGCATGGCGGCTTTCTTTATGATGCCGACAGCTATGCCGACGATCTGCCCTATTGGCTGTCCGTCGACGGTCGGCCGCATCTGGTGATCCCGCACACATTCACCAACAATGACAACCGGCTGCCGAGTGGCAAGCTCGGCACCGGTGGCGACTTTTACGACCATATCGCGGCTGCTTTTCGCACCCTCTACGCCGAGAGCGCGCGGCGCCCGCGGATGATGACTGTGAGCCTGCACAGCCGCATTTCGGGCCAACCGGCGCGCTTCGACGCTGTGGCCCGGTTTCTCGATCTGATCGCCGCATATCCGGACGTGTGGATCGCCGGCCGTTCGGAGATCGCCAGACACTGGATCACGGCTCATCCGGCGCAGGAGAAATCCTGATGGCCAGTTCCAGCCTCCTCATCAAGAGCGGACTCGTCGTCGATCCCGCGGACGGCAGCGCAAGACATCTGGACCTGCTGATCCAGGATGGAAAAATAGCGCAAGTCGGCGCGCCGGGCTCGATCCATGGCGATGATATCGTCGTTCACGACGCAAGCGATCGGCTGGTGCTCCCCGGCCTCGTCAACAGCCACACTCACGGCCACGCCAACCTGATGAAAGGCGTGGCCGATCGCTGGACGCTTGAAGCCTCGCTGACCAACGGCCCCTGGCTCGGCGGCGCCCGCGATCCCGATACCATGTATTTATCGACACTGCTGGGCGCCGCCGACATGGTGTCGAAAGGCTGCACCGCCTGCTTCGATCTGGTCTACGAGTTTCCGCGGCCGACAGCCGCCGGCTTTGCCGCCGTGGCACGCGCCTATGCCGATATCGGCATGCGCGCGGTGCTGGCGCCGATGATCGCCGACATGTCGCTGTTCCACGCCATTCCGGGACTGCTCGTCTCCTTGCCTGCCGATCTGCGCGAAACTGTCAGCCGGTTTGCTCTTGGCGGCGGCGACGAGACGATCGCGGCGGTCGAAGGCATCTTGGCCGATCGCGGCAAACTGCCGGAAGGGATCAGCGCGGCGATCGCGCCGACCATTCCGCATCATTGCTCAGAGCGTTTCCTGCGCCAATGCCTCGATATCGCCGACCGCCATGATTTGCGCATCCATATGCACGTCGCCGAATCGCGGCTGCAAGTTGTCGCCGCGCGCAAGCTCTATGCGGCTTCGCCGGTGCAGTACCTTGAGCGCGTGGGCGCATTGCGTCCCGGCTTCGTCGCGGCGCATGCCATCTGGCTCGACGGCGATGACCTCGATCTTCTGGCCAAGGCCGGCGCCGGGGTGGCCCATGTTCCGGCGAGCAATCTGCGCCTAGGCTCGGGCGTCGCACAGGTCAGGCCCATGCTTGACCGCGGCATCACCGTCGGTCTCGCGACCGACGGCGCCAATTCATCCGATGCGCTGAACATGCTGCTCGCGATCAGGCTCGCGTCCTACCTGTCGCACGCATTCGCCGTGCCGCGCGAGCGCTGGCTCACGGCCGCGCAATCCGTCAGGCTTGCGACCCAAGGCGGCGCCGATCTGCTCGGCCTGCCGCGCGGCGGCCGGATCGGACGAGGGGCGCTGGCGGATTTCGCATTCCTCGATCTCGCGCATCTCGATTTCGTGCCGCTGACCGATCCGGTCAATCAAATCGTCACCTGCGCCGATTCTGCCAGCATCGCCGACGTCATGGTGAACGGCCAATTTGTCGTGCGCGACCGGCGCATCGTCGCGGCCCATGCCTCGGACCTTCGCGAGCGCGTGCGCGCCGCCGTCGAGCGGCTGCAGATCAATGTTGCCGATGCCAAGGCGCTGGCGGCGCGCCTCGAGCCGCACGTCGTCGCATTCGCCGAGTCGCTGTTCGGCGAGCCGCTGGGCATCGAGCGCCTGCTGGCGCCGAGTTGCGGCTAGAACGTCGGTCGATGGCGAATGCATGGTACAAAATTTGCTCCTGAAACTGCTCGCGAATGGCACGGATCATGACGGCGGGTGCTGAAAATCTGCAGGAGCTGGAACGGCGCGCGGCCTTCGAGCTCGACTGCTTGGCATATCCCGCGCGCGAATGGGTCAAGGCGCGGCAGCACGGCGACCGCCCGGTACTCGACGTCCTGATTGTGGGCGGCGGTCAAAACGGCATCACCATCGCATTTCGGCTGTTGCGCGAGCGCGTCACCAATATTCGTGTGCTTGATCGCAGCGACGAAGGCGCCGAAGGCCCCTGGCTCACCTTCGCGCGCATGCATCATCTGCGCACGCCAAAAGAAGTCACCGGTCCCGATCTCGGCGTTCCGAGCCTGTCTGCGCGCGCCTGGTATGAAGCGCAGTTCGGCGCCGATTCGTGGACCGGCCTGGGCAAGATCCCGCGCGAGCTATGGGCCCGTTATCTCGCCTGGCTGCGCCGCGTCGCCGGTATCGACGTCACGCACCACGCCGAGGTCGACGACATCGAGCCGATCGCCGGCGGACTGTTTGCGGTGACCGCAACTATCGATGGCGCTAAACAGGCATTGTTCGCGCGCAACATCGTGCTCGCCACCGGCATGGAAGGCTCGGGCCGCTGGATCGTGCCGGACATGATCGAGCGCGCCGTGCCGCGCGACCGCTACCACCACACATCGGAGGCGATCGATTTCAAGGCGCTGGCGAACCGTCGCGTCGCGGTCGTCGGCGCCGGGGCGTCCGCCTTCGACAACGCGGCCACCGCGCTCGAACACGGCGCCGCGGCGGTCGATCTCTACTGCCGCCGGCCGCAATTGCCGGTGATCAATCCAAACCGCTGGATCGAGTTCGCCGGCTTTCTGCGCCATTTCGCCGATTTGGACGACGCCATGAAATGGCGATTCATGAAGCTCATCTTCGACATGAATCAGCCGCCGCCGCAGGATGCGTTTCGGCGATGCGCTCGCTTTACCGGATTCGCGCTTCATCTCGGCAGCCCGATCCAACATGTCGGCATGGTGGACGACGCGATCGAATTGCACACGCCCGGCGGAGTGTCCCGCGCCGATCACCTGATCGCCGGCACTGGCTTCGCGATCGACTTCGCGGCGCGCCCCGAGCTCGGCCGAATCGGCCGATATATCGCCCGGTGGTCGGACCGCTACCCGCCCCCCGCGGGCGAAGAAAGCCTTACGCTCGCCGGTTATCCCTATCTGTCGCATTACTTTCAATTCACCGAGAAGGTGCCGGGCACGGCGCCGTATCTGAAGAATATCTTTTGTTACACCTATGCCGCGATGCCCAGTCTCGCCTGCAGCGCCGGCATTTCGCAGCTCAAATTCGGTGTCGACCGCGTCGGCTTTGGCCTGACCCGCGAACTGTTTCTCGACGATGCCCCATCGCACTTGGCGGGCCTGCGGGAATATCGCGATCCTGAGCTTGATGCATCCTCGTACGCCGCGCCGGGCGATGACGCCGCGGCCGCCGTCAAACGCCGCGTTTCCGGATAGGTGCGACATGGTCACGGTACACAGCCGCGCGCAGCGCGTGCTTGAATCGAAAGCGAAGATCGAGCCGCCATTCGCTCTCGACGAAAGCCTCTGTCTTTACAGTCCGCAGGACAATGTCGACGCGCTGTCCCATCCGCGCATTGCTGACTGGCTGCGCTTCATCCAGTACGACTACGTCCCGAAACTGCCCCGGGCACAACGGTGCGTTTTGTTGCTGATGCCCTGCACCAAGACCAAGCCCTATCCGTTCTCATCCGAACACAAGCACATCAATCAGCGGCTCATCACGGCGGGCTTTCGTCCGTGCGGGGATCCGGTTCTGCCGCAGCCGCTTGCGACGCGACTGGAGCCAAAATATTCGCGCGATGTCCTCAATCTTGCGCCGCTGATCGACGATCATGGCACGGTCGTGCATCGCGTGGTCATTTCCGAGCCGATGGCGCTCGTGCCCTACGAATGCATCGTCGACTATGACGGCAAGGCATCGCCCGCGACCGCCTATGACGACCCCGGCCTGTTCGAAAATCGCGGCAATGCGGTGTCGCCCTGGCGCGCGGACTGCACGGCGATTGCGCTGTCGGCGACGCGCTGGCGCTGGGGCGACGAGGAGCGCCGCCACTATGTCCTCATGCACAATGCGATGGCGGAAGCGATGGCGGCGACCATCGCGCGGATCGCCGTACATTATACCGATATCGTGTCCTGGGTGGCGCCGGGCCTGACACATCGCAGCTTTATTCTGGCGCGTGGCGCGCGCGCCGCCAACGGCGTCGCCGCATCGCGGCGCGTCGGCCCGACCAATCTTGCACTGCTCGGCGCCAACGATCGCTTGCCACCCGACCGGCAGATCGAATGCCTGCCGACGCCGCAACACTGCGCCGACGCCGTGCACCGGCTTGCGCGCCGTCTCGGCGTCGGCATGAGCCATGCGCGAGGCGTCTATTCGCGCGGCGGCGCCGACGCGACACCGCTGGCTTTGCCCGAACTGCTCGATGTTTTGATGGCTCGGCTCCGCGGCCAAGGCGCCGCCCCGGCTTCTGTCGCGCCGCGCCGGGTAAAGGCTCTTCAAGAAAGCGAAAGGTAGCGAATGCCCGCCATTCCTCTTCACGTCGGCGTCAGCGAGAGCGATCGCACACGGCCGCTGCTCGATCGACAAGTGACGATCGCCGGCGCTGATGCGACGATCGAACTGATGCCGGTTCAGGCGCTGTTCAACCGACAGCTGACCACGCATGTCTTTGATTGCTGCGAATTTCCCTTGACCAGCTACATCCGCACGCTGGAAAGCCCGGAAAAGCCCTATCTCGCCGTTCCAATCTTTCCCTCGCGCCATTTCCGTCTTTCCTGCGTGTTCGTCAATGCCGATAGTGGCATTGCGAAACCGGCGGACCTCGCCGACAAACGCGTCGGCGTGCCGGTCTTCGATATGGCGGCGGCGGTGTGGCTGCGCGGCATGTTCGAGGATTACTACGGGCTCGACCGTACCGCGCCGGTCTACGTCAGCGGCGGCCTCGAAGCGGCCCGCAGCGGCGATGAACACCCGCAACATTATCCGGCGAAATTTCGCGTCGAGCACGTCGCCGATCGCAGTCTGGCCGAAATGCTGGCCGCGGGCGCCATCGACGCCTTGTACACCGCACGCGCGCCCAGCACCTGGCCGTCGCCGAATGTGCGGCGGCTGTTTAACGATCCGATCGCTGCCGATCTCGACTATTTCCGCAAGACCGGCATTTTTCCGCCGATGCATGTCGTGGCGCTAAAGCGGCCCTTGGCGCTCCGTCACCCCGATCTCGCCCGCAACGTATTCGAGGCCTTCGCGGCGGCGCAGCGGATCGCGCAGCGCGCGCTTGCGGACTCGGTGGCGCTGGCGGTGATGCTGCCATGGCTGTTGGAACATCTGCATTTCACCGAACAGCAGCTCGGCTCCGATTATTGGTCCACCGGCTTCGCCAAGAACAAGACGATGCTGGAAACGATCATTCGCTATATGCGCGACGACGGCCTGACGACGACCCTGTTCGCGCCCGAAGATTTATTCGCCGACCCCGGCCTGCTCGCAACATGAGTGGCGCCACACGGAGCAGATCATGAATTGCGGAACGACGTTTTCGGTTGCCGAGCGCGGCGCACGCACCGGGGATACCGACAAATGGCAGGCGCTCGACCGCGCCCATTATCTGCATCCTTTCACCGATCACGCCGCGCTGCGCGCCGGGCAAGCGCGCGTCGCGGTCCGCGGTGAAGGAATTCACGTCTGGCACAGCGATGGGCATCGCGTGATCGACGGCCTGTCGGGCCTGGGCTGTGTCAATCTCGGCTATGGACGGCCGGAACTGGTCAAGGCCGCGGCCGCCCAAATGCAGGAGCTTTCGTTTTGCCAGTCGTTCTTCAACACCACCCATCCGATGGCCGTGATGCTTGCCGCCGAATTGGCGCGCATGCTGCCCGGCGATATTAACCAGTTCTTCTTTCAATCGTCCGGCTCGGAGGCCAATGAAACCGCGGTCCGGCTGATCCGCAAATATTGGGATCTGCGCGGCGAGCCGCAGAAGCGCATCATCATCGCGCGCGAACGCGCCTATCACGGCTCCACGGCGATGGCGGCGAGCCTGTCCGGCGATCCGTTCATGCACCAGGCCGGCGGCGACCTGCCGTTGCCCAACATCACGCACATCAAGACTCCTTATGCCTACAAGCACGGCGCCGGCATGTCGGACGGGGAGTTCGGCATCGTCGCCGCCGGTTGGCTGGAAGAAAGGATTCGCGACATCGGAGCGGACAATGTCGCCGCTTTTTTTGGTGAGCCGGCGCAGAGCGCGGGCGGCGCGATCTGCCCGCCGATGACCTACTGGCCGGAGGTCGAACGCATATGCCGCAAATATAATGTGCTCCTGGTTGCCGACGAGGTCGTCTGCGGATTTGGCCGCACCGGCGCCTGGTTTGGCGCTGACCATTACGGATTCACGCCTGACATGATGCTGCTCGGCAAGGGCCTGACGTCGGGCTATCTGCCGCTGTCGGCTTGCGCCGTCTCCGACCGGATCAGCGAAGTTCTCGTCGCGGGCGGCGAATGGGCGCACGGCTTTACCTATTCCGGCCATCCGGCATGTTGCGCAACGGCGCTGGCGAATATCCGCGTGCTGCGCGACGAAGGCATTGTCGGCAACGTCGGCACCAGGCTCGCGCCGTATTTTGCCGAAAAGATCGCAAGCTTGGCCGACCATCCCCTGATCGGCGATGTGCGCTCCGTCGGCCTCATGGGCGGTCTGGAGATCGTCAAGAACAAGGCGGCGCGCGAGCCTTATCCGCGCGAGACCTATATCGGGCGGCATTGCAGCGCCGAAGCGTGGAGGCGCGGCCTCGCCTTTCGCGCCAACGGCGACACCATGACCTTGATGCCGCCGCTCATCATCAGCGAGGCCGAGCTCGACACGGTGTTCTCGATCGCACGCGATTCACTCGACGCCACCGCGCGCCATTTCGGCGTGCCGGCGTGACGCGGGGGCGGCAACCGTCGCAGGGGGATTGATGAGCGTTGAGCGACGACAGCCGACCGGTCTCGTCTGGCATGAGCTCTTCATGTGGCACGACACGTCCGCCTTGGCGGGATTCGTCAAATCGGGCCGCGGCGTCATCGAGCCCGACGAGGCCGCGGAAAAGCCGGCGACCAAGCGCCGGATGAAGAACCTGCTCGACGTCGCCGGGCTGAGCGAATATTTGATCCCGATCAAGGTGAGAGCCGCGACCGATGCCGAGCTGACGCTGGTGCACGCGCCGGCTTATGTCGAAACGATCAAGTCGATGAGCGCGAGGGACGGCGGCGATGCGTCGCTTGGAGCGGTCGGCGGCGACACGCCATTTGGTCCAGGCGGCTTCGACATTGCGGCAATGGCGGCCGGCGGCATTTTCGAGGCGGTCGATGCAATCCTCGAAGGCCGCGTCGACAATGCCTATGCGCTGGTTCGTCCGCCCGGTCATCACGCCGAGCGCGGCCATGGCTTTGGTTTCTGCATCTTCAACAATTGTGCGCTGGCGGCGCGCTACATCCAGCATCGTCACGGGCTCGACCGCGTCGCGATCGTTGATTGGGACGTCCATCACGGCAACGGCGCCGAGCATATTTTCTGGGACGATCCAACGGTTCTTACGATTTCGATCCATCAGGACGGGCTCTATCCGCCCGGATCCGGCGCGATGTCCGCACGCGGCGGCGGCGGCGGCGCGGGTTACAATATCAATGTGCCGCTGCCTCCAGGCAGCGGCGCCGGAGCCTATCTCGCGGTCATCGAGCGCATTGTCGTTCCGGCGCTCCGGCATTTTGCGCCGCATTTCATCGTGGTGGCCTGCGGCTTCGACGCCGGCGCCTACGATCCCATGGCGCGGATGATGCTGCATCCCGACGCTTTCCGCGCCATGACGCGGCAGATTCTGCACGCCGCCGGCGCGCTCTGCGGCGGGCGCGTGCTGTTCGCCCACGAGGGCGGCTATCACACGCTGACCGTGCCGTTCCATGGGCTCGCGGTCATCGAGGAATTGTCGGGGCGCAACGGCTCGGTTGCCGATGCTTTCACGCCGATCATCGCGGCGATGCCTTATCAGGATTTGCAGCCCCATCAGGACGCCATCATCCAAAAGCTGCAAAGTGCGATCGCGGAATCGCTGGGAAATAAGCCCCATCGGACAAAGACGTGAGCAACCCCATGCGCACCTGGATACGAGACCCGATCGCCGTTTTGGCCGAGGGCGCCAAGCGCGGCCTGGTGATCGAAGACGGCAATATCGTCGAACTCGTCGGCGCGACCGGACCGACGATACCTTGTGACGAGACCTTCGATGCCAGCCGGCATGTGATCATTCCCGGCTTGATCAATACCCATCATCATTTCTTTCAGACCCTCACTCGCGCCCACCCCGCAGGGATCAACAAGGAGCTTTTTCCCTGGCTGAAGGCGCTCTATCCGGTATGGGGCGCCCATCTCGATCGCGACAATTTCCGACTCGGCGTCCAACTGTCCCTGACCGAGCTTCTGATGTCCGGCTGCACGACGGCATCGGACCATCTCTACGCCTATAGCCGCGATCTCACCGACGCGGTCGATATCGAGGTGGAAGAGGCGGCAAAGCTCGGCATGCGCATTGCCGTTGCCCGCGGCGCGATCAATCTCGGTCCGCGCGACGGCGGTCTGGTCGACGAGCGGTTGATGCAGGACCATGACACGGTCATCGCCGATTCCGAGCGCGTGCTGGCGAAGTATCATGACGGTTCCGCCGGCTCCTTCAGCACGGTCGCGCTGGCGCCTTGCGCGCCGTTCAACGTGACCAAGGAGCTGATGACCGATACCGCCTTGCTCGCGGCCAAATACGATTGCCGCCTGCACACGCATCTCGCCGAGACCGTCGATGAAGGCGACTACTGCCAGCATCATTTCGGCTGCCGGCCGCTCGACTATCTCGAACAGGTCGGCTGGCTCACCGACCGGGTCTGGCTGGCGCACGGCATCCACTTCACCGACGACGAGGTGAAGCGGCTCGGCCGCCACCATGTCGGCGTCTGTCATTGTCCGACGTCCAACACGGTGCTGGCATCGGGCATATGCCGCACCAAGGAACTCGAAGCCGCCGGCGCGATCATCGGGCTCGGCGTCGACGGCTCCGCGTCCAACGACAATTCCAATCTGATGGAGGGTGTGCGCCATGCGATGATGATCGGACGGCTGCGTTATGATGCCGCCAAAGTCACGCACCTCGATGCGCTGCGCTGGGCGACCGAAGGTTCCGCGCGCTGCATCGGGCGCGGCGATATCGGCAGGATCGCGATCGGCTGCGCGGCCGACCTGGCATTCTATACGCTGGATGACTTGCGCTTCTCCGGCGCCGGCGATCCGATCGCGGCGCTGGTCCTGTGCGGCGCCCACCAGGCGGACCGGGTGATGATCGGCGGCGCGTGGCGCCTCGCCGAAGGCAAGCCGCCCGGCGTCGATCTCGAACGCCTCCGGCGCCAACATGGCGCCGCGGCGCAGCGCTTCTTGGAGCAATTATAGTGCCTAAAAAGACAGCGAGCCGCTGGTCTTTGCGGCAGGGAATGGGCCTTGTGACCCGCACCTCCGCTGTTCTCCATGGCAAGAAAATTGCTTCGTATTGCGTACAGGCTTCGACGGACCGGAAAAACGGGTCGAGCCAAGCGGAAGCTCTCGCGCCGTCGGTCACCGGCAGGCCGCTTCCAGCAACTCGGCTTTTCACGGAGAACGGTAGGAGCTTGTTGAATGACACTGTCGATGACACGACGGCATTTCAATGCCGCCATTGCCGGCGCGGCCGCCGGCGCCTTCGCCAGCATGACCGGTCCGGCGCGCGCAGAAACGACGCTGAATTTCCAGTCGATCTGGCTGAACGATCCGGAATTCCTTGGTTACATGCTGGCGATCGACAAGGGCTATTACGCCGCCGAAGGGCTGAAGGTGAACTATCTGCCGGGCGGCCCCAATCTGATCCCGGAAGGATCGCTCCTCGCCGGCAAGGCTGACATCGCGCTCACCACCGTCATCACGACGGCGAGCGCCGTCGCCGACAAGGGTGCGGGGCTCAAGATCATCGGCACCCAATATCAAAAGAGCCCGGCCGGCTTCGTCAGCCTCGCCTCCACCGGCATCAGCGGGCCCAAGGACCTGATCGGCAAGACGGTCGCCGTCTCGACGCTGGCGAGCAGCACCGTCCAGGCATTTCTGAAGATCAACGGCATTACGCCGGACCAGATTCACATCGTTCCCTATCAGTTCAATCCGACACCTCTCATCAATGGTGAAGTCGATGCCGTGGTCGATTTTGTGACGCAATTGCCGTTTCTGGTCGAGAAGGCCTCCGGCAAGAAAGTGAATTCGTTCCTCATCTATGATTACGGCCTCAAGCTCTATATCGATCTGGTCACCGTCACTGATACCGCGCTCAAGACCAAGCGCGCCGACCTCGTGAAATTCTTGCGGGCGAGCCGTAAGGGCTGGAAGGAGAATTTTGCCGATCCGGGGAAATATCCGCCGCTCTATCACGACACCTGGTTCAAAGGCACCGGCAGCACGGTCGAGGCCGAGACATACTTCAACAAAACACAGCTTGCTCTGATGGATTCGCCGAGCGGGATTTACGCAATGACCGAAGAAGGAATTGCGCGCAACATCGAGGCGCTCGACAAGCTCGGCATCAAGGCCAAGCGGGATTTGTTCGATACGACGTTGCTCGCTGAAGTCTGATCATGGCGTTGTCGCGCCTCAAACGTCGGCCCGATGCCGAAGCCGGTGTCATTGCCGGATCTGTGACGACCGACATCGCCATCGATCATGTCAGCAAGGCCTTCTCCGGCGCCCACGGCAGGGTGGTTGCGCTGGACAATGTCGCGCTCGATATCGCGCGCGGCGGCTTCGTCGCCATCATTGGACCGTCCGGTTGCGGCAAGTCGACTTTGCTGCGGCTCGTCGCGGGCCTCGAACTGCCGGATGCCGGCGCGGTTCTGGTCCGCGGCGAATATCCGGAGCAATTCCGCCGCCGCGGCGAGCTCGGCATCGTCTTCCAGGATCCGGCTTTGCTGCCGTGGCGAACGGTGGCGCGCAATATCGCGCTGCCGCTGCAGGTGCTCGGCCGCTCCGCGCGCCGTTACCGTGACGAGATTGCGGTCCTGATCGAACTCGTCGGGCTTGCCGGCTATGCGGATGCGTTGCCCGGCCAATTGTCCGGCGGCATGCGCCAGCGCGTAGCGATCGCGCGCGCACTGGTCACCGAGCCCTCGGTGCTGCTGCTCGATGAACCGTTCGGCGCGCTCGACCAAATTCTCCGCCGCAGCATGAACGTCGAATTGCAGCGTATCTGGATGCAGCGCCGGGCGACGACGCTGCTGGTGACGCATTCCATCGACGAGGCGGTCTTTCTCGCCGACGAGGTGGTAGTGATGCATGCGCGGCCGGGCCGCATCGCCGAAGTCGCGACAGTGCCGTTTCCGCGGCCGCGCAGCCCGGCGCTATTCGGTTCGCCGGAGTTTCACCAGATCTGTGACCAGCTCGCCGCAAGCCTTTTCAGCCGGGAGGATTGATGCCGGCACGGTTCGCGCGATCGACCGTTATTTTTGTCGCGCTCGTCGCGGCCTGGGAGTTTGTCGGCCATCTTCCGGTGACCGGGGTGCGTGTGGTGCCGCCGCCTTCGGCGATCCTCGCGCAATATGTGGCGGATTGGGACATCTACGTCGCCCATGTCACGGCGACGATCCACAACGCCGCTATCGGCTTTATCTGCGGCAATGCCGTCGCGATTGCGGCGGCTCTACTGTTCTGCCGCTTTCCGATGATTGAACGGATATTGCACGGCGTGAACGTCGTGATTTTCGCGCTGCCCATGATCGTTATCGGGCCGGTGCTGGTCCTGGTGTGCAACGAAGGCGTGCCGCAGATTGTGCTCGCCGCAATTGCTGTCTATTTCCCGACCATGGCAGCGACCCTGGTCGGGCTGCGTGATGTCGATCCGCGGCTCGTCGACGTGATCGCGACCTATGGCGGCGGCCCCACTGCCGTGATGCGCTTTGTGCGACTGCGCGGCGCTTTGCCGAGTTTATTGGCCGGCTTGAAGATCGCGGCCTCGCTATCGGTGCTGGGTGCCATCCTCGGCGAGTTCGGCTCGGGCGAGCGCTGGGGGCTGGGCACATATCTGCTCGGCTCGCTGAGCCAGGCCGATTCGGCGCGGCTGTGGGGCATCAGCATCGCTGCCGGCGGCTTGGCGATGGCGGGTTACGGCGCGCTATCCTTGTTAGGCCGGCAGCTTCTGGGCGCGACCCTTTCGGTGACCTTGGCGGCGAACCGGCTTCCCGATCAGATCGCAAGCGGGGACATCCCGGCCACGCGCCGCGTGCTGATCGCAGCTGTCGCTGTTGTCTTGCCGTTTCTGCTCTGGGGCGGCGTTTTGCAAGTCCTTTCGCTGAGTCCGATCATCGCGCCGGGCCCCATCGATACGTTCCGCTATTTGTTCGTCGACCCCGGGGCGGAAGCGGCGCGCGCAACATTGGCGCGAGCACTGGGGCAGACATTGCCGGTCGCGGGGCTTGGCCTCGCCGTCGGACTGGTGGCAGCTTTCGTTCTCGCGGCCGCAGCTGTCCTGACACCGCGCCTGACCAAAACCGTGCTGCCGGTGGCCCTGGTGCTGCAGAGTACGCCGCTCGTCGCACTCACGCCGCTGGCCTTGCTGTTGTTTGGCCGCGAAACCGCCGCGGCAACGGCTCTGGCCGTAGTGATCGTATTCTTTCCCGGCTTCGTGATCTTGTCGCAGGGCTTCGCTCAAGTGCCAAAAGCGGCAACCGAAATCGTCACCGTGTATGGCGGCGGGCCGGTTCGCAGCTTGGTGATGGTATCGCTGCCCTATGCGACGCCCTATCTATTCGCCGCCGCCAAGCTGGTCGCACCGCGCGCTTTGCTCGGAGTGATGGTGGCCGAGTGGCTGTTGACCGGAAAGGGGCTCGGCAATCTGCTCGATTTTTCGCGCGCTTCGCTCGATTACGGCATGGTCTGGAGCGGCGCGGTCGCGAGCGTCGCAGTCGCGGTCGCGGTGTACGTGGCTATAGCAACGCTCGAACGCGCGGTGCGATCGGACCTTTAGCTCCTGTCGTGCAATACGAGCGCAAGTCCCATGCCATGCCGCAGTCATGCGAAGCCGGCGCTTACACATCCATAAGACGGTGCGCATCATCGGCGGACCAGACCAGCGTCGCCGGATCGCCGGCTTGCATCGGCCTTGCGTAGAATGTGCTGTCCGGCATCAGCACCGTGGCCCCCTCCCCGTGGTCCGACTTCAGCACGACTCGCACCACGGAACCTTGGTATTCAACGGCCGCGATACGGCCCGAGAGATGCGGCTGCCCATTCGCGGCTTCCTTGAGCCTGCAGCGGTCCGCCCGAACCGCGACCAGTCCATGCTCTCCCGGCAACACATTATGTCCGCCGATGAAGCGGGCGATGAATGCGCTTTGCGGACGCTCGAATACATCGCGAGGAGCACCAGCCTGACGAATATGCCCGTCCTCCATCACCACCATGAGATCGGCCAGCGCCATCGCTTCTTCCTGACTGTGGGTGACATGGATGAAGCTGATGGCGAGCTCGCGCTGCAGCCGTTTCAGTTCCTCACGCATCCGCCCGCGCAGGAACGGATCGAGCGCCGATAACGGCTCGTCGAGCAGTAGCACGCGCGGCTTGGTGATCAGCGCCCGCGCCAGCGCGACGCGCTGCTGTTGCCCGCCGGAGAGTTGCGCGGGCAGCCTGTCGGCGAACGCTTCCATCCGCACCAGCGCCAGAAACTCGAGCGCCCGTGCCCGCCGCTCGGCTTTGGCGATGCCGCGCATCTTCAAGCTGAAGGCCACGTTGTCGAGGCAGGTGAGATGCGGGAACAGCGCATAGCTTTGGAACATCATGGCCGTGCCCCGCTTCACCGACGGGAAGTCCGTGACGTTTCTGTCGCCGATCAAGATGTCGCCTTCGGTCACCGCCTCATGCCCGGCGATCATCCGCAGGATGCTGGTCTTGCCGCAGCCGCTCGGCCCGAGCAGGCAGCAATAGCTTGCGCGCGCGACGCGCAACGAGAGCCGATCCACCGCGAGCGTCGTCCCATAGCGCTTGGTGACGGCAACAAGCTCTACGTCATAGCTGGGAACCACGTCACCTCCTGTGCGCAAACGCTGTTATGCAATATCGGGCAGCGGCGTCGCCGCAGAACGACGGCGCTGGATGCGGCGAATCCCCAAAAGCGTCACGCCGATCATCGCGAAGGATAGCCCGGTGGTCAGCGTGCCGAGCGCGAACAGCATCGGCGAGGTGTCGCTCGAGAGCAGCGCGTAAATCTCGAGCGGCAGCGTGTTCTTGCTGCCGATTGCGAGCGTCGTGCGCGCATATTCGTCATAGGAGAGTGTAAAAGCGCCCATGCCGACGCCGAGAATGCCCGGCAGCAAAATCGGCAGAGTGACGTAGATCAGCCGTTGCCAGCCGCTGGCGCCAAGATCGTTGGCCGCCTCTTCGTAACTGCGATTGAAGCGGTTGACGACGGCGAACATCGTGAACAGACCGAACGGCAGCGTCCAGGTGAGCTGCGCGCCGAGCGCCGACGTGAACAGGCCGCCCGGAATGCCGAGGACCTGGAAGCCGAGCCCGATGCCGAAACCGACCAAGAGGCCCGGCATGACGAGACTGGCGACGGCAAGATAGAAAAGGACGCCGGCGCCGAAAAACTGCCGGCGAAAACCGAGGGCGGCCGCGACCGAGATCGCCACCGTGAGCACGCTCACCACTGCGGCCAGCGCCAGCGAGCGCTCGAAGGAAGCCGGAATATTGGCCGCCAGGTCCGGCCGGAAAACATTCTCGAACCAGACCAGCGACGTGCCGACCATCGGAAAGGTGACGCCGCCGTTCGGCCCCTGGAACGACAGGACATAAATCACGATCATGGGTCCGTAGAGAAAAAGCAGGAAGAGGCCGAACAGCGTCGCCAGCGCGTAAAAAGTCCACGGCCGTGCGGCGTCGGAACCCGGAGCGTAGCCCTGCGGTGCCGTTGCCACTGCGCGCCCCTAGCTCGCCAATTCCTTGCGGACATCGACCACGCGCATCATGCCCGCCACCACGATGGCGACAAAGATGACAAGCACCATGGCGTTCGCCGACGCCGGCGGGTACTGCATGGCTTGGATCTCGGTCGACAGCGCCGACACGATCGAGGCGCTCTGCCCTCCGCTCATCGTCTTGACCACGAAATAATCGCCCATCACCTGTGTGAACACGAGCAGCGAGCCGAGCGCGATTCCGGTCTTCGACAGCGGTATGATGACGTCCACCATGGTGCGGAAACGGCTCGCACCGGCGTCGCGGGCTGCCTCGATCAGTGCCGGATCGATCTTCGACATCGCGTTGGCGATCGGTCCCACCATGAGGAGTGTGAACAGGTGCACATAGGTGACGACGACGGCAAAATCGGAGAACAGCAGGAAATCCAGGGGATGCGAGATGACGTTGAGCTTGATCAAGATCTGATTGAAGGCCCCGTTGCGTCCAAGGAACGGAATCCAGGCGATCGTGCGAATGATCCCGGAGGTCAGAAACGGAATGGTGCAGAGCAAAAACAACACGGCGCGAGTCATCCCGCTGCGAATGTGGAAAATGAGGAAATGGGCGATGAAGAAGCCGAGCACCAGCGTGATGGCCCAGACGATGACGGCAAAACGCAGGGAGCTGACATAAACCCGGACCGTCGCCGGGGTCGTGAGCAAGTCGCGGTAATTGTCGAAGATGAAGGCCGGATAGATGCCGGTCCGGTCATAATCGAAGAAGCTGACGACGAGAAAAAGCACTGTCGGCAACGCGAACAGGACGACCAGCACGAGCGCGAGCGGAGACACCTGAAGCCACGAAACCGCTTGCGGCGGCAACCGCAGCGCCGGCAGCTTCAATTGCCGCAGATCGCGTCCAGCTTCTGCGGTTCCCTCTGAGGTCGTCACGATGTGATGAATTCGTTCCAGCGGCGCGTCAGATAACGGTCTTCGTCCATCACCGCGTTCCATACCGCGATATTGCCCATGCGCTCCCAGAATGCACCGCCGTCGCGCGAACGTCCCGCTTTCTCCATCAGCTTGCCGAAGGGATCGGTGATGTCGGTGGCGGCGGGCTTGCCGTCATACCAGTAGTCCCACTCGGCCTGCGTCAGGAATTTCTTGGCGGTGTCGGGCACCGGCGAATAATAGCCTTCGCGGGCGATGACGGCGCCAGGGAAGCCGGACATGTACCAGTTCATGTATTCGTAGAAGCAGTCGAGCTTGAGCCCCGAAACATGCTGCATCGGCGAGAGCAGGTAGCCCCAGCCGCGATAGCCCTCCTTCAGCGGCTGGAACGTGCAGGGAATGCCGCGCGTGCGGACCGCGGTGACGGCAGGCGACCACATCGACTGGATCACCACCTCGCCAGACGCCATGAGGTTGACCGATTGGTCGAAGCTCGCCCAGAACGAGCGGAACTGGCCGGATTTCTTGATGTCCATCATCAGCGCGATGGTCTTGTCGATCTCATCGCGGGTCATGTTGCCTTTGTCGGCGTATTTCAGATCGCCGCGCGCTTCGACCGCCATCGCGACGTCGATGACGCCGATGGCCGGATTATCCTGCAAGGCGGCCTTGCCCTTGAAGTCCGGGCTGATCAGATCCGCCCAGCTGGTCACCGGCCGGCCGGTTAGGTCGGGCCGGATGCCGAGCGTATCGGCGTTGGTGAAGGTGGGAATTCCGGTCAGCCACTCGGATGGACCGTCGGCGAATTTCTGCCCGTCCGGACCGGCTGCGTACTGCACCGAGAATGGCGCCGTCCCCTGTACCGACACCTTGCGGCCGTCCGGATATTCACCCTTGGTGAACAGCGGGATCGTCTGGCTCCAGTATTTGTATTTGCTTACCGGGACCGCTTGCAGGATGTTGCGGCCGACAAGATATTTCAAATACGGAATGCTGATGTCGGCGACATCCATCGCGCTCGATTGGGACAGCAGGCGGTTGAGCATATCCGCACTCTGAACCAGCTGCATCTTGACCGTGAAGCCGAGATCCTTCGTCGCCTGATCGGCGATCTGCTGAATGGCGGAGACCGGCGGCCCGGCGTGCAGAAGCGTCACGTCTTTGATGTTCTGCGCCCAGACCGTCGGAAAGCCGTTGATACCCGCGAGTCCGGCCGCAGCGCCGGCGCCTCGCAGCAAGTTGCGTCGGGAGAGGCCCCGATTGCGCTTGCGGTCTTTGTTGCCTCGTGTCGTCTCGCCTCGTGTCGTGTTCGCTGGCATGGGTTTCATGTCCTTGCGGTGAATCCCGGCGGGGGATGGTCATGCGGCCTGCAATCATCGACCTTTCGGCCGTCGACTCTATGCAGCCTTTCCCATGGAGTTCCGGCTCGCCATCAGCGGCATGATGCGGGTGCCGAACTGCTCCATACCGATTACGAAATCATCGAAAGTCATCATGACGCCGCGCACACCGGGAATTTCCGCGATCTGATCGAGCATGCGGGCAACTGATGCATAGGACCCGATGAGAACGCCCGAAGTGGTCGGCAGCTTGTTGTGGCCGCTGGTCTTGTAGCGATTGGGCTGAGCCAACGGATCCTTGTTGGGATCGTCTTCCGCTTGCGCGTCCCGCCAGGCGATCGCTTCCAGATCGGTGCCGGCTTTGTAATGCTCCCATTTTGCCATGGCGGCTTCATCGGTCTCGTCGGCGATGATCATGATGAGAATAAGCGCGCCGACGTCGCGTCCGGTCTTCTTGCTTGCGTCGACCAGGCGCGCGACGCTTGGCGCGAACTTAGTTGGTTCGTTGATGCCGAAGCTGGCGCAGAAATTGTAGTCGCAATATTCGGCGGCAAATCTGGTGCCGTTGTCGCTTTGCGCTGCGCCGATGATCTTGATCGGCGCCTGCGGGGACGGACCGAGGCGGCAATCATCCATCTGGAAAAAATTGCCCTTGAAGTCGGAGTGACCGGTTGCCCATAGCTCGCGCATGATGGTCACGTATTCGGCACAATATTCGTAGCGCCGCTTGTAGTGTTCGGGGCCCGGCCAAATGCCCATCTGGGTGTACTCGGCCCGTTGCCATCCCGAAACGATGTTCACGCCGAAGCGGCCGTGGGAAATCGAGTCGATCGTTACGGCCATCCGCGCCGCGAGCGGCGGCGGCATGGTCAGCACCGCGACGGACGCGAACAGCTGAATGCGGCTTGTGGCCGCGGCGAGACCCGCCATCAGCGTGAAGGATTCCAGATTGTAGTCCCAATATTGCGATGGGCCGCCATAGCCGTGCAGCTTGATCATGGACAATGCAAAATCGAAGCCGAACCGCTCCGCCTTATCGACGATGGTGCGGTTGAGGTCGAACGTCGGCATGTATTGCGGGGAGGTCGTTGAGACGAGCCAACCATTGTTGCCGATCGGAAGGAAAACACCGAACTGCATAACGCACTACTCCGTCGAAACATAAACGATCGGAAGCCGCGTATAGCTGAGCAAAATGCATGCCAGTTAATTTCGCTGGCAAAGGTCCGCGGATATGCCGTTCGATCGGCCATCCAAGAGGCAAACGCCTATGCATAAGGCAAAGAAAAACTGAGCACCGAGCCGCAGTTTCGTGACAGCCTTGCTGGACAATTGCGCATTGAAGCGGCGCGTATTAACGACGGAGTCCGGCGTCGTCGGAGTTCATCGTCGATTGCTTCAATCAAATGTACCGTTGTCGGTGTCGAGTTGCTGATGCTGCATTTTCATCCGACGATGGACGGGCTGCGCACGTCCATCGATTGAAACCTGCCGAAGCTTCACGGCGGACGAGATCAGAAGCGTTTCCAGAGAGGGTTGTATTGTGAGCGAGATCGAAGCTTTCCGGCCTTTCGGTTATCGGGCGATCGTGGACCACCCGTCTTTTGCTTGGCCGAACGGCGCCAGGGTAGCCGTCTGGATCATTCCAAATATTGAACACTTTCATGTCGAGATCGGCACCAGCGCCCCGGACATCCGCAATTATTCGCGTCGGGACTATGGGAACCGTGTCGGCATCTGGCGCATAATTGACGTGCTGGGAAAGCATAACGTGCGCGGCACCGTCGCCCTTAACGGCGAGGTCGGGCGTTTTTATCCGCGCATCATGAAAGCCTGCGCGGACCTGCAGTGGGAATTGATGGGTCACGGTCTGACCAATTCGGTGATGCTGACCGGCATGTCCCTCGAACAAGAAGCAAAAGTCGTTGCCGAAACGCGCGCAATTATCGAAGACCACGGTCAAAAGATGCGCGGCTGGCTGGGGCCGGGCTTGACGGAAACTTGGAATACAATCGACCTGCTTCACAAAAATGGTGTCGAATACACCTGCGACTGGGTCAACGACGACCTGCCGTATCGCATGGACAACGGGCTCTACAGCATCCCCTACACTATCGAGCTCAACGACATGCCGTTGTTCAACGCGCCGTCGATCAATACGGCCGATTTCCAGCAGAGAATTTGCGATGCCTTCGATGTTCTTTATGACGAAGGCGCTCATTGCCCGCGGGTAATGGGAATTGCCCTGCATCCGTTCCTGATCGGCGCACCGCATCGCGTTCGCTATCTCGACAAAGCTCTGCAATACATTGGCGGTCACGACAAAGTGTGGTTTGCGACCGGTTCGGAGATCATCTCGGCGTACCGCGCCGCGGTTGAAGTCGCTGCCCACGCATGAACGGGCAGCGCACGGTTCTCATTGCCGGCGCCGGCCCGGTTGGCTTGACAGCGGCGCTCCTGCTCGGCAGCAAGGGTATCGCCGTTACCGTGATCGAGGCGGAAGCTGCAATCTCCGAGGAGTTGCGCGCTTCGACGTTTCATCCGCCGACGCTTGACATGATGGCCCCCTTTGGGGTGACCGCGCGCATGCTCGAGGCGGGCCTGATTTGTCCGACGTGGCAGATCAGGCTGCATCCGTCGGGAGCGCGCGCGGTGTTCGATCTGGCGGCGCTCGACGGTGAGACCGATCATCCCTACCGGCTGCAATGTGAACAATCGAAATATTGCCGGTTCGTTCTCGACGCAATTCGAAAGCTCGATTGCGTCACGATCGCTTTCAACGCCGCCGTAACCGATTTCGAGCAGACGAGCGACAAAGTTCGCGTAACAACGATGCTCGACGGCAAAACCGAAATCTTCACGGCCGATTATCTAATCGGTGCGGATGGCGCACGCAGTACGGTCCGGCGCGGTCTCGGCATCGACATGTCGGGAGATATCTATCCGGAAACGACCATCCTTGCGACGACGCGTTTTCCGTTCCACGAGAAGCTCGAAGGCCTTTCGAACGTTTCTTATTGCTGGAAACCGCAAGGCACTTTCAGCCTGCTTCGGCTGCCTAGCGTTTGGCGCATCAGCCTATATGCCCGTGACGGCCAAACCACCGAGCAGGCGCTTGAAGACGCGGCGCAGCAGGATCTGCTGCACGACATCGTTCCGGAGGCCGGCCGAATCGAGGTCCTGGAAACACGGCCATACCGCATTCACCGTCGCATCGCCTCGTCCTATCGCGCCGGCAGGGTATTTCTCGCCGGCGACGCCGCTCACCTCAACAGTCCGTCCGGCGGAATGGGCATGAACGGCGGCATTCACGACGCCTTCAACCTGTGTGAAAAGCTGACCGCGGTGATTGCAAACGGCGCCGATGAAACGCTGCTCGACCGCTACGCGCGGCAACGGCGCCCGATCGCCGAAGAAGAGATCATCGCGCAGGCGCACCGTAACCGCAGCCGCATGCAGGAGCGCGATCCGGAACGGCGCCGCGCCATGCTGCTGGACTTGCAGCGGATTACCGATGATCCGGTCAGGCTGAAGGACTATCTCTTGAAATCTTCGATGATCGAAGGCCTGCGTCGCGCGGCCGCGACCGCGTAGCAAAAGCGGATTTGGGGGCACGATGTCACTGGAATATGCGCCGCGTGGCCTTGTCGGCATGCTGACGCCGCAGGCGAACACGACCGTCGAACCCGAATTCAACATTTTGTGGCCGCACGGGGTTGCGATGATCAACGCCCGCTTGATGAGCGACAAGGCGACTCTGAACGACCGCCTCGCCGCATATTTCGAAAACTACGATCAAGCACTCAGGCAATTCGCCAATGCGCCGATCGGCGCGGCGGCGGCAGCCTGCACCGGCGCTTCGTATCTCGCCGGGCGCGAGCGCGAAGCCCGACTGATCGCGGACATCTCGTCGCGTCACGGCTATCCGTTTATCACTGCGGCGATCGCCGTGGTTGATGCGCTGCGAACGCTTGGCGCACGCCGAATCGGATTGGTGTCGCCCTACCCCGACGATCTCAACGGCGCAAGCACCGCCTACTGGCAGAGCCACGGCTTTGACGTCTCCGAGATGGCGCGCACCGCTACCCGCAGTGACACCTTTCATCCGATCTATAGTCTCGGTAGTGCGGCCGCGCTCGTTGCGCTTCGAGCGCTGCGAAACAAGCCGCTCGACGCGGTCGTCATGTTGGGCACCGGGATGCCCACGCTGCGACCGATCGCAGCGACGATCGGCTCGAATGGAGCGCCAACGCTGTCATGCAACCTGTGCTTGGCATGGCGTGTCGTCGAGGCCCTGGATTGCCGTCCGCCCGATGCATCCACACTGGCCTTGTGGCTCAATGGCAAGGACTGGGCGGACCGGCTCAATGCGGTTTAGCGAGCATCTTCGGCGCCGTGCCTCACGCGTCACGGCGAGGACCTGCACCTTGATGCAGTTCTATTGATCGGATCTTGCTCTAGTTGCTCTTCTCGATCCCCATGATCTTGATCACGCTGGCGTACGTCTCATGCTCCTTGTGAAACATCGTCTCGATCTGGTCCTCGCCCATTCCGCCCGGGACAATGCCTAAATTCGCCAAGCGCTGGGCGACCTCGTCCTTTTTGACCAGCGCCGAAACCTCGGTCCTGATCGCCGTGACGATGGCTGCAGGCGTTCCGACCGGCGCCAGAAAGCCGTTCCAGGATGACGACTCGAAGCCGGGCACCGTCTCGGCAACGGTCGGAAGGTTGGGCGCGGCAGGAAGGCGTTGCGGTGTGCTCACTGCGATCAAGCGAATCTGATCGTTGTTGATGAGCGGCAGGAGCGACGATGCGTTGCCGAAATAGACGTCCGTGACGCCGCTCATGAGATCCGAAATGGCTTGCGGCTCGGCGCGCGCCGGGACCTTGACGAGATCGACGCCGGCTATCTTGAACAGCCGCACCGGCATGAACTCGCTCAGATTCTGTACGCCGGCGGTGGAGAAGTTCAGCTTGCCCGGGTTCGCCTTCGCATAGGACAGGAATTCCGGCAGATTGGTTGCCGGCAGGCTGCGCTTGATCGCCATGACTTGTGCGCCGGTGCCGACATTTGTGATCGGTACCAGTTGCTTCATCGGATCGAATTCGATGTTTTGCACCTGCGGCGTCAGCGTGATCATCGACGACGCGCAGAACAGCAAGGTGTAGCCGTCAGGCTCGGCTTTCACGACTTCTCGAAGGGCGAGAACACCGCCGGGGCTCGGACGGTTTTCGACGAGGAAATTCTGACCGAATTTCTGCGACAGGTCTTGTGCCGCCAGGCGCGCCATCATGTCGGTATTGCCGCCGGCGCCGAACGGCACCACGATCGTCACCGGCCGGGTCGGCCAATTATCGGCTAATGCCGGCAGGCTCAGCAGGCCGACCGTCAAAAGAGCCGAAAACAGCGCCATCAAATGCAATCTGCGTATCATTGTTGTCACCTTTGAACCCCGGACAGGTCCAGCGACACGCAAGATTGATGCCGTTTTCGAAAACTGCTGCGGCGCTCTCCCCTCCGTGAAACGAAGATTCCAACGCCGGCGCGACAATCCGGGATTGCGGCGCCATCCGACAAATCCGGCGTTCGATTATTTCCGCGAGCCAATGGCGGCCCGCAGCCGTCAGGTCACTTGCCTCGCCGCCTGCAGTCCTTCGAACATCGACGTGCGCATCAAAAAACCACGTGTCTTTGCGGGATCGGCGGCGATCACGCGCATTTCGTCGAGACGCTCCCGGCGCTTGAACGGATCCTTTTCTTCAAGCACGCGCTTGTTCTGTATGGTCATGGCCTGCAGAAAGGCGTTCGCCACATGCCGGCGCTGGCGATCGTAGAGATCGAGCAATTCGTCCTGCGCACCGGCAAGAACGCGCGTCAGCGCATCGGCGAGGCTGACGGCGTCGTGAATGCCGAAGTTCATTCCCATACCGCCCAGCGGGTTGTTGACGTGCGCCGCGTCGCCGGCGAGCAGCACGCGACCACGGCGATAGGTCGCGGCGACACGCTGGTGGACGGTGTAAAGATTCGTGTGGACGATCGGATAAGCCTCGCCGGCCGGGATGAAGCCCTGGAGCCGGGCCTGCGCGGCGGCGAAGTCGAGCAATTCCTCGGCGGTCGCTTCCGGCGGCGTCGGAAACACGACGCGCCACAGTCCCGGCGGCCCTTTGCCCGGGACCTTGAACAGCGCGCACCATTCGCGCGGATCGGATACGTAGCAGCTATAGGCGAAACCATCCCGTTCAAAATCGGTCGTGGTCGTGATGACGAGAAAGCGCTCCTGGTAGGTGAAGCCGGCGAAATCGATATCCTGCGACTTGCGTACGACGCTGCGGCCGCCGTCGGCGCCGATCACATAGGCGCCCTTGTGGACCGTGCCGTCGGCACAGATCACCGTCACCCCTGACGCATCCTGCTTCACATCCTCGACCGTCGCGCCATAGTGGATTGCGCAGCGGCTGTCCTTGGCAAGGATGTCAGCCAAAATCGCGACGAGCTTGTGCTGCTCGCATTGCAGCCGATACGGATAGCGGGTCATATCAGCGAGCACGCCAAGGTCGAACTCGGCGATCACGCCTTCATCGCGGCCGCGGAACTGCCATTGCGGACAGACAATGCCGAGATGGTGCAGCCTTTGCGTCACCCCGCTTCGCTCGAACATCTCCATGGTCGGCGGGTGGAAGGTCGCGGCGCGCGGGTCTTCGTAGATTTCCGTGCGGCTTTCCAGGACGGTTACTGGCACGCCGGCTTGGACCAGAAACAAGGCCGCTGTCAGGCCCGAGGGACCGGCGCCGACAATGATGACGCGCGCGTCTGTCATGCGGTCAGAACTCTTCGAGAATGCGGCCGCGTCCATAGACGCGATCCTCGATGCCGCAATGGCGCAAAGCGTCCCAATAGGTAATGACGTTCATCGCCAGCACCGGCTTGTCGAGCCAACGTTCCGCCTCAGCGGCCACCGCGCCATTCGCAAGATTTGTGCCGACCTGGAGAATGGCGTCGATATCGTCGCCGTCGATTTCACGCAGGACTTTGCGCAATTGCGGCGGCTGGATCTCGGCGATGGCAAAAGGCGACGCGCATTTGAGACCGATGAGCCGCACGATTTCGAATCCGGACTCCAGCAGGTAGGACCGCACTGTCTCGTCGCCCTTGGGCTGATGCGGCGTGAGCACGGCAATCCGCCTGGCGCCGAATTTCCGCAACGCCGCGACCGCCGCGGTGGAGCCCATCGCGACCCGAACCCCGGCGCGGTCGGAAAGCTCTTTCTGCAACGCGTCGGCAGCAGCGACCCCGCCGGTAAAGGCCTCGATCGCGACGCCCATGATGACGGCGTCGGGCGCACAGGTCATGACCTGATCGATCGCCGGACCGATGCCGTCGCGCATCGCCTGCACATGGGCGAGGAAGCCCTGGTCGCTGGACTGGATCGGACGTTCCTTGATGGTCAGACGCGCGACGTGGTTGGTCACGCCGCGCGGCCGGAGATCCTCGCATTCGGGACCCACGATCGTGTTGGTCGACGGCACGACGATGCCGATCTTTCTACGGTACCCAAGCGCATCCACTGCAATGACTCCTCATCAGAACCCGCGATCGCCAAACCGAGCCTTCGTCCCGCCCCGTCTGTCCGCCGCCCCCAGTTATCCCTTGTAGCTCTGGCCGGCATCGACATCGATTACCGTGCCGCTCAGATAAGACGCGCGCGGCGAGGCCAGCATCACCGCCAGATCCGCGATCTCCGAAACTTCGGCCATCCGCCCGAACGGCAAGGCAGAAAGGCCGTCCCGCCAGCGCGCTTCATCGCCGAACCTGTCCAAAGCCTTTTTGCGTAAGAGCGCCTCGATTCGGTCGGTGCGGGTGGGAGACGGATTGATGCCGACGACCCGCACGTTCCACTCGACGCTCTTTGCGCCCACCGCCTTGGTCAGGGCGATCAGCCCGGCATTGCCGACACTGCCGCAGACATAATCCCAACGCGGCTCCTGCCCCGCCATGCCAATGACATTGACGATCACGCCGCCGCCGCGGCGTTTCATCGCGTCGAGATAGAGCTTGGTGAGATGAATGTAACCGAACACCTTGAGCTGCCACGACTGCGTCCACTGCTCCAGCGTCAGGTCGAGCAGATTGCCGCCAGGAATGGCGCCGGCATTATTGACGAGCACGTCGACGGCGGGATGCGCGGCAAATAGCCGGTTGCGCTCGGCCGCGACTGCAAGATCGCCGACGAATGTCGCGACGTCCGGGATGATCGCCTTGAGCGTGTTTGCGGCCGATATCAGGCGGCTTGCGTCGCGACCCGTGATGACGACTTTCGCGCCTTCGCGGGCGAAGCTCTGTGCACAGGCCAAGCCGATGCCTTTGGACGCGCCAGTGACAAGCACCGACCGACCAGCGAGTTCAAGATCCATGTGGCGCTCCGCGTCTCGATCCTGTCACACGCGCTTGGGCGCCGGCAATGCTTGCGCCAACCAGTCGGCGAGCGCGCTGCCGGTACAAAAGACAATATTCAAAGAGCATGCTTTCGGGATCACCCTTCGATGACGTGGTCCCGGCGCAGCGTTTCGATTTCCGCCTCATCAAACCCGATATCTCTCGCGACGGCGTCGTTGTCGGCGCCGCTTCCGGCAGCCGCCCCGGATGCAAGTGCACTCGGCACGCGCGAATGCCAATCGGTCTCGGCCTGAAATTTGATACCCAGCGCCAGCAGGAGCGTATCGCTGCCAGGGCGTCCAATCAGTTGCAGGCCGACCGGCATACTGCGGCTGTCAAAGCCGGCCGGAACGGCCAGCGCGGGAAGATCGAGATAATTGGCGAACCGCGTAAACCGGCTGAGCGCATAAAGCGTGCGCGCTTTGAACGCTCGCGCAGCCGGGTCGACTTCGGCGACGCGGGGTGTCCTGATCGGCATCACCGGCAGGGCGACAACCGCAGCGTCGCCGAATTGGCCGGCCAGAAATTGGTTGCGCAGGCTCTCGCGCGCACCGAGCGCACGTGCCAGATCGGCATCGCTGATGGCGCAGCCTTTGCCGAGCCGTTTGCGCAGGACCGCGTCGATCCGCTCGTCGTCGAGGCGCGGGGCATGCATGCGCGCCGCTTCGGCCTGCATCACCAGCAGGCAATTGCGGTCGGCTTCGTCCGGGAAACCCGCGCACTCGTCAACGTGCATGCCCAGGCGGCGCAAGACGCCGATTGCGGAGCGGCAAATCTGGGCAACTTCGCCATCGCTTTCCATGAAAGCGTCGGAAAGCATCTTGATGGGGACCGCGTCGGCGGAAGGCGTCGCTTCTTCAAGCAGACCATCCCACACCAGCGCCAAATCTGGCGCGCTGCGGGCCAACAGACCAATCGTGTCGAGACTCGGCGCCAGAGG